>Ga0207693_10001474_pt1 | contig 20800 bp, 21 predicted proteins | sample LARL81metaG_FD_184347 | JGI IMG/M metagenome (GOLD analysis project Ga0207693, IMG submission 184347) | Corn, switchgrass and miscanthus rhizosphere microbial communities from Kellogg Biological Station, Michigan, USA - LAR L8-1 metaG... | ecosystem: Host-associated > Plants > Roots >... | reverse complement strand
CGACGACTTCGTCATCCATCGTGGTGTTGAGTTCACGCGCTCCAGCACCGAGATCGGCGTCGGCGGTCGCGGTGATTTGCACCTGCCCGAGCTTGCCGCCAGCGCGCACGAGCGCCATGGTGCTGTCAGACGTATCGACGATCACGGTGACGATGGTGCTGTCAGAGCTTGCCCATTCTACCGCGCCGTCAACTTCGGCAGCATTGCCATTCGCATCGACATAGGCGACCTGAACGTGAACTTGCTTATCAGCAGGAAGCGTATAGGACATATCATTTCCTCTTGCGGTTACAGTGAAAGCGCCGAAGCGCAACGTGACGAAGCATCCGGCCTTGGTAGGTTCGGTGAGAATTTCCAGCGTGCCGCCAAGCTTGAAAGCGACGGTCGTCATTTGTCTGCGCTCAATGCGGTGGGACGTTACAAGCTTTGAAAGCAGTGTCGATCAGCCGCTCAAAGCGGTTGCCGCTTTCGTAAGTTGTCCACGCCGACAAGCCCATGAACAAGACATTAAAGATCACAATCGCCAGCACGGCGGGAGTGCTCTTGAGCGCTTCGATTGCCGATTGCGCAGTCTTTCCGGCTTGCTCGGCGGGGCCGCCGGAAGTCATGGATACAATCCCTCGACCATGAACACGGCAAGATCAGAAACGCCGCCAACTGTCCAACCGGCTTTATCTTTGTCTGTCGCTATTTTCGATTTGTCGAGAATGGCGGCATAGTCGCCATAGCGCCAACGCGAAGACCAATCTATCTCCTGCCCTTTTGTTTGCAGCCACGCCGATGCGGTAGAAGGCGGCGGACCGGCGATGTAGCCACACACGATGAGTCCGTTGGGAGCTTCGATGCCCTGCGGCAATGGATCAGATGTTCGTGCGTAAGCGATGCCGTGGTCATTGTTCGTAACGTCAACCACGATATTTGTGCTCTGGCCGCCGAACGTCAGCGGAAAAAGTTGTGAGGCAACGAACGGTTTCGTCGTCGCCGGGCCGATGTAGAGACTTGAGAAAGCGCACGCCGCTGCAATGGTGACGCGGGTTTGCAAGCCCGGTCCGTATCCCGCCATAAGCATCTGCGACGGGCCGATTTGGGTCGCGAATGTGTAAAGAGCCCAACCGCTAGACCAGCCAGTCATTTGGCTGATGCCGCTCGGATTGACGCGGGCGACGGGCCACCAACCATGCGGCAGGGGCAACGGCTCGATGACCGGCAGCACACCGAAGGGATACGCATCGTATTCCGACCAGTAGGTCCACGGGTCTTTCGGCGAGATATCCCGATGCGCGCGAAAGTCCATGCATTCGGAGAAAGTGTGCGCGTGCTCCGGATGTGTCACGCTATCGACGGTCTCAAGCAGACACAGCAAAACCGCCGGGCTTTGTGCGCGTTGCATTGATTTGGCACGCGCTTCGGCATTGAATTGGTCTTCGGTGAAATAGGAATCTTCCGGATATGTGGGGTTTTGCCACTTGTCCATCAGAGCGGCGAGCGCATCAGGATCGAGCGCGTCATGCTGCCCGCTGTGCACGATCATCGCTGGTTTTGCGAGATCGGGCGAGCCGATGAAATAGTGATTGACGTTCATTTGGTGGGCACCACCGGAGGATTAACCACCTTCCAGCGCTGGCGTTGCTCCGGGCCGCTCGGCTGCGATGCAAAATAGGTGTCCATTTCATCTTGCGTATGCATGCAAGGCTGCGGATCGGTCGAACCTTGATTCCACGTCTTGCCGCAGATGTTGCACATCACGCCAGTGATGACTTGGCCCGTAACCGGATCAGGCACCGGCTGCTCATTAGGCGGATAAATCAGGCTCATTGCTCACGCTCCGTTTTAGTGGGCGATGAAAGCACCGCTCGGCGTCGACGTATTGAATGGAGGCGACCAATTCGTCGCCATGCCAGCGCCGGTCGCGTCGATGAAAGCCCCTTGCGCGGCCAGCACGTCCCACGTTGAATTGCCGGTATAGGTACTGTTGTTGATCCACACCGTCGCGTTGCCATAAGAATATAGCCCATAAGTCGCGTGATTATTGACCAGCGCGTTTTGCATCAGGACGGTTGCGCATCCGGCGACGATGATCCCGGCATAATTGACCTGCAATTGCGTGCCGGGATTGCAGGCGATCAATCCGCCCTGCAAACATTGAACCGCAGCATTGCCATTGGGCGGACCGTGACCGGCAACATAGAGCTTTCCGAACCATTGCCAGCCGCCGAGATTTTGCAAGCCGCAAACGCTGTTGCTGACAAGATTCGTATAAGCAACGTTCGAATATGCGATAAAGCCACCGCCATTGTTGAAGATGCCGCAGCTTCCGCAATACGAAACCGTAACTGATAGGCTCGAAGAGCATCGCACGAAGGCAGAATCAATGAAAATGCCATTTGCCCCGAAGCCCCAAATCGCGACTCCATCCAGCCAGCAATCGGCGAGAGCATAGACGCCGTTGCCTTGATTGAATGGCGGCGTGGCAGCGGCAACTGTCTGACTTCCGGTGACCAAGAGATAGCGCAAAGTAATGCCGTGCTGGAAGATCAAGAAACCGTTGATGCCTCCGGTAAACGAAAGCTCGGTCGCGTACACGCTGCGCAGATAGATGATGTGATTGTTGCCGTCTGATGCTTGGTGGTAGCCGCCAATCGAAAAATTGTTTGGCTGCGGTGAGCCTCCCAGCAACGCGCCGCCCTGAATTGCAACGCGGTTCATGTTGGGGTGATTAACTTCCACCGTCGTGGAATAGGTCCACTTCCCGACCGCGCACATGAATGTCACGTAGCCGGTGCTCGTGATGATGTATTGCCCGAGCCAATGCATTGCCGCGTTGAGATCGGTGAAATCCGCATTCACGCCGTGCACAGTTTTTACAATCGGGCTCGTGATGTATTTCTGCGCAAACAGCGCCATCAACGCTTGCCATAACTGCGTGAGATCGCCGTGCGTCGGCACAATGCCCGCGCGCTGAATGACTTCGATGATCTCGATCTGCGATTCATCGAAAGCGGGCGCGGGAGGGATCGAGCCCTCTGCACCGGTCACCGGATTGGCATTCACGAAGCGCGAATAGTTGCGCGTGCCCGGCGGCATCACGATAGGAACGGGCGGAGTTCCGTACGGCGGAGAATAATCGATTGTCGCCTCCTATTTGACTGTAGCGCGACGCGTTATCCACGCGCGCTTTGTCCATTCGCTACGTCGTGCCTTAGTAACCGGATCGGCATTTAGCTTTTTGATTTTTTCGCGAAATTCTATTTGCGCCCACCGATCAATTGCAGCGAGACGTTTCGCTTTACCGCCTTTGCCAATGTTTCCTTTGATAGTTTTGTCGCGGTATTCAGGATCAAGCCAGAGGACCTTGCATCGCTCCGAATGGTGAGCAAGCAATCGTGGATTGCTCCACGCGATGACATTTGATGCTCGAACTTTTTCAATGAATTCGGGACTTCGCGATTTTGCACGCGGTGGATTTTCGCCGCCTAATGTTTGATTCCAAAGTTGCCCATGCGGATAAGACGCAATTAACTCGACTTCTTTTATGAACGCTTGTTCGTCAGTTAGTCCATCGATCAGCGTCACGATTTCTAGGCTTGAGCCATTGCGCCAAGCCTTCGCCATGCGATTGTGCAGATGCGTTGCTCGTACCACTTCGCCAGCCGCACGCGCTCGCAAAAGTTGATGCATCTTCTGCACATGGCGAATTGCTCGGCGTCCGCTTCCTTTGCCGATGTATTTGACAACATCATCAACGATGATTGCGTAAACGTAGGCCATATCTATTTGCGGCGTTGGCGCGCAGCGGACACAGTCAGCGACGGTGTTGGTAGATCGAGCGAGCTAATCGAGAATTCGCTTGCCGCAATTCCCGGTGGAGGGCCGGGAAAAACCGGCGGCGTGTAGATCGGCAGTGACGGCGGAACCAATGGCGGCAGCACAATTGTGAATGGCCGATCTGGCCACGCGTCCTCATATCGACTCGATGGAAAGGTCGGCCATCCTTGACCATCGATAGGTTTGGGCGGCTGCAAATCGCTCACGGCAGCACCGGAGGCGTATAAGCTGGGGGCGTATAGATCGGATCGGGCGTCGTGTAGGGCATCGGCGGCGCTGTCCCTTCATAAGCTTCGTGCGTGCCCGCGTAGGGATCGCCGTACGGCTGCACGCCGGAATAATCGAACAGCACAACGGTGTGCGCAGGTGCCCAACGGCGAATAACGCATTCGAGGTCTTCCGCATGCGCGATCCGCAACATCGGATCGATGCCAGCCTGTCCTTTGCTGGCACGAAACCAAGTTAAACGCACGCGCCCGACCCGTACCGTCCATGCAAAGCGGATTGTCGGTGGGCCGATCTGCGCCTGCCATAAGCCAAGCGTGCCATCAGCATTCAGTGTGCGGGTATCGCCGCAGCGATCTAAGCCGCACATGAACGGGCGATATTCGCGGATGCTGATCGTGTATCCAAGTTGCGCCGCGACACTGATGAAAAACTCTCGACTCTGCGCGCCGAGAATCGTCATCCGCTGTACAAGATGCGTTTGCCGCTCGCCGATAGTCCATTGGTGTGGATACCAGCATGGATCGGGCAGGCCCCATGCCCGCTCCCACGAGTCCAACATCTCGACGGTCTGACGCGGATCGCTTTCGCGTTCTAAGAGATCAGCGGCGCGCCCGTCGACCCAGCCCATGATGCCCGCGAGCCCGCGCACCGCCATTTGCAGCACGCTATCGGGCCAGCGCGGCCAGGCGATGCCTTGCGGCAATAGCGCCGAGAGCGCCCACCAATACTCATCTTGCCCGCGCCGGATGTGGCGATCATGCGGCGGCGGCGCACCCGGCGTCAGATTGGGCGACGGCAATTGCGTCGGCGATTGCGGAGGCGACGGCACAACCGGACTAAATGGCGTAACGCTCGGGCTGGTCATGGCACCGGATAGCTGATCGTGCCTAACACCGCGAGAGCGCCATTGTGCGGCATCGGATGATCATCCATGTCGAGATCAAAATCTTGCGTGACGCGATTGATTGCTTCTGCGACCCACGCCGCCATGATTGTGGTGCCGGGCAAAAGCTGCCCGTTGATCGTGTGCGCGCACATCGCCCGCTCGGTTAGCATCGCCGCCACGGATTGCGCGACTTGCGCACGCAAGTTCATCGAATCGTTGGCGAGCGTAAGATGAAAATCGATGGGCTCGGGAACCGGCGAGGTCACATAGAAATCGCGCACCGCAACCGGCCGCTTTTGATCCAAATAGCCGTAGACCACGTTGATGTCATCCATAGTCGGGAAGCCGCCGGTATCGGCACGCAGCGCGTCGACCATGAAACGCACGGTGACCGTTCCCATGCCAAGCTCGCGAGCGGCGACCCAACAGCGCGTCACGGATGGAATCGACATCGCCCATTGCCAATAATCATCAGCGTCGCCGCCCATCGGTGGCTGGCGAATCCGGGCGAGCACGCGGGCGCGAAGTTGTTCGTCGGTTTCGGTTTCTAAGCCGCCGCGCAAATCGATGACGACAACGTCGCCAGCAACGCCGAACTGCGACGTGGTCGGCGCGAGCAATGTGCCCGCCAACTGGTTGCCGCTCGTACCGGGATTGAGCGCCTTGACCGCGACTTCGGCGGGTTGAAAAGGCAAATCCGGCAAGGTTAGGAATTCCAGCGTTTCGTAAGTGTCGCCGCTCGGTGCGGTCAGGCCAAAACCTTCGGGAATGAGCACGCCCGGCGTTCCGGAGAATCCCACTGTGCCACTCGCTGGCATCGGCGATTTGCGCCCGAGACTCCCGTCTGCATTTACAAGCCAGATCGTACCATGCCGGTCCAGCCAAATTGTTTCGGCGGTATCGGGCATCAATTGCAGCGCGAGCCAATCGAGAAATTTGAGCAACAACCGCGCGAGGCCCGCTTGCGCATCCGCCATGACGCGCAGCACCGTGTTGCCGACGACTGCCGCACCCGCCAACGACGTGGTGATGTCGTTGCGCACCATCTCGCGGACTTGCCGCAATGAGGGAGTCTGCCACGGCATTAGGGCCGCCATCCGTAAGGCGACAACATCGGCTCTTCGGTCATCGCCGCCCACAGGTCTTGAAAGACAAGCTCGATCTCAGGCAATGGCCCGCGCCAGAACACCATGCGGACATCGACGCGCTCGCGGCCGATGCGCTCGGCTTGCACATCGACGGCGCTGCACATTTTCATGCTCACGAGCGGTTGCACCGCGTTGCGCGAATAGGTTTCTGCGCGCACGACCGTGTCACCCTCCCACGACCATGCATCGGATATTTTTGCCCGTTCCAGCAGCCAGTTTTTTGTCCCGATAGGCCAGCCACGCCAAATCGAGGCTGCATCCATGTCGCCCCACCAACCGCGCCGGTCATCGCTATCGGGATCGGGACGAATTTCGCTCACATCCGCCAAGGCGTCGGTCATCAGCGCGACCTTGACGTAGTTCGCCAACTCTTGCCGCTCATCGAGCACGCCGGTCGGCATCAATAGCCAATCGGCGACGGTCTCGCGCAACGATGCGCTCGATACGATGCGAACGTCTGTCATTGATTTTCCTCAGAAGCTTAATCCGACCGGCGGCTGCGAAAGCACGCGCAGATGGCGCGGACAGAAGCACGGATTTATCACCCCGTTCTGCATTTCGATCTCATCCGAGCGCGACGGATCGGCGTAGATGCGCTGCGCCAGATAGAGCGAAGGCATGGGCGCGCCCGTGCTGTAGGTCATGAAGCGCGGTAGCTGTAGCTCTTTGGTCGCAAGATGATTAATCATCTGTCCGCTTAGTGCGTTGAGGCTCTGATAGTAGGAGATATCCAACTCTTCGAGGCCGAGCGCGCGCGCTGCCTCGAATGCGTCGCGCATGTGCAGGATCATGTTCTGCACTTCGGTTTGCGTCGGGAACGCGATGCGCGCGACGATCCTGCATTCTTCCGCAAGCGTCATGACCAATGCGTTTTGCATGACGACTTGCGTAAAGCTCGATGTGCTGGCCGATTGCGACATCAGATATTGCCGCGCCGCTTCGATCCCGGCGTATTGCGCGCCTGCGGCATCGGCAGCGAGAAAGATGGCCTGCAAATCGGTGCCCAGCGTAGTGCCGCGAATAGCCTCTTCGGCATGGTCGCGCAACGTCGTCACGAGTCTGCGGCAAATATCACGTGACGGCGTTTGCCCCGGCGGCAGGCTCATCAATATGTAATTGAGGAACGTGCGCAGCATCTTTGCCGCTTCGTCGGCCTGCGAGAAGTAGCTGCGCGGCCAGGGCGCAACGATCTCTTGCACGGTCAAGCGCGGGAAGCCGAAGCGTGGCCGATCAATCGTATAATCATTGGCCTTCAGTGACGTATTGATTTCAATCGTAAGGGCCGGGGCAAAATCTAATGCGCCGGTCGAGAAATCGGCAGGCTTTGCAAATTGATAATTCTTGAGTAGAGGCGGCACGCCGAAGGCTGGCGCGGATACGATCATCGCATTGGTAAAGAAGACGTACTTCTGGCCGAAAACCGGCACAACCGGAATGCTTGGCGATCCGACCGAATAGGCGTTGGCATGCAGCGCTTGATAGACGCGCAGCGCGGGCAAGCTAGATGTCGGCGAGGCAACCGCGTAAGGATTGGCGCTAAAATGCTTGATCGATGACGCTGTCGTCAGCGTCGGCTTGGCAAGATCAGGCGAACCGAGCGAATACGCGTTAGCCGTATAGGCGACGCGAACCTTTAGCGTCGGGGTCGCGAGCGCGGGCGAGCCGACCGCCCAATCCGCCCCAACCAGCATGATGCCGGATTGAAAGGCGTTAGTCTGAAACGCAACCGGTGAGCCTTGGAATGCAGGATTACCGGACACGCGTTACCTGCGACCAATGCGGCCTTGCAAGACCGGACGATTGCCAGGAGTGCTCGCATTGAGATAATAGTTGCCGGGTTGTGTCGCGCCAGATGAGGCAAAAATCGATGCTAGGTGAAATCCCTCGGAGGGATTGTTGTACGCATATGCGGGGGTGTCCCAGGTGTTCGCATCTGCATAGTGCATGGAATATCCGTAGGCATCGGTGAAAATCTGGCTTCCGTCTGGATCGATGACGATCCAAGTCCTGAGCGTAATACCACTGCCACTACCGCCGTAACCAGCACTCGCAAACCGTAGGTCAATTATCTCGTCTGCCCAATTGAGCCAACCGATACGAATCTCGGCGTTTATTTCCGACATGGATGTCGAAATCGCTCGACTGGCTGTGTAGTAATTTGTGCACAGTATCGCTTTGTCGTTGATCCATGAACGCACGGTGCGAAGCGTCGGACTATCTTGGAATTGCGACGACGCATTGGTGCGGATCATGCCGATGAGCGTGCGCGTCTCGTCGCCAGACTTTATCTCGGTTCCGGAATTGCCAGCGACGATGCTCGTCGCGTGTCCAGTGGTCGAGAAGTCCGCCGTGAGCACGCCAGAATTGCTCCAGCAATAGACGTAATACAACGTAGATGCTGCAAGATTCTGACCGGCAACACCGTTGACATAGACGCTCGTATTGCCAAGCCCGACAACGCCGCTGGACGGGATCGTGAAGATGTTGCCGTTAATGACAATCTGATTGCCCTTGAACGGCAAGTAACTCAGAGCCGTCGCGCTGACATATTTGAGCGCGCCGCCGATCAACAAAGGAGGTGGCGCAGCCTGCGGGGCGGGGATCGGCACACCTTGATAATCCGTCGCGCCCGTCGAATGAATATCGAGCGTGCCATTCTGCTTGATCGTGGCGCTCGCATTGCCGTTTATGGTCGCGCCGCCCGTGCCGGTGATAGTGACATCGCCGCTGCCGATGTTTCGCACCCGCGTTTTCCAGCCGAGCGGCATGTTGCCGCTGGACGGCGCAGCGATGCCAACCGCGACCCCGGCGCCGTTGTTGTAGGTGACTAGCGAGAGATGATCGGCATTCGTGATTGTGTCGGTCGCCGCTGTAACGCTGCGATAACCCATCCACAAGTCGTGATCGGCATTCCAATCCGATGGACGCGCGAGCGTCGCGTCGGTGCCATCCGCAACCGATGACTGGAATTTATGCTTTAGGCTTTTGGCGGTCATGATCCGGGGATACCGATATCGAAGGCCGGAAGCGACCAAACATTTCCGGCGGTCACTCCCTGCGCGGCGGCAAGATCATTGTCGACCAAAAGCCGGGAATTGACGTTGTCGGTAACAGCCCATCGTGAGGCGTTCCCCGAACCGGTCACTGCGCCGTTGGTCACCGCTACGGTGGTCACCTTCGATCCATTGGGTGAGCGCGCGGTCGGCCCCGTCAATGCAAGCCCGGCACCGAAGCTCATATTGCCGAGCGCGTAGGTCGTCGATGCCCCCGCAAAGTCGAGCGGTTCTTGCGAGCATATAAAAATATGCGTCGCCGTTGCTTGAAGTTGAATGAGCCCGTTATTGAGGACCCACGAATTCATTTTTCCAGGCATGACTCCTCCTTTCGCGGACGAGATGCCCGCGCTGAAACTCCCGAAGAAAAGAGCTAGATCAGAGCAGCGGTTGCTGACCGCTTGATCCGGCACCGCCGGACTGTGCGTTGAGCACGCTTAGTTGATTGTTGATTTGATCTGCCGTAACGAACATCGATTGATAGGCCGCTTGATCGATGAGTTGCGCCGTGTTGGTGTAAAGAATTCCGAACGCGGCTTCACCCGCCTCGATGAACGACATTTCGAATTGCGCGTAACCACCGCGCTCACGCGCCTCGGTCACCGAATAGCGGTCGCACATATAAAGCTCGGGGCCGACACGATTCCAATACGGATCGACCAGCACGCCGGGCTCGGGCATTTCCAATGCCTGAATCAGAAGATCACGGGCCTGATCATAATCGTTATACATATCCCCGACCATTTGGCCGGGATGGCGCTGGATCACATAGCCGACGATGGAATAGCGCCGCGCCTGCAACCCCATATCTTCGCAGTACGGTGAGTCGCGTTTCGGATATTCGTGCAGCACGGTGCGACGGCCAGATGTGCGGCCTTGCTGTTCGACATGGAACGGCGCGCCCTTGAAGCTCGCTTGCCGCAACCGTGTGCGCCAGAGCGCCGGACTAAGGCTGCGCATCGAGCCGCTAAACATGCCGCTGACTGGTGGCGGCAATCGCGATGGGCGCAGCCCCGGCGTTACCGTGACATTCGGCGATGCCGGGCGCGACGGTGGCAACGGAATTGAATCAGCCAAGTTTTACCATCCTTGTGTGATGTCGTAACTGACGATGCCGTCGACCGTCGTCATCGTTGTGATGTTGTTCTTGTGACTGGTGCGCGTGAGTTGCAGCGAGGCGCGGCGCGAAGTCATCACTCCCAAGAGCGCCGTAAATTGCGGATAAGTCAGCGTGACCGGCGGACCGTTGAGCGGCGGCCAAGTGATATCGGGGCCACTCGCTGGCGTCGCCGCCACGGTCGGCGCGCTGATCCCCGGCGCGGTCGTTCTACTACCCGGACTCGCTGGCAACGTAGGAGTAGGAACGCCGTCTTGATAAGACAGGCCCGGCAAAGTAACTGTGCCCCCGTCTGTCCCAATCGTGGCGCTGTACCCGCTCAAAGAATTAAAGTTCGCATTGGCAACGTTGACGTTTAGATTGTGCCCCGTTGCCTGACTCCCTAAACCGGCATTTAAGCTCGCGGCATCGCTCGCCCTTGCACTCTCTGCGGTATTGAGTGCCGAATTCGTGCTTGCCGACAAGAATTGCACTGCATTATCCGAACTTATCGCCAAGTTCTGTATTGCCGCATTCGTGCTGGACGCCAGCGCACCCACTGCGGAATTGATCGCGTCCGTGCCCGATACGGCGGCAATCTGATCCGTCATTGCGCCGGTCGCGTTGTCGCTGCCATCCCACGTGTACCCATACATCGAAACCGGCAGTTGCCGCTTCGACGCAAACAATGCGTCGACCATCGAATTCTTGACCGTCTTGGCTTGCGTCAGCGTAATCGGCGGCTGGTACTCCTGCGAAGCGGACATCCATTTGTCAAAAACTGGAATGTAGGGCGACATATCGGTGAACGGCTCGCGCACCGGCATGCGGTCGTCATGATTGTAAAGAATTTCGCCGTTCGTCCCGTACCAAAACACCAAATAGATGTTGGCGGCAACGAGCGAGCAATCCACGCCGCTTAGCACCGCGTCATCAATACAAACCATGCCGTCAGGCTGCGGCTTTATCCACCATTGCGCCATTGCATCACGTACACGGGTCCGGCTTGATCACCCACGGCACGGAATGAAAACAACCGCCCTGCATCCAGCAATGAGCACCGCCTTGTTTGATGTGGGAGTGATCTTTATCCGCGCGCGTCGAGGTACCGCGATCACCGGGAATATGGTGAATCCAAACACTACCGCCGCGATTGTATCCGCCAACGGTTTTGTCCGAATCGAAATGCTTGATCTCCTGATTCATGTAGCGCGTTTCGGTGTTCACCGAATCGCCTTCGTGTTTATAGCGCTCTTCTTGCTGGCCATCGGCATGAAGCACGTGCGTCGGCCCGATCTTCGCGCCAGCGCCGCGCTTCTTTGGTTTGCGCGATTGCTTTTTCTTGTTCGCATGGCGAACCGAAACGTAGCGGGCTTGCTGTTTCTGCGCCGAGCCATCGGCGCGCAAGCCGCCGCCCTGGTCGTCGCATGTCACCAAATAGAGCCCGTCACTACTGTCGCCGCGCGTGCGGTGATAGACGATCTGTCCCGAGCCATCGCATGAATACAAACCCGCCTCGCCGGGGTCCATGTCGTAAGGCCGCACGCGGCGATCATTCGACATGCCGACCGGATGCGCAGCCGAGCCGTTGACATAGATGACCATCGCTTCGGCGGCTTCGCCCTTGGGCTGCTTCTTATTCCATTGACCATCCTGCCCGCCGCCCTGCCCGTCGCCGCCGCCTTGCTGGCCCTGTTGTCCTTGCTGTTGCTGATCGTCCTTTTGCTTCATGGGCACCGATGTCATGCCGGTCGGATGCCACATCTCGAAATCGGTATGCGTGCGCGAGAAGCCGGTATCTCCCTGCTTGCATTCCTGACACAGATGATTGTCGTCGACTTCGCGCAACGTGGCGCGACCGTTGCTTGAACTCATGACGCGGCGGGCTGTATCGTCGTGCGTGTTGCGCATTATGGGCTTCCTGACGGTTGCGGTGTGTTGCCGGAATTGTCGGCGGCAGCATTGACAAGCTCCAGCGTCGTGCGCGTGCCGGTCTCGTTATCCTGCGAAAACGTTGCGGCTTTGAGCTTGAGCGGCCGATGCATGATCAACCAATCGGATTCGACATCAACGAGATCGCCGACTTCCCACAATCCTTCGGCGAGCGGCGGGCGGCCCGGACGTTGCCAGCCGAGCACCGTGATCTGCACCATGATCTGATTTTCATCGTCGACATTGTTTTCGATGCCGTTGCGAAACTTCATCATGTCTTTTCCCCACGCCGGAACCTCGCTCACGACTTGTGACGGCTTGAAGCTGCCGCCACTAAATTTCGCTGATGAGTCCTTTTGATCGTAGGTTCCGTGCGTGGGCTCTGCGCCCCATTTGTCATCATTGCCGGGCGCTTGGCCGGTCGCCGTATAAGCTTTTTCACCACCGTTCCCGCCACCATCGCCGCCGCCGCCGCCACCAAACGCGCCCGCATCACCACTGCCATCATCACGCAATCCGATGCTTGGTCGTCGATTGCTGCCGCGCCAGCGCCCTTGCTGCAATGACGGTGCACCGCCCTGCCCGCCGCCGCCGCCGCTATCACCACCGCCCCCACCGCCGCTCGGCTGCGGCGTCGACCCGCCGCTTGCGATGTACAGATTGTGGATCGTTTCACGGCCAATCAGGATGTTCTCGCCTTGGATCAATGCGGCGGGCGATCCGCCAAACATCGTGCCGGTCAAAATGACCTTGCCGTCTTTCGATTCCCCGGTTGTGGCCCCAACCGCCGCCGCATGCTTGCCGACGAAATCGCTGACGCGCTCGCCGTTATTCGAAGCAACGCGCGGGAATTTGAACTCGTTGATTTGGCCCCTCGTCTGTAACGACAGACCATACGGTTTGATGGCGGATTGAACCAAGTCGACAAGCTTGATGTCGCGCCATTCGCCGGTTTTCGAAATCACCGTGCCATAGCCGAGAACAGCGGTTTTCCCGACCGCCTGAATCTCGACGACGTGTTGGCGCTTGTCGAAATAGACCTGCCGCGTGCAAACCTGTCCCGTCAGCACGAGATCGCCATCGAGCCAGATATCGCACCTGTCGCCGGGGCGAATGCGCATCGCCGCCCAACTCTGTCCCATCGGCTCTTGCTCGGATGCCGTGAACCGCGCATGACGCGGCGGCCACCCCTTCTCTTCGATCCGCACATAGACCGATTGCCATTCCCAATAGAGTTGGCCGTTGATGTTGATCACCGCACGCGTCAAATACGGGAATTGCGTGCGGCGCGGAATGAGCGGGCCAGTAAAAGTGTCAGGGACTTTCGGGTCGCCAATCGGAACAGGGGCGGGAAATGTCGTGATCGTGTTGTTGGCCATTTCTCTATTCTTCCCATCCTGCGTTATCCGAACGCTCCATCTGCGATTGCTGCTTGACCTTCACATCGGTGAATACATCGCCGCCATCGGCTTTGACTTTCGTGTTTTTCGGCGCGCTGACATTGACATCGAGCCGCGAAGAGCGATTGCGCCGCTCGCGCGCGCGCTCTGCCGCATCTTCGGGACGATCTTCGCCGCCACGTTCTCCGGCCCGGCGGAACGGCATGTCGGTGACCGGCCCGCGCATCCGCCGACGATTGCGCCGCGCCGCCGCTTCCGGATCGAGTTTCCAGAATGGACGCCCCTCGGCTTCGTTTTCTTCCGCCGCTTCCTCGCCTCGCGTGCCGCGACCGCCACGCAACCGGCGGAACGGCATATCGGTTTGCGCCCCGCCTTGCCCGTCGCCGCCGCCGAGTTGCCAAAACTGCCGCCCTGCGGCTTCGTTTTCCGCCGTTGCCGCGCCGCCCTGACTGCCCAAGCCGAGTCGCGAAGCAGCAGTCTTGCCAACAAGGCCACGATTGGTCTTGTCCAATTGCTCGCGCAGCAATCGCTCGCCGATCTGATCGCTATTGGCAAGACTGATCGTCGTGCCGCCGCCCGCGTCGGCATAGATGATGCGACGGCTCGGATCGGTTGCGGCACCAGTAAAGCCGACCGCCTGTCCACCGGGCGCTTGTCCGGGGCGCGCTTGTCCGGGGGCCACTTGTGCAACCTGTGGCATAGCGCCATGCGGACCGCGCCACTCAATATGTGCAGGGTCTTTACCGGGCAACGGTTGACCAAGGCCGTGTCGAGCCATCGCTTGCTGAAATTGCTGACGGTGAGTCCCAAGCCATCCCTGCATGGCCCGAGAAAAGAATTGCTGATCATCAATGTCGGTCGCTGCACCCATTGCATGCGACGACCACATATTCGACCAGCGTTGCCGACGCGGATTGTATGAACCTAGTCGCTGAATCGGCGCACCCATCTCCGAAAGCTCTTGATAAAAACCTTTGAAGTCTTCTGCCGCCTGCGGATGCACAGTAATGTTGCCGTACGGTGTTTGAACATTCGAAAGCTCACTACGAGAAAACGGAGAATTACGCCCGGAGCGCTGGAAATAATTATATCGGCCGCCGCCGGTAGCAGCTTGCGCGCCAGCCTGCCCGCCGCCATCATCGCCGTAATTTGCTAAATTTCTTACGGTCCGTTCTGGATGGCTTCCGATTGTCGAAAAACGCCTGCGAAGCAAACTCTCTCGACTACGGATGCCCCCGCTTTGGACTGCTTGTTGTGCATCTCTGATGAAAGCCTGGATCGACGCATTCGTGTCGTAAGCGTTTCCGCCGGGCACCTGATTATGAGCGTATTGAAGGACGCCGAATGATCCGCCGGGATCACTTGTGTTTGTAGATCGCGGATTAAAGTTCGATTCGGCTTTAGCAACGGCGGTCATGAACCGCGTCCATTCTTCCGCCGAACCTGTGGTGATTCCAAACTGCGCGGCATCCGGGGGCACTTGCCCCACAAGACCAGACTTTTTCACTTGCTCAAGCGCTTGATTGTAAAAATCTTGGCCAGCACCGGCACCGCCTTGCTTAATGTTGCCGGGCGCGCCAGTGGGCCGACCGGCTCGCCCGCCAAACCATGGCGCGCCTGTGCGCCCACCGCCGCCTGCGCCACCGCCCCCGCCGCCGCCTCCACCTAAGCCACCAAAGCCGCCACGCCCACCGCCGAACGTACCGGCACCGCCGCCGCCCGGTGCTGCTCCGTCGCCTGCCCCACCACCGCCGCCGCCGCCAGCGGCACCGATTTGTTGCTGCCCGCGTATCCACTCCATGATGTCGCGGATTTCACGCAGATAGTCGGTCGACTTGCGTTGCTCTTCGGAAAACTCCTTGATCATGATCGGCTCGCCGGTCGGGCCGCGCCGATCTTCGATGTTTCCCGAATAGGCACCAGCGCGCCCTTCGACATCCGCCGCCCAACCGCCAGTATTCGGATTGAAGCCACCGCCAACATCGGCGAATTTCTGCGGTTGCTGTTGCCCCCCGAAACGCTCGGGATGTCGCTCCCTCTCCCGGCGGCGGCGCTCTTCCCGCTCCAATTGACGACGCTCAACCTGACTGGTCTCCCCTTCTGCCGCGCCTCTATTCGTTGCCCTCTCATAAGCTGTGCCTAGAGGACCAAAAAGCTTGCCCCAATCGACTGTTCCTAACCAATCTACAAATTCTTCGGTCTTGGTCGTGAAAGCCGTAAGCCACCCAAGCACAGTGGGACCGAACGCTTCTTTAATTTTCTCGCCTGTATTGTGATACGCGACCTCTAATGCGGTGACGGAATCCGCAAGTTTTTTTTGCTCATTTGTCATCTCTTTAGTCTGGCCGACAAGCCGTCCAAATAATTCTGAAATATCTTTCCACCGCTCAAACTCAATGGGATCGATATGCAACATCTCAGCGGCGGCGCGCCGTACTTCCGGGTCTTTCTGTAATGCGACGAATTTGGTAAGCTTCTCTATCGCTTGCTGCCACGTGATTTGGCCACGCTGCATTTGAGTCTGAATATCATTGATAGCACGCGACCAAGCTGGCCCCATTTGCTCACGCGCGATTCGCGCCATTTCCGACTGCGGCCCACGCGTCGCGAGATCGCGCATCATGTTGCTAAGGCGCTGTATCGATCCGCGCGCTTGTTCCTCAGTCATCCCGACCAATTGTCGGGCCTTGACCATACGATCAATCCAGCCTTGATCCTGAGTGCCCAATGAACGGCGAAAATTTTCCGAACTCTGATAGGCTTGGTTGATTGAGCGCGCCAACAGAATCGCGCCCCCAGCCGCAGCGGCACCCAATGCAACAAACCCGCCAATCGCGAGATTTGTCGTGCCCATGGCAACCGCAAATTCTTTGCCGAACTTCGCTCCTTCACTCAACGCTTTTGTAACCGGCCCCATCGCGAGGCCCATCGTATTGAGTGCCCGTGTCCCTTCGGTAAAGGCCACGCGAATTCCAGTACCAAGTTTCTCATACTCAGTGAGTTGTCCGCGAATGTTCTCTCTGTGCCTGTCGCTTTGCTCCTGAAACTTCTTGACACTTTCTGATGTCGAGCTAGTCGCATTTTGCGCTTTGCGATAAATAGATTCTAGCTGATCGGAAATCTCGCGAAGCTTGACCGACGCTTCGTCGTTGACAGTTATAGTGATATTGGCGCGTTCGTCAGCCATTTAAGAGCTTTTCCTGCCATGCCTCTTCTGCACGCTGTCCCGCGTCGAGCTTGTCCAACCATTCGAAATGCTGATTGATCTTCGAATACGGCTTATTGAGAAACAATTCCGGATCGCAGCGAAAACGTTCTGCCAGCCGGTAGCAATTGATGACGAAGTTCTCGATCATCATCGGTCTGGCATGAAAAAATGCGCGATCAAATACGCCGCCGAAGTCCAATCATTCGGATGCAATTTTTGAATCGTGCTCGGCGTGACGACGGCAAGCCTCGCAAGCATCGCCTCCATCGGTACGGGATCAATCTTGAGCACGCCCTGCGCGATATAGATCGGCACACCACATTCGGCGATGTCGCCACCGGTCGGTTCACGGAACGTCAATACCTCGACCCACTCGCCGTGCGCTTGCACCTTCTTGCGCAACATGAGTTTGCCGATCCACGGGCCTTCCGGCTCTATCTTCTTTTCCGGCTCGGTCGGCTGCGCCACGGCGGGCTGCGGCTGCGGTTGCGGCTGCGGTGCTGCCGCCTGCGGCTGCGACTGCGGCTGCGGCGCGGGCTGCGGTGCCGCCGTGCCATTGCCATTGGCCTGCGGCGGACGCGGCGGCGGTGCCGCATCTGCGGGCGGCGGAATCGTATCGCCACGCGTCCACACGCGCGGCTCGCCTGTCGTATCGGTCATGTCATTCTTCTCCCGGTGAAACGCTATTCATGGCTTGCGTCACAACGTAGCCTTCCTGCTTGAGCGCAGTGATGAGATCGACAGCGGACTCCATATCTCCGCCCGGCGCGAGCCCGACAGCATCGAGCGCGCGTGCCACCGCACGAAGCAATTCCACTCCCGAATCCATCTAGCCGCTTTACGGCAGGATTTCGTCGCACTGCACGCCCTCGAAGCGCACGCGAAACTGACCTTCGCGAGCGTTGATTTCGAGCGCGGCTCGACAGGCAGCTTCCCGCAAGACAAAGTTTGATTTGTTGGCAAGCTCGGCGGTGACCGTCACATTGGTCATCGCCGCGACTTGCTCAACCGACAAACCTTGCAAGGTCGAGAAGTCGCCTTCGATATACGGAACACGCGGCAACTCGCTGTAGCCGTGCACGTAATCCTGTCCCGCAATCATCGCGCGTTCCATCGGCGATGGACTGACGGTTAGGTTTCCGCGAAGCGGATACATATTGCCCTCAACCTTTAAGAAAGCTACGCCCGCTATGCGCTGTGCCATGACTCATCCTTTTCTCCGTGCGTTTTGCGTCACGGGGGCTAGTGGTTCAACGAAGAAAGAAAACGGGGAAGCGCAGAGCTTCCCCGCAGCGATGTCAGCGCCTAGCCGAGACCAGCGCCTTGGCCGATCTGAACTTGACCGGTTGTGATGATCGCTTCATCGACACCGCGATCATACTGCAACCTGAATTGCGCGAGCACGGCCACCACGCGCAACTGATTCACGAGGTCTGGCGGGTATAAAATATTTAGCCTGTTCGGATCATTTGGATCGCGTTCGACGATCAAGTGATTTTTGAATGCCTGAAGATTCTCCACGAGACCGTTGAATTCATCGATGCCGTATTCGGCGACAAGCTCGGCTTTGATGATCGACGGCGTAACGATGGCTTGGCCTGCACCGAAGCGTGTCCCGTCATCGGCCAACTTGTGTCGCGGGAATTTTGTCGTGATCGCGTATCTCTGATTCCGGATAAGTTTCGCAAGGGTCGCGAGAGTCGTGACCAATTCGAACGCGTCGTCCGGGTAGCCGTACAGATTCAATTGATAGTTCGTGGTTTCCCGGCTGATCATCGGAACGTTGTCGGAGAGCGTGCGCTGTGTCGCCATGCCCGAAGTTGCAAACGTGTTTAGCTCCATTAGATTCCAGCGCATGTGGAAGGGGGCCGGGATCATTGACTCAAGATGGAGCGTTTGCAGTGGACGCGCCGGATCGTTGGTCAGCGCTCTTGCGGCTTTCGCCGTATAGCAAGCGGCCCATTCGTACGGCGGCGACAGCGCCTCGGGCTCAATCGCCAGAATTGATGTCGTCTTGCCGTTGCGCGTGAGGCCGAACGTCACGAGATCGGAATAGGTTCCCGCTTTCGCGCTGAAGATCATTCCGTACAATTGGCGCATCCATCCCCAGCGGCCATCGTCGGAAAATCCATATTCAAATTCCCAATTCTGCAACGAATTGGAATCCGTGTACGGCATGGCGACGTATTCGAACGGCGTCTCACCCATGTTCATGATCAGGTTATTGAACAGTGGCGTGCCAGCGCCGCCCGACAGCGTCGTGCCGGAATACGTCACCGCCATACCGGGAGGCATCACTTCGCCGCCCACCTTGCCGTAATAGTTATCCGACAGCGTGATGCCGTTGCCGTAGACGCCACCGCCTTTTGCCGTGAGCGTTATGACGCCCGCCGCCGCCACTGCCGTCACCGGCAGGCTCGGATTGGTACCGATAGCGCCGGGATATGAGATTTGATCTTCGTTGATCGCATCGGCAACCGCAGTGGCGATGTCGGCAATGGTCATGCCGAATTGCACGTTCACCGGCACCGAGTAGCCTGCGATGTAAAGATGATATGTCCCGGCTTCGGTCGGCACCGAAGCGATGGTGATCGTACCGCTCGCCTGTGTCGACGCCGGGCTCTCCGCAACCGGTGCACACCAAAGTTGATTTGCCCAATTGTTTGCGAAGAACGCTCGGCACATGGACGCCAATTCGCTTCCGCGACCAAACAAGGCGTCCGCATCCATTTGGCGGCCGACAATTATAGGTATGTCGGGAACACCAGTGCCATTGAGCGTAGTGTCGGTGTTCTTCGTCGTCATCGTACCGACGAGAAGCGAGCGCAGGTCCATCTCAGGGAAGCCTGCCATGCTCCCGTCTACTTCGACCCAATACAACGGGACGCGCCACATTGCCGGGATGTTGTTAAACGAAATGGGCATGCTGCCCTCCTATGTTTTCGACGTGATGAATTGCGGTACCGCGCGCCTGCTAGGCTTCGTGTCGCGTGGTCTCGGTGCGTTGCTGGCCGTGCGCCCGCGCGCTGCCGCCCTCGCGGCCCTCGCGGCCCTCGCGCCCCTCGCGGCCTTCCGCCTTCGCGGCCTTCTGCTCTTCCTGCTCGACGATTGTCACGTCGCCATCGCGGATGCGGCGTTGCGTGAATTGATCGAGCGGCCAAAAGGCCGTTCCCTCGCGCGTGAATGGCGAACCTCTCAGATGTTTGATGTATTTCGCGATGTTTTCGTTTTTGGCCCTCACCTTGACCATCGCCGGGTGTTCTCTCGGGACGGGACGCGGACGTGCCATGGCTCTGTCTCCTTGCGTGTGGAACCGAATTGATGGTTGTGAGTTACCGGGGCGGTTGTGACCGGCTTCGTCAGCCCCTAATCGTCGCCCCCCGACATCCAAGGCTGATCGAATTTCTGCGGCATGACCCGCTCGCCGCCCGGATTCTCTTTTGCGTCCGGGCGGCGTCGTTTTGAATCGGGGAAAATCAGGAAACGGTTAGCGACGGCTTGGGCAAGTCGGGCGAGAGCGTCGAATAATTATTGGCAGTGAATGCGCCCTGCACCGGCAGGTCGTATTCGACGATGAACGCCTCTTCCAAATTTGGGTCGTATGGCCACGGGTAGGCCACCGTGACGTGGATGCGGTTGAGATCGTCGAGCGGCGATGGATCGAAGCCAGTTTCGAAAGTCACCGTTAAGGTCATTTGCAATTCGGCAATCGGTGTCTCGTTATTGGTCGCCCGATTGCCGAAGATTTTCTTGTGCGATCCGCGTGTGACTCCTTGGATGCGGATCGGCCTGCCCTTATTCCAAGCCCCGCCAGCCGGAAACTTCGACCATCGCGGATTGGTCAAGAGATTTAGAATTGTCCAAAACGCGCTATCGAGATTCTGATCAGCCACGTCATCGTCGACAGAGGCGATGATCACCGTGAAGCCGAGCACGGCTGTGTGCGAGAAGCGCGGCTCGGCATGATTGGCATCGCCATCCGGCCCCAAGCTTTCGTCGACATGATAACAGCCAACATAGGGAA
>Ga0207693_10001473_pt1 | contig 20805 bp, 18 predicted proteins | sample LARL81metaG_FD_184347 | JGI IMG/M metagenome (GOLD analysis project Ga0207693, IMG submission 184347) | Corn, switchgrass and miscanthus rhizosphere microbial communities from Kellogg Biological Station, Michigan, USA - LAR L8-1 metaG... | ecosystem: Host-associated > Plants > Roots >... | reverse complement strand
GTCCGGGCGCACATCGAGTTCCAGCAGGCCCTGAACACCGAACTGGCCGGGCTCGGTGAGCTGGTGGACGCCCAGGGGCTGGCCGGGCCGGACGAGGCCAGGTTCGTGATCTCCGACGGGGCCAGCGCCCCGGTGATCACCGACGGGCCGTACCCCGAGTCCAAGGAGCTGCTGGCCGGCTACCGGCTGGTCGACGTGGATTCGGCCGCCCGGGCCATCGAGATCGCCGCCCAGGCGTCGGCGGCGCCCGGGCCGGGCGGCGTGCCGATCCGCCAGCCGATCGAGGTCCGCCAGGTGCTCAGCGCCCCGGATCCCGAGGTGTGACCGGCGCCGCCAGCACCGAGGACCTGCTGCGCGAGCTCGCGCCGCGGGTCCTCGGCGCGGTGGCCCGGCGCTATGGGGATTTCGCCGCCGCCGAGGACGCGGTGCAGGAAGCGCTGCTGGCCGCGGCCACCACCTGGCCCGGGCAGGGCCGGCCGGCCAACCCGCTCGGCTGGCTGATCCGGGTGGCCGGCCGCCGGCTGACCGACGCCTACCGCAGCGACGACGCGCGCCGCCGCCGCGAGCTGCTGGCCGCGTCGTGGTCGCGGCCCGCGGCCGGCCCGCAGCCGGGCGGCGAGGACACCGGCCAGGACGACACGCTCGTCGTCATGTTCATGTGCTGTCACCCGTCGCTGGCCCCGGGATCGGCCATCCCGCTGACGCTGCGCGCGGTCGGCGGGCTGACCACCCGGGAGATCGCCACCGCGTTCCTGGTCCCGGAGGCGACCATGGCTCAGCGGATCAGCCGGGCCAAGGCCACAGTGAAGGCGTCCGGCGAGCCGTTCCAGCTGCCGCCGCCGGGCCAGCAGGCGGGCCGGCTGCGTTCCGTGCTGCACGTGCTCTACCTGCTGTTCAACGAGGGTTACGCGAGCAGCAGCGGCCCCGACCTGGCCCGCACCGACCTATCCGGCGAGGCCATCCGGCTGGCCCGTGGGCTGCGGTCCAGCCTGCCGGACCGCCCCGAGGTGGCCGGCCTGCTCGCGCTGATGCTGCTCACCGACGCGCGCCGGCCGGCCCGGACCGGACCGCACGGCGAGCTGATTCCCCTGGCCGAGCAGGACCGTGGCCGCTGGGACCGGGCGCTGATCGCGGAGGGGGTGGCGCTGATCACCGAGGCGCTGCGCCGCGGCCAGCCGGGCGAGTACCAGCTGCAGGCGGCCATCGCCGCCGTGCACGACCAGGCGGCCGGCCACACCAGTACCAACTGGGGCGAGATCCTGTCCCTGTACCGGGCGCTGGAGCGGCTGACCGGCAACCCGATGGTGACGCTGAACCGGGCCGTGGCCGCGGCCATGGCCCAGGGCCCGCAGGCCGGCCTGGACATTCTCGACGGGGTGGCCGGGCAGCTCGGTGAGCACCATCGTTTCCACGCCGTCCGGGCCCACCTGCTGGAACTGGCGGGCGACCAGGACGCGGCCCAGGCTGAGTTCGGCGCCGCGGCCGCCCGGGCTACCAACCTCCGGGAGCGCGACTACCTCACCACCCAGGCCGCCCGGCTGGCGAGCGGCGGTCCGGGCTGAACCCGGTCCAGCTGGCCGCCAGCCAGCCCAGGTAGGGTCGGCGGCGGGTGTGTGTACCGCGAGCGAGGGGGCCCCGCACCGTGGACGCAGGCAGCAGCGCGCGCGACGCGGCGCAGCAGACGGGCGGCCCGCCGCGGCCGCCCGGCCAGCTGGCGCCGCCCGGCGAGGCCGCCCTGCCCGACCGGCTGTGGACGGTGCCCAACGTGCTCAGCCTGGCCCGGCTGGCGGGCATCCCGGTGTTCCTGTGGCTGGTGCTGGGCCTGCACGCCAACGGCTGGGCGGTGCTCCTGCTGGGGCTGTCAGCCGCCTCCGACTGGCTGGACGGGAAGATCGCCCGCGCTTTCCACCAGGAGAGCCGGCTCGGGCAGGTGCTCGACCCGGCCGCGGACCGGCTGTACATCGCGGCCACGCTGATCGCGCTGGCCATCCGGGGCATCATCCCGTGGTGGCTGGTCGGCCTGCTGGTCGCCAGGGAACTGGTGCTCGGGGTGGCCCTGCTCTGGCTGCGGTATCACGGCTACGAGCCGCTGCAGGTCAGCTTCGTCGGCAAGGCCGCGACCCTGTGCCTGCTGTACGCGTTCCCGCTGCTGCTGCTCGGTGCGTACGCCGGGCCCGCGGCGACCGTGGCCCGGGTGGCCGGCTGGGCCTTCGGCATCTGGGGCACCGCCCTGTACTGGTGGGCGGCCGGGCTCTACCTGGCCCAGACCAGGCAGCTCACCGCGCGCCCGGCCGGCGGGCGGGCCGGCCCCCCGCGGTCATGATGAAGGCACCCGGCCGCGACGCGCGGGCCGGCGTGGAATCGGCGAGGATGGGAGAGGGGACGGATGAACCAGAAGGAGACCCGTCACCGGTGAAGGCTGTCGTGATGGCCGGCGGCGAGGGCACCCGGCTCCGCCCGATGACCGCCAACCAGCCCAAGCCGCTGCTCCCGGTGTGCAACAAGCCGATCATGGAGCACGTGCTCCGGCTGCTCAAGCGGCACGGCTTCGAGGAGACCGTGGTCACCGTGCAGTTCCTCGCCTCGCTGGTGCGCAACTACTTCGGCGACGGCGAGGACGTCGGCATGCACCTGCAGTACGCCACCGAGGAGATGCCGCTCGGCACCGCGGGCAGCGTGCAGAACGCCGGGGACGCGCTGCACGACGAGCCCTTCCTGGTCATCTCCGGCGACGCGCTGACCGATATCGACCTGTCCGCGATGGTCCGCGCGCACCGGCAGACCGGCGCCCTGGTCACCGTCGGCCTCACCCGGGTACCCAACCCGCTGGAGTTCGGCATCATCATCGTGGACGAGGACGGCCGGATCCAGCGCTTCCTGGAGAAGCCCACCTGGGGCCAGGTGTTCTCGGACACGGTGAATACCGGGATCTACGTGATGGAGCCGGAGATACTCGCCGAAGTGCCGGCCGGGGAACCGGTGGACTGGTCCGCTGACGTGTTCCCGGCGCTGCTCAAGCGCGGTGCGCCGCTCTACGGCTGGATCGCCGACGGCTACTGGGAAGACGTCGGCACTCACGAGAGCTACCTGAAGGCCCAGGCCGACGTGCTGTCCCGCCGGGTGGACACGGAGATCGACGGGTTCGAGGTGTCGCCCGGGGTATGGGTGGCCGAGGGCGCGGAGGTCGACCCGGACGCGCTGCTGACCGGCCCGCTGTGCATCGGCGACTACGCCAAGGTGGAAGCAGGCGCGCAGCTGCGGGAATTCACCGTGCTGGGCAGCAATGTGGTGGTCAAGGAGGGCGCGTTCCTGCACCGCGCGGTGGTGCACAACAACGTGTACGTAGGCCAGGGGGTCACCCTGCGCGGCTCCGTGATCGGCAAGAACACCGACGTGATGCCGTCCGCGCGGATCGAGGAAGGCGCGGTGGTCGGGGACGAATGCGTGATCGAGCCCGAGGCGTACCTGTCCGCCGGGGTCAAGGTCTACCCGTTCAAGACCATCGAGGCCGGCGCGGTGGTGAACACCAGCGTGATCTGGGAATCCCGCGGGCAGCGCACGCTGTTCGGCCAGCGCGGGGTGTCTGGCCTGGTCAACGTGGAGATCACGCCGGAGCTGTGCGTCCGGCTGTGCAGCGCCTACGCGACCACGCTGAAGAAGGGCTCGATGGTCAGCACGTCCCGGGACGTGTCCCGCGCCGCCCGGGCCCTCAAGCGCGCCGTGCAGTGCGCGCTGAACGCCAGCGCGATCGACGTGGTGGACCTGGAAGCCCAGCCGCTTCCGGTGGCCCGGTTCCAGACCGCGCGCAGCCTGTGCAGCGGCGGCATCGCGCTGCGCACCACGTCGGGCGACCCGCAGTCGATCGACCTCGTGTTCCTGGACGAGCGCGGCGCCGAGCTGTCCCAGGCCGCCGCGCGGAAGCTGGAGCGGGTGTTCTCCCGGCAGGAGTACCGGCGTGCCTTCCCCGGTGAGATCGCCGAGCTCACCTACCCGTCCCGGGTGGTGGAGTCCTACACCCAGGACCTGGTCCGCAGCGTGGATACGACCGGCGTGCGGGAGGCCGGGCTGAAGGTGGTGGTGGACTGCGCGGGTGGCACGGTGTCGCTGGTGCTGCCCAGCCTGCTGGGCCGGCTGGGGGTGGACGCGCTCACCGTGAACAACCGGCTGGACGAGGCCACGCCCACGCAGAGCCTGGCCCAGGTCCGGGCGGGCATGCAGCGGCTGTCCGAGCTGGTCGCCTCGTCCCGGGCCGCCTTCGGGATCCGCTTCGACCAGGTGGGGGAGCGGATCATGCTGGTCAACGACAAGGGCGCGATGATCAGCGACGACCGGGCACTGCTGGTGGCCCTGGACCTGATCGCGGCGGAACGCCGGTCCGGCCGGGTGGCGCTGCCGGTGACCACCACCCGGGTGGCCGAGCAGGTGTGCCGGTTCCACGGCGTGCAGGTGGACTGGACGCCCACCTCGCTGCACGGGCTCACCGAGGCGACAGCTGGGGATGAGGTGATTTTCGGGGGCGACGGCCGGGGCGGGTTCGTGGTCCCGGAGTTCAGCCGCAACCTGGACGGCATCGCCGCCTTCGCCCGGCTGCTCGGCCTGGTGGCCCGGGCCCGCCTGACGCTCAGCCAGATCGACGCCCGGATTCCCGCCGCGCACCTGCTGAAGCGGTCGATGCCCACCCCGTGGGCGGCCAAGGGCAGCGTGATGCGCACCGTGGTCGAGGCGGCCGGCGAGCGGACCGTGGACACCACCGACGGGGTGCGGATCGAGGAACCGGACGGCGGCTGGGTGCTGGTGCTGCCCGACCCGGCCGACGCGGTAACCCATTTGTGGGCCGAGGGCGCTGACGCCGACACCGCGCAGGCGCTGCTGGATGAATGGGCGGCCGTGGCCGAACGGTCCGGGAGCTAGGCTGTGGCCGCTATGCTGGCCTGCTCAGTGTCCAGCGGGGGCAGCGCCCCCCGTGAGAGAATCCACCCCGGGAACGGGCATGCGGCGGAGGTGCGGCCAGGATGTGGCGGCGGCGCGATAGCGGCCGGGGCGGCGACTCCGCCCCTGGTCAGGGCCGGCGCCGCGGCTGGCGGGCCCGGTTCACCCCGGCGGGGCGACGCGCGTGGCGCATGGACCGGCCGGGTGCGGCGCGGGTAGCGTGGGCGTCATCCGAGCACGCGTCATCCGTGCACAGATCGTCTGCGCCCGGGGGCGGGGCCCCGTCTGACGTGGTGCCCGCCCTCAGCCCATGGCCAGCAGAGGAGAGGCTGGGCCACGACATGCCGAGCATCTACTGCACACGATGCGGTCAGGCCAACCCTGACGACGCGCGCTTCTGCCTGCACTGCGGGACTATGGTGGCTCGGCCGGGTGCGGACCGGCCGAGCGAGACCACGTCGATCATCTCGCTGCCCGGGGACATCGGTGAGGCCGAGCCCAGCGATGAGCCGTTCGCCGATCCAGCCTCGGTCGAATCCCTCCCGGCCGGCACCGCCCTGCTGGTGGTCAAGCGCGGGCCGAACGCGGGCAGCCGGTTCCTGCTGGACAGCGACATCACCACGGCCGGGCGGCACCGGGACAGCGACATTTTCCTCGACGATGTGACCGTCTCCCGCCGGCACGCGGAGTTCTACCGGCACGGTGACCGGTTCACCGTGCGCGATGTCGGCAGCCTGAACGGCACCTACGTCAACCAGGAGCGGATCGAAGAGGCCGCGCTGATCGGCGGGGACGAGGTGCAGATCGGCAAATTCCGGCTGGTCTTCCTCACCGGGCGGCGGCCCCAGGTTGAGCGTGGTGGCGGAGGCGCGCAGGTCGGGGCATGAGCGCTCAGCCCGCCCGTGCGAATTTCGGCATCGGCGAGGTACTGGCCCAGCTTCGTGGCGAGTTCCCCGATGTCAGCGTGTCGAAGATCCGGTTCCTGGAGTCCGAGGGGCTGATCCAGCCGGCCCGGTCACCGTCCAACTACCGCCGGTTCGGCCCGGCCGACGTGGCCCGGCTCAGGTACATCCTCACCGCCCAGCGCGACGAGTACCTGCCGCTCCGGGTGATCAAGGACCGGCTGGCCGCCGCCGCGGACGGGGACGACGATGAGGACAGGCCGCCGGACCGGGCCGGGCGCCGCCCGCTGAGCAGGCGCGAACTGCTCGACGCGGCCGGGATCGACGACGGTTACCTGACCGAACTGGAGGATTTCGGCCTGGTCCGGCCGTCGGGCCGGCACTATGGCCCGGAAGCCCTCGACGCGGCCCTGATCATCGTCGCCCTGGGCCGCTACGGGGTGCAGGCCCGGCACCTGCGGGCCGTCCGGGCCGCGGTGGAGCGGGAATCGTCGCTCATCGGGCAGGTCGTCGCGCCCACGCTGCGGCAGCGCAGCCCGGGGTCGCGGGACCGGGCCGGGCAGACCGCCGGGGAAGTCGCCGCGCTGTCCCTGCAGTTGCACGCCGCGCTGCTGAGCAGCGCACTGGCCGACGCGGGGTTCGCGCTGCCCGGCCCGCTGGCCAGCGCGCCCGCCCCAGCCAGCCCGCCGTCCGCGGACTACGGCGACCCAGGGTTCGCCGGCCCAGCCGCGGCCAGATCCGGTGCCTGACCCGCGCGGTGGGCCGGCCGCCACGGCACCACCGGCCAGCGCGGGTGTACGTTGGCAGGGGAGTGCCCACCGCAGGGTCCCGCCTGGGGCAGACAGCCACGCGCACGTGAGGACGGAGCCGCCGTGAGGAAGATGGAGGTCGTCGGCGTCCGGGTGGAGATGCCCACGAACCAGCCCATCGTCCTGCTGAAGGAGACGCAGGGGGACAGGTACCTGCCGATCTGGATCGGGCCGGTCGAGGCAACCGCGATCGCGTTCGCCCAGCAGGGAATGGTTCCCGCCCGCCCGCTCACCCATGACCTGTTCCGGGATGTGCTGGAGGCCATGGAGGTGCAGCTGCAGACGGTGAACATCACCGCGCTGCGGGACGGGATCTTCTTTGCCGACCTGATCTTCTCCAACGGGAAAGAGGTCAGCGCCCGGCCGTCGGATTCCATCGCCCTCGCGCTGCGTACCGGGGCCGAGATCTATGCCAGCGAGGAGGTCCTGGACGAGGCGGGCGTGGCCATCCCGGACGAGCAGGAAGACGAGGTCGAGAAGTTCCGCGAGTTCCTGGACACGATTACCCCGGAGGACTTCGGCCGGGCGACCTGAGCGGTGTTAGCCCGGGGGGACGACCCCCCGAACCCCCGATCATCCTCCGGACGGGCGACGCGCCGTGGCCGATCGTTGACGCACCCGGCGCTGCCGGCCTACCGTGCGAACGAGTACCCAGGGTGGCCAGCTCCCGGGTGGAGGCATTGTGGCGGTAAGCAGAGGTAACAGCGAGCTGTCGGGCCCACGTGGCGCGGCAGCCCAGCAGGCTGGCGAGCAGGGGCTGCTGTTCGAGGACGACCTGGCCGCCCGGCCGGCTGGGATTGGCTACCGGGGGCCCACCGCGTGCACCGCTGCCGGGATCACCTACCGCCAGCTCGACTACTGGGCCCGGACCGGCCTGGTCGAGCCGAGCGTGCGGGCCGCCCAGGGATCTGGCTCGCAACGGCTGTACAGCTTCCGCGACATCCTCGTGCTCAAGGTGGTCAAGCGCCTGCTGGACACCGGGATATCCCTCCAGCAGATCCGGGCGGCCGTGGCCCACCTGCGCAGCCGCGGTACCGATGACCTGGCCAAGGTCACGCTGATGAGCGACGGCGTCAGCGTGTACGAGTGCACCTCCTCCGACGAGGTGGTGGACCTGCTGCAGGGCGGGCAGGGCGTGTTCGGCATCGCGCTGGGCCGGATCTGGCAGGAAGTCGACGGGACCCTGGCCGAGATGCCTGCTGAGCAGGCCGCCAGCCCGGCTGAGGGTGCACTCCCGGGCCAGGCCGATGAGCTCGCCCACCGGCGCGCCAACCGGGCCGGCTGACCACACTCTCAGGTAAGCTCGCGGTAGCCGATCACACCGTCCGGGAGAGTCTCCGCGCGGCCAGCGTGGGGCGCCGAAGGGGCAACCTCCCCGGAACCTCTCAGGCACCAAGGACCGGGCGGGACAGGCAGCTCTGGAGCCGGCGCCACGGCGGCGACAGAGGGGGAGGACCAGGCGGGCACGGGAGGTGCCGGCCGGCTCCGGCTCCCTCTGGAGGCTCCGATGAACTTCGCAGCACGGCACATTGGGCCCTCTCCCGCCGAGCAGGAAACCATGCTCGGGGTGACCGGCCACCACTCGCTCGACGAGCTGACCCAGGCAGCGCTGCCGCCGGGCATCGGCGACCTGGACCCGCTGGACCTGCCCGCCGCCCTGTCTGAGGCCGAGGCCCTGGCTGAGCTGCGCCGGCTGGCCGGGCGGAACACCGCCGCCCGCTCCATGATCGGGCTGGGCTACTACGGCACGGTCACCCCGGCCGTCATCCGCCGTAACGTGCTGGAGAACCCGGCCTGGTACACGGCCTACACCCCGTACCAGCCAGAGATCTCGCAGGGCCGGCTGGAGGCGCTGCTCACCTTCCAGACCATGGTCGCCGACCTCACCGCGCTGCCGGTGGCCGGCGCGTCCCTGCTCGACGAGGCCACCGCAGCCGCCGAGGCGATGACCCTGGCCCGCCGGTCGGCCCGCCGGGGCCGGATCTTCCTGGCCGACGCGGACTGCCTGCCGCAGACCCTCGCGGTGCTGGCCACCCGGGCCGAGCCGCTGGGCATCGAGCTGGTCACCGCCCCGGTGACCGCCGAGCTGATCGAGGCCCAGCCCGACGGCGAGCTGTTCGGCGTGCTGCTGCAGTATCCCGGGGCCAGCGGCGAGGTCCGTGACCTGCGCCCGGTCATCGCGGCCGCGCAGCGCCGCGGCGCGCTGGCCGCGGTCGCGGCCGACCTGCTCGCGCTGACCCTGCTGGTCCCGCCGGGTGAACTGGGCGCCGACATCGCGGTGGGCAGCTCGCAGCGGTTCGGCGTCCCGATGGGCTACGGCGGCCCGCACGCGGCCTATATCGCCGTCCGCGACGAGCTGCGCCGGCAGCTGCCCGGGCGGCTGGTCGGGGTGTCGCTGGACGCTGACGGAAGGCCCGGCTACCGGCTCGCGCTGCAGGCCCGGGAGCAGCACATCCGCCGGGAAAAGGCGACCAGCAACATCTGCACCGCGCAGGTGCTGCTGGCGGTGATCGCGGCCATGTACGCCGTCTACCACGGGCCGGAGGGGCTGACCGCGATCGCCCGGCAGGTCCACGGGCAGGCGGCCCGGCTGGCCGGGACGCTGCGCGCGGCCGGCCTGGCGGTGCCGGATGGCGCGTTCTTCGACACGATCCGGGTCAGCCTGCCCGGTGCCGCGGGCAGCGCAGCCGGGCGGGCCCGCGAAGCGGGCTACAACGTCCTGGTGGCCGACGTGGACACGATCCAGCTCGCCTGCGACGAGACCACCACGGACGCGGACCTGCTCGCCGTGGCCAGCGCGCTGGCCGGCGAGTCCGCGCCCGCGGAACTGGCCGGGCCCCCGGAACCCGCCGGGCCCGGTGCCGTGCTGCCCGCCGGCCTGGCCCGCAGTTCCGGCTTCCTGGCGCACGAGGTGTTCCACGAGCACCGCAGCGAGACCGCGATGCTGCGCTACCTGCGCCGCCTGGCCGACTTCGACATCGCGCTGGACCGGTCGATGATCCCGCTCGGCTCCTGCACGATGAAGCTCAACGCGGCCGCCGAGATGGAGCCGGTCAGCTGGCCGGAGTTCGCCGACCTGCACCCGTTCGCGCCGGCCGGGCAGGTCCTCGGGTACGCCGAGCTGATCAGCGACCTGGAGCGGTGGCTGGCCCGGATCACCGGGTACGACGCGGTGTCCGTGCAGCCGAACGCGGGCTCGCAGGGCGAGCTGGCCGGGCTGCTGGCCATCCGGGCCTATCACCGCGGGCGCGGTGAGACCGGGCGCGACGTGTGCCTGATCCCGGAGTCCGCGCACGGAACCAATGCGGCCAGCGCGGTACTGGCCGGGCTGCGCGTCGTCGTGGTCAAGTGCGGCAGCGACGGGGCCATCGACCTGGCCGACCTGAACACGAAGCTGGAGTCCCGGGCCGGTCAGGTGGCCGCGATCATGCTCACCTACCCGTCCACCAACGGCGTGTTCGAAGAGACCGTGCGGCAGGTGTGCGCGGCGGTGCATGAGGCCGGCGGCCAGGTCTACGTGGACGGGGCCAACCTGAACGCGCTGGTCGGCCTGGCCCGGCCGGGCCGGTTCGGCGCCGACGTGTCCCACCTGAACCTGCACAAGACGTTCTGCATCCCGCACGGCGGTGGCGGTCCCGGGGTGGGACCGGTGGCGGTCCGGGCCCACCTGGCCGACTACCTGCCCAGTGCGGGCCAGGCCGGCCCGGTCGCCGCGGCCCGCTACGGGTCGGCGGGCATCCTGCCGATCTCCTGGGCCTACATCCGGATGATGGGGCCGGACGGCCTGCGCCAGGCGACCCAGGTCGCGATCCTGGCCGCCAACTATGTGGCCGCCCGGCTGGCCCCGTACTACCCGGTGCTGTACACCGGGCGTGGCGGGCTGGTCGCGCACGAGTGCATCCTGGACCTGCGGCCGGTCACCCGGCAGACCGGGGTGACCGTGGAGGATGTGGCCAAGCGGCTCATCGACTACGGCTTCCACGCGCCAACGATGTCGTTCCCGGTGGCCGGCACGCTGATGGTCGAGCCTACCGAGAGTGAGGACCTGGCCACCCTGGACCGGTTCTGCGACGCGATGATCGCGATCCACCAGGAGATCGGCAAGGTCGGCTCGGGCGAGTACGACAGCCAGGACAACCCGCTGCGCAACGCGCCGCACACCGCGGCCATGCTGCTCGCGGCCGACTGGAAGCACCCGTACGAGCGGGCCGACGCGGCCTACCCGCTGCCCGGTGACCGCCGGTCCAAGTACTGGCCGCCGGTGCGCCGGATCGACCAGGCGTACGGTGACCGCAACCTGGTCTGCGCCTGCCCGCCCGCCGAGGCGTTCGAGGATTGACCGGGGAGCCGATGTCCACCCGGGCGGCGATTATCCGCCGGGGGCCCAGGCGCTACGCTGCCTGCCAGTGATCCGCAGGGAAGGCGCGTGATGGGAACTTCGCTCCCGCCGGTCATCGTCGGCCTGGACAACGGTGGCACGATGAACAACGCCACCGTGCTCGACCTGGCCACCGGCCGGTTCCTGGTGGAGCACATGCTGGAGCGGCCGAGCCGGGTCCGCGAGGGACCGGAGGTCGCCATCGAGGCGCTGGCCTCGTCCTTCGGGCAGGTCCTCGATGTCACCGGGGTACCCCGCGCGGCGGTGCGCGCGGTCGGCCTGGACACGCCCGGCCCGGCCAGCGCGGACGGGGTGCTGTCCTCCCGGGGCGGCACCAACCTGGGGGCCGGCTGGGGCGGTTTCAACATCCGGGCCGCCCTGGAACACCGGCTGGGCCTGCCCGTGGTGTACACCAACGACGCCAACGCGGCCGCGCTGTACGCGCACTACGCCCGGTTCGGCCCGCGCGCGGCGCAGCATTCCTCGGTAGCCGTCATCGTCGGCACCGGGCTGGGCGGCGGCGTGGTCGAGTCCGGTCACGTGGTCGGCGGGGCGGCCGGCATGGCTGGCGAACTCGGCCACGTGCAGATCCCGCTCGATGGGCTGCTCGAGGACGGGCAGCCGGTGCCCTCGTGCAACTGCGGGCTGGCCGGCGACGTGGAGAGCTTCGCCTCGCTGTGCGGCATCGAGCGCAGTCTGCTGCCGTACTGGCTGACCCGGTTCCCTGGTCATCCGCTCGGCGAGGTGCAGCCACTGGGCAAGGCGGCCAAGCTGGTGCGCGGTTATGGCGAGGCGGGTGACCCGCTGGCCCGGGCCATTTTCGGCCAGCAGGCCAACGCGCTCGGCCGGCTGTTCTCCATCGCCGCGATGTTCACCGACCCCGGCACGTACTTCGTCGGCGGCGGGGTGGTCGAGGCCGACCCGGCGTTCCGTGACTGGTTCCTGGCGCAGGTCCGCGGGCACACGACGCTGCGGCCCGAGCAGGCCCGGGCGGTGGAATTCGTCCTGGTCCCCGATCTGGACCGGGCGGGCGCCCGGGGCGCCGCGCTCGCCGCCCGCTCAGCCATGGATCAGCGCGCATAGAGTTGCTCCGTGGCAGATCCGCACTCCTACCGCCCCGCTCCCGGGTCGATCCCGGAATCGCCGGGTGTGTACCGGTTCCGGGATTCCCACGGCCGGGTCATCTACGTGGGGAAAGCCAAGAACCTGCGGTCCCGGCTCAACTCCTACTTCGCTGACTTCGCCGCGCTGCACCCGCGCACCCAGACCATGCTCACCTCGGCCGCGGAGGTGGACTGGACCGTGGTGGCGACCGAGGTGGAAGCGCTCCAGCTGGAGTACTCCTGGATCAAGGAGTTCGATCCCCGGTTCAATGTCCGCTACCGGGACGACAAGAGCTACCCATACCTGGCCGTGACCATGGCCGATGAATACCCGCGGGTGATGGTCATGCGGGGTGCCCGGCGGCGCGGGGTGCGGTACTTCGGGCCCTATTCGCACGCTTGGGCGATCCGCGAGACGGTGGACGCGCTGCTCCGCGTGTTCCCGGTCCGCACCTGCTCGGCCGGGGTGTTCAAGCGGGCCGGGCAGATCGGGCGGCCCTGCCTGCTCGGCTACATCGGCAAGTGCTCCGCGCCGTGCGTGCAGCGGGTCAGCGCGGCCGAGCACCGGCTGCTGGCCGAGGAGTTCTGCGACTTCATGGCGGGCCAGACCGACCGGTTCATCAAGCGGCTGGAAGCCGAGATGCGCGAGGCGGCCCGGGCCGAGGAGTTCGAGCGGGCGGCCCGGCTGCGCGACGACGTCAAGGCGCTGCAGCGGGCCCTGGAGAAGCAGACCGTGGTGCTCGGCCATGGCACCGACTGCGACGTGATCGCGCTCGCCGAGGATCAGCTGGAAGCGGCGGTCCAGATCTTCTACGTCCGCGACGGGCGGGTCCGCGGGCAGCGCGGCTGGGTGGTGGACAAGGTCGAGGACGTGACCACCGCGGACCTGGTCGAGGACTTCCTGAGCCAGGTCTACGGCGACGACAGCGTGGCCAGCGACCAGCCCGTTCCCGCGGCCGGGCGCGGCCGCCGCGGCGACGCGGGCGGGCCGCTGGACCCCAAATATCTCAGCCGGCCGGCCCGGGCCGGCAGTTCCGTCCCGCGGGAGGTGCTGGTGCCGGAGCTGCCGCCGGACACGGCGGCGGTGGAGGAGTGGCTCACCACCCGGCGGGGCAGCCGGGTCCGGCTCCGGGTGCCGCAGCGCGGTGACAAGCGGGCCCTGCTGGAGACCGTGGCCCGGAACGCGGCGGAATCCCTGGCCGTGCACAAGACGCGGCGGGCCAGTGACCTGACCACGCGCAGCCGGGCGCTGCACGAGATCCAGGAGGCCCTGGGCCTGGCCGACGCCCCACTGCGCATCGAGTGCTACGACGTGTCGAACCTGCAGGGCACCCACGTGGTCGCGTCCATGGTCGTTTTCGAGGACGGGCTGGCCCGCAAGTCGGAGTACAAACGGTTCAGCATCAAAGGCACCGGCGGCACCGACGACGTCGCCGCCATCTACGAGGTGATCACCCGCCGGTTCCGGCGCTACCTGGACGAGCGCGAGGAGACCGGGGAGCTGGACACGCTCGGCGACACGGAGGTCACCGGCCCGCCACGCAAGTTCGCCTACCCGCCCAACCTGGTGGTGGTCGATGGCGGCCAGCCCCAGGTGGCCGCGGCCGCCCGGGCCCTCAGCGACCTGGGCATCGACGACGTCGAGGTGTGCGGGCTGGCCAAACGGCTGGAGGAGGTCTGGCTGCCCGGCGACGACTCGCCGGTGATCCTGCCCCGCACCAGCGAGGGCCTGTACCTGCTGCAGCGGGTCCGCGACGAGGCCCACCGGTTCGCGATCACCTACCACCGGGCGAAACGGTCAAAGGCGCTCGCGGTCAGCGAGCTTGACGCGGTTCCCGGACTGGGCCCGGCGCGGCGGGCTACGCTGCTACGGCACTTCGGCTCGGTGCGCAAGCTGGCCGGCGCCACCGAGCCGGAGATCGCCGCGCTGCCCGGCATCGGCCCGCGGCTGGCCAGCGCGGTACTGGCCGCGCTGCGTCCCAGCGAGACGGGCGGGCCCTCGAGCGAGGCGGATAATGGCACTGGGACCAGGCCCGGGGGGCAAGTTGAGCAGGCCTGAGGCACATGGCGACGGGGGGGCGGCGCCGGACATTGTGATCATCACCGGAATGTCCGGCGCGGGCCGGAGCACCGCGGCCAAGTCGCTGGAGGACCTGGACTGGTTCGTCGCCGACAACCTGCCGCCCGGGCTGCTGCCGACCATGATCGAGCTGGCCCGCCGGGCGATGGGTGCGGTGCCCCGGATCGCGGCCGTGTTGGACGTGCGCAGCCGGGCCTTCTCCACCGACCTCCAGTCCGCCATCGGTGAGCTGGCCGTGCGCGGCGTACGGCCCCGCGTGGTGTTCCTGGAGGCCAGCGACGACACCCTGGTGCGCCGGTTCGAGAGCGTCCGCCGCCCGCACCCGCTGCAGGAGAACGGCCGGGTCGTGGAGGGCATCGCGGCCGAGCGTGAGCTGCTGCGCGGGGTCCGTGAGGAGGCGGACCTGGTCATCGACACCTCCGCGCTCAACGTGCACGAGCTGCGGGCCCGGATGCACGACGCGTTCGGTGCCGACGAGCCGGCCGGCCTGCGGGTTAACGTGGTGTCCTTCGGCTACAAGTACGGGCTCCCGGTGGACGCCGACATCGTCGCCGACTGCCGCTTCCTGCCCAACCCACGCTGGGTGCCCGTCCTGGCCGCGCTCACCGGCCAGGACGAGGCGGTCCGCGATTACGTGCTCAGCCAGCCCGGTGCCGCGGACTTCCTGGGCTCCTACCTGGCCGCGCTGCGGGTGGTGCTGGCCGGCTACGAGCGGGAGGGCAAGCGCTTCGTCACGCTGGCCATCGGCTGCACCGGCGGCAAGCACCGCAGCGTCGCGGTCGCCGAGCACATCGCCGGCCAGCTGGCCGGCCAGGGACCCGCCGTGCAGGTGCTGCACCGTGATCTGGGGCGCGAGTGAAGGCGGCGGCCTGGTGACGGTGCCGTCGGTGCGCCCGCTCAACCCGAAGGTGGCCGCCCTCGGCGGCGGGCACGGGCTGTTCGCCGCACTGTCCGCCCTGCGCCGGGTCACCCGGCAGCTCAGCGCGATCGTGACGGTGGCCGACGATGGGGGGTCCAGCGGCCGCCTGCGCCGCCAGTTCGGCGTGCTGCCCCCCGGTGACCTGCGGATGGCGCTGGCCGCGCTGTGCGGCGACGATGCCTGGGGGACCACGTGGAGCCGCGTGGTCCAGCACCGGTTCACCGGGGAGAGTGAGCTCTCCGGGCACGCGGTGGGGAACATGCTGATCGTCGCGCTGTGGGAGCTGCTCGGCGACACAGTGCAAGGGCTGGACTGGGTGGGCCGGCTGCTCGGCGCGTACGGCCGGGTGCTGCCGATGGCCGCGGTGCCGCTCGACCTGGTCGCCGAGGTGGAGGGGGCCGACCCGGCCCGGCCCTACGCGCTGAGCACCGTGCGCGGCCAGGTCGCCTGCGCGTCCACGACCGGCCGGGTACGCTCGGTATCACTGATCCCGGAGGACCCGCCTGCCTGCCCGGAGGCGGTCACCGCGATCCTGGACGCGGACTGGGTGGTGCTCGGGCCCGGCTCCTGGTTTACCAGCGTCCTGCCGCACCTGATGGTGCCAGAGCTGGCCCAGGCGCTGGTCACCACCCCGGCCCGGCGCATCGTCGCGCTGAACCTGGTGGCCCAGCCGGGGGAGACGGAGGGATTCTCCCCGCAGACCCATCTGGAAGTGCTGGCGGATCACGCACCACGGCTCAAGGTTGACGTCGTGCTCGCGGACCGCGGGGCCGCGGGGGGTGCCGCGGCTGAGCTGGACAAGGCGGCGGGATTGCTTGGTGGCCGGCTGGTCCTCGCGGATCTGGCGATGCGGGACGGGACCCCGCGCCACGACCCGAGGCAGCTGGCCGGGGCGTTCGCAGAGATTTTCGAGGGGGACTGATGCCGGTGGCGATGACCAGTCTGGTCAAAGACGAGCTGAGCAGGGTGACGGTGGTCAAGCCGTGCTGCCGCAAGGCCGAGGTATCCGCGCTGTTGCGCTTTGCCGGGGGGCTGCATCTGGCCGGGGGGCGCATCGTGGTGGAGGCCGAACTGGACACCGGGGCCGCCGCCCGGCGGCTGCGCAAGGACATAGCCGAGGTGTTCGGCCATTCCTCCGACCTGATCGTGCTGGCCCCGAGCGGGCTGCGCAAGGGCAACCGGTACGTGGTCCGGGTCCGCAAGGACGGTGACAGCCTGGCCCGGCAGACCGGGCTGGTGGACAACTACGGCCGGCCCGTGCGCGGCCTGCCCCGCCAGGTGGTGGCGGGCACGACCTGCGACTGCGAGGCTGCCTGGCGCGGCGCGTTCCTGGCCCATGGCTGCCTGACCGGCCCGGGCCGGTCCATGTCCCTGGAAATCACCTGCCCCGGGCCGGAGGCCGCGCTGGCCCTGGTGGGCGCGGCGCGCCGGATGAAGATCCACGCCAAGGCGCGCGAGGTGCGCGGCGTGGACCGGGTGGTGGTCCGGGACGGCGACGCGATCAGCGCGCTGCTGACCCGGCTGGGCGCCCATGACAGCGTGCTGGCCTGGGAGGAGCGGCGGATGCGCCGCGAGGTGCGGGCCACAGCCAACCGGCTGGCCAACTTCGACGACGCCAACCTGCGGCGCAGCGCGCGGGCGGCGGTCGCGGCGGGTGCCCGGGTGGAGCGGGCCCTGGAGATCCTGGGCAGCGACGCCCCCGAGCACCTCACCGTGGCCGGGCGGCTGCGGATCGAGCACCGGCAGGCCAGCCTGGAGGAGCTCGGCCAGCTGGCCAGCCCGCCGCTGACCAAGGACGCGATCGCCGGGCGGATCCGCCGGCTGCTGGCCATGGCCGACAAACGGGCCAGGGACCTGGGAGTGCCGGATACCGAGGCCAGCCTGACCCCGGAGATGCTGAGCCCGTAGCGGCTGGGCCAGCGCGCCCGGCCCGGTAGGGTCGGACCGGGCACAGAGCTAGCAGCGAACCAAGGAGACAGGCCGCCGTGACTATCCGTGTGGGCATCAATGGATTCGGCCGCATCGGGCGCAACTTCTGGCGGGCCGTGCACGCCGCGCAGGCCGGGGGTGGCGCCGCGGGCATCGAGATCGTCGCCGCGAACGACCTGACCGACCCGAAGACCCTCGCCCACCTGCTCAAATACGACACCGTGCTGGGCACCCTGGACCTCGACGTGGCCGTGGACGGCGACGCGATCCGGGCCGGGGACAGCCGGATCGCGGTACTGGCCGAGCGGGACCCGGCCGCGCTGCCGTGGCAGGACCTCGGGGTCGACGTGGTCATCGAATCGACCGGCCGGTTCACCAAGGCCGCCGACGCGGGCAAGCACCTGGCCGCCGGGGCGAAGAAGGTCATCATCTCCGCGCCCGCTTCGGGCGAGGACCTCACCGTGGTGATGGGCGTCAACGACAGCGCCTACGACCCGGCCAGTCACCACATCATCTCGAACGCCTCGTGCACCACGAATTGCGTCGCCCCGCTGGCCAAGGTGCTGATGGACTCCTTCGGCATCGTCAAGGGCCTGATGACCACCATCCACGCGTACACCAATGACCAGGTCATCCTGGACTTCCCGCACAAGGACCTGCGCCGGGCGCGGGCCGCCGCGCAGAACATCATCCCGACCAGCACCGGCGCGGCCAAGGCCACGGCGCTGGTGCTGCCCGAGCTCAAAGGCAAGCTGGACGGGATGGCGATGCGGGTGCCGGTGGTGGACGGGTCCGTGACCGACCTGGTCGTGCAGGTGGGCCGGGAGGTCAGCAAGGACGAGGTGAACGCCGCGTACCAGGCGGCCGCCGAGGGCACCCTCAAGGGCTACCTGCACTACACGGCCGACCCGATCGTGTCCTCCGACATCGTGGGCACCCCCTGGTCCTGCACGTTCGACTCCGCGCTGACCATGACCTTCGGTGACCAGGTCAAGGTGATCGGCTGGTACGACAACGAGTGGGGTTACTCCAGCCGGCTCGCCGACCTGACAGCGCTGGTCGCGGCCCGGCTGCCATGAACCGGATCGACGACCTGGCGGTGGCCGGGCAGGCCGTGCTGCTGCGGGCCGACCTGAACGTCCCGCTGGACGGGGAGCGGATCACCGACGACAACCGGATCCAGGCCACATTGCCCGCGATCAGGACACTGGCCGGCCGGGGCGCGCGGGTGGTGATCTGCGCGCACCTCGGCCGGCCCACCGGGAACGGCTACGCGGCCCGGGCCGCGGGCGGCCCGTCGCTGCGCCCGGTCGCCGCGCGGCTCGGCGAGCTGCTCGGCCGGCCGGTGGCGTTCGCCACCGACGTGGCCGGGGAGTCGGCCGCGGCCACCGCGGCCGGGCTGGCCGACGGGCAGGTAGCGCTCCTGGAGAACGTGCGCTTCGAGCCGGCCGAGACCAGCAAGGACGGTGCCGAGCGGGCGGAGCTGGCCGGCCGGCTGGCCAGCCTGGCCACGCGGTACGTGGGCGACGGGTTCGGCGCGCTGCACCGCAAGCACGCCAGCGTGTACGACGTGCCCGGGCTGCTCCCGCACGCCGCGGGGGACCTGGTCATCGCCGAGATCGGGGTGCTCCGCCAGCTCACCACCGACCCGGCGCGGCCATACGTGGTGGTGCTCGGCGGGGCCAAGCCGTCGGACAAGCTCGCGGTCATCGGCAACCTGCTGAGCCGGGCTGACCGGCTGATCATCGTCGGTGGCATGTCCTATACGTTCCTCGCCGCCCAGGGTTACGAGGTGGGCCAGTCGCTGCTGGAAAAGGACCAGATCCCGCAGGTCACCGATGTGCTGGCCGAGGCAGAGCGGCGCGGCGTGGAAGTGGTCCTCCCGGTGGACCTGGTGGCCGCCGACCGGTTCGCGCCGGACGCCGACCACCGGGTGGTGCGGGTCGGCGAGTTCCCGCCCGACCGGGAGAGCCTGGACATGGGACCGGAAACCCGGGCCCTGTTCACCCAGAAGCTGGCCGACGCCAGGACCGTGTTCTGGAACGGCCCGGCCGGGGTGTTCGAGTTCCCGGCGTTCGCGGCGGGCACCAGGGCGCTGGCCGAGGCGATCACCGCGGTCAGCGGGCTGACCGTGGTCGGCGGCGGTGACTCGGCGGCGGCCGTCCGGCAGCTCGGCTTTCCGCCGGATGCGTTCAGCCACATCTCGACCGGCGGCGGGGCCAGCCTTGAGTACCTGGAGGGCCGCACCCTGCCGGGGCTCAGCGCGCTCGAGGCGGACTGATGGCCACCGCGGGCCGCAAGCCGCTCATCGCTGGCAACTGGAAGATGCACAACACGCACTTCGAGGGCCTGACCCTGGTCCAGAAGCTGGCTTTCACCCTGACCGGCAAGGACTACGACGCGGTCGACGTCGTGGTGATGCCGCCGTTCACCGCGCTGCGCAGTGTGCAGACCCTGGTGGCGGGGGACAAGCTCCGGATCGGCTACGGGGCACAGGATCTGTCCCCGCACGACAAGGGCGCCTACACCGGTGACGTGTCCGGGCCGATGCTGGCCAAGCTGGGCTGTGCCTACGTGCTGGCCGGGCACTCCGAGCGGCGGCAGTACCACGGGGAGGACGACGCGCTCGTCAACAGCAAGGTCAAGGCCGCGCTGCGGAACGGCCTGACGCCGGTGCTGTGCATCGGCGAGAACCTGGCGGTGCGCCGCGAAGATGAGCAGCTCAGCTTCTGCCTGGGCCAGCTGGACGCGGGGCTGGCTGGGCTGAGCGCGGAGCGGGTGGCGGAACTGGTGATCGCTTACGAGCCGGTGTGGGCCATCGGCACGGGCGAGGTAGCCTCGCCGGAGGACGCCCAGGAGGTGTGCCGTGCGGTCCGCAGCCGCGTTTCGGGGGTTCATGGCGACGCAGCGGCCGCAAGTGTGCGTATTCTGTATGGCGGGTCGGTGAAGGCCGACAACATCGCTGCGATCATGATGCAGCCAGACATTGACGGTGCGCTGGTCGGCGGGGCGAGCCTGGATGCCGGTGAATTTGCCAGGATATGCCGGTACCGGGAACTGGCCGCCAGTGCCTGACCTGGGCGCCTGGCCAGGGCGGGACACCCGGAGGGAAGAGACACAGCAGTGGTTATTGGTGTTTCGGTAGTGCTCATCATCACGAGCCTGCTCATGATGCTGCTGGTGCTGTTGCACAAAGGCAAGGGCGGTGGCCTGTCTGACCTGTTCGGTGGCGGAGTGTCCTCTACTCTTGGATCGTCGTCCGTGGTTGAGCGCAACCTCGACCGGCTCACGATCTTCACCGGCATCGTCTGGTTTCTCTGCATCGTCGGGCTGAATCTGCTGCTGAACCGCTGACGCGCGTGCCCAGTCCCGAGAACCATGCCAATGAGCAGATGTACCAAGGGGTGAGCAGTGAGTAGTGGCAACGCGATCAGGGGCAGCCGGGTCGGCGCTGGCCCTATGGGCGAGGCGGAGCGCGGTGAGGCAGCGCCCCGGATCCGGGTTTCTTTCTGGTGTGCCAACAAGCACGAGACCCGGCCCAGTTTCGCCTGCGATGCCGCGGTTCCGGAAACCTGGGATTGCCCGCGTTGCGGCTATCCGGCTGGCCGGGACGAGGCCAATCCTCCTGGCCCGCCGCACAGCGAGCCGTACAAGACGCACCTGGCTTACGTGAAGGAGCGGCGGACCGACACGGACGGTGCCGCGATCCTGGCTGAGGCGCTGGACCGGCTGCGCAAGAACGCCTGACCCAGCGGG
>Ga0207693_10001472_pt1 | contig 20809 bp, 18 predicted proteins | sample LARL81metaG_FD_184347 | JGI IMG/M metagenome (GOLD analysis project Ga0207693, IMG submission 184347) | Corn, switchgrass and miscanthus rhizosphere microbial communities from Kellogg Biological Station, Michigan, USA - LAR L8-1 metaG... | ecosystem: Host-associated > Plants > Roots >... | reverse complement strand
GCACGAGTTTCAGAATGATTGCGCAGATCGCTGCGGGCTCATGCTCGCCGGCAGAACCGGACAGACTATAAGAACGCTCACATGCCGCTCCTGAGAGCCTAGCCAGAATAGAGAACTGGACGCCGGACAAAGCTCTCAGGCGGGCAATGGCGCACTCGAACCGAGGCGTCCCGACTAGAGGGGCGCCTCAGTTTCTGGAGTTCGCCTAAAATGTGATGCTCGCGTGCAGCTGGATTAGCCGCGGCGAAGCATCGGCCCCCAGGAACGAGCCGAAGATACTGGTTGGCGAACTTACTGGGTTGATCACGCTGCCGAACGTGGGGGAAGCGATGTCCGCATCCGGCTGGTCGAAGTGCGGGTGATTGAGGATATTGAAGAACTGCGCCCCGACACCTAACGAAGCCCCCTCCCAGTGCGGGATCTTGAAGTTCTTCGTTATCGACAGGTCGGTATTGAAGTAGCTCGGCCCGGTGAACTGGTTGCGGCGCTGATTGCCGAAGCCGTTAACCGCGGGACTGAAATTCGAGGCGAGCAAGCACGGTGTAGCCGGATTGGCTGCGCTCGAAGTACATGTTTGACCTCCAGCTCCTGAGAAGTTCGCGGGGACGGAGACCGACGTAATGTTCGTGAAGCCGTAGTTGAAGCCTTGCAAAATGCCGAATGCGTTGGAATCCACAACCGTAAACGGCAATCCAGAGCGCGCGAAGGCGGTGCCCGAAAGTACCCATCCCCCAAATAACGCGCTCGGTCCAAATTTGTGCGGCACGTTATAAACGTAGTTCAAGCTGAAGTAGTGCCGCGTATCGTAGTCGGAGTTGCCATAGTTTGACCGCAGGTTGAAGGGATCGAATGCGTTGAGAGGACTGAAGTTTGTATTCTGGCCGAATTGCAGGATACCGCCATTGGAGATCTCGTCGAGTGCGTGGCTCCAGGTGTAGTTTGCCTGCACAGTTAAGCTCGTGGTTCGGCGAGTAAAAGAAGCCGTCAGCCCGTTGTAATTGGATACCCCTTCGGAGCCGATTTCGGTAACCGTCGAGAACCGTTGATCGGTCGCTGTCGTCGGCAGGTCTCCGAAGCGCCCTGAGGTAGTACCCAACATCCCCTGACAAGTGATATCGCAAAACGCGTTCAGGCCAGGATTCTGCACTACCTCGTGAATTCCGTGATTTCCCACGTAATTCAGCGAAAATGACATCTTCTGACCCAGCCCCTGTTGCACTTCCAGATTCCACTCCTGGTAGCGCGGATTTTGGATTCGGTTCGCTACCGTGTTAATCGTAGGCGGAGTAAATCCTGGTACGGTACTTTGAATGCTTGCGAGTGTTCCACCGTTCGCGAACGCAGCCTGGAATGCAGCGTTGCTTTGGGTAGCCAGTTGCCTCTGATTTCCAGCAACCGCAGGAGAAAGAGCACCTCCGGAAATGTTGAATCCAGCCTGCAGCGGCGCATTGCTCAGTAACTGGTCGGCGACAGTGCCGGGGAAAGAATCCGCAAACAACCCAAAGCCGCCCCGAATGACCGTATTCGTCCGCCCAAACGGCGTCCAGGTGAAGCCGAAGCGCGGCAGCCATTCGACCGCGGTGTAATTCGGTAGTGCTTGGTTCTGCCCAGAGACAATCGCCTGGTTGTAGGGTTGGTTCACGTCGTGCGGGACGGTGAGGAAATCTCCGCTCAGCCGGGCAAAGCAATCGGTCTGGCACACCGGATTGGAGAAGTGCTCCCCTCGCAGGGAGAAGGTCAACTTTAGGTTAGGTTTCACGCTCCACTCGTCTTGCCCATAGAAGCCCAAGGCATAGAGCGCAATTGGCTGACTGGGCTGTGAGGGGAAACTCTGGAAATAGGTCCCTCCAATCCCATCAAAAAAGTTCGCCAGTGTTGTGCCTTCGCTAGCGCCGACGGACCCAATTCCCGGATCGAAATCGGTAATGTCATTGCGCCGGAACGTCAGCCCTAACTTCAGTGAGTGATTTCCCTTCGTGATCGAGAAATCATCGCCGAATTGGTACTGAGTGACGTTTCGCCCCTGAGGCACGGCGTTAAGTTCTCGCCCGAGAGAGGCGAACGCCCCGCCGGCGAAGGCCAAGCGAAATGGCTGAGCCTGCAAAGCCGTTTGGAGATCGGGCACATTGAAAGTAGCCGAATACCACTGGCCAGATGCGATGAACTGATTTACGGCTTTCGCGCCAAGGGTATGGGTTTCCTCTAACTGTCCTTCATATTGTGGCTGCGTGCTGCCCAGGTTGAAAAGCGGTGAGATTGCGTCGGTGAGCGTTGCTTGGGAACCGTGGTCGGTGCGAAAGTGCCCGAACAGGCGGTCGTTGTTTCCGATATTCTGATCGATACGCGCCGTAATCAGGTATTCCGTGCTCAGCTGGCCTACGGTAGACGTAAACGCCAGCGCGCAGGGCTGAGTTATACCGAGTCCGCTAGTGGTATCGGTAAACCCGCTACACCCCAGGTTGTTCGCTAGTGGAGTCGCGCGGCTAGCGCCGGGCGCATTGTTGTAAAGACTAAAGAGTGAGTTGTAGAACGGAACCGATCCCGGGCTGATATTGCCCAAGTTGGCGATGGTGGCGGCCTCGAATTGCGGGCTCGGCACTCGCACATTGGTGCTGGTAGGCAACACGAAGCGCAGCCCCTCGGTATCTACGAAGAAGAACGTTTTGCCTTTCTTGATCGGTCCACCAAACGAAGCCGCCCACTGATTAGCATTGTCGAATGGTCGGGGCGCCCCACTCTGGTTGTTGAAGAAGCTATTTGCGTTGAGAGTGCTTCCATTCCACCAATAGAGCGCATTCCCGTGAAAGCTATTAGAACCCGACTTGGTCACATAGTTTACGTTGGCTCCCGCCAATGTCCCGTACTGCCCCGAATAGCCGTTCGTCACGACCGTAGCCTCCCGGACATCGTTGTTGCCCAGTAGCAGATTCGTCGCACCAGAATTGTTCAAATTGAGGAACGGATCATTTTCATTTTGTCCGTTGAGAGTAAACAGGTTCGAAGTGGCTGGAAGTCCGTAAGCGGAGAAATTACCACTGCCACCTTGCGTGTTCTGGACTACACCCGGAGCCGTCTGCGCGATATAGCTCAGGTCGTTGCCGGGGTTGGGCACTTGGGAGATCTGCGCTTCGCTAAAACTAGTTGAAACGTCGGCATTGTCAGTCTGCAGCAACTGGGCGTCTGAGGTTACTTCTACCGTAGATGTGGCCTCGCCAAGTTCCAGGGCTATGTTGACTGTCGCAGCTTGACCAATAGTCACCACGGCCGCTGCATTGGCGTTATGAAAGCCGGCGGCAGTGACGGAAACGGTGTAGCTTCCCGGTGGCAACAGCGAGAACCGATACGCGCCCCGAGAGTTCGTGGATTGTGCCTGCACGCGTCCATTTTCCTGGTTTTTCAGGGTCACGCTGGCATTAGCCAAAACGGCTCCAGAAGGATCAGTAACGACACCCACAACATCCCCGGAAGTGATGGATTGAGCCATCAATTGCGTTGTGGGCACTAGAATTAATATGAGGGACAAGACAATAAGCGACACTCCTAATGAGAACGAACAAAAAGCTGGCCATCTTTGCGGAGCGCCGCTTTTTGTCAGACAGGGCGATACTCGACTGAACTTCACAGTGATTCTCCTCGTCAACCAGATGAAATAACCCATCTACTGAAGCACGGGCATTGCCATTGAAAATTGTGATGAACGTGACTGGGAAAGGTATGAGCTTGGCTCGAGCGACCGTGGCGGTCAGCAATACAAACTTTGGAAGCAAGTCATGGTTGAAACTATGAAACGTGAAATCGTTGAATGGCCAAGGCGAGAATTATTTTGAGTGAGAATGAGCCAGACTGAGCCACCCGGAGGCGACGAACTGTGAGGAAACCTTAGACTACCAAATGTCTTTCAACAGTTTTCGCAGTGACGCTCTATTGGCTTTTCGAAGTGGCAGGCACAATCCATCGTCCAACTTCACGAACATGTTACCGTTCGGCGGTAAATGGAACTCCTCGACGTGATCGAGATTCACGATCGCATTGCGATGCACGCGGAGAAAACGATTTGGATCGAGCAGCGTCTGGAGATTTTTCATGCTTCGCCGAATCAAATGGGACGTCTTCCCGACATGCAACCGGATGTAATTCCCGGACGACTGCATCCACCGGATATCATCGACTCTTACGAGCACGATCTTTTCATTCGCTTCGACTGCCAGTCGCTGCAAGAAGCGCCGCGCCAGTTGTGGTTGCTCCTCGTCACTCGACATCTCCTCAGGCTCGAGTTCCATCCGAGCACCGGCAACTCGCGATTTTGCCAGATCCAGCGCGGCTTCGAAGCGCTCTGCATCAAATGGCTTTACAAGAAAGTCGATAGCGGAAGAAACAAATGCGGAGACTGCCGACGAATCGTAGGCAGTGATGATGGTTGCCGACACACGCTTGATTCCTAGAGCCTCCCAGCTCGGGGCTCGTCGAATCGCTGGAGTATGTACGTCCAATATTACGATATCCGGAACGCTCTCCTGAATTGAGGACACCAGCCTGGAGTCGTCCACGCAAATCGCGCTCATGCCTGGTTCACACTCGAGCATCGAGCAAATGAGCCTGCGACTCACAGGGTCGGGTTCTGATACCAAAACTCGGATGGGCAGCGCGTGAGTCGATGCCCTCGGCTCACTTTCACGTATTTCGAAAAAAGAGCTCAATGGACGTTTTCAAACCATGGCGAAGAGTAAAGTGAAATCATTTGTACGTAGACAGCCGGGCGCGATCATCGCGGTGACATTCAATCAGTCGTACCAACTCTAACGAAAATCACGCCATCCTCTTCTCTCGATTTGATGCGGATTCCGCGTGAATAGACACAGGGAAAAGGGAATGCGCCCCAAGTTGTTTGTAACGAAATGTAATGCACTCGGGGCCGTTGGTTTGTCGCTCCACTGTTTCGAATCGTCTGGGCGGTTGCTGCCTACTATGCGTCCGAGGCGGGAAGAACGCACTCGGATCTATCAAAATTCCGGGGATTCGGCATGCAAAGATAAAGAAAAGTACCGCGCCAAGGTATCCCTCTTCTTGCGAGTTATCATCCAGACTCAACTTGCGAGAAGCCGTCGGCTTTCGTCAGATCTCCACTTCTTATTCCTTGCATTCTTTGTTCTTTGTTCTTAGTTCTTAGTACTTACTTTGCTCTCCTCGCGGAAACGCTTGGCAAGTGTCTCCTGAGCCTCGGTTGTCAGATGCTTTATCACAACTTCAGTTAGACGCAGCGACCGACGCCGCGATGCAGACGGGATGTCAATTGATTGTCAAATCTATGGCCAGCCGGCAAAAGTCATGGTTCTCCGTTTTCCGACGATGCCACGTAAGCGCCATCGACGTATAACTCTGCATCTTTAACCTCGGGATAAGGTGTTGAATGTCGAAAGTGCCTCACAAACATGGGAACTGGCGAGGCATTCCTTAATTGGGAGACAATGAATCCCTGAGGCACAATGCAGATGGTTAGTTGTCCGCGACCGCCCGATTCGCACCGCCTCTATCACAAGTTCACGGAAAAACGGTGAAATGTGCAGCACGGCTTTGAAAACCCGATGAACGTGGGCAAGAGCCGCCAATGGATTTTGAACGTTCGCCCCACGGGTAAACAGGCGGTGTACGTTGCAACATCGCTCGGGGATGCAGGTTAGAGTCGCGTCCTCGCTTGGTTCGAATTCAGTTGGCGATGGCTTCGATGACGCTCTGCGGAGCCATGGTTGGAACAATTCTCGTCAGTTTGTAATCGGCGGCATTGAGCAGAGCACAAAACTCAGCCGTGGTGCGTTCCCGTCCCCCGTTCATCACTAACATGTTCAAATCGATAAGCTTGCTGAAGGACGCCGAAGCCGTGTCTGGCACAATCATCTCAACCAGCAATATCTTGCGATTCTTAGTCATCGCTCTGCGGCAAGTTCTAAGGATTGTAATGGCACGACTATCGTCCCAATCATGAATCACGCTCGACAGAACATAGGCGTCTGCTCCTTGTGGAACCGAGCTGAAGAAATCCCCGGCAACGTATGAGCATCGCCTGCGCCATGCGTTGTTGCCAGGCTGCTGGTTCGCCCTTTCAATGGTCGAAGTCATGTCGAAAACCGTGCCTCTTATATTGGGATTGAACTGCAGTATCTTCTCCAGGAGCTTACCTTGGCCTCCTCCGATGTCGATGATGGAAGAGATTCCCGCGAAGTCGTAGGCCATCAAAACCGCGTACGCCAACATTGACGACGCATTTGTCATACCCTGATTAAACGCATCCGCGGCGTCGATGTTTTGTCCCAGGTAGTCGAATAAGTTTGCTCCGAACGCGTTGTTGAAGGCTGGAGATCCGGTTTGAATGCTATGTAGAAGGTTTCCACACGCCTGGTAGTGAATCTCACCGACCGTGATCACCATCGCTCTGAGAGATGCAGGGGCATTGCTCTGAAGGCTCTCGGCGAGACGGGAAAGAGCGAAGCAATCTCTGCTGACGTGCGAAAAGACACCCACACTTGCCAAGGCGCGCATCAAGCGGAAGAGCGACGGGGCGTCTGATCGAGTCGCTGCGGCTAATGCGGCACACGACTGGGGGCCGTCTTTCAGTAAGTCGGCGATGCCTAGCTTTGCGGCGACATAGATTGCCTGAGAAACCCAATAACCGGTCGCCATCTGAAATAGAACAAGAGGAGACGGGTTCCCGTTTTTCGTTGGCGCAATTCTTACCGGGAAGAGCCGATCTTTCAGAAGCGGCTTCATCTCCGCCCACAAACCCATCCTCCTTGCGCGATGGAGAGACTGCAGGAACAGCCAAAAAGCCCGCCGACGAGCTACCATCTGAGTAGGGCGACCTCCGCCGCCATTCCTGGTCCTAACGCGATCATCACGCCCCAGTCGCCCGGCCGCGGATTACCACTACGCGCGACTTCGTCCAGGACAAACATGACTGTGGGGGAGCACATATTTCCGTAGTTCCGCAATACGGTTCTGGAGAACCGCAGCTGTGCATCCGTCATGTTGAAATGCTTTTGAACGTTGTCGATCACCTTGCGGCCACCCGGATGAACAATCCAAAAGGCAATGCGGGATCTAGAAAGTCCATGCCGCTGCAGCAACTGATGGAGTGCCGTTTCGATCATGGGGGCCGCCAGGTGTTGAATCGAAGCTCCCAGCACGATCCGCAACTTCCCGTCACGATGCTGAAGTCCAACCTCGTCGATCTGCTCCGTATTGATGAAACTTTCGAAGTCGATGATCTGCGGATAGCCAGGATTGGCTTGCCGCCCGCCCGCCAGCAGAAAGGCTGCGGCGCCATCCGCGCAAATCGCATTACCGACAACGGTTTCGAGAGTGTTATCGACGTAGTAGCAGGCTGAGCAAATCTCGACGGCAAGCACCAACGCCTGGCGGCCTGGATTTGCGCGAACGAAATCGACTGCCCGCTGCAATGCAGGAAGGGCGCCGGCACATCCAAGCCCAACGATGGCCGCCCTTTGTACTCTGTTACTGAACCCCATATGTGCGATGAGACGGCTACCCACGTCCGGACACACATAGCCAGTGCATGTGCACACCGCAAGGAAATCTATGTCCCGCACGGTGGTTCCGGCGGCTTCGACACAGTCCCGAATTGCGCGGCAACCTGTTTCCATCGTTCCACGCAGATAGCGCTCATTCAGTTGATCCGAGCTTTCGTGGCGATTCGGCGCACCTTCCAGATAAAAATGGCGATACTCGATATCGCCATTCAGGAAAATCTTCCGAATGCGCTCGCCCTGGTAACCCGCCGCGTGAAAACTTTGCTCCTGGGAGAGCCTGACCGGCGGGTTCGCAGTTCCGATGCCGAGGATCCGAGGATGGTTCACTGGTCCCCAGCCAATTCATGCGACGTCTGAGTCTTACTCTCGTGATGATGCGCGGCATCGAATTCTGCCGTGAGTTGAGATTTGAAGCCGTCGCTTACCTTTTCGAACTGAGCTTTAGCTCGCGCGACGTGTTTCAATAATGCGTGCATCTGCTTCGGACCCACTACCAGCAATCCGAGCATAAGCACGAACAGGATTTCCGTTCCCAGGCCCAAGATTCACCCCTTGGCCAGGCTTTGGTCGTTGGCAATGGTGGTTGTTGTGCTGGCCGGCTTCTCTTCATCCTTAATGGCTGCCTTGAAGCCACGAATGCCCTCTCCGATTCCTTTGCCAAGTTCCGGAAGCTTTTTTGGCCCGAACACCAGCAGCGCGATTCCGAAAATCACCACCAGATGCATCGGTTGAAACAGTCCTTCAAACATGTAAGCTCCTTAGGTCAATTCCTTTTTGCCTATGATCGTGTGCCAGCAGTATGTGAAACTCTGCGAGTCAAGCAATATTCCCCAATTCTGAAAATATTGTTCCTGACAAAACAGCCTTTCGCGCTTTCCCCGCCGAGCGGTCGTGCCTTGGGATTATCGGGGGAGATACTGGGCGCACGGCCCCGGCCTCTTCGGCTCTGCTCTTTTTTAGCGCCTCGCGCAACTTCATGCGCGCCTTGTGTAACTGTGACTTGCTGTTGCCGACACAACACCCCAGCATGGTCGCAATCTCGTTATGCTCGTAGCCTTCTACGTCATGCAGTACAAAGATCCTTCGATAGCCCTGGGGCAGCGCCTCTACCGCCCGCTGCAGTCGCAGCCTGTCGATCGAGCCCGACAGCACTGGGTCTTGCGCGCCCAGTTCCTTTTTCGATGTCTCTTCCTCACCTTCCACCGTCTCTTCCAGCGGGACGACGGGAAGACTCCGCTTGCGCAACTGCATCAGGACAACGTTGACTGCCATCCGGTGCAGCCACGTGGAAAAGGCCGACTCGCCGCGAAAAGTTCCAATCTTGCGAAACAACTGCATAAACGCTTCCTGGGTCAGATCCTCAGCGTCCGCCGTGTTCGCCGTCATCCGGAGACATAGAGAATGAACATGCCGCTTGTGCAGGCCGTACAAAAACTCAAACGCTTCCGCATCACCCTGTTTGGCGCGTTCGATTGCCTCCGCTTCGGAAGGCCCCGGTGTCAGAGCTCGATCTTTCATATGGGGTTCCTGCCTCTTCTTGCCCGTAGCCAGCCCATCCCCCACCCACAGATTCTTGATCCTCAATAGCCGGCAAACTCTTCCGTTCGAATATCGTCCTCATCCACGCTCCCATCAATGAGCGTTCGGCGCGCCGCTGCAACCATCGTGGGCGGCCCAGCTATGTAATAGATCGGGCCTCGCAAGGCTCCTACGCGTGTCAGAAGCATTTCCGGGGTGAGGTGTCCGGTCTCTCCCTTCCAACCTCGGTAATTCTTGTCCGTGCGCGTGAGTATCGGAACAAAGCGGAATCTTGGATTCGTACCCTCTAACTCCCAGAGCTCATCGATGAACGCGGCATCCTCCAGGTAGCGGTTTGCGTAGAACAGAACAATAGGATGGCGCAATTTCTCCGTTGTTGCGAAAGAGAGCATGCTGAAGAATGGCGCGATACCGATCCCTCCGGCGATGAAGATAGCTGGTCTGGCTGTATTTTTATGGAGACTGAAAGAGCCCATGGGACCTGCAATCCTTGCCCGGCTACCAATCGGCAGCATAGATATGGCCTGCTTGAAATCCGTATTTCGCATGCGGGTGGTGACGACAAGCTCTTTCTCGCACGGGGAGCTTGCAATGGAGAAGGTATGAGTTAGTCCGTTTGACAGCCCAGGGTAGGAACCCGTTAGAGTCAGATCAATGTGCTGCCCGGCCTTGAATAAGAAGTGATTTGGCTTTTCGAACTGAAATGCCATTGTGCCTTCGGCGACTTCCGTTCGACCTAAGAGTGCACTTTGGTAGTCAATCATCGCGATCATCCGTTGGTTCGTCGACACTAGGCTTGCCCTCGATCTTGATAACGAGCGGAATTGTTTTTTATTCCAGGAATCTCTGAAAATTAGGAGGACAGCGGGGTTTGGCGCCTAAGCGTTTGTTCATACCCAACCGAAGTTCTTCCGCGGAGTCTCCCTCTGACCTTATTCGATCAGCTTCCGCTTGCCTGCCGAAGCACTTGTGGCTGCCACGAATAGCCGAATGAAGGCACCCCTGCCAGGACGCACCGGAGTGCGTCCTGGCAGGGGCTGTCTTAGTTGATGGTGATGGCTACGGGGGTAGAATGGCTTAGTGAGCCGGACGTACCCGTCACCGTCACAGTGACCTGGGATGCGGGCGTTTGGCCTTTTGAACTGCTGCCGCATCCGAGAGCAAACATTGAGACGAAGAGCATCAAACCAACTACGCTGGTCCACATTATGCCCTTGCGTGTAAGCGGCTTCCGTTTGCGGGTGGTGAGGGCGGTTCCGAACAGTCCCAGACCAGGCAGCAAGGCCACCACGCCGTACAAGCTGTACCCGGTAACCGGCGGCGGGGTCGAGACGGCAGAGATCGTCAAGGTCGAGGATGAAGCGCTCGATCCTGGGGAGATGGTTGAAGGGTTGAAAGCACAGCTCAGGCCAGGGGGCGCAGAACAGGCAAGCGTAATCTGACCGCTGAATCCTCCTACCGCGCTGGCGCTGATCATCAGGTTCGCCGAACCGCCCGGCGCGACCGTTAGACTTTGAGCCGAGAGACTCAGAGAAAAGCCTGGGCTGCCGACGGCGGCGGCAGGGACAAGGCTGGCGAACACACTCGTCGTGCTGCCTCCAGCCGGGAAATCGGGTTGGTTGCCACCTCCAGCCGTGAGGTACAGAGTGTTTGGATCACCAGACGGACCGCCTCCGCCAAAAACCATATCCCACAAGCCGGGATTCACCAGCACCTTGTTCGAAGAGTCAGTGAGCTGTCCGAGAAATTTCCCGGTTGTGTCGAATGCGTTGATGGTGCCATCGCCAAAATTGCCCACCAGGATCGCGTTCGGGAACGCTCCGAATGTCGCCGGAGTCGCCACCACGCCCCAAGGCGCGTTGAGCATGCCGCCGGAAGCGAAAGTTTTCACGAAATTGCCGTTAATGTCGAACACATCCACCTGCCCCAGCCCAGCGCCGGGCTTTGCATCGTGCTTGGCGGCATCTTGCATGGCATAGGCGATGTAGATCTGGTTAGCGATAGCGTGAATGCCGTGTGGAGCGAAACCCGGGGGAAGGTTTGGATCAGTGAACGAACCGCTCAACGAAGTGAGGTTGAAGTTGCGATCGAACACGTCGACTTTGCCGCTGTTGAAGTTTGTAGCCAAGAGGAAGGTGTTGGCCAAGGCAAGACCTTTGTAGACGGCGCCACTGGCGGAGTTGTCGAAGCCCACAGCCGCTGTGTTGCTGGCACCGGTCCAGTTTGCGAGGATGCCATCTTCAGTGTCAAAAATGAACTGCCCGCCGCCGAAATAGGTGCCGTTGCCGTTTGACACGTTTCCAGTAGGGCACCCAGGGCTGCAATTACCATTTGGATTGTGTGCGGCCCCAGGTATCGTCACTACCAGCGCGGCATCTTTGTTCCCCTGTGTGTCATAGAGCGTGGAGGTGCCGCCGCTGTTGTTGGCAATCCAGAAATCTTGCCCCGGAAGGATGGAGATTCCCCAGGGGTTCAACAATTGAGTATCTGTAGTATTTGCTACGCCGGCAGTATTTGAGACCAGGTTGGTCTGGGAATAGCCGGCTTGCTGTGCCCACATTCCCGAAGGGACCGCTAACGTCATAAGTAGTCCGCATAACACAAGTGCTCTTCTCACATAGTCCTCCATAACCTAACTTTCATGATGATTACGACGCCGAACCCCGATCTCAATGTCTTTGTTGCCGCGAAGCCTGGCGCAGGATGTAGAGGGGAATTTAGGCTTCGATGTAAGCGCCTCTGGGCTCAGGAGTCCCCGCCCCAACCGTTGTAGCAACCAATGTAGTCCTCGACCTAGTTCGTGCCGGGGGAAGACGTGGTGTTGGTGCCAGAGGGAGAAACAGTATCGTGCTGATTAATCTTGGCTACCTTGGTCATCGCTCGTGGTGTCCCAAAGCTATAAACGCCCGTCGGAGTCTCGATACTGCTGAGGAAGTACTTGTTTCCCACATGCTGGAAGCTAAGCCCGGCACGGTCAGACGGAGTTACGTCGACCATCGCAGGGGTCACTAATACGCCGTCGTCATCGCCGCGGATAATTAGATCTTGATCTATGACTGAGCTAACACGACCAATGCGATATGTTCCGGGAGGCATCGTCTTACCTCCAGCGACAAACTCGAACGGAACATTCGCAATAACTCCGCCGGCCTCTTGAGCGCTGGCACTTATGCCAACTCCAAGCAGGCACGTTAGAGCGAGTACAGCAGTTAAATGCACCTTCTTCATAACTTCTCCTTGTTGAATGTGTGTTAACGATCACTATTGATAACTGAGGTCGTCAGGTTTTATTCCGCAGCTACTACTAAGCGCCGGTTATCAAATACTGTTCGGAACCTCAGGTAGAGTTAGACGCGGCGACCAAGGCCGAGATTCCAGCCATGTGTCAATTGATTGTCAAACCTTGGACCGGTCCAGTAACAAACGCCGTCGTAATTTCTCGGCGAGAGTTGAATGCGGGTACAAGGCTGAATTGCCTTGTATCAGGTTGACGTTTGCACTGCGGGTTAGCATTCCATGCGGTGACCGGTCGAGCGATGTGAGTGGTGACTTGGTAAAGTAATCGAGCACGTCTGGAAATATAGGAAGCCGGTAGTAATTAAAGGGCCGAGGCGTGTTAGGCGGGGCGGACAGGAGTCACTCGGTTGAACTCCGTGTGCGAATTGTCCTCGCAGACTCCTGTCCGTTGCTGGGAGAGAGCTGACGCTTTCCACTCGGCGATAACGGTTCCCGTTATCTTTGAATAAAAGGTTACAGAAATATGAAGCTAGCCAGGCTTCACGAAAGTAGGCTGGGTGACGCTGGAGTCGAACGTCTCCGAGGCAAAACTAGCTTAAACTGCGCAGCCACTCGTAGACGCCGTTTCTTGCAACCTCAGTTCCTCAGCGGCGCCGCTTCCCAGGCCAAACTCCGCTCGCTCCGATTCTGTGTCCTTTCCGAAGTACCTGTTCAGGCGTTCACGAAGCTGCATCCGACCTCGCCAGAGCCGGGCCTTCACCGCAGCATGACTCAGGTCCAGCACTTCTGCTGTTTGCGCTGTTGAAAAGCCTTCAATGTCCCGCAGCACGAAGACTGCTCGCATGACCGGTGGCAATTCTTTTAGGGCCTTGACCAGGATATCTCGAAATTCAGACGCTCCGTAAAGTTGCTCAGGATTGGGAGCCCAATCGGCGACCTCCATCGGAAGCATCTCTCCTGCCTGAAAATCCTCATCGAAGGCTACTTCTTTTGTTCTGCGCTGCTTTCGCAGCTTCGTAAGGGACTGGTTGAGAGTGATGCGAATCAGCCAGGTTGAAAACTTGGAATCCTCCCGGAATTCGCCCAAATGCTGGAAGGCTTTCAGGAAGGCCTCCTGCACTGCGTCCTCGGAGTCTTCCCGGTTGTGCGTGACGTGTTGGGCGATTCGAAAGAGTTTGCGATCGTATCGTTTTACCAGTTGCTCGAAAGCCGCAACATCCCCATTCTTGCTGGCATGGACAAGATCCAGGTCGTCGGTTGCCATGGCCATCGCTGCGAATTGTGCCGCGTCTGCAGTCATGTCGTTCAAGCCGCCTTGAAGAGCAGATGCTTCCCCGAAATGATTCACGCTACCCGGAACAGAGAGGGGGTTTCCGTGGCTTATCTGGAAGCATCCTGTCTCATTGCACCACGACCTTGCCAGTCATCTTGGGGTGGATCGTGCAGTAGTAGGAATATGTTCCCGCCTTGTCAAACTTGTAGGAGAACTTTTCGTCCGTATCCATCACCTTCGACTTGAACACGCCGTCCGTGCTCACCGTTGTATGCGGAATGTCATCTTTATTTGTCCAGGTAACGGTCGCTCCGACGGGCACCGTGAGCGTCTGCGGCCCAAAAACGAAGTTGTCGATGTTTACCGTCGCATTGGCCGCTGATGGCTGATCATTCGCCGTGACCCTCGGTGATCCCGCGAACAGCAACAGCATCGCAATCATCACCGGCATGGCGATACCTGCGACCCAAATGGTTTTCTTTGTCATTTTCCGTTTCCTTTCTAAGTTCGAGTTTCTTGCGTGATCTTTTCTGTGGGAACGCATCCTGGGAGTCCGTCGTAGATCGAGTTAACTCCCGCTAGGTCCGCCCCCATTCGCCGAAGCCGAAGACCCCGAGTCCCCGAGCGGCGAATCAACGACGGCAAGGCTGCTGCCGCTGACCAGATAGTTCACATCGGTGATACCCAACACCCGCTGCAACTGGTCGGCGGGTACCTTCATCGGTCCAGCCGAGGGCGCTGTGCCCGGCGCCGGTTGAGGGAAAGCCGTCGACATCGCAGTGTGAAACGAAACCTTACCTTCGACCTTCTGCATGATCTGATGAATATGGCCGTTCAACACAGTTACGGAACCGAATCGCTTGACGTAAGACAAAGCCTGTTCACTGTCGTCCGTACCCCATCCCCAATCGGGATAGATGGTCCACAACGGAATGTGCGCATAGAGCACAATCGGAGTGCTGGCAGAGCGGCCCTTGAGATCGTCTTCGAGCCATTCCAGCTGTTCGTGACCGAGCGACCCCATGCCTCCAGCTTTCAAATTGGCAACATTTACCAGGCCAACGAAGTGCACGCCCTTGTGATCGAAACTGGACCAGCCCGAGCCCTTCGTACCTTTCCCGTAGCGCTGGAGAAATTGCTCGCCGTTGTCGCTGAGCATGTCGTGCTCGCCCGGCACAAAGTTAATCTGTTTTGCGGACGCTCCTTTCAATACCTGGTCAAGCGTGTCGAACTCACTCGGCTTCGAGAGCTGACTCAGATCACCGGTGTGGATGATGAAATCCGGCGTGTGGGGCATGGCATTGATCTTGTTGATCGCCGTCTGCAGCGTGGCGGTGACGTCCGGATTGGCTGGCTTGTTAAAGCCGATGTGGCTGTCGCTGATCTGCACAAAGGTGAAGTCGCCACCTTTGGCGGCGCCTTTGCCGCTGCCTTTGGCGAAGGCCCGCGATACGGGGACGCCCCCGCTCAAGGTCCAGACCAGCCCGGTGCCAGCCCATGCCATGCACTTCAGAAAACCGCGACGGTCGATGCCATCGTTGTTGAGATCTTGCAACTTCTGATCGATCAGATCTTGTTTCTTGTCCGTCATCTGTCCTCCGTGGTTGTAGCGTTCTGAGGTGATAACCGGCGTCAGCCATTTTTATTCCAGCGACTTATTCCACTGGCTAAAGTTTTTGTGGCGTCACCGGCGGAGGCATCTTGGGCGGGGACGACAGCAGGTCAGCTCGGTTTACACAATTTCGCGGCGAAGCGGTACTCTGGTGACCAGCATTGAATGACAAGTCGCAGAGAAAGAGAGAGATATGTTCGTGGGCTGAGTTATCGCCAGGCATGTTTACGCCGCTTAGAAAAGGCGCCCAAGTGCCCCGTCAGCGCGATCATGGCGACCCGCAGAATCTCAAGCGCCAAGCAGTAGGTCGGCAAAGCTTCTGCCCGTCGCCTCGCACGAAGATGCACCCACCAAACCAGCCAGATCATGACGCTTGAGACGCACGCCAATACCAGGTGCAGTAACAAGGTCCCCTTCAGTTTCTGGTCCTCGAGTTGGAATTGCCACGCGAGTATTCCAGTGACCAGAACTGGGAGTGTTGAAATCGCTGCCACGAACAGGTTGTAGTAGGCTGGGTCGGCAAATCCCGCCGCTTCGTCCATTGCGCGATGAGGCCGAACCCGACTGCCGTGATGAACCGCCCGGTTGAAAAGTGGATCAAGACCACATGCTGTGCGTGCTTGGCCAACAATGCTGTCCTGCTGTCTAAGATTCGGCGCGGAGCCGCTGCGGGGACGATGCCCCGTCTGCCGCCTCCGCGCAGCTTAACGATGTTGCCCGATGTCCCTTCCGTTATTTTTCAGTCTCCATAGGGGAGCGAGGGCTCGGTTATTGCCGGCTGATCAGGCGGCTCGGAAACCACCCACAATCCGTCGCCATTCAAAACGTAAATGAAATTTCGCTCGTCCTGAAGCCACTTGACCACTCTGGAAAATTTTTGCACGACTCGAGGAGCGGTAGGATTCGACAAATCCCAAAGCACAAGGTCGTCGGTGGAGGTTTTGCCGCTGCGCATCGGGAGAACCTCGCTTTCGGAAATGACCGCCATCGCGCCCGTCAGACTCATCCTGCTCGACAGGTCTGGATCCGGCCACGGAATTACTGCAACCGACTTCGGTTGAGTGGGCTTGCTGATATCGATAATCGAGATGCCTTGGTCTTTTGCATGCTCCACGTAGAGGTAGTAGTTGTCGTTCACCTTTCTCTGCATTGCCATGTCAACAGCCGACAGTCCGCTGAATGAGATGTGAGCGACTACCTGGCTCCCCGTGCCAGATTCTTTAGGCTTGTGCTCCTTCGCCGACGCAGCGCTGACTGTCGCAACCAAAGCGACGGTAAAAAGAGCCAATGCGCGCGAGCTGATTTCGACAAATGTGCTGGTTTTGATTTTGTTCATCATCTGCCTCCTGCGAAATGATTCTCACTGGTGATAACGGACTTTCTGGTCTTTTATTCCGATATTCCAGGTCGCGAATTGGGCCGTGCAGAATTGATTACGCTTTAGCGCAGTGTCTGAACCAGGTCATTCCGAAGGCGCGTAATACCCAGTCTTTGCGTAAACGTGTAGCGGCGGCAGTCCTTTGGGGGGAACCAACTTGACCTTTAACTTGTGCCATTTGCCGTCGTATGCGGGATTGGCAGGCCGATATCCAAGGACGTATTGGTTGCGCAACTCGATCCCAATCTTTGTAGCAACATCCGCCAAATCGTTGGGATTGTCGATTGAGAATGCGCGACCTCCGGTGAGTTCCGTAATGTCGCTCAATAGCTGTGGACCCAGACGTTCTTCTTCAGTCGGGAAATAGTGGTCGTAGATGCCGACAGCGTAGATCTGCACGTCCGATTCCTTTACCAGGTTTTTGACTTCGGTCTCGGTGTAGCGACTGTGGTTGTCCCCGCCGTCCGAGATGATCAGCAGCGCTTTCCTCCCATACTTGGCTTGCCTCATCTTGTTGAGGCCGAGATAAATCGCATCCAGCATGGCGGTGCGCCCTTTCGGAGCCGTGTACAGTAGCCTGCCTTCGATCTCGTCCACCGATCCGGTAAAGTCGGTCACTTCCTCGGGCCGGTCGTTAAATGCGATCATGAAGAACTCGTCTTCCGGGTTCGCTGTCTTGAAGAACTCCACTACCGCTTCGCGCGCTCGCTCGATCTTGCTTGCCATGCTGCCGCTGACGTCGAAGATGGCTCCCAGCGAAACCGGGGCATCCTCACGCGAAAAATGCTGAATCTGTTGCTTTTCCTTGCCCTCGAAGACTTCGAAATTCTCTTTGTCCAGTCCGGTCACCTGACGGTTTTCCGGATCTACGATGGACACCGGCACGAGCACCAGATTTACGTCCACTTTGAGGGGCTTGGTATGGGTCTCCAGGGCCGGATCGATTGGCTGACCACTTTTGGCCTGCGCATGCTCAACCCGCGAAGTCACATGCACGTCCTCCCCGGAATTTTGCGCCCAGGCCGCTGGCAGGAGCCAAAAGACTGCGACCAGTACGGCTATCGAGGCGCACGAAATGGAGGAGCGATCACCCATCTTCGGTTCTGCCTGGCTCACGTGCACTCTGCCCGGCTTACCGGTGATAACCGCTCTGATGAGGTTTTATTCCCCCCAAACTATTTCTCTATCTGAAGGAATAAAAGTGCTGCCCGGCAGTTTACGACTGTGTATTTGACACGCTTCGACGCTCAACCCGATTCGTTCGAAGAATTGGCGATGCCGCTCTTCGATCAGCTATACAACTTTGCACACTGGCTGACGCGGAATCGCGAGGAAGCTGAGGATCTGGTTCAGGAAACTTACGCCAAGGCGTTGAAAGGGTTCTCGTCGTTCCAGGTGGGGACTAATTTTCGGGCATGGATGTATCGCATCTTGCGTAACACGTTCTTGACGTCGCGCACGGGATTGAACGCGACCATGACGCTATCCCTTGATTCTGAGGAAGAAGAGCCCGAACTCCCGGGGGATGGCGAAACCCCGGAGACGATTCTGATGGAGCGCTCGAACCTCCAACTCGTACAGGGTACAATCGATGAGTTGCCGGCGCATTTCCGGGAAGTCCTTCTTCTATGTGACGTGGAGGAGATGTCGTACCAGGAAATTGCAGACACGCTTTCCATTCCCATAGGCACGGTGATGTCGCGCTTATCGCGTGCCAGAAAAACATTGCGCGATGGCCTGCGGCTACAGTTTCAAAAAGGATGAATCATGGTTTGTGAGTCTTGGAAGGCAAAACTCGACACCTACCTCGACGGCGAGCTTCCGTCGGAGGAGATGCGGGCCTTCGACGATCATGTGCACAACTGCCCCTCCTGCTCGACGAATGCCCTTACGCGCGTCGTGGCGAAGCGCGCTATCCAAGTTGCTGGAAGGCGCTTTACTCCCAGTGCTGAATTCCGCAGAAGGATTCAGCAGCGCGTTGCACCCAAACCGCGGCGGAGTATAAGTCTAGGATGGATGTTCGCGGCGGCGGCGGCCGTTGTTCTCATCGTCGGGGTGGTGACTTCAAACTACGTGGGAACCCGGTCGGGCAGCGGTCAGGTTTTCAGCGAGATCGCAGACTTGCACGTGGTAACGCTGGCCAGTTCATCGCTGGTGGATGTGATTTCCACCGATCGGCATACGGTGAAGCCCTGGTTCCAGGGAAAGATCCCCTTCGCCTTCGATTTGCCGGAACTCCAGAACTCCGAGTTCTCTCTGCTTGGCGGCCGGATGACCTACCTTGATCAAACGCCGGGTGCGCATCTCATCTACGATGTTCGAAAGCACCACATTTCTGTATTCGTCTTCCAGGCCCGGTCTTTGAGATTGCCAGCTGGACAGAATGACAATTCTTTCACGCCGAAGGATGTGTCCTTCAACATGGAAACATGGAGTAAGGACGGGCTGCGCTATTTTGTAATCGGCGACGCGAGTGCTGCGGATATCGATAGCCTGGCGAAATTGTTCAAAGGCGTAACATAAATTGGAATTCTGATGGCTTATGACGATCTTCAAAATACGGTCTCCAAATCAGAAAACTTATCGCCAGCAGCTTGTGCCTGAGTGACGTGCTTTTTACTAAAAAGGTATTGAGTCGGGACGGGCAAGGTTGAAACTGCCGACACCTCACATCCCGAGCGAGTGCTCTGCTCAGCCGAGCCAATCCCCACGCTGGTTCGAAAAAGAAGTTCGAACGGATCCTACAACAGCTCAGTTTCGCCGGGAGCTAATCGCAGGCATCTAACACAGAATTTTCTCGCATCGTATGACCGTAATCTGGAAGATAATGACAAATTCTTGTGCACGAAGTTCTCTCTGTCTGATATTCATCTTTGTCTCCTCTATTATTGGGTTCACGCAACAACATGAACACGAACCGGGCGCAACGTCCTCAGTGAAGCTTGGCAAGATCTCGTTCCCAACATCCTGTTCATCGCAAGCGCAGTCGGAAGTGGAGACTGGCGTGGCGTCGCTGCATTCGTTTGAGTACGACAACGCCATGCGGTATTTTGAGAAGGTATTGCAGCACGATCCAAACTGCTCTATCGCTCATTGGGGAAAAGCGATGTCGTTGTACCACCAGCTGTGGAACGTCCCTTCTGAGAAAGATCTCGCTGAAGGCTGGCAGTTCGTGCAGAAGGCACGAGCGGGCGCCAAGACGAGTCGCCGTGAGCAAGATTATGTTGAGGCAATGGAAATATTCTACAAACCTGGTAAGCAGAGCGCAGTCGAGAGGGCTGAGGCTTACTCAAAAAGAATGGAGCGGCTCCATGAAGACTATCCCTCCGATGAGGAAGCGACGGTCTTGTACGCGCTTTCGTTACTGGCAGCCGAGCCCCTGAATGACACATCGTTGCAGTACAGGAAAAAAGCAGTTGGGCTTCTGAATGGCGTATTTAGAAACGATCCCGAGCATCCTGGCGTAGCACACTATCTAATACATGCTTGCGATAATCCCAACATGGCGCAGGAAGGGCTGCCGGCCGCCAGACGGTACGCGAAGATTGCTCCGTTATCTCCGCACGCACTTCACATGCCGTCGCACATTTTCGCGCGGCTCGGTCTGTGGCGCAACGATATCGCCTCCAATCTTGCCTCTCTTGCCGCCGCTGAGCACAGCCCTTCGGGAACCGAAGCGCGCCTTCATGCGATGGATTTTCTGGAATATGCCTACTTGCAGACGGGTCAGCACGAGAAGGCGCAAGCAATCGAAGCGGAAGCCGTTGCCGTGAGAAACGAGGGTTTTACCAGAGGCTTGGAACCCTATTATTTCTATGTGCAAGCGCATTTTCCCGCGCTGCTTATATTAGAAACTAAAGATTGGAAGGCGGCGGAATCACAGCGGCCGGTTGCCGGTGCAGAGCCTCGAGTTCAGGCAATTACCTATTGGGTACAGGCGGTCGGCGCAGGCCACTTGAGTGATGTCGCTGCAGCCCGGCTTGCGGTTTACGGTTTAGATGGAGCGATTGAGACCGACCAGAAGAACCACCCCAATTCGCCAGTCCCACCCGTAGATACAAATAAGAATGAGGCACACGCCTGGCTTGCCTTTGCCGAAAAGGACAGTGCTGCGGCATTCGAACTGATAAAGCCGGTAATCCAGTTCCAAGACCAAGTGGGTAAAGGCGAGGCAGAATTACCGGCGCGGGAAATGTATGCGGACATGTTGCTCGAACTAAATCGTCCCG
>Ga0207693_10001471_pt1 | contig 20818 bp, 21 predicted proteins | sample LARL81metaG_FD_184347 | JGI IMG/M metagenome (GOLD analysis project Ga0207693, IMG submission 184347) | Corn, switchgrass and miscanthus rhizosphere microbial communities from Kellogg Biological Station, Michigan, USA - LAR L8-1 metaG... | ecosystem: Host-associated > Plants > Roots >... | reverse complement strand
ACGTTGCCAAGGCGTCCGCCGGGGACCTCGAACTCGTTGATGTATTCGAACAAAGTGGGCCCATCGCCGTCGCCCGAAAGCTCATACCGGATGCGCGCGTGCGAATGAGCGGGGCCGCGGCCTTCCCATTCGGCATGATTCGGCGCATCGAGCTTCGACAGGGTCCAATGCACGCGAAACGAGACGCCACGCATGTGCAGCACCTGGTCCATGGTCGAGCCGCGGCTGAGCTCCTTGTCGGAGACGTTGCGCACGGACCGATGGATCGTCACCCAGTCCTTCAGGCGATTGGGGTCCATCACGGTCTCCCACACCCGCTCGGGCGGCGCGTCGATCTTGGTCTTGACGTGGACTGTGCTCATCAGCGGACGGGGGACACTAACGATCCGCTCAGCGGGCGGCCAGCGACTCGGTCGCCTCCCACTCGCGCAGCGCGTGTTCGATGGCCGCGTCGAGTGAGTGCAGCCGCACCCCCAGCAGCTCGGTTGCGCGACTATCCGCGACGAGCAGATCCCCCTCCAGGCTCTCCATGAGCGGCCCGATCAACTCGTACTGTTCGCCGGCGATCAGCGCGGAGATGCGGCTGGCGATAGGTGTCAACCGCAAACGTTTGAAGTTCAGTGTCGGACGTGCAACGAGCATGTGGTGACGGATGCGGTCGATCAGCTCGCCATAGGTGACGACGTCCGGGCCGCCGACGTCCAGTGACGTCCCACACACACCGTTCGCATCGGCGGCGCGGGCCAGCATCTCGATCACGTCGCGCTCGTCGATCGGATTGGTCCGATTGGTACGCCAGGCCGGTACCGCGAGTACGGGCAGGCGTTCGACGAGCCTGACCAGGAAGCGAAACGACCGCGAACCTGACCCGATCACAATCGAGGCTCGAAGCGCCACCGTGCACGGCCCGGAGCCGAGCAGGATCTGCTCGACCGCCAGCCTGCTCGCCAGATGCGCCGAGGCCGGCCCACGCTCCGGGATCAGGCCGCCCAGATACACGATCCGCCCCACCCTGGCAGTGTTGGCCGCGCGCGCGAAGTTCTCGGCGGCGCGCCGCTCGCGGAGGTTGAAGGCGCCGTCGGTGGAGGGCTCCATCGAGTGGATCAGGTAGTACGCGACGTCGACTCCGTCGAGTGCCTTCCCCAGCCCGGCGCCCGACACGGCGTCGCCTCCGACCACGGGCACACCGCCGTGGCCGGCCGCTGGGTGGCGGCTTAGGCCGCGGACGTCGTGACCCGCGCGGAGCAGGCGCGGCGCGAGCCTCGAGCCGACGTAGCCCGAGATCCCGGTGACGAGGATCTTCATCGCGACGATGCTGCCCAGGGGGCGGTGCACACGAAACGGCGATCGAGCTGCTCGGCGCGCGGAGCGCCGGCCAGCGCGATCGCCGAGTCGAACTCCGCGAGCAGCAGTTCGAGCACGTGGCGCGCGCCCGCGGCGCCATCGACGGACAGACCCCACAGCAGCGGCCGGCCGACCATCACCGCGCGGGCTCCAAGGGCGAGCGCCTTGAGCACGTCGGTGCCCCGGCGCACGCCTCCGTCGACGATCACCTCGAGCCGGTCGCCGACGGCGTCGACGATTGCCGGCAGCGCGTCGGCGGCCGACAGCACCGTGTCGAGCTGGCGCCCGCCGTGGTTTGAGACGACGATCCCGCGGGCGCCGTGCTCGGCGGCGAGCACCGCGTCCTCCGGGGTCAGCAGGCCCTTGACGATCACCGGCAGCGCCCAGTCTGCGGCGAAGCGTTCGATGTCTGACCAGCTCAGATCCGGGTCGGTCAGCGACGCGAACTCGGTCCGGCTGCGGTCTCCCTTCAGGCCGGCCTGCACGGCGGCCGGCACGAGGTGGGCGCTCGCCTGGTCGGACTCCGTTCGGGTCTCCCGCTCGCGGACGCCGCCGACCGGGAGGTCGACCGTCACGACCAGCGCCTCGTAGCCGTGCTCGACGGCCTGGGCGATGAGCTCGCGCGTGATTCCCCGGTCTGAGAACACGTACAGCTGAAACCAGCGCGAGACCTCGGGCACGGCCTCGGCGAGCTCACCGATGGTCACGTTGGCGAACGTCGACAGGCACATCGTCGTGCCGGTCGCGGCCGCTGCCCGGGCGGTCGCCACCTCGCCTTCGTCGCTGGCGAGCTTCTGGTATGCCATCGGCGCAACGATGAGGGGGTGCGGGCGGCGGCGACCGAGCAGCGTGACGCTCGGGTCGCGATCGCCCACGCCGACCAGCACGCGCGGGCGGACTGCGAGCCGCGCCCACGCGTCGAGGTTGTCGCGCAGCGTGATCTCGTCGGCGGCACCCCCGTAGAAGTAGCCGTGGGCGCCGCGCGATAGGACGGCTTCGGCGGCCGCCTCGTAGTCGGCTATGGAGATCAGGGTCTCGGGGCGCTCCGGCACTACCCGCAAAGCTACGGAAAATGCGGGGCGGGCTTGGGCACGTGACAGAAGTTCCCGCTGTTTGCAGGGATTTGGATCAAGTGTGAACTTCTTGCGTTTTCCGGGATTCGTCGTTGCACGAAGGGGGGACATGGGCTTTGATGCCGCAAGCAGTTGTTGAGATTTTGAGCCGCACGGGGGAAGGACCAGGTCATGCCAGATAGGCGCGTTGGGATCGCGGCCGCGAGCTGCGAGAGTTGTTATTTCCGTCAGAACCTACTTTGCGCCGTATCTGACAGCGGCCCCTGCGCGACCTATCGCCCCAACCATCCCGAGGGACTGCGGCCGCCGCGGCAGATGCGCTTCGTGTTTCGTCAGGAGCGCCGCATGCAGGTCGCGTGGGCGTTCCCGTCGGCCAACGAGCAGGTCTCGCTGCACGCTTGACCCCGGGTGCGCGCGCTCCCGGGCGGACCGGGCGTCGCGCCGGTCCTATATGTTTCGGACCATGTTCTGGCCCCTGGCCGGCGGATTGATCGCCTTCGTTCTCGTCGCCGTCCTCCTCGGCTGGATCCTTGACCCGTCCCGTCGCGGCGACGCCGACGGGCCCGGGCCCGGGCACTAGTTCGCCGCATCCCGCCGCGCGGCGTGAAGTGCGGCGCTTGGAACCGGCTAAGGCGGGATAGAGTTGGCGGCGAGAGAGGAAGCTGTGCAAATAACAGTGCTTGGAAAGTCCCCGTCGTGGTGCGATGCCGGCGGCGCCTGCAGCGGCTACCTCGTCCAGGAGGGCAACTTCACGCTCCTGCTCGACTGCGGCAACGGCGTCTTCTCCAAGCTGCGCTGCGTGTGTGACTACGTAGACGTCGACGCGGTCCTGATCAGCCATCTGCACGCGGACCACTTCCTTGACCTGTTGCCGTTCAGCTACGGACTTACGTATGCCCCGCGCCAGCAGCCAGTCGCCGTGGCCGGATGGGCCGGCACCGATCACCCGGCGCGTCCCGATCTCTACGCCCCCAACGGCGCAGCCGACGTGTTCCGGCAGATCACGAGCACGTTCGGCGTCGACGACCTCGTCGAGCGCGCCTTCCACCTGCACCACTACGGGTCACCGGACCAGCTCGAGATCGGGCCGTTCACGGTTCGCCTGCAGGAGGTGCCGCACTTCACGACCACGTTCGCCGCAGATCTAGCCAGCAACGGCACGCGTTTTACCTACGGAGCTGATTGCGGCCCCAACGACGCGCTCGTCGAGCTGGCTCGCGACACCGACCTTCTGATGATCGAGGCGACGCTGCCGCGGCCGGAGCGCACCGGCGAGCGCGGGCATCTCACTCCCGGCGAGGCCGGCGAGCACGGCCGCCGGGCGGGAGCGCGGCGCATCGTGTTGACGCACTACTCCGACGAGCTTGACGCCGACGCGTGCCGCGCCGCCGCGGTGGAGACGTTCGGCGGCGAGGTCGAGCTCGCGCGCGAGGGAGCTGTCTACACGCTCTGAGTTAACCTCCGGGGAACCATGCCGGAGCGCGACATCTTTGCCAACTTCGACCGCATGCGGCGGGAGATGGACGAGCTGTTCGGAGACGTCTTCGAACGCAGCGGGCTCGCGCGGCGCCGGGGCGGCTTCTCGCCGCCCGTCGACGTCGCCTACACCTCCGACCCGCCGCGGGCGATCGTCACGGCCGAGCTCGCCGGCGTCGAGATCGACGCGCTGGATCTCGAGATCCAGGGACGCAAGCTGATCCTCACCGGCCGGCGCGGCCCGGCCGAGGAGGGCGAGATCTATCAGCAGGTCGAGATCGAACGCGGCGGCTTTCGCAGGATCGTCGAGCTGGCGGCCGACGTGCGCGCGGAGGAAGCCAGGGCCAGCTACGAGGACGGCATGCTGCGGGTGGAGCTGCCGCTTGTGCGCCGCCAAGCCGCGCCGACGCACGCCGTGCCAATCGAACCGGCAGAGAAACAGTGATCGAGGTCGGGGCTCCCAGCCGCGGTCCCCGCGACGTCGCGGTTACGGGCGCCCCGCAAGTCCCCGAGCGCGTGGGCGTACTTCCCCTGCGCGACACCGTGACCTTCCCCGACATGCTGATCCCGCTCAACGTTGGGCAGGAGCGCAGCATCGAGCTGATCAACGACGTCTTGCGCGGCGACCGCTCGATCGCGATGGTCGCCAGCGCCAAACCGGAGGCCGAGGCGCCCGGGCCGGAGGACCTGTACTCGGTCGGCGTGCTCGGCGTCGTCGCCCGCATGATCCGCGTGCCCGACGGGACGCTCAGGGTCCTGATCCAGGGCGGCCAGCGGGTGCGGATCGAGAACTGGCTGGAGACCAAGCCCTACCTCGTGGCGGAGGTCGCCGACGCACCCGACGTCGTCGACCAGACCCCGGAGCTGACCGCGCTGATGCGCAACGTGCAGCAGACGTTCACCGACATCGTCGAGCAGGTCCCGTACCTGCCCGAGGAGCTCCAGATCATGGTCGCCAACGTCGACGACCCCAGCGTGCTCGCACACCTGATCGCCGGTGCGCTTCGACTCAAGACCGAGGAGAAGCAGGCGCTGCTCGAAGAGGTCGACGTCGGCAAGCGACTGCGCCGGCTGTCGGAGATCCTCGCGCGCGAGCTCGAGGTCGTGGCGATCGGCTCCAAGATCCAGTCGCAGGTCCAGTCCGAGCTCGACAAGGGCCAGCGCGAGTACTTCCTGCGCCAGCAGCTCAAGGCCATCCAAGAGGAGCTTGGCGAAGCCGACGAGATCCGGGCGGAGATGACCGAGCTGCGTGAGCAGCTCGACGCGATCGAGCTTCCGCAGGAGGTGCGCAAACAGGCCGACCGCGAGCTCTCGCGGCTGGAGCGGCTGCAGCCGGCGATGGCAGAGTACGGCGTGGTACGCGGCTACCTCGAATGGATCGCGGCGCTCCCCTGGGACAAGTCGACCGAGGACAACCTCGACCTCAAGCATGCCCGCGAGGTGCTCGACGAGGACCACTACGACATCGAGCAGGTCAAGGACCGGATCCTCGAGTTCCTCGCAGTGCGAAAGCTCAAGCCGGATGCTCGCGGAACGATCCTGTGCTTCGTCGGCCCCCCGGGGGTCGGCAAGACCTCCCTGGGCCGCTCGATCGCCAGGGCGCTGGGACGCAAGTTCGAACGCCTGAGCGTCGGCGGCGTGCGCGACGAGGCCGAGATCCGCGGCCACCGGCGCACGTACATCGGCGCGATGCCCGGGACGATCATCCGCGCGATGCGTGACGCGGGCGCCAACAACCCGCTGCTGATGATCGATGAGATCGACAAGATGGGCGCCGACTTCCGCGGCGATCCGTCCAGCGCGATGCTCGAGGTGCTCGACCCCGAGCAGAACCACGCGTTCCGCGACCACTACCTGGACCTGCCGTTCGACCTGTCGGCGGTGACATTCGTGACCACCGCCAACACGCTGGACACGATCCCCGGCCCGCTGCGCGATCGGATGGAGGTGATCCAGCTCGCCGGCTACACCGAGGAGGAGAAGCTCCAGATCGCCAAGCGCTACCTCGTCCCGCGCCAGATTGAGCGCAACGGCCTGAGCACGAGCAAGATCGCCTTTTCCGATCCCGCCCTGCGCGTGATCATCTCCGATTACACGCGCGAGGCCGGGGTGCGCCAGCTCGAGCGCGAGATCGGCACCGCGTGCCGCAAGGTCGCGCGTCAGGTCGCCGAGGGGACCGCCAAGCGCAAGGTGACCGTGACCGAGCCCCGTGCGCGCGAGCTGCTCGGAAGGCAGCGGTTCTACTCCGAGGTTCGCCGCCGCACCAGCCGCCCTGGCGTGGCCACCGGCCTGGCGTGGACGCCGGTCGGAGGCGACGTGTTGTTCATCGAGGCGACCGCGATGCCGGGAAAGGGCAACCTCACGATCACCGGCCAGCTCGGCGACGTCATGAAGGAGTCCGCGCGGGCCGCCCTCTCCTACGTGCGCAGCAACGCGGTCGAGCTGGTGCCCGACCTCGACGAGGACTGGTTTGCCCAGCACGACATCCACATCCACGTCCCCGCGGGAGCGATCCCCAAGGACGGCCCGAGCGCAGGCGTGGCAATGACGACCGCGCTTGCGTCGCTGCTGTCCGGACGTCCCGTACGAAGCGACGTCGCGATGACCGGCGAGATCACGCTGACCGGCCAGGTGCTGCCGATCGGCGGGCTCAAGGAGAAGGCGCTGGCCGCCCAGCGCGGTGGGATCCGGGTCGTGATCGCACCCGCGCGCAACGAGCAGGACATCGACGAGATCCCTGAGCACCTGCGCAAGGACCTCGACTTCACGTTCGTCTCGGAGATCGGAGAGGTGCTCGAGGTCGCGCTCCAGCGACGGCGTGCCCCGCGGCCCCGCGCTGCGTCGCCACGGGCCTAAGTGGACCAATTTGCTGGGTTTGTGTGCCGAGATTGCGTATCCTGGCAATTCAGAGCCCAAGCATCCCCAGGGAGAGCAATGCCATCACGTTCAAAGAAGTCCAAGGCGGCACTCACCGCCGCGGAGTTGGCGAACATCGCCAAAGCGAGGCCGTACATCGAGCGCGTGATCGAGGACGCCGAGCTGCGGGACAACATCCGCACCGCGGTGGACTCGGGAAAGAGCGCTTACGGGCGTCTGACGAACGGCAAGACCCCGGCCAAGGCGCTTATCGAGGACAAGAAGCTTCAGGCTGACTTGCGCGACGCGGCTGACGCGCTGCGCGACGCCACCGTCGCGCTGAGCGAGGCGCCCAGGAAGCGCGCCAAGAAGAAGAGTCGCCACCTCGGCCGCAAGTTGCTGATCCTCGCGATCGGCGCCGGACTTGCGCTCGCGCTCAGCGAGAGCCTTCGGTCCAAGGTCCTCGACACGCTGTTCGGTGCCGAGGAGGAGTTCGAGTACACGCCGCCTCCGGCCGCGGCCCCGCCGCAGCCGGCCGCGCCTGTGAGCGCCGCCTAGCGGCGCCACCAGGCCCGACGAACTTTCCAGAGGCGCCCCGCGGGGCGCCTCTCGTCGTTTAATGTCGGGGCCGAATGCGCCGGATCATTGCTATCGCCACGGCCGGCGTCGTGATCCTGGTGCTGGTGGTCGGCCAGCTCGTGCTGCCCGGGATCGCGGCTGACAGGCTGCGAGACCGGCTGAGCAAATCCGGCAACGTCATCTCCATCGAGGTTCACGCGTTTCCAGCGATCGAGCTCCTCTGGCACCACGCCGACCGCGTCGTCGTTCGGATGGGTAGCTACCGCTCGGCCGCCGGCCCGTTGGGGAGCCTGCTCAGCGAAACCTCGGACGTGAGCTCGCTGGACGCATCGGCCGCCGAGTTCGACTCGGGCCTGCTGACGGTGCGCAACGCCGCACTTCGCAAGCGCGGCAACCAGTTGGTCGGCACGGCGCTCGTCACCGAGGCAGACCTGCGCCGGTCGATCCCGATCCTGCAGTCGGTCGTGCCCGTTACCTCCACGGACGGGCGTCTCGCGCTGAGGGGCACCGCGTCGCTGTTCGGCGTGACCGCGACGGTCGACGCCACCGTCAGCGCGACCGATGGCAAGCTCGTCGTCGCCCCAGACGTGCCGTTCGGCGGGTTTGCGACGGTCACCGTGTTCTCCAATCCACACCTGGAGGTGCGCAGCGTCGGCGCGACTCCGGCGCCCGGCGGGTTCAGGGTGACCGCAACGGGTCGGCTGAAGTAGCGGCTGCCTTAGGGTGCGGCCTCGATCGTCGAAACGCCGCGGACGTTACCGGCGGTGACGATCTTTGAAAACGCGCTCCGAACGCCGTTCAGATATCGGCGTAGGAAGGCGATCGTCACGCGTTCGACGATCCCGAGCTGGGGCTGCTGGACCGTGTAAGGGCGCAGATGCGACGCGCCGAGCAGCTGGAGCAGATACTTCGGCCGCGGCGCTTGGTCATAAAACGCGCGCGTGAACCTCGGCAGGTTAGTCGTGTCGGCAGTTCCCTGAACGGCGAGCAAGGGCGGGCTGGGGGGAGGAAAGGTGAATCCGCTTGCGCCGGCGAGCTTGGCACCCGAGAGGATCACAGCGGCGCCGACGCGACGGTCCAGAAACCGTCGGTTGTAAGCGACGGCTAGCGCCGTTTCGCCCCCGTCGGACTGTCCCGCCACTGCGATCCGATGCGGCTCGATCAAGCCCGCGAACCGGCTGCCAGGATCCGCGTTGGCGGCAAGCATGCGTGAGATCACGAAGCTCATGTCGCGCGGCTGATTGACGATGTCGGCCTCGTTGGGTCCACCGGGTGCGTGTGCGTTCTCCAGCGGGAAGACCGGTGCCGCCACGACATATCCGGCGCTCGCCCACGCCCTCAACAAGCGAAAGTACGTCGCCGGGGTCACCGCGAAGCCGTGACCGAAGATCACCAGCGGGAAGGGACCGGCGGCACGCGCGGGTGGCGCGCCGTGGAGATCCTTTCCGGAAGCGCCTCCCGCGGCCGGATACCTGATCACTGTCACGAGAGGGCGCGGTTGAGCGCGCCGCCCCGGGAAACGGACGGTGCGGGACCGGTCCACGAACCGTTCGGTCACCTCGCCGACCGCGAACGGGGAGTGTGCCGACGCTTGCGGCTCGGGCGCCGCCCTACCGCCCACCGGCAGCAACGCGACGGTCGCGAGGAGCACCTGAATCGCGATCGCCAGCATGTCGGTCACGAGCGATCAGCGGACATACACCGCGAAGAAGTCGCGGTCGTCCTGCGTGAGGTAACGAAGTGGCGAGCGGTCCATCGTCGGCAGCAGGTTTGCGGGCCTCTTGGCGCCCGGAAAGCGGTACGTAATGAGGCTCGTCCAGTAGGTATTGATGTCGAGCTCCATCGCTCGCACCGCGCCGGCACGGATCATGATCGCCGCGAGCGACCCGACGGTCTGGATCGGGGCAGCTGCATAGATCAGGTTGCCGTGGCGATCGACGCCGACGGCCGACCGCCAAACCTGGATCGCATTGCCCAGTGTGGCGCCCCACTCGGGGCCGTCCGAGAGGTTGGGATTCGGCCGACCGTGGTTAACGATAAGGGGAAGGTTCTGCCGCGCGTAGATCACGTCGGAGCCGGCAACCGGACCTCCCGTCCAAGCAATGACGTCGACGGTGCCGTTGCGAAGCCGCTCGATCGTGGCCAGTCCGGGCTTCATCGGGGCATAGGTGTGCCCGCCATCGGCAAATCCACCGCCGGAGTCCGACAACTTGAAGCCGCTGTTGAACGTCGCGACCAGCTGGGAGCGCAGCCGCGTCGGCACTTCCATTGGGCCTCGTGAGGGCATTGAGACGCTGGGCTCGAGCCGGCCGGGATACAGCCAGGTGGTGGTCCGCGCGTGGTTGATCCAGGCGACCCCGGCGACCAGTCGCGGATACGAGGGGTCTGGGCGGAAGCTCGTAATCAGAACGGGCGGCGTTTGACCTCCGTGCGCGAACGTGGCGCGCCACACACCTTCACCTGGGAGCGCGGGAGACAGCACAGTACGGATCCGCCGAGGCCGGTAGTAGTGGCGGGCTGCCCGACGGTGCACGGCCGGCGAATTGAGCGTGACCCCGGCGAGTGACGGGAGCGTGTGCAAGCCGGGCCCACCTTTGGCCGGAGCGTTGAGCGAGTAGTAGATCGACTCCACCCGGTTGACCAAGCCGCGGGCGCCGTTGTCGCGGAGCCACTCGACCGTCCTGATGCCAAGGCTCGAGTTCGACGGCTCCAGCAGCGCCCGCACGTAGGACACAGCCGCGGGTAGGAGACACAGGACCGCGGCGACCAGGGCGATCCGCCGGATGCGTCGTGGCGGCGTCCGGCGCGCAGTCCCGACTACGGCCGGACGCGCGCGGTGTGCCGGCGCCGGTCGGGCGATGGTCGGGGACCGCATGGGCGCTCAGCTTGGCCGCTGAGCCGAGCCAGAGCCTAAAGAGATGTTGAGAACTTCCTCATCGACTGCACACGATGGCTTGATGAAGCGTCCATACCGTGGCCGCGCGGATGGAAGCAAGTACTACGACTGCCGGCGCGCGGCGCGATCCGCTGCAAGCCGTGCTCGCGACCGTTCGCCCCCGGCAGTGGGTCAAGAACGCGCTCGTGATCGCCGCCGCCGGCGCAGCCGGCGCGTTGGGTCACGACGATGTCCCCATCCGGGTGACGCTTGCGTGCCTGGCGTTCTGCCTGCTCGCCTCGGGGATCTACGCGATCAACGACGTCCACGACGCCGAGGAGGATCGTCGTCATCCACGCAAGCGGTTGCGGCCGGTCGCTGCCGGGGAGCTCGACCCGCGCGCGGCGACGTCGCTGGGGTTGGCGCTGATACTCGCGGGGCTCGCGATGTGCGTCGTCATCCGACCGGCGCTCCTCGTCGTGGGGTCTGCATATGTCGGGCTGACGCTGAGCTACACGCTGATCTGGCGCCGGATCCCGATCCTCGACCTGCTGGCCGTCGCGGGCGGGTTCGTGCTGCGTGCGGTCGCAGGCGGGGTGGCGCCGCCGGTAAGGCTGTCGGTGTGGTTCCTGCTGGTGATCTCGGCCGCTGCCGTGTTCGTGGCCGCCGGCAAGCGGCAATCCGAGCTGACCCGCACTACGGACCGCCCCGGCGCCGGCCGCCGTGTGCTTGGGTCCTACTCGCCAAAGGTCCTGCGGCTGATCCTGATCGGCAGCGCCGCGCTTGCGCTGTTCGCGTATTGCGTGTGGGCGTTCGAGCTCCCAATCGTCGACAGTCTGCCCTGGCGGCCGATGACGATTGTGCCGTTCGCGGCGTGCCTGCTTCGCTATCACCAGCTCGTGCTCGGCGGGCAAGCTGAGGCGCCCGAGGACGTATTGCTCGAAGACAGGTGGCTGCAGGTCGCGGGTGCCATCTGGCTCGTCCTCTTCGCGGTCGGTGTGCATGGCGCCGGCTAGCGCTATGACAGCGCCTGCGCGGCGAGGCGTCGGCGACGAGATCCCCCGACTGCGCACTCGTGTCCACGGCTGGGGCGGGGGCGACCGCGCTCCCGTGACCCTGGCCCGGGCCCCGGCGGCGGACCACCTGCAGGCGCTGGTCGCGGATCTGCAAGGCAAGCCGAGCGCCGGCGCGGTCGCCCGGGGGATGGGCCGCAGCTACGGGGACGCGGCGCAGCTGACGGGCGGGCTGGTGCTCGACACCACTCAGCTCAAGCGGCTCGAGCTCGACCCCGTCGGCGGCACGGTCACCGCGCAGGCGGGAGTCACGATCGGCGAGCTGCTCACGGTCGTAGTGCCCGCTGGGTGGATGGTCCCGGTCGTACCCGGAACCCAACACGTCTCCGTCGGCGGCGCGATCGCCGCCGACATCCACGGCAAGAATCACGGAAGCGCGGGAACGTTCGGCACACATGTGGAAGCGCTCGGGCTGCTGACCTCGGCCGGCGAGCTGCTCGAGCTCGACTCCGCCAGAGACCGGGAGCGGTTCTTTGCCACCGTCGGCGGGATGGGGCTGACCGGCGTGATCGTGTGGGCGCGGATCCGTCTGCACAACGTGCGCGGCGCCCTCCTCTCCGTGGACACCGACCGGGTTGCCGATCTCGATGGCGCGCTGGCCGCCCTCGAAGCCCCAGGGGGCGAATATCGAGTCGCGTGGCTCGACCTGCTCGGCGGGCGACCCGGCAGGGGCGTCGTTACGCGGGCTCGCCACGTCGACCTGCCTGCGGGGGCGCAGACCGCGCGAGGCCGCGCCACCGTCGGCGCCCGCGCGAGGGTGCCGCCACGTTGGCCTGCCGGCCTGCTGCGTCCGGCCACAGTACGCGCCCACAACGAGCTGCGCTTTCGCCTCGCGCCGCGACGCGAGCGTGGACGGCTGGAGGGCATCGGCCGGCACATGTTCCCGCTCGATGTGCTCGATGCCTGGCCGCGACTGTATGGACGCAGGGGCCTCGTGCAGTACCAGCTCGCGGTGCCGACCGGCGAAGAGCACGTGCTGCGCTCCGTGCTCGGGGAGCTACGTCGGAGCCGCGTGCCGTGCTATCTGGCGGTGCTCAAGGATTTCGGCGCCACCAACGACGCGCCCCTCTCGTTCCCGCTGCGAGGCTGGACTCTGGCGCTCGACATGCCGCGACACGCCACCGGCCTCGGCGGACTTCTCGATCGTTTCGACGAGCTCGTCGCGGCCGTCGGTGGCCGCGTGTACCTGGCCAAAGACTCTCGCCTGCGGCCGGCCACGCTGGCGGCCATGTATCCGCGCCTGGGCGAGTGGCGGCGAGTTCGCGACGAACTCGATTCCGACGGGCTATGGCGCTCGGATCTGGGCGTTCGCACCGGCCTGATCCCGTGGCGCAGTCGATGAGCCCTACCGCAATTACGCGTGTGCTCCTCGTCGGCGGAACGTCCGAGATCGGCCTGGCGATCGTGCGGCGACTTGGGAAGCGCGACCCGATGCGGGTGGTGCTCCTGGGTCGCGACCCGGTACGGCTCGGTCACGCCGCAGAGATGCTCCAGCGCGACGGCGTCGCGGTGGCGGTCTCCACGCAGGCGTTCGATGCCGACGATCTGGCGACTCACGCAGCGACGGTGGCGGAGGCGTTTGACCACTTCGGAGGGTTAGACCTGGTCGTGATGGCGATCGGCGTCCTCGATGCCCAGGAGGGCCTCGATGCCGATCCCGCGCGCGCGGCCGAAGTGATGCGCGTCAACTTCGTTGACTCCGGCTTGCTGCTGCTGGAATGCCTGCGCCGGCTGCGGGCACAGCGACACGGTGCGCTGGTGGTGCTCTCAAGCGTCGCCGCCGAGCGCGCCCGGGCAGGCAATGCGGTCTACGGCGCGGCAAAAGCCGGCCTCGACGCGCTGGCCCAGGGCCTTGCGGATGCAACCGCGGCAACAGGCATCCGCGTGCTCGTGGTGCGGCCGGGATTCGTTCGCGGCCGGATGACCGCGGGGCTTAAGCCGATGCCAATGGCCACGACGCCGGAAGCGGTCGCTGCAGCGACCGTGGAAGCCCTGGACACGAATGCGCACACGATCTGGGTGCCGGGCCGCCTGCGCTACGTGTTCTCGTTGCTGCGGCACCTGCCACGGCCGATTTACCGGAGGCTTCCGCTGTGAGCCGCAGTGTGCTGGGCGCCGACCTTGCGATCGCGATCGTGCTCGCGGCGCTGGTGCTGATCGTGGCACCAGGTCTCGCGGTCGTGGCTATGATCGCGCTGGTCGTGATCGTTGTTTGCGCGGTGAGCTTCGTGCTCGATGTGCGGCGGGGGCGCTGATCGAGCCGCGTCGCGACATGCACCTGACGCGTCGCACGCTGCTAGGCGGAGCAGTCGCGGCGGGCGCCGCATCGGTCCTGGTTCCGGCCGAAAGCCTGGCGGCAGTGCTCGAACCCGCGCCCGGTGTGTTCAGCAGCTGGGTCGGGCCGCTGCGTGCCACCTCCGATGTGCTCGCGGCGGCGCAGCGCTTTGAGCTGGTCGGAGTGCAGTGGGCCGGCCCGTCGCATCCGCGGATCGAGCTTCGCACGCGGGGCGCCGGCGGCCGCTGGAGCCGGTGGGCGCTGGCGTCGGTGTGCGGCCACGGGCCAGACCGCGCGTCCGTGGGCGACGCTCGGTTCGGCGAGCCGATCTGGACCGGACCCGCGGACGCGCTTCAGCTCCGAAGCGACGGCGCCGTCGACGGCGTGCGCCTGCATTTCGTCGCCGCGCACGTTCCGGGAGCTGCGTCGGCGGCCGGCTCGCTGCCGCTCGTCGCGACCGGGCTCGACGCCGGTCCCGGCCAGCCGCCGATCATCGCCCGCGCCGCATGGGCGCAGGGCGGCGCGCCGCCGCGATTCCCGCCCGCGTACGGCTCAGTCAAGCTGGCGTTCGTCCACCACAGCGAGGGACCTAACGGCTATCGGGCCGTTGACGTGCCCGCGATTCTCAAGTCGATCTACCAGTTCCACCGCTTCGTGCGGGGCTACAACGACATCGGCTACAACTTTGCGATCGACGCCTTCGGGCGGATCTGGGAGGCACGCGCGGGCGGCGTCGACGCGCCCGTGATCGGCGCGCAGGCCGGGGGCTACAACTTCGCGTCGACCGGCGTGGTGATCCTCGGGACGTTCATCGGCGTCCTGCCGACCGCTGCGGCGCTGACCGCACTCGAGCGTCTGCTCGCGTGGAAACTGTCACTGCATGGGGTCCCAGCCCTGGGTCACGTGGGGGTACGCGTCGACCCGGACGGGGCCGGGTTCACACGCTTTGCCCCCAACGAGCTCGTATCGCTGCCGAGAGTTGCCGGCCACCGCGACGGCGACCAGACAGCCTGTCCGGGCAGCGCGCTGTACGCGAGGCTCCCGTCGATCCGCCCGCGCGTCGCGCGGCTCGCCGGCACGCCGGCGCGGGTCACGATCACCGCCCAACCGCTGGAGCTCACCCCCGGCGGGACCGTGACGCTGTCGGGCAGGTTGACGATACCCGGCGGCGCCTCGGCCGCCGGCGCGCCGGTCGAGCTGCAGATCTTGGCTCGGCGTGGCCCCGACCTGGGCGCCGCGACAACCGTCGCCACAGCGACGGCCGCCGCCGACGGAACGTGGAGCGCGACGCTCGCGCCGCTCGAGAACACGCTGGTGCGGGCGTTGCACCGGGCCGCGCCGGCGACAGTGTCCGACGTCGTCCTGCTCGCCGTCGAGCCCGCGATCACGCTGACGGTCGAGTCTGTGTCACCGCTCACGGTCAGCGGCACCGTGGCGCCGCCCAAGCGATTTGTGCAGCTCGACCTATACGCGCTCGCCAACGGGCACCGCCGCCGCGTGACCGGCAAGCGCCTGGCGGTCAACGGCGGGCGCTTTTCCGGCCAGATTCGCACGCGTCGGCATGGCCGCTCGCTGCTGATCGCCCGGACGGCGGCCGACGCGGCCACGGTCGCGGGTGCCTCGGCGCCGGTGCAGGTCACCCTGTGACAGCCGGGTGAGCGCCGAGGCCGCGACGATCGCCACGCATACGCCGGTGACGACGCGCATCCACGTCGTGCCGACGTCGCTGCCCGTACCCAGGGCGTGCAGCAGCGCCACCGGCCACGACGCGTATGCGAGCCAGTGTGTCGCGCGCCAGACGCGGTAGCCGATGTGGCGGCGCAGCAGGCTCGTCACGAGCACGGCGAGAAACAGGTCGAGCGAGATCGCCCCGAGTCCCACCCAGAACGAACGGTAGGCGGCGCCGAACGGAATGAAGGCGTCCACGATCCGCGTGTGGACGTAGGTGTCCAGCACGGCCGTCACGACGTGGATCGTGAGGAACACGACCGCAAACAGGGACGCGTTGCGGTGTACCGCGTTGATCACGAACCGCGGCACGCCCGCGGCCTCGATTCGCTTCGCGCTTGCGACCCCGAGCGCCACGGTGAGCGTCAGCAGGATCAGCGTTACCACGGCGCTGCCGCGGGTGATGAACCAGTAGGCGCTGCCACCGGCTGCCGCTGCGATCGCCATCGGTCACGAGCCTCCGGAAACGACGCCGCCCGTCGACGACGAGGACGTCGAGCTCGGGGTCTGTGTCGGCGATTGGAGGCTGGAGGTGGACGAGCCGGCGTCGCTCGATGTCGAGGTCGACGTCGAGGAGGAGGTCGTGCTCGTGTCCGACGACCCAGACGCGGTCGTCGAGTTCGAGTTCGAGTTCGAGTTGGAATTGGAGGACGACGAGATGGAGTGAAACTCCTTCGCAGCCGCAACGGAGAACGCCGCGGTCAAAAGGACGGCGCCCGTCGCGACCCAACGGTTCGCACGCGAGACGAGGCCAAGGCCGCGACTGCGGGTGGCGGGAGATGATTCGGGTGCACGGGGATTGGAGGTCATGCCGTGCAGTCTGGATGGGGCTTGTTAGAGACCCCGAAGGAGTGCGTTGGAGTTTTCTTACGCGAACAGCTTCGGAGCGCGCAGCAGCAGCCGCAGCTTGCCGGTCGGGCGCATCCTGCCGGTCGCCACGGCGCGCCACGGGTCGACGCGCCCGGCGGCGAGGTCAAGCCAGGTGTCGAAGCTGCAGCGGAACGTGAGGTCCGGAGCCTCGACGCGTCCCGGCGCGGCTGCCGAGGCGCCGTTGTCGATCCGCAGGTGCCAGGGCTCGGCGTCGGTGAAGTTCCACTGGATCGTGGTGCCAGGCGCGACCGACGTGTCGATCTGCCGGCGCAGCCCGTCGAACAGCATCGCAGTCGCCTCGGGGTTCGGGGCGACGTGGCCGTTGGGCGCGCCGAGATAGCCCGAGCGCAGGAGCGTCAGCGCCCGGTCGGCGCGTTCGCGCGGTGGGATGTCGAACGGGAGCCCGATGCGCATGTTCGACGGGTCGAGGCCCGCGGCACGTAGCCGGCTGTCGATCGCATCCGCGCCGTGTGTATAGACGTCCTCGAGCGTGAACCCGAACAGCGTCACGTAGCGCTCGTCCCAGCCGGGCGGCACGAACACGGCGGCCGTATAGGGCAGGATCTCGCGCAGCAGATCGGCGATCGCCGGCTCGCACTCGGGGTCCTCGCGGGTCAGGTCGGCGATCAGCTTGACACCGAAGCCGATGTGCCGCTGCTCGTCCTTGGCGACGTTGGCGATGCCCGCGCGAAAGCCCGGCAGCAGGTCGCGCTGTGTCAAGGACTCATCGATGAAGTGTTGCCCTGGCTGGGCCAGCGACGCCTCGATGATGATGTGGTAGAGCGTGACCGCCTGCGCGAGCTTGGGCTTGGAGCGGTCGCGGCGGAGCTCCTCGGCCATCTTGTCGAGGCGGTCGAAGACCTTGCGAAAGCCCCAGGTCAGCTGCGGCTGCGTGGCGGCCAGCGAAGAGGCCGTATCGGACCCGGTCCCGGCAACCTCTCGCATGAATCGCGAGAACAGCACCGCGTGGCGCGCCTCGTCGACCTGCTGGGTGGCCAGGAAGTACTTCTGCTCCTCCCGCGGCGCGGCGTCGATGTAGGGCGACAGGTTGTCGGCGACGGCGTCCTCGCCGTAGAAGAACATCGAGTACGTCCACAGTGCGGCGCGCCGCTCCATCTCGGTGAACGTGTTCTGCCAGTGGTCGCGGTCGACCGTGAAATCGATATCGGTCGCGCGCCAGTTGCCCTGCTCCCAGCGCGCGTACAGATCCTCGTATGAAACCTGATCAGCGGCGATCTTCGAAGTCATTGCTTCACTGGTGTAGTTTACGCACCGGGCCTGTGCGCGCGGTCAGTGCGATACGTCACACTGCGGGCGTGAACTCCAAGGAGCTGTGGCTGTCGACGATGTGGCCGAGCATCCGGTCGTGGCTGCCGGCCCCGCCGGCGACCGTTGTCGAAATCGGGTGCGGCACCCTGGGCGGGTTTGTCCCAGCGCTGCTTTCTGACGGCTACGAGGCTGTCGGCGTGGATCCGGCAGCGCCGGACGGCCCGGCGTACCGGCGCATCGAGTTCGAGCGCGCCGACCTGCCGGCAGCGGTGGACGCGGTCGTGGCGAGCACATCGCTGCATCACGTAGCCGATCCCGGAGTGGTGCTCGAGCGGGTCGCCGGCATGCTCGGTGGCGCTGGGCGCGTGATCGTGGTCGAATGGGACTGGGAGCGGTTCGACGAAGTCACCGCCCGCTGGTGCCTCGAGCGCGGTGTGCAGCAGGACGGATGGCTGCACCGCCGCCTCGAAGCGTGGGCCGACGATGGGCAATCATGGGAGGACTGCTTCCACGGGTGGGCGGTCGAGCACGGCCTCCACGGCGTCCAGAGGCTGGTCGCCGAGCTCGACCAGCGTTTTGAGCGCGTGGACTACCGGCGTGGGCCATATCTGTTCACTGAGCTCGTCGGTACGAGCAGCTCCGATGAACAGCTGGCGATTGACGCGGGCGAGATCCCGGCGCTGCGCGTCGATTACTTGGGCCGCCTGCACCTATAACCTTCCCGGGCGATGTCGCCACCTCGGGCACTCATCACGGGCGTCACCGGTCAGGACGGCTCGTATCTGGCCGAGCTGCTGCTCGATCGCGGATATGAGGTCCACGGGATGGTCCGACGCTCGTCAACCGAACGGTTCGAGCGCATCGAACATCTCCGCCCGAGGATCACGTTGCATCAGGCCGACCTGCTCGATCAGAGGTCGCTGGTCGACGCATTGAGGGCGGCGAGGCCAAGCGAGATCTACAACCTGGCGGCGATGTCGTTCGTCGCGGTCTCCTGGATCCAGCCGACGCTGACGGCGGAGTTCACGGGCGTGGGTGTCACGCGCGTGCTCGAGGCGATGCGCGAGATCTGTCCGGACGCCCGTTTCTACCAGGCGTCATCGAGCGAGATGTTCGGGAAGGTCCTGGAGGTCCCGCAGACCGAGTCCACGCCGTTCTATCCGCGTTCGCCCTACGGGGTTGCAAAGGTCTACGGGCACTTCATCACCGTCAACTACCGAGAGTCGTATGACCTGCACGCGACGAGCGGAATACTTTTTAACCACGAGAGTCCACGTCGCGGGCTCGAGTTCGTGACCCGCAAGATCTCCTGGCACGCCGCGGCGATCCGGCTCGGGCTGGTCGACAAGCTCCACCTCGGCAATCTCGAAGCCAGGCGCGACTGGGGCTTTGCCGGCGACTACGTCGACGCGATGTGGCGGATGGTCCAGCAGGATGAGGCCACCGATTACGTGATCGCCACCGGTGAGTCGCACTCGGTACGCGAGTGTCTCGAGATCGCCTTCGACCAGGCAGGCGTCGACATCGACGATCACGTCGAGATCGACGCGGCCCTACAGCGCCCTGCTGAGGTCGACCACCTGATCGGCGATCCGTCAAAGGCCAAGCGCGAGCTGGGCTGGGAGCCGAGCGTGAGCTTCGAGGCACTGATCCGGATGATGGTCGACGCAGATCACGCTCGCTTGAGCGGCCAGCCGACCGCGTCCTACGGACGGCCGGCGCCGACGTCTCCGTAGGGCTGTCTAAGCGTGCAACTTCGGCGATGTCCACGGCTCGCGAAGCCGACGCTCGATCTCCTCGCCGAGCGCGTCGATCGCGATCCGGATCTGTTCGAGGCTGTCGCGGTCGCGCAGCGTTACGGTGCGGTCCTCGAGCGACTGGTGATCGATCGTCACCGCCCACGGCGTGCCGATCTCGTCCTGGCGGCGATAGCGCCGGCCGATCGCGCCGCCTTCGTCGTACTCGGCCTGGACGTGGTCGCGCAGCGTCCGATAGACCTCGTGCGCAAGCTCGGGCTGCCCGTCCTTGCGCACGAGCGGTAGCACCGCAACCTTGACCGGCGCGAGCACCGGATGCAGCCGGAGCACCGTCCGCGGCTCGCCGCCGATCTCGTCCTCGTCATAGGCGTCGACGAGGAACGCGAGCATCGCGCGGTCGGCGCCGGCGGCCGGCTCGATCACGTGCGGGACGTAGCGCTCCTTGGTCGCCGTGTCGACGTACTCGAGCTTCTGGCCGGAGTACTCGGCGTGCTGCGTCAGGTCGAAATTGCCGCGGTTGGCGATCCCCTCTAGCTCGGACCACCCGATCGGGAACAGGTACTCGACGTCGCTCGTGCCGCTGGAGTAGTGCGACAGCTCGTCGGCGTCGTGGGCCCGGAGCCGGAGATGGTCGGGACGGATACCCAGGTCCAGATACCAGTTCAGCCGCTGATCGAGCCAGTGCTCGAACCAGCGCTGGGCCTCGTCGGGCGGCACGAAGTACTCCATCTCCATCTGCTCGAACTCGCGCGTGCGGAAGATGAAGTTGCCCGGGGTGATCTCGTTACGGAAGCTCTTGCCGATCTGCGCGATCCCGAATGGCGGCTTCTTGCGCGAGAACTGCAGGTAGTTCTTGAAGTTCAAGAAGATGCCCTGGGCGGTCTCGGGCCGCAGGTAGACGGTCGAACCCTCCTCCTTGACGGGGCCGACGGTCGTCTCGAACATCAGGTTGAAGTCGCGCGCTTCGGTGAGGTCGCAGTCGGGCGTCTCGCCCGGATGCTTTGACGGCTTGCGCCCGCACGCCGACTGGTCGATGTGGTCGGCGCGGAAGCGCAGCTTGCATGTCCGGCAGTCGACGAGGGGATCGGTGAAGCCGGCCAGGTGCCCGCTCGCCAGCCATGTTCGCGGGTGCTGGATGATCGCCGAGTCCAGCGCGACGATGTCGTCGCGCTCCTGGAGCATCGACCGCCACCAGCGGCCCTTGACGTTGTTCTTGAGCAGGACGCCGTAGTGGCCGTAGTCGTAGCTCGACCCCAGGCCGCCGTAGATCTCGCTGCTCGGGAACACGAAGCCGCGCCGCTTGCACAGCGAGACGATCTTGTCCATGGTTACGGCGTCATCAGCCACGATGCGGATGCTATCTGCGCCGCGCGTTTTGGCACTCTCGCATTGAGAGTGCCAAGGGCCGGGGCTATACTTGCTGAAGCAATGCCCATCTACGAGTACCGGTGCGACCAGGGACACACGTTTGAGGTCTTGCAGCGCATGTCAGACGATCCGATCGTCGCCTGCGAGACCTGTGAGGCACCGGTCCAGCGGGTCTTTCACCCCGTCGCCGTCCACTTCAAGGGCTCGGGCTTCTACAACACCGATTACGGCACACGTCGGCGCTCGCGCGAGATGAAGGAAGCCGCCGAGGGCGG
>Ga0207693_10001469_pt1 | contig 20828 bp, 15 predicted proteins | sample LARL81metaG_FD_184347 | JGI IMG/M metagenome (GOLD analysis project Ga0207693, IMG submission 184347) | Corn, switchgrass and miscanthus rhizosphere microbial communities from Kellogg Biological Station, Michigan, USA - LAR L8-1 metaG... | ecosystem: Host-associated > Plants > Roots >... | reverse complement strand
GCCCGTCAAACGGCGTGTCTGCCAGGTTGCCCACCATGAAGGGGTTGACAGCGTATGTGAAGTGCACGGTCGGGTCGGTGACCGCGCGATAGGCCGATCCCATCCACGACAGCGGCTGCCACAGCTCCATGCCGTCGGCTCCCGACCACTGACCGTCGTTGGCGTCGGCCTGGATCACGACGTTGGCGCCGAGCTTGTCGAGGCAGCGCATGTAGGTGACCGACACGTCGGAGCATTCGTGACCGCGCGCGGGCGACCCGTACTCGAAGGCAGGCAGGCTGGTGGCGAAGCCCAGGCGCGCACCGGTGCCGGGGATCGCAACCGGCCGCAGGTTCGCCGCGGCGGCCGGACCGCCGGCTGGCCCTTGCGCAAAGCCGAGCGCGAGCTCGAAGCCGGTCAGCGGCACCTTGCGGTTGACGCGCAGCAGGTTTGCCAGCGGCGGGGCGGCATGGTGGTGGACGATGCGCGGCCCCCAGATGAACGTCTGGTCATACGCGAGACCCTGGGTGGGCGCATACACGGCGTGAACGTGCTTGTCAGCCGGATCTCTAAGCGCCGCGACCGCTCCCGGATTGCGCGTCAGCGCGAACGGCGCCTGGGTGTTGGACGCGACCACGTACACGCGATAGCGCAGCGCCTCGACCGCCATCGTCGTCATGAATGTGCGCACGAACTGGTCGGTGGCCGCCACGAACGCGCGGCCCAGCTGCTCGTTGAGCTTGGGGAACCTATCGCCCAGATAGGTCAGCGCGCGACCATAGCCCTGGTCGATCGCCGACAGCGTTGCGAGCGTCGTGCAGGGCGATGCCTGCCCGCTGCACGACGGCACGCCCTGTCGCAGCAGGGCGCGAGCCTTCGCGCCGCGCGATCCCGCCGCAAGCGTCTCGAGCCCGATGTCCTCGTCGAACACGACCAGGTTCGCGCGCCCGCGCGCGAGGCGAGACGCCACCTCGGTGCGCATCGCACAGTCGATCGCCCGCTTGAAGCTGTCCGCGCTGGTCATCGACGCGGGCGCCTGGCGGAACTGGATCGCGAACACGCGCAAGGCGTACGGGCGAGCGTCGGATGCGACCGCCGGGCGGCCGAAGTGACCGCACACTGAGGCAGCGTGCGCATTCGCCGCAGCCGCGAGCAGCGCGCACAGGACCGCGACGATGCACCCTCCTCGACGCACGCGCGGCAGCGTAGCGCCCAGCCCGGGTAGGGTTTGTCTCACATCGCGACGCGCATCCTGAGGGGGTACCCGACATGACATCGGAGAAATGGGTCTACGAGTTCTCGGAAGGCTCCCGCGAGATGCGCGACCTGCTCGGCGGCAAGGGAGCCAACGTCGCCGAGATGACCCGGGTGCTGGGCAAGGACGGTGTCCCACCGGGGTTCACGGTCACCACCGAGGCGTGCGTCGCGTACATGCGCGAGGGCCTCGAGCCCGATGGGCTCGAGGAGCAGATCGCGGACGCGATGAAGCGTCTGGAGGAGACGGCCGGCAAGCGATTCGGCGACGACGAGGACCCGCTGCTCGTGTCCGTCCGCAGCGGCGCGAGGGAGTCGATGCCGGGCATGCTCGACACGATCCTCAACGTCGGGCTCAACGACACCGCCGTCGTCGGCCTCGCGACCGCGACCGACAACGAGCGGTTCGCGTGGGACTCCTACCGGCGCCTGGTGCAGATGTTCGGCAACGTGGCCAGCGGCGTGTCCGGCGAGAAGTTCGAGGACGCCATCGCGCAGGCCAAGCGCGACGAGGGCGTGGACACCGACACCGAGCTGTCCGTCGACGCGCTCAAGGGACTGGTCGAGACGTTCAAGAGCTTCTATGAGTTCCCCGAGGATCCGCGAGAGCAGCTAGCGCGCGCGATCCGCGCCGTGTTCGAGTCGTGGACCGGCGATCGCGCGGTCAGCTACCGGCGCATCAACCGGATCCCCGACGAGTGGGGGACCGCGGTCAACGTGCAGCGCATGGTGTTCGGCAACATGGGCGACAACTCGGCCACCGGCGTTGCGTTCAGCCGCGACGAGGTGACCGGTGCGCCCGAGCCGTCGGGCGATTTCCTCGTCAACGCCCAGGGCGAGGACGTCGTCTCGGGCGTGCGCACTCCGCTCGACCTGCGCGAGCTCAAGGACGTGATGCCCGATGCACACGAGCAGCTGATGGACATCCTGCGCACGCTCGAAGGCCACTACAAGGACATGCAGGACACCGAGTTCACGATCGAGGACGGGCATCTGTGGATGCTGCAGACGCGCAACGCCAAGCGTCCGGCGCAGGCCGCGGTCCGCTTCGCGGTCGACGCGGAGTCCGAGGGGCTGCTGACCAAGGAAGAGGCGATCCGGACGATCGACACAAGCGCGCTCGACGCACTGCTGCATCCCACGTTCGACCGCGGGGACGGATACAACGTGCTCGCCGAGGGGGTTGCGGCGTCGCCGGGCGCCGCCGTCGGCGAGCTGGTGTTCAGCGCGCCCGACGCGGTCGCGGCCGCTGCCGAGGGCAGGTCGGTGATCCTCGCTCGCCCCTTCACCGAGGCCGACGACGTGGCCGGCTTCCACGCCGCCAAGGGCATCCTCACGTCCGAAGGCGGCAAGGCGTCCCACGCGGCGCTGGTCGCGCGTGGGATGGGCGTGCCGGCGGTCACCGGCGCGCATCTGGCGATCGACGTCGCATCCGGTGAGCTTCGGATCGACGGCAGGGTGTTTCACGAAGGCGACGCGATCGGCATCGACGGCAGCGACGGCAAGGTCGTCGAGGATGGTGCGACGCTGCTCGAGCCCGAGCTCGACGAGCGCTTCGACACCGTGCTCGCGTGGGCCGACGAGCTCAGGCGCCTCGGCGTGCGCGTCAACGCCGACACCCCCAAGGACGCGATCCGCGCCCGCGAGCTCGGCGCCGAGGGGATCGGACTGTGCAGAACCGAGCACATGTTCATGGCCGAGGACCGCCAGCCGAAGATGCGGGCGATGATCATGGCGAGCGACAGCGAGGGTCGCCGGGCGGCACTGGCGGAGCTGCTGCCGCTGCAGGAGGAGGACTTCATCGGCATCTTTGACGCGATGCAGGGCCTGCCGGTGACGATCCGGCTGCTCGACCCGCCGCTGCACGAGTTCCTTCCCAACCTGCCCGATCTGTCAGCGCGCGTCGAGCACGCGCGACTCGAGGGTGACGACGACCTCGAGGAGCTCGAGGTCCTGCTGGCGAGGGTCGAGGACATCCACGAGGGCAACCCGATGCTCGGCACCCGGGGCGTTCGGCTGGGGATCCTGTATCCCGAGATCTACGAGATGCAGGTCCACGCGATCATGCGCGCCGCAAAGGCGGTCGACGACCCGCCGCATCCGGAGATCATGATCCCGCTCGTCGCCTACGAGCACGAGATCGAGATCATGCGCGACTTGGTCGTGGGCGTGGCCAAGGAGCACGGCCTCAAGGAGCGCGACGATTACACCGTTGGCACGATGATCGAGCTGCCGCGAGCGTGCTTCATCGCCAACCGCATCGCCCGCCACGCGGACTTCTTCTCGTTCGGCACCAACGACCTCACCCAGACGGCGCTGGGGTTCTCCCGCGACGATGCCGAATCGAAGTTCTTGCCGACCTACATCGACCGCAAGATCCTGGACCGCTCGCCGTTCGAGACGATCGACAGCCCTGGCGTCGGCTGGCTTGTGCGACTTGCCGCATGGGTGGGCCGCGAGGAACATCCAGGCTTGAAACTCGGGATCTGCGGGGAGCATGGGGGGGATCCGGATTCGATCGCGTTCTTTGACGCGGCCGGACTGGATTACGTCTCGTGCTCACCGTTCCGCGTCCCGATCGCGCGCGTAGCAGCGGCCCAGGCAGCGATATCAGGCTGATCGCGGGTCCCGCCGAAACGGCGAAACCCCCATATTTGAAGGCTTTCGTAAGACGTTTGCCGGTCGGGCGTAACAACGGGCCAGCGGCGCCGTAGGAACTAGTGAGTCGGGTGCATCGTCGGCTCGAGCATTGTTCGATCGACGTCGAACCATGCTATAATTCGATGCTCATCGAACTAGATTGATTCGGAGATTCAACTGAGCAACTTTGATTCCCAGCGTCGCGACGCCGCTTCGCGCGCGCGTGGCGACCGAACAGAAAACACCCAAAGAGCGCGGGCCCGCCGCCCAGCAGCCGCGACATCGACCCGGCAGCGTCGCCGCCGGGGAGCTCACGCGGACACCGTTGGTGGCGCCGAGCTGCGCGCCGTGAACACGGCCGAGGCTGCCGGGACCAGGGACTCCCTGGAGCTGTTCCTGCGTAGCGCCCGGACCTATCCGCTGCTGACCGCCGCCGAGGAGGTCGAGCTGGCCCAGCGGATCGAGAAGGGCGACCTCGAGGCCAAGGAGCGGATGATCAACTCGAACCTCCGTCTGGTCGTGGCGCAGGCGCGCCGCTACCAGGGTCACGGGCTTCCGATGGAGGACCTCGTGCAGGAGGGCATGCTCGGGCTGATCCGCGCCGTCGAGAAGTTCGACTGGCGGCGTGGCTTCAAGTTCTCGACCTACGGCACGCTGTGGATCCGTCAGGCCATCCAGCGTGGTCTGCAGAACCACGGCCGGACCATCCGGGTGCCCGTCCACGTGGCGCAGCGCCAGGTCAAGGTCCGCAAGGTCGAAAGCGAGCTGAGCACGAAGCTCGGGCGAGAGCCGACCGACGAGGAGATCGCCGAAGTGGCGAAGCTGACCGTCGACGAGGTGATTGAGCTGCGCGAGCTGAGCCGCGGGCTGGCGAGCCTGGACCAGCCGGTCTCAGAGGACGGCGAGACCGAGCTCGGCGACCTGCTGGCAAGCGACCGGCCGACGCCGGTCGAGGAGGTCGCGGCATCCGATCGCGACCAGCGGCTGAGTGAGGTCGTTGCGCAGCTGCCGGAGGCAGAGCGCAACGTCATCCGCCTGCGCTTCGGCCTCAGCGGCGACGAGCCCAGGACGCTTCGGCAGACCGGTTCGGAGCTCGGCTTCTCGGCCGAGCGGGCGCGAGAGCTCGAGGAGCGCGCGCTGGCCCGACTGGCGGGCAAGCCGGAGCTCGACGGGCTCCGCAACGCGGCCTAACAGCCCTCTCACAGACGTCAAGCGGCGGCCGCCGGACTCAAGCGAGTTCGGCGGCCGTTTCGCTGCTGGAGTCGATCGGGGCGAGCGACGGGCGTTTCGGCGCGACGCCGTCGCCCGACGAGCGGCCTCGAATCCGGCGCATGATCCAAGGAGCCATGTGGCGGCTCATCCACGCCAGCTCGGTCGTGATTGCCGTGGCGCGGGCGATCGGGTCAGCCGCCGGAAGCGGCGCCCACGGATCCTCGTCGGGCTCGAGCCCAAGGGCCAGCGCCATGGCGGCGGCGAGCCGCGCGTGCCCGGCGGAATTGGCGTGCAGGCGGTCCACCGCCCACAGGCGGGCGTCGACGACGCCGTGGCGCTCGAGGTCGGCGATCAGCATCCCGTGGCGGTCGGCGATCCCTCGGATCGCGAGGTTCAAGGCGTTGACGCGCCGCCTTGCGGGGCGGGCGGCGGGCATGATCCTGGCGGCATCGGGGAAAGTCACGCCGAGGACGGTCGCGCCCCGGGAGGCGAACGCCGACACCATGTGCTCGAGATCGCCGACGACTTGATCGAAGTCGATGCGGGGACGGAGGATGTCGTTGAGGCCGCCGACGATGCTGACGAGATCGGGCTCGAGCGCGAGCGCCGGCTCGAGCTGCTCCTCGCGAATCTGGCGGATCTTGCGGCCGCGGATCCCGAGGTTCGCGTACAGGAGCGTCGGTTGCTCGCGGGCCAGCCGAGCGGCGAGGCGGTCCGCGAACCCGCGGTAGCCGCGCCCATCCGGCGTCGGATCCTCGAGCCCCTCGGTGGTGCTGTCGCCGATCGCCACGTAGCGGCTGAATCGGACCCGTGGTTGGCCGCGGTCCATGCGGCGAGCGTACCCCAGACGACGAGCGCGCCCCAGACGGCCTGACCGGCTGGGAGGCCGGTCAGGAGGGCGTCAGGTGTTGATGCCTCGAGTGCGCCTGCGGCGCACGATGATTGCGGGCCGGCGAGCGCGGGAGCGGTTGAACTCCTCGCGCACCGTGTTCAACACGCGGCGGGAACGTGCGATCTGACGCTGTCGCAACTCGCTGCCCGGCGGTTCTATGTCGCCCGAAGTACCGATCTGCTTCAAGAGCCCCCTCTCTAAGCACTCGTAACGTTCGCGACAAAGTAGCGCCGGCATGCAGACGTGTAAAGGCGCGTAAGCACCTCGTAATTCCTGGGGGAGAGAGGGGTTCGGCGCCGGCCGCCAGGCGAACGGCCGACGCCGAACTGGTCTTAACTGCGGCGCCGGCCGCCAGGCGAACGATCGGCGCCACAGCCTGCGTCACAGGTGCGGAAGTTCCGGTCTACAGGGGCTTGTGACCGGTTCTCCTCCCCGCTCCACAGTCGCATGACGAACGGCCGCCAGGCAAACAGCCGACGTCAACGCGTGCGCCACACCAAGGCAATGGCCCCGCCGTGGCGACGATTTGCGGTGGCCTCGCGACCACTGTCCAAGTTGAGATCGGTTATGCATGCAGAAGCTTGCCCGCCAAGAAAAAGCTACTTCTAGCTATCTATGCCTAGTGATACCTCGACTAACCTGGGGTTAACCTAAATCTTTCATAAATCCGAGTGGAAATCCAGGTGCCGCGCGCAGGAGGATGGTCGCGTGGTGGGGTCGCGGGTCGCGGGTTGCGGGTCGTGGGTCGCGGGTCGTGCGAGGAGCGGCTGGTGGCGAACGCCCCGTCAGAGCCGGCGGCTATCCCACGCCGCGGTGAAAAACGCACACCCGGTGCCGCTACCGTCGACGTGTGGGCGATTGACCCCGCATAGCGGTGGAAAGTGCCCACTCGTTCGCCCGATGGCGACGGGTGTGCAGTTTTCCCCGTTTTCGCGACCGGATCCGACCCCGACCCGACCCGCGACCCCCGCCTCAGCGTTCTTAACGCTTCCTGCACACGATTGCCGTTGACACTCGCCATACGCCGGACTATGGTCCTGCAAACGATTGCACCGCGTCGGTGTCAGTGGACCCGGGCGCGCGCCGCAGCGACTCGCGAACGACGGTGGCGAGTCGCCGCGGAGCCCGACGCAGGATCCTCGAGACGCCACTGAGGAGCGGAGGAGACGGAGATGAGGATCTTGCGCAGTTGTGTCGCGAGTGCGCTGGCGCTGGCGGCGATCTTGGCTCTTGCCGCGTGCGGCAGTTCGAGCAGCTCGAGCTCTACCGCGGGGTCGGGCACCGCAAGCACGGGTGCGAGCAAGAGCCCGATCACGATCGGCGTGTCGCTGTCGCTGTCGGGCGACTTCGCGTCAGACGGTCAGGCGTTCGAACGCGGCTACAAGCTATGGGCCGCTGATCAGAACGCCAAGGGCGGCCTGCTCGGTCACCCGGTCCAGCTCAAGGTCCTGTCGGACGCCTCGAGCCCCGCCCAGGTCGTCACCAACTACCAGAAGCTGATCGGCTCGGACAAGGTCGCGCTCGTCTTCGGGCCGTTCTCAACGCTGCTGACGGTGCCGTCCGCGCGGGTCGCGTCCCGCTACGGCTATGCGTTCGTCGAGGGGGCGGGCGGCGGCCCGACGGTGTTTGGGTCCGGGCTCAAGAACGTCTTCGACGTCTCGATCCCGGTCAAGGACAACCTGGTCACGTTCGCGCAGTGGATCGCGTCGATGCCCGCAAGCGAGCGGCCGAAGACGGCGGCGTACGCGACCGTCAACGACCCGTTCACGCAACCGCAGATTGCCCCCGCACAGCAGATCCTTCAGGACGCCGGCGTCAAGACGCTTTCCTCGAAGGTGTTCCCAGCGGAGGTCGCGGACTACACCCCGATCGCCACGCAGATCGCGACGTCCAAAGCGCAGGTCGCTGTGCTCGGCTCGGTGGACGTGCCGACCGTGTCGGCGTTTGTGCACACCTTCGTCCAGCAGCACTACGACCCCAAGGTCTTCATCGCGACCTCGGGCCCCGACCAGGGCGCGGCGTTCATCAAGGCCGTCGGCAAGGGCAACCAGAACGGCATCATGGTGCCCAACGGCTGGTTCGCCGGCTTTCAGAAGGCCGACAGCCAGCAGATGGTCAAGGAGTACATCGCCAAGTACGGCGGCACTCCGTCGGACATCAACGCCGACGTCGCCGAGGCCTACTCCGTCGGGCAGGTCGTAGCCCAGGCGGTTGCTGCCAACCACAGTCTCGACAACCAGAAGATCATCAGCTACCTGCACAGCGGGGTCACGCTCGACAGCGTTCAAGGACCGGTGAAGTTCGATTCACTCGGAGAGAACCTGGCCCAGAAGACCTTGACGTTCCAGTGGCAGAAGGCCGTCCTTGAGCAGACGCTGCCGACGACCACGCCCGGCTCGAAGCCTCCTCAGTTCCCCAAGGCCGCCTGGGCGGGCTAGTGCCCCGAGTCGGATACTTGCGGGCATTCGAGGCACCCCTGGCGCCGCCAGGCTTTGTCCTCGTCGCCTCGCGCAGCGCTGCTGCGCTTCGCCTCCTGCGTCCGCGCCCGGCATCCACCAGGGGCACCTCTCGGTGCCCACAAACCTCCGACTCGAACCACTAGGGTCGCTCCCCAGTGTCGGGCACTGAGCTCCTTCAAGCAATCGTCGATGGGATCCTGACCGGCGGCGTGTACGCGCTGATGGCCGCCGGCCTGACCCTGATCTTCGGGGTCATGGACATCATCAATATCGCCCAGGGCGTGATGGTGGTGCTCGGCGCGTATCTCAGCTACGAGCTGTCGGTGCACCTGGGGATCGGCTTGCTCCCCGGGCTGCTGATCACGGTGCCCGCGCTGTTCGTGCTGGGCGTCGTGATCGAGTTCTGCTTCATGCGGCGGCTGCGGGAGTCAGACCGCACGGGAATGTCGATCCTCATCACGTTCGCGGTGGCGATCCTGATCGAGGGGATCCTCAGCGCGCTCTTCGGCGTCGACTACGTGCAACTGCATGCGAGCTACGTCGACAAGTCGATCCACGTGCTGGGGTTCTACCTGCCCTACATCTACCTGATCGGCTTTGCGCTGGCCGTGCTGCTGCTCGGGGCGCTGTACTACATGCTGTACCGGACCAAGTTCGGCCGGGCGGTTCGCGCCTCGCTGCAGAACCGCACCGCCGCCGACCTGATCGGCGTCAACGTCAATCGCACCAGGACGATCTCGGTCGGGATCGGAGTCGCGGTCACGGCGGTCGGCGGGATGGTGTTCGGCGCGACGAACGCGTTCAACCCCGGCAGCGGCTACGACCTGATCTCACGGTTGCTGGCGATCGTGATCCTCGGGGGAATGGGAAGCATCGGCGGCGCCATGGCGGCGGCGATCTTCTTGCTCGTGCTCAACGACGTCGTCGCGGTGGCGTGGTCTCCGACGTGGGCGCCGCTTGTGTTCTTTGCGGCGCTGGTACTCGTGTTGTCGGTGCGCCCGCAGGGTCTGTTCGGCAGAACGGGCGTGCGCGCCCAGTGATCGGGAGACGCGCACACGAGCGCACCACCGGCGCCGGCGCGAGTGGACGGCGCCGGCTGGCATGGCGGCTGCTGGCGGCGGCCGGGCTGCTGGTCGTCGCGGCGGTGTTCGCGCTGTTTCCGGTCGCGATCACCGACCCGACTGCCACGTCGATTGCGGTGTTCACGCTCGTCTTCATGGTCGCGACGGTCGCGTGGAACGTGTTCAGCGGCTATTCCGGCTACCTGGCGCTGGGCCACGCGGTGTTCTTCGGTTGCGGTGGCTACGCGGTGGCGCTTGCGGCTCGCGACTGGCACTTCAAGGGAGGGTGGGACGTGTTCGGGCTGCTGCCGTTCGCGGGCCTGGTCGCCGCGGCCGTCGCGATACCCGTGGGCGTGATCGCGTTGCGTACCCGGCGTCACACGTTCGTGGTGGTGACGATCGCGATCTTCTTCATCTTCCAACTGGCCGCGTTCAACCTGTCGTTCACCGGTGGCACTTCCGGGATCGAGCTGCCGATCGCGCCGTTCACCGCGGCCAACTACAACCAGCCCTTCTACTACGTGGCGCTCGCGGTCCTGGTGCTGACCGTGGCGATGTCATGGACCGTGCGGCGGTCGCGCTTTGGCCTGCAGCTGCTCGCGATTCGCGACGACGAGGACCGAGCACGCGGCCTCGGCGTGAAGACCACCCGAGTGAAGCTCGTCGCATTCGTCCTGAGCGCGATTCCCGTCGGAATGGTGGGCGGGCTGTACTTCTACTTCCTCGGGCAGATCTTTCCGCAGTTCGCGTTTGACCCGCTGTTTGACATCTCCCTCGCGCTGATGGCGTTCCTCGGCGGCATCGGCACGCTCGTGGGCCCGCTGCTCGGCGCGCTGGTCCTCGAGTCACTCCAGCAGTATCTGACCCAGACGTTCTCCGGGACGGGCACGTACCTGATCGCGTACGGGGTCTTGTTTCTCGTCGTGATCCTGCTGCTCCCGCGCGGCGTCGTCCCGACGATCGGCCAGTATCTGGCCAGTCGTCGCGCCCGGGCACTCGATCCGGGCGCCGCGCGCGAGCCGGCAGTTCGCCACGACGTGGCCGGAGCGGTGCGATGAGCGCGCTGCTGGAAGTCACCGGCGTGTCGAAGTCCTTCGGTGGCGTGCACGCGCTGACGGACTGCGGACTGGAGGTCAGCGAGGGAAAGATCCACGGTCTGATCGGTCCCAACGGCTCGGGCAAGACGACGCTGTTCAACGTCATCACCGGCTACGAGCGCATCCAGCAGGGCGAAGTGCGCTTCAACGGCATCGAGATCACCAACGCGCCACCCGACAGGGTGTTCGGGCTCGGCGTGGGGAGGACGTTCCAGCTGACGCGCTTGTTCGGGCGCCTGTCGGTGCTCGAGAACATGCTCGTGGCAACCCAGCGCGAGCAGGGGTGGCTTCGCGGGGTGCTTCGTCGCTCGGGCTCGCTGGCCGAGAAGCGCCGGGCGATGGAGCTGCTCGAGTTCGTCGGGATCGCGCGGCTGGCGCACGAGCCGGCCTCGAACCTCTCCTACGGGCAGCGCAAACTGCTCGAGCTAGCGTCGCTGCTGGTCGCAGACCCCGACGTGCTGCTGCTCGATGAGCCCGCGGGTGGAGTCAATCCGACGCTCATCGAGCATCTTGCGGAGCGGATCTCCGAGCTCAACGGAAACGGCAAGACGTTTTTGATCGTCGAGCACAACATGGAGTTCGTGATGAGCCTGTGCGATCAGGTCACGGTGCTCAGTCAGGGCACCGCGCTCGTGACGGGCACCCCGGATGTGGTGCGCGCGAACCCTGCGGTGCTGGACGCTTATCTTGGGGGTGAGGACGACGAAGCCACCCAGAGGCGGCTCGCCGTGTCGACCACCGGCGGACCCGCGCGGCCGACCGGCGTGACCATCTCGTCGCCAATCGTCAAGCCCGCCGAGCGGCTGGGCGGGCCGGAGGCGCTGCTTCGCATCGACGGCGTCGTCGCCGGATACGGCGGCGGCGACATCCTCAAACGGGTGTCGCTCGACGTGCCCGAAGGCCGGATCACGTGCATCGTGGGCCCCAACGGCGCCGGCAAGTCGACACTGCTGGCAACGGTGAGCGGGCTGCTGCGGCTGCGCCGTGGCGAGATTCGCTTTGGCGGCGAGGTCATCTCCGGATTGGCGCCCCGACAGATCCTGGCCAAGGGCATCGCGCACGTGCCACAGGCGCACAGCCTCTTCCCCGACATGACCGTGCGTGAGAACGTCGAGATGGGAGCGTTCACGATCGACGACCGCGCCCTCGTGGCGCAACGCCTCGCGACCGTGGAGGAGCTCTACCCGATCGTCCGCGAGCGGGCCGGCGAGAAGGCCGGCAGCCTCTCCGGCGGACAGCAGCGTCTGGTCGAGTTCGCGCGCTGCATGATGCTCGACCCGACTCTGATCGTGCTTGACGAGCCATCGATGGGGCTCGATCCGCAGACGCGGAAGATCGTGTTCGAGATGGTTGAGCTGATGAACAGCCGCGGCAAGACGATCCTGCTGGTGGAGCAGAACGCGCGCGCGGGACTGAAGCTCAGCTCTCACGGCGTGGTGCTCGAGAACGGCATCGTCAGGCTGGCCGGCTCCGGCCGCGAGGTGCTCGATCACCCCGAGATCGGAGCCCTCTACCTAGGTGGGGCGGTTGCGACGGACGCGACACGATAATTCGAGCATGCGTTCTGTTGTGACGATCCGAGACGTCGCCCGCGTGGCGGAGGTGCATCCAGGCACCGTGTCGCGCGCGCTGAACGCCGATACCCGAGCCCTCGTCAACGAGGAGACGGCGGAACGCGTCCTGCGCGCCGCGGAGGAGCTGGGTTACAGACCCAACCCGATCGCGCGCGGACTGAAGACCAATCGCTCCTACACGATCGGGGTGCTGATCCCCGACATCACGAATCCGCTGTTCCCGCCGATTCTGCGTGGGATCGAGGACCGGCTCGGCGAGGCCGGCTACACGTCGCTGATCGTCAACACCGATAACGACCCGGACCGCGAGCGCAGTCACATCGAGGCGATGCGGGCGCGCCAGGTCGACGGGTTCATCTCGGCCACGGCTAGGCTGGACCGCCAGCTGCTGGCCGAGGCTGCAGCCGCGGGCAAGCCTCTGGTCCTGGTCAACCGGAGCCTCGAGGACGGTTCCGCGCCCGCGGTGACGGTCGACGACGCGTTTGGGATCCGGTTGGCGGTCGAGCACGTCGCCGCCCTTGGGCACAAGCGGGTCGGGCACGTCTCCGGTCCGCAGAACCTGTCGACCGGTCACCGGCGCTACCTCGGGTTCGTGGAGGCGATGACCGACGCGGGCCTCGAGGTTCAGAGCAAGTACGTCCGCTTCAGCAATTCGTTCACCGAGGCCGAGGGCGCGCGCGTCTGTGGCGAGCTGCTCGACGCCGCCCCCGAGCTGACGGCGATCGTGGCGGCCAACGACCTGCTGGCCCTCGGCTGCTACGACATGCTCGAGGAACGCGGGGTGCGATGCCCCGAGGACATCTCGATCGTCGGCTTCAACGACATGCCGTTCGTCGATCGCCTACGCCCGCCACTGACCACAGTCCGGGTGCCGCAGCGTGAGATCGGAACCGTTGCCGCCGACCTGATGCTCCAGCGCCTGAGCGATGAGGTGGACGGGGCGAGCCAGATCCTGCTCGAGCCGACGCTTGTGCTGCGTGGTTCAACCGCCCCGCCGGGGCCGGGTCGCTGAGGTCTCCCGGACCGTGGCCGACGAGCGCGTTGAGTCCGCGGTCGCCAACTGGGGCCCGAGGTTCATCGCCAACGGCATCGACTACAACGACTTCGTACGTACGACAGCGTCGATCTCTCGCTGGGAGGAGTGGATCGACGCCTGGTCGTCGACCGCGGAGATGCATCGCGAGCTCGCGCAGCAGGCGCTGTCGGTCGGCCACTCCCGCAGCGCAGGCGAGGCATTTGCACGGGCAGCGGTCAGCTACCACTTCGCGAAGTTCGTCTGGGTCGTCGATTTGGAACGCAACCACGCCGCCACCGAGGCTGCCGCCGCCTCGCTGTACGAGGCCCACGCGCTGCTTGACCCGACCGCCGAGCGGGTGCGGGCGCCGCTCGACGGCGGCGACGTGGTCGGGAATCTGCGCCTGCCACCCGGGGCCGATGCGCCCGTGCCGCTCGTGCTGCTGCTCCCGGGCCTGGACTCGACCAAGGAGGAGTTCTTCTCGCTTGAGTCCGTGTTCTTGAGCCGGGGCATGGCGACGCTCTCGCTCGACGGACCGGGTCAGGGGGAGACTGGCTTTCACTCCCACATCCGCTCCGATTACGAGGTCGCGGTGACGGCGGCGCTCGATGCGCTCGCGGGTCGTCGCGAGCTGGATTTGGGGCGCGTCGGCGCGGCCGGGATGAGCCTGGGCGGGTACTACGCCGTGCGCGCCGCGGCCTTCGAGCCTCGCCTCAAGGCAATCGCCGGCGTCAGCGGGCCATACGACATGTCGGCGGCGTGGGAAACCAAGCCGGCGCTGACCCGAGAGGCGTTCGCCTGTTACAGCGGCGCGTCTGATGATCGGGAGGCACGCGAGCGCGCGGCCCAGCTGAACCTCGCCGGCGTCGCCGAGATCGTCGAGCAGCCGTGTCTTGTCGTGACGGGCAAGCGCGACCGGGTGATTCCGTGGGAGGACACCAAGCGCATCGCCGACGAGGCGCCCAACGGAGAGTGGATGCTCTACGAGGAGGCGACGCACGTCTGCAACAACGTGCCGTTCAAGTACCGGCCGCTAATCGCCGACTGGCTGCGCGACCGGCTGGGCTGAGCCCGCAGCCGTGGCTTCGTGTGTCTCGGGGTCGAGTTCGGTGTTGCGGTTTGACTGCGGATCGCGTTCCAGCGGCAGGCTGCCGCCGGCGGTGAAGTACGGCTTGCCGGCGATCACGAGGTCCTCGGCGGGGAATCGCGTGATGACCTCGCAGCCGTCGGCGGTGACGACCAGCTGCTCCTCGATCCGCGCCGCCGACCAGCCGTCGCTCGCCGGCCAGAACGTCTCCAGCGCGAACACCATGCCTTCCCGGATCTCCTCGGGGTGATCGAGGGACACGAGCCGGCTGAAGATCGGCTTCTCCCAGATCGACAAGCCGACGCCATGCCCGAACTGAAGCGCGAAGGCAGCCTCCTCGTCGGGGAACCCGAACTCCTGCGCCCGTGGCCACACGGACACGACGTCAGCCGTCGTGGCCCCGGGCCTGATCAGGTCGATCGCCGCGTCGAGGTAGTAGCGGCAGCGCTTGTAGGCATCGATCAGCGGCCGCGAGGCGCTCGCCACCGCGAACGTGCGGTAGTAGCACGTGCGGTAGCCCATGTAGCTGTGGAGGATGTCGAAGTAGGCCGGATCTCCCGGACGCAGCGCGCGGTCGGTGAACACGTGAGGGTGGGGGCTGCAGCGCTCGCCCGAGATCGCGTTGACGCCCTCGACGAACTCCGAGCCCAGCTCGTACAGGACCTTGTTGACGAGCGCGACGCAATCGTTCTCTCGGATCCCGGCGCGCATCTCGCGGTACAGCTCCTCGTAGGCGGCGTCGACCATCGCGCAGGCCATGTTCAAAAGCGTGATCTCGTCACGCGTCTTGATCACGCGGGCCATTTGCATCAGTTGCTGGCCGTCGGCAACTTCGATCCCCTCGCGCTGCAGCGCGAACAGCACCGCGGGCTCGATCGCGTCGATCCCGACGGGCTCGCCGAGCAGGCCCCGCTGCTCGAGCTCGATCCGGATCTTGCGCGCGACGTCCTCGGCGCGACCCGACTCCGGCGACATCGCGCCTCGCAACGTGGAGATGCCGGCGCGCGAGCGGCCGTCCGATAGCCATGGGTTGTAGAGCTGATGATGGCGCGCCGCGGAGCCGAAGTCCCACATGATCGGCTCGTCGCCCTGGGGGAGGAGGCAGAAGCGGTTGAGCTTGTCGGCGGCCCAGGTTCCGATGTGCGTGGCGGTGATGTAGCGGATGTTGCCCATGTCGAAGCACAGCAGCGCGCCGAGTCCGGACTCGGCCAGCAGTGCCTTGATGCGAGCCAGGCGCTCCTCGCGCAGGCGGTCGTAACGGACCCGCTCCTCCCAGTCGACGCCCATGACGCCATAGCTATGCAATCCCATCGTCCCGCCCTTCGCAGTTGCAAACGATTGCACCGAGAATACGCGCCGCAGTCGCGGCACACAACTGACGCTGGGGTAACGTGTGCGCCAGCGATGCGGCATGCGCGGCGAATGTTGGTCGTGGTGGGGGCCGTAGTCGCGTGCGCCGGTGTGCTGACGGTTGGCAATGCGGCGGCCAAGAGCGGCGCGTGCGCGAGGGCGCTGGGCGGCGAGTCCGTCGCCGGGCCTGCGAACAGGGCCGCCTGGAAAGTTGGGATCGGCTCGCGGATTGGCGTGTTCGACCGCGTGCCCGGCAAGACGCTGCATCCGTCAACGTGGATAGCGCCGAGGGACGCGCCGTGGCTGCTCGTTCTTGGGCGCCCGCGCGCGCAGGACAATCGGTGCTGGCTGCAAGTGCGCCTTCCCTGGCGTCCAAACAATGCGGCCGGCTGGATCAATGCAAAGCTCGTCGTCGTTGTGAAGACCAAGTGGCGCATCGAGGTCTCGACTTCACGCCGCACCCTGACCCTGCTGGAGGCGGGGAGGCCAGTCCGGACGATCAGCGTCGTCGTCGGGAAGCCGAGCACGCCGACGCCGGCCGGCCTGTTCGCGGTCGCCTGGGCGGTACGCTGGAATCCGAGCGATTTCCTTGGCAGCTGGGTACTCGAGTTGACGGCACACAGCGACGCGCTGGCGCATTTCGACGGCGGCAACGGACTCGTTGGCATCCATGGTCGGGGAGGGGCGAGCCTCCTGGATCCGCTTGGAACCGCCGCCAGCCACGGGTGCATTCGCCTCGCCAACGACTCGATTGACTGGCTGGTCCACACCGTGGGCCAGAGCCGGCTCCCCGGGACGCCCGTCCAGGTCGGCTAGCGGTCGGTTGACGCTCCCGAAACCGTCAGCTACATTCCTGCAAACGATTGCAAAGGAGCTGACCATATGAGCGCCGACGAACGCGTCGGGGTGGGTTGGATCGGCGTCGGTCGCATGGGTCTGGCTCTCGTCACGCGGCTGCTCGACGCTGGTCATGACGTCGCGGTCTACAACCGGACCAGATCGAAGGCCGAGCCGCTGGCCGAACTTGGGGCGACGATCGTCGATTCGCCGGCCGATCTCGCCGATTGCGACGTGGTGTTCACAATGGTGGCCGGCTCCGCCGACGTCGAGGAGGTCGTCAGCGCGCTCCTGTCGCGCGAAGGCGTCGCTCCGGGTCTGATCGTGGACTCGAGCACGATCTCGCCGATGGTTGCTGCGGACATCCGCGCGGCCGTCGAGCGACGCGGCGCTGCGATGCTGGCGGCGCCGGTCAGTGGCAACCCGAAGGTTGCCGCCAGCGGCCGGCTGACGATCGTCGCGTCCGGACCGCGGGAGGCGTGGCTGAAAGCCCGCCCGCTGCTCGAGGTGCTGGCTCGCAGGGTGACCTACGTCGGCGAAGGCGATGTGGCGCGGCTCGTGAAGGTGTGCCACAACCTGATGCTCGGGGTGGTGGCGCAGTGCATGGCCGAGATCACGGTCCTGGCGGAGAAGGGCGGGGTGTCGCGATCGGATTTTCTCGAGTTCCTGAACGACAGCGTGATGGGCTCGACATTCACGCGCTACAAGACCCCGGCGTACGTCAACCTGGACTTCAAGCCGACGTTCACGCCCGAGCTGCTGCTCAAGGACTTCCACCTCGGCCTCGATGCAGCGCGTGAGCTGTCGGTGCCGATGCCGCTGGCCGCAGCAACCGAACAGATCGTCCAGAGCCTGGAGGCGATCAGCGGCAACGATGTCGACTTCGCCGCCTTGCTCGAGCTGACGGCGAAGGCCTCGGGCCTGGAGCTCGAGTCCGAGCACGTCGACGTCGATGACGGACTCGGATCGCGCGACGGCAGCCCCAACGGGGGCGCTCGCGCCTACACCAGCAGCGACAGCGGGCGCTCGAGCAGCTCGCGCACGTAGGTCAGAAAGCGCGCGCCGTCGGCTCCAAGGAGGACCCGGTGATCGCAGGCCAGTGTCAGCTGAAGCGTTGGTCGGGCGACGATTTCGCCCGACGGCTCGTCGACCACCGGGCGCCGGCGCATTGCGCCAACGGCGAGAATCGCTGACTGGGGCGGGTTGATGACCGCCGAGAAGCTGTCGATCCCGAACATCCCGAGGTTCGACACGGTGAACGTCGCGCCCGACAGCTCGGCCGGTGTGATCGAGCCGTCGCGTGCGCGGGCGGCCAGGGTGCGCGCCACCCGAGCGATCTCGGCGACCGTCTGAGAGTCGGCATCGAAGATCGTCGGGACCAGCAGCGTCTCCTTGGCCGCGACCGCGACCCCCACGTTCACACGCTCGAACGTCTCCACGGCGCCGTCCCGGTAGGCGGCGTTGACGCGAGGAAACGCCCGCAGCGCGAGTGCTGACGCCTTGACGATGAAGTCGTTGAGCGAGGGGGCCGGGTCCGTGATCTCGCGCACGCGCTCGCGCAGGGAGGCAAGCTCGTGCGCCTGGACTTCGGCGCGCAGCTCGATGTCCGGGACGGTTGCCCGCGACTCGGACATCCGCCGCGCGATCGTCTGTTGCGAGCGGGTCAGCGGATGCACCGTCGCGCCGCCCTTGGCGCCGTTGACCGCGGCCGGTGCGGATGTCGAGCTGGCGGCGGCGTCCACGTCGGCGCGGGTTACACGCCCAGACGGTCCCGAGCCCGCGATCGCAGACAGATCGACCCCTCGCTCAGCAGCGATCCGCCGAGCCAGGGGAGATGCCTTGGGTCGCGGGCGTCGCATCCTCACCTCGACGGCCGCTCCCGGCTCGCCGAGCAACGCGATCAACCCTCCGACCGGGACGCTCTGCCCCTCCGACGCGCGCAGCTCCAGTACGGACCCAGCGGTCTGCGCCTCGTACACGACGCTCGCCTTGTCGGTCTCGACCTCGACGAGCGGCTGCCCCTCGTCCACGTGGTCGCCGGGCCGCACCAGCCACTGCACGATCGTGCCCTCCTCCATCGAGTCAGACAGCCGGGGCATGACGATTTCGAGAGCCATTTTGATCGCCGGCGGCGACGCCACGAGGCGGTAAAGACAATCACTGCAAACGTTTGCGATACGATCCTACACGACATGGCGAACGTCGAGACCGCGCGCGCGGCGGATGCCGGAACCGACTTCCTGGGGGCTTACGGCCGGATGTTGCTGATCAGGCTGTTCGAGACCTCGATGCACCGTCTGTTCCTCGCGGGGGAGATCCACGGGACCACCCATCTCGCGGCCGGGCAGGAAGCGGTGGCGGTCGGGACCTGCCTGGCGCTGGCGCCCGATGACTACCTGGCAGGCACGTACCGCGGCCACGGCCACGCACTCGCCAAAGGAACCGATCCCGAGCCGCTGGCAGCCGAGATGCTGGGCCGCGCCACCGGCGTTTGCGGGGGCCGTGCGGGGTCGATGAACGTGATCGACCTCGAGCACGGCCTTGTCGGCTGCTACGGCATCGTCGGCGGATCGATCGCAGCGGCTCTGGGCGCCGCGTTGTCGGCCAAGCGCCAGGGCCGGGTGGCTGCGGCGCTGTTCGGCGACGGCGCGACCAACCAGGCCTACTTCCACGAGTGCCTGAACATGGCCAAGGTGTTCTCGCTGCCGGCCGTATTCGTGTGCGAGAACAATTTCTACGGGGAGTTCACGCCGATGGTCTCGGTGACCGCCGGGGCTGACATCGCAGGGCGGGCGCGCGCGTACGCGATCCCGTCCGCGACCGTCGACGGCAACGACCTGTGGGCCGTGCACGCAGCGGCCGCAGAGGCGGTGGCACGAGCGCGCGCAGGCAACGGCCCGACGCTCCTCGAGTGCCGCACGTATCGCCACTACGGCCACTCCAAGGGCGACCCGGCCACCTACCGGCCCAAGCGGGAGGTCGAGCAGTGGCTGGAGCGCGATCCGCTCAAGCTCGCGCGATCGCGTCTGCTGAGCGCCGGCATCGCGGAGGAGCGGCTCGCGGCGGTCGAGGAGGCGACGCGCGCGAGGCTTGACAGCGCGGTCGAGGCCGCTCTCCGGGCTCCCTATCCGGACCCGGCGTCCGAGCGCGCGACTCAGTACAGCCCGTGAGCGAGCTCGAGTTTCGGGTTGCTATCCGCGAGGCGCTCGCCGAGGAGCTCGCCCGCGACCCGGCGGTCGTGTTCTTCGGCGAGGACGTCGCCGCCGCCGGCGGGGTGTTCAAGGCGACGCCCGATCTGCTGGAGCGCTTCGGGCCGCAGCGTGTGTTCGACACGCCGATCTCCGAGCTCGCGCTCGCCGGCGCCGCCTACGGCGCCGCGGTCACCGGACTGCGTCCCGTGATCGAGGTGATGTTCGGCGACTTCATGGCCCTTGCGATGGACAGCCTCGTCAACCAGGCCGCCAAGTTCTGGTACATCTCAAACGAGCAGGGCAGCGTGCCGCTCGTGGTGCGATCCGCAGTGGGGGGCGGCGGGCGCTTTGGCGCGATTCACTCCCAGACGCACGGGACGTGGTTTCAAGGGATTCCCGGTCTCAAGATCGTGTTCCCGTCCTCGCCCGCGGAGGCAAAGGCACTTCTGAAGGCGTCGATTCGCGACGACAACCCCGTGATCTTCCTCGAGCACAAGCGCCTGTATTCGGTCAAGGGACCCGCGCCCGAGGACGACGAGGTCATCCCACTCGGCCACGCGCGGATCGCGCGCAGTGGCGACGACCTGACGATCGTGTCGGTCGGCAAGGGCGTCTCCGACGCGCTGGCCGCGGCCGACGCCCTCGCCGCCGATGGCCTGTCGGCCGAGGTCGTCGACCTGCGTACGCTACGCCCGCTCGACCTCGAGACGGTGCTGCACTCCGTCAGCCGGACCAACCGGCTGCTGGCGGTGGAGGAGGGCCCACGGACGGGCGGGTGGGCGACCGGCCTTTTGGGAGCCGTCGCCGAGGAGGGTCTGCACGATCTCGACGACGTCTGGATCGTGGCGACTGACGAGACCCCGATTCCCTACAGCCCCACGCTCGAGGACGCATTCATCCCTGACGCCGACGCGATCGTCGCGAGCGTCCGCGAACGGCTGCGGGTCACCGCGGGCTAGCGGTCAGCCGCTCCAGGCCTGGGCCCCGGCCCACGCGTGCCAGCTGTCGATCTTGATCCAGCCGCTGACCCGCCGACCGTCTCGGAGCGGGAACGACGGACCCGTGTAGTGCCGCGCGAGCCGATTGATGCCGTCGAGCTCCGGGTCGGGCTCCAGGGAGGCGACGCGGCCGGACAGCGAGACGTGGCGCGACCAGTCGTCCTTGCCGAGCACCGTCCGCG
>Ga0207693_10001465_pt1 | contig 20855 bp, 22 predicted proteins | sample LARL81metaG_FD_184347 | JGI IMG/M metagenome (GOLD analysis project Ga0207693, IMG submission 184347) | Corn, switchgrass and miscanthus rhizosphere microbial communities from Kellogg Biological Station, Michigan, USA - LAR L8-1 metaG... | ecosystem: Host-associated > Plants > Roots >... | reverse complement strand
TCGACCGCGAGGTCGGGGCGGGCCGTGTCACCGACGAAGAGCGAGTCGCCGGTCAGGACGAGCCAGGGCTCCTCGGCGCGGGACCGGTCGATGACGGCGAAGCAGCAGTGCTCCGGTCGATGACCCGGTGTGTGGAGCACTTGCAGCGCGACGTCGCCGAGCACGACCTCGCGCCCGTCCTCGAGCGGGTCGTGCTCGTACTCGGCTTGGGCGGCCGGATGAATCCCGACCGGGATGCCGTTCTCCAGCGCCAGGCGCCCGTGCCCCGAGACGTGGTCGGCGTGCGTGTGGGTCTCGAGCGTGCGCACGATCCGCACGCCTTCCTGCTCAGCAGCGGCGAGGTACTGCTCGATCGCAAATGCCGGGTCGACGATCACCCCCTCTCCGGTCTTCTCGTCGCCGACCAGATACGAGGCACAGCCGAGGTCCTCGTCGACGAACTGTCTAAAGATCACGACTGCGACCGTAACAGCGTCGGCGGCTTGTTTTCTTGAAGTTTGCTGCGCGTTACGGCTGAACAAGCCAGCGGCGCAGCGCGAAGAAGGCAACCCCGGCGATGAGCGCGCCGCCGCCGAGCACCCCGATGATGATCAGCCACGCCGGCGTGCCGGAGCCGGTATCGGAGGAAGCTGGGAGAACGTAGCCGTTGGCCACCGCGACCGCCCTCACGGCGTTGGCGGCGTCCTCTCCCAGCCGTTCGAGGTCGCCCGTATTCGGCTTCGGCAGGCGAGCGAGTGCGCGCTTTCCCTTTCCCGCGTCGGGCCCGTAAACGCCGTAGCCGTTCGGCATCGCGACGACGAGCGTGCCGTTGTACCTCCCGAACTGGAACAGCTCCTTGCCGAGGAATTCCGCATAAGGCTGGGGCTTTCGCCAGAGGCTCTGGATCAGGCCGAGGTCGGTCGGAGCCGTGATCACCGCCACTCTGATCGGGCGCTTCTTCTTGGCCGCCGCCTGGGTGACGGCGAGCAGATCGCGTCCCGCCGGGGAAGTGCTCGGGCTCCTGATCGAGAGGAAGACGGTCGTGAACGGCAGGACATCGCTGGCCGGATCGCCGTTTGCGTGCGCTTGACCGGCGGCCACCGCGCACGCAGCCGCGGCGACCAGCAAGACGATCCCCAGTTTCACGCAGCCGGACGCTAGCCGATCGTGTCGCGGACGAGCAGCGCGACGATCACGATCGCCGCCGCTCCGGCGCCTAGTGCCGCGAGCGCGAGGAGAAGCCGGATCAACACCGCTCGCTGGCTCATCCATTCGCCTTGTCGACGAGCAGGACAGTGAACGGCTTCTGCCCCGGCGGCGCGATCTGGAAAGACAGGCCCCAGTGTCCGACCATCACCAGCGCCGGCGCGGCATGGCCGTAGATGCCTGGCGCCGTCTCGGAGAGGTGATAGGCCTGCTGTCCCATCTCCATGTCGAGCATCGTGAAGTCGACGGTAACGTCTGCCTTCCGCACCGGTCGGCCGCCACGGGTGATCCCGACCTGGAACGAGTTCGGTACCGCGGCGCGGTTCGGCGAGACGCGGAGCGCGAGCCGATAGCCGTTCTGGCTGACGACCTCGTTGACAGGGCCAGGCCCGACGTGCGCCCTGGCGCCGCCCACCGAGGCCAGGGCCTTGGACGGCGGCGGCAGACTCGACAGGACGGCCGCAGCGAGCACGGCGCCGGCGACGAGCACCGACTCGCCCGCCACGAGCCGCCGCAACAGGCTTCCCGCAGAAGCGGTGAGCTCGGGGCGCCGGCCGGCGGCCTTGAACCGAGGCACGTTCCGTAGCAGGTTGACGGACGCGAGCAGCAGCGCGGCTCCGAGGAGCGCGATCTTGACGAGCAAGGCCTTGCCGTAGGAGGTCTGCCAAAGCGAAGCCAGCGTGGGTATTTGCTGCAACGACGAGCCAATCCCGGCGCCGATCAGCACGAGCACGGAGACGAAGGCGACGTTCGAGAAGCGCGGCACACAGACGACGAGCCCCGCGACCCGGCGCGCGGCCGGCAGGCTCGCCGCCAGCACGACCAGCCCGATCAGGCCTCCGACCCAGACCGAGCCGCCGACGAGGTGGAACCAGTCGAACGCGAGTGAGAGGCCGCGTGGGGAGGTCTGGCCGGCGTGTCCCACCGTCCCGGGAACAAGGAGGGAGGCCGCTGCGGCGCCGAGGGCGCCGGCGAGCGCGAGCACGGCCGCGATCGACCGCTGCCCTCGCTCGGGCCGGTCGAGCCAGATCGCAACAGCCGCGGCGGCAGCGAAGAGCGCGAAGATGAGCTCGAGATCGAGCCAGCCGCGGCCGAATGCGGACACACGAACGAGCGGAAACAGCGCGCCGAAGCTCCAGAACGAGCGGAGCGCGAACTCCGCCGTGGCGAGCAAGACGTAAACCGGGATCGCGAGCAGGGCCACCACCGAGGCGACACCGAAGGCGATCGTCACCGACCGCAGGCGGGTCCCCGAGACCCGCGCCACCATCGGCCTGGCGACGACGATCCGCAGGACGAAGAGCCCGATCGCCGCCATCATCGAGAGGAACGCGACCCAGCGCGCCGTCACGAGCCGGGGGGTCGCCGCTGTTTCCGAGATCGACGGGATCACGAATTGCGGCGCCGGACCCGGGTTTGGTCCGACGGCGAACGTGAAGGCTCCCCGCACCGGGTGGCCGTCGACCGAGATCACGCGCCAATAGACGAGGTACCAGCCCTCGTGCAAGCGCTTGAGAGGAACCACGAGCGTGTCGGCGTCGGCGGGCGACCGGCTAGGTGAGCCGGCGGTCTCGCGGCTTCCGGAGGCGTCCGTGACCGAGACGATCGCGAAGCGGGGCTCGACCGCCTCGCTGTAGCGCAGCGCGACCTCCTTCGGAGGCGTGTTGACGACACGACTCGCCACCGGCGTCGTCTGAAGCAAGGCCGCATGCGCCCACGCCGCAGCCGGCAGCGTCAGCGACGCTGCCAGAGCGGCGAGGGCAATCAAGACCATTCGTCTCATGCCACTGCTCGGCTCCCTCCGCGCATGACGAGCGCGACGACGGCGAGCACCGCGGCGATGACGGCCACGACGAGCGCGACGATCGACAGCGTCGAGCTGCCGCCGCCTCCGAGCGAGGACTTCGCCTCGATCACGGGCGCCGGGGTGTCCGAAGACTCAGGGCCGCTCCAGTCGACCACGGAGCCGTCCGAATAGGACTGTCTGACCTTGAAGGTGTACGTCTTGCTCGAGTCCGGACTGGCGAGGAACTGGAAGACGGAGTCTTCCCCGGTCGGGACATGACCGCCCGTCCAGGTGATGTTCTGGATGACGGCGCTGTCGCCGGAACCTGTCTGCTTGACCACTCGCTTCCAGCCGGGCGAGGGAACGAACGAGTCGATCCCGAAGCCACTCGGAGGTGTCAGCTCGATCTCCGTGGTCGTCAGGGCCGCTTTCTCCGTCGGTACGGCAAGGGTGAAGAGCTGCAGGGTCTTCGACTTCGTGACGGGTGGACTGATCTCGGCATGCGCCCAGGCGCTCGAGGCCGTCGCCAGGCCTGCACACAGGGCGGCGAGGCCGACGAGCGCACGCGCGTAACCGTTCGCAATCTTCACATCTCTCCTTTCGTTTGCTCGGCGCGGCGTGATCGCCGCGCTGACGTCAGGAGAGGCGGGGTGGACCTCGCGCGCCGTGGGGGCCGGCGAGCAGGGGCGAAAGCGAAAGCTCGAGGAGTTCGGGCTCTGTTCTCGCAAGCAGGCCGAGGCGAGGCAGGCGAGCGCTGATCGCGGCCAGTACGCGCCGCATCCAGGCGAGTACGTGCTCGAGCGTGGCGACGAGCGCCGCGGCAACGAGTGAGAGCGCGCCAAGGATCGGGATCACGTCGCGATGCACCGGGCCGATCAGGCAGTGGATCCCATGCCAGCCGAGGCCGGCGCGCCAGTGGATATAGGACTCCGTGAGCGCAAACGCCAACATCGTCGTCACCCACAGGACAAGCGCCCGCGCCAGCAGGCGCCCGATTCGCAGCCTTGGTTCCACGAGCAAGGGCCTCGTCTCGAGCAGACGCCTCTCGCGCACGCCGAGAGCCGCCAGCCAGAGCGCGCAGCTCGAGACGCCGACGCCGAGGACGAGCGAGACAACGGCGATGATCGGCAGTCGCGGCCCGCCCGCCTGGTGGGAGAGCATGGCCGCGAGCGGCGAGGGGGAGAGCGCGTAGGCCAGCGTCCGCGCGGTCAGCACGACCAGCGCGCCGATCCCTAGCCAGGCCAGGACGCGAACCGGCTTCATCTCACCTTCAACACGTAGGGAACCGTCACGAGCCGTCCTTCGGGCTTCGATTGCAGGAACAGTTTCCACGTTCCAGGCGTGGGGACGAGCACACCGATCGTCAGCTTGCCCGGGGACGTGCTTTTTCCGGCGATGCGGGTCGCGCCGACGAATGAGGTGCAACTGGTTGCTCCGGGCGCGCAGACGTGTGAATGGAAGTAGTCGAGCGTGCCGGCGCGAAAGAAGATCGCGTGCGCCAGCGCGCCGAACCACGGCACGAAATGCGCCGGCTTCCCGTTCGGATCGGTCACGTGAACGGTGACGAACGCCGCCTGGCTGGCTGCGATTCTCGGATGCTTGGGCGCCACGAACCGGAAACCGTCGACGACCGAATCCGAGTGGTATCCGCCGAGGGGCCGGCGCTTGGCCCTGCCGGCGACGGTAATGGTCTTGAAGAGCTGGAAGTTCGGCAGCACCCCGTGCCTTGGATAGGCGTCGACGATAACCCGGTAGCGGCCCGGGGCGGGGAAGACGACGCGCTGCTGGAAGTGACCGTTGGCGCCCTCGGGCGGATGCTGATGAATGATCGCCGCCAGGTCGGTTCTGACGATGATCAGGTGCACGCCCGTGTGCGGCCCGGGCCCGGTGCGGTAAGCGGTCAGCGGCGCGCCGGATGGCTGCTGGATCGTGAAAGCAACCGTGGTCGGCTTGCCCGGCTGCACCTGACCTGCCGGCTGAAACTCGACCAGGCGGTACATCCGCGCCGGGCCGGGCGTGAGGCTCGACGATTTCGATGACGACGAGCAGCCGACGGCGAGCGGAAGAAGGAGCAGGAGCGGAGCGAGGCGCCGCATCGCGTCCAGTGTAGGAGTCAGAGCCCGAGATGCCTGGCGATAACCATTCTTTGCACTTCGTTTGTTCCCTCTCCGATCTCCAGGATCTTCTGGTCCCTGTAGAGACGTGAGATCGCGAACTCGTCCATGTAGCCGTAGCCGCCGTGCACCTGGAGGGCCCAGTTGACGACGCGATTGGACATCTCGCCCGTGTAGAGCTTCGCGATCGCAGCCTCCTTGCCGAACGGGCGGCCCTGGTCCTTCGTCCACGCGGCGTTGTAGACGAGATTGCGCCCGGCGGCGATCTCGGTCGCCATGTCGACGAGTCGGAACTGCACGGCCTGAAACTTCGCGATCGGACGGCCGAACTGCTCCCGCTTCTCGGCGTAGGCGGCCGCGAGGTCGTATGCCCCCTGCGCCAGGCCGACGCCCATCGCGCCGACAGAGATGCGGCCGCCGTCGAGGATCTCGAGGAACTGGTTGAAGCCTTGTCCACGCGGGCCGAGCAGATTCCCCTCCGGCACGGCGCAGTCGCGGAACGAGAGCTCGCGGGTGTCCGAGGCGTGCCAGCCCATCTTCTCCAGCGGGCCCGAAATCTCGTAGCCCGGCGTGCCGTTCGGGATGATCAGGTTGGAGATCTCGTCTTCACCGGTCCGCGCCGTGATCGTCACGCAGGCTGTGATGTCGGTGCCGGCGTTCGTGATGAACAGCTTCGATCCGTTGACGATCCACCGGCCGTCGCGGAGCTCGGCGGTCGTGCGCGTCGCGCCGGCGTCTGAGCCTGCGCCGGGCTCCGTCAATCCGAAGGCCGCGAGCTTCTGGCCCGAGGCCAGCTGTGGCAGCCATTCCCGTTTCTGCTCGTCGTTCCCGAAGTAGAGGATCGGCAGTGTTCCCAGCGAGTGGTGCGCCGCGACGGTGATCGCGACCGACGAATCGATCCGCGTCAGCTCCTCGATGGCGATGGCGTATGAAAGGGCGTCGGCGCCCGCGCCCCCGTACTCCTCGGGCACCGTCATCCCCATCAGTCCAAGCTCGGCGAGCTCTGCGATCAGCTCGTAGGGGAAACGATGCTCGCGGTCGAGCTCTGCGGCAACAGGCGCGATTTGCGACTCCGCGAACTCGCGCACGGTGTCGCGGACGAGCTGCTGCTCCTTGGTCAGGTCGAAGTTCAAGCCGTCAGTCTGTCGGCGAGCTCGCAGATCAGGCGTACGCCGTACCCCGTGCCGCCCCGCTGCCAGAGGTAGTCGTGCCGCGGCCAGGTGAAGAACCCGGTTCCGGCCATATCGATGTGTGCCCAGGGTCCCTCGCCGGCGAACTCGCGCAAGAACTCGGCGGCGAACACGGGCACACCCTGCCCGCGGATGTTCGAGTTCTTCAGGTCGGCGTACTCGGAGTCGACGTACCGCCGGTAGCGCGAGTGCAGCGGCCAGGGCCAGGCGTGGTCACCGCTGGCCTCGCCGGACTCCACGACCAGCGTCCGCCAGTCGGAATCGTTGGCGAAGACGCCGGCGTAGAAATCGCCCAACGCGCGCTCCATCGCGCCCGTCAGGGTCGCGAAGTCGACGAGGTGCGTGGCACCGAGTTGCCGCGCATACGGGAGGATGTCGGCAAGCACGAGCCGGCCCTCGGCGTCGGTGTTGATGATCTCGATCGTCTTGCCGTTCATGGCTGTGAGGATGTCGCCGGGACGGTAGGCGCCTCCTCCGACCGAGTTCTCCGTCGCGCCGACGACCCCAACGACCCGGAGCGGGCAGTCGAGCTCCGCAAGCGCCCCGAGCGCTGCGATCACGGCGCCGCCCCCGGCCATGTCGCCTTTCATGTCCTCCATGTAGAGCGCCTTCTTGATCGAGATGCCGCCGGTATCGAAGGTGACCGCCTTGCCGACCAGGCCCAGCACGACGTCGCCGCGGGGCTGCGAGGGCTCGTAGCGCAGCACGATCAGCCGCGCAGGATTGTGGCTGCCCTGGGCCACGGCGGCGAAGGCGCCCATGCCGAGCGCACGAATTTCCTCGAGGTCAGGCGCTTCGACGGAAAGCAGGGGGGAGCCTGCGGCGGCGACCTCTGCAGCGCGGTCGGCGAGGCCGTCGGGCGTCAACTCGTTCGGGGGAGCGTTCGCGAGATCCCGCGCGCGGTTCGTCCACTCCGCGACGATCCTTGCGCGGCGTGCGGCTTCCCGGACCGCCGGGTCACCGGAGACCAGCGTGAGCTGCTGCAGGCGCGGTGCCTCGAACGAGCTCTTCCAGCGGCCAGGATCGTAGGAGCCGAGGAGCGTCCCGTCGACGATCGCCCGGGCCTGCTCTGCCGGCGAGAGCGGGAGCGACTCGTCGAGGAGCCATGCGATGCTGCCCGCGAATGAGCGGACTTCGCGCGCAACGGCGGCGGCTGCCGTACGGAGCGCATCCGCGTCGACGGCGTCCCTCGCGCCGACCCCGGCGAGGGCCAGGCGGGACGCCTTCAGGCCGTCGTTGTCGAGGTGCACGATCGGCGCCGCCTTCAGCTCGCCCGTGAGCTCGCCCTGCTCCGCGAGTCGTGTGAGCAGTCCGCGGAGACTGTCGTTCAGCGCCGCGGCCGGCCCGGTTAGGCCGCCCGAAGCGGACAGGGGTGCAGCAAGGACGTCAGCCTCGACGGACTCGGGCGATCCGGCTTCGACCTCGATCCGCATCGGCCCGCGATGCTATCCGACCTTCTGCGTAGCCTCCCTCGTATGCGGGGCCGCCCTCAACTTCGGCGCCGTCGCGCCGATAGAAAGGACATGGCGGCAACATCCCTGCGGCGGGTTGGCTTTTCGCGTGCATCTTCTGTGCGGAAGCTAGACCTCGAAACCCTCAAGAACCTGCACGCGGGGCTCGTCCTCGAGCGCCAGCAGCTTCGGTCCGACGGCGCCACCGCCGCCGAACTAGAGCGCAACCGGCTGGCGATCGTGAACTGCCAGTGGGAGCTCTCTCGGGCGCTGATCGCACAGTATCTCCCGCCCGCAGTAGCCCCCACCGCGGCATAAAGCAGACTAGGAGGGTTTGGCGCAAAAAAGTCTGTGCCGCCGTGGCGCGCTGGTCGCCCCCTGGCGGTGTCCTCAGTCGCGCCCATATCTATGGATATGGGCGCTCCCTGCGTCCTTGCCAGGGAACGACCAGCGCGCCACGGCGACGAGCGTTTTCACGCCAAACCCTCCTAGCCTGCGCGGGTTGCGGGCGAGCTAGCCTGCCCGGGTGCGGGCCGAGCTTGACAAGCGGGCGATGGCCGCGCTCTCGAGCGGCCATCTGGCGACAGATTTCGCCAACGGGGCTCTCCCCGCACTACTCCCGTTCTTCGTCGACAAGTTCGACCTCTCGTACACGCTCGCGGCCGCGGCGGTGCTCGCTTCTGCGGTCTCTTCTTCGATTATCCAGCCGCTGTTCGGCCTCTGGTCCGACCGTCGCGGGGCGATCTGGCTGCTGCCGGCAGGTGTCGCCCTCGCCGGGATCGGGATCGGCCTGGCCGCCGCCGCCCCGACTTACCCTCTCGTGCTCGTCTGCGTCGTCATCTCCGGCCTTGGTGTTGCGGCGTTCCACCCCGAAGGCTCGAAATTTGCCGCCTTCGCCGGCGGGCCACGCCGGGCGAGCGCGATGTCGTTCTTCTCGATCGGCGGGAACCTCGGCTTTGCGCTCGGGCCGACGGTGGCGACGCCGCTCGTTCTTGCCCTTGGCCTCACCGGTGGATTGCTGCTCGCCGTTCCCGGGCTGGTGGCCGCGGTCGTGCTGTTCGCGCTGATCCCGTTTCTCGGTTCCTTCGCGCCGAAGCGGCGGAACGTCGAGTCCGACCAGCCCGACCGCCCGGGAGCGCTGCTGCTCCTGCTCGGCGTGATCGCTTTTCGCAGCGTCGCGTGGTTCGGCTTGATCACCTTCGTCCCGCTCTGGGAGGTCTCGCTCGGTCATTCGAAGTCGCAGGGAAGCCATCTCCTCTCGTTGATGCTCCTTGCCGGCGGCGTCGGCACCCTGGTTGCAGGCCAGCTCGCCGACCGCTTCGGTCGCAGGCCCGTGCTGATCGCAAGTACCGCTGCCACCGCGCCCTTGATCCTCGTCTTCGTGATCGTGGGCGGCGTTCCCGGTGCGATCGCACTCGCCGGTGTCGGCATCTCCGTGATCGGAACCTTCGGCGTGACGATGGTCATGAGTCAGGAGTACCTGCCGCGCCACATCGGGATGGCCTCGGGTCTCTCGATCGGCTTGTCGATCGGTCTCGGCGGTGTCGGCGCTGTAGCACTCGGGGCGGTTGCCGACTCGATCGATCTGCGCGCGGCCCTCTACGGTGCCGCGGCGTCCGCACTCATTGCGCTGGCGCTCGCCGTGCTTCTACCCTCCTCGCGGCCCTCGCGCCGACTCGCCGTCGAGCCGGTTGCTCCCTGAGCCGTTAGGCTCAGCGCTCGTGGCAACCGACAACGCACGGGAGTTCTTCGAGACCCTCGAGGCTCGCGCCGGCGACTCCTCGAAGGCGGCCGGCCTGAACGCCACCTATCTGTTCGACATCGCAGGCGCCGGCAAATGGACGGTTCGGGTCGTCAACGGCAAGGTCACCGTCCAGGAGGGGGAAGGCGAGGCCGACACGAAGATCTCGGCGTCCGACGAGACCTTCGTGAAGATCGTCAACGGGGAGCAGAACCCGACGAGCGCGTTCATGACCGGCAAGCTCAAGGTCAGCGGCGACCTCGGCAACGCCATGAAGCTTCAGCAGCTTTTTTAGTCCTCGAGCTCGACGAGGACAGCGCCGCCGGCGACGCGGTCGCCTTCGGCTACGTGGATCGTTCGGACGACCGCCTCGTAGGGCGCGACGATCGGCGTCTCCATCTTCATCGCCTCGAGGACGACGAGCGGCTGGCGCGCCTCGACACGATCTCCCTCGGCTACCGCGACGCGGATCACTGTGCCGGGCATCGGGGAGGTCAACGAGCTCTGCTCGCCGGCCTGCCGCTGGGCGTGGAAGGTGGCGTCCGGATTCGGGGGAGCGGCTGGAGCGGGGGGAGGGCGGTTCAGGCGGAACGGCGTAGCCCAGGGTCCGCTGGGCAACCGAACGGGCCTGGCGGAGAGGGGCGGGTGGTCAGTGAGGAACGCCGTGGTCGTTCGCCCGTCCCGAACAGCCGGATGTGAGACGAGCCAACGGAGAAACGGCAGGTTGGTCGTCACTCCTTCGATCTCCGTCTGCGCGAGCGCCTCCGCCAGCCGGTCGAGCGCCTCCGCGCGAGACTCTCCGGAGGCGATCAGCTTCGCGATCATCGGGTCGTACGCGACGCCTATCTCGTCGCCCTCGCCGACCCCGGCGTCGACGCGGATCGAGCCGGGCAGCCGCAGGCGCTCGATCCTGCCGGTCTGCGGCAGAAAGTCCAGGGGGTCCTCTGCGTACAGCCGGACCTCGACCGCGTTGCGCTGGAAGCTCGCGTGCGGATCTTTGATTGGATCGCCGCGAGCGACGGCGAGTTGGAGGGCGACCAGATCGAGTCCAATCGCCTCTTCGGTGACCGGGTGCTCGACCTGGATCCGGCCGTTCAGCTCCAGGAAGAAGAAGTCGCTGCCGTCGAGCAGGAACTCGACCGTGCCGAGGCTCCGGTAGCCGATCGCGTGAGCGAACACGAGGGCCGCCGCGCTCATCTTCTCACGCAGGCCGGGATCGACCGCCGGCGACGGCGCCTCTTCGAGCACCTTCTGGTGGCGCCGTTGAATCGAGCATTCGCGCTCGCCGAGCGAATAGACGTGGCCGTCCCCGTCGGCGAGGAGCTGGATCTCGACGTGGCGGGGGCGCTCGAGGTAGCGCTCGAAGAAAACCGTCGCATCGCCGAAGGCCGCCTTTGCCTCGCGGCGCGCCGCTGCAACCGCATTCTCGAGCTCGGCCGGCCCGCGGACGATCCGCACACCGCGCCCACCGCCGCCGGCCGCCGCCTTGATGATCAACGGAAAGCCGATCTCATCCGGCTTGCCTGTCGGTAGCACCGGGACGCCTGCATCTGCAGCCGCCCGCTTGGCTTCTAGCTTGTCTCCGCCGCGGCGCAGGGCCTCGGGGGTGGGGCCGACGAAGACGAGCCCTGCCGCTTCGACGGCCTCGGCGAAGTCCGCGTTTTCGGCGAGAAACCCGTAGCCCGGGTGGATGGCGTCGGCACCTGCCTCCTTTGCCGCCCGGATGTGCTCTTCCGAGTACAGGTAGCCGGCGATCTCCACGACCTCGCCGGCCCGGCGCGCGTGCAACGAGTCCATGTCGTCCGGTGCGACGACGGCAACGGTGGCGATGCCCTGGTCGGCGCAGGCGCGGAAGATGCGGACGGCGATCTCGCCGCGGTTGGCTACGAGGAGCTTTCGAATCTCCACGCGGCGGGGCGCTTGTCGAGGAAGGCGCGTAGCCCTTCCTGTCCCTCTGGGCTCGTCCGCAGCCTCGCTGCCAGTCGGGCCGCCTGCTCACCGTCCGGGCTGTCGCGGATCAGCTGCTTCGCCGCGCGTGTCGCTTCCGGACCCGCGCTCAGCACCTCGGCGATCACGCGCTCGAGCACGGCGTCGAGATCATTCGCGATCTCGTGGACGAGGCCGATCCGAAGCGCAATCTCGGCATCGAAGCGCTCGCCGGTGAGAAAGAGCCGTCGCGCCGACGCTGTGCTGATCCGCGGGAAGACGAACGGTGAGATCACGGCCGGGACGATTCCGAGCTTGACCTCGGAGAAGCCGAAGACCGCATCCGGCGCGGCGACCGCAATATCAGTGCAGCAAACGAGGCCAGACCCGCCGCCGAGCGCGTAGCCCTGAACCCGAGCGACCACCGGGGCGGGGCAGGAGTCGATCGCCTCCAGCATCCGGTACAGCCGAAGGGCGTCCTCGACGTTTTCGTCGTATGAGAGGTCGATCGCAGAGCGCTGCCAGTCGACATCCGCGCCGGCGCAGAAGCTTTCGCCCTCACCAGCGAGGACAACCGCGCGGGCATCTCCGACGGCGCCGAAAGCTTCCGTCAGCTCCCGGATCAGCTCGGCGTCGAAGGCGTTCCGGCGCTCGGGGCGAGCAAGCGTGATCCGGAGAAGCGGTCCATCTCTCTCGACTCGAAGCGCGTTCACGGGTCCGCAGCTTAAGACGAGCAGTCCCTCGAGGTGTCACGGCATCGCAAGCGACGCCTTAGAGTCGCGCCCATGCTTAGAGGCGCTCTCGCAGCAGCTGTGACACCGCTGGCCGGTGGCGGCGAGGTGCTGGACGAAGATGCAATCGACCCGCTGGTTGCCTTTCTCGAGTCGAGTGGCCTCGACGGGGTGCTCGCGCTCGGCACGACCGGCGAAGGAATCCTTCTCAGTCCAGCGGAGCGCCGCCGCGCCGCAGAGCTCTTCGTAAACGCGCGGCCCGACGATTTCACGGTCGCGGTCCACTGCGGAGCCCAGACGACTCGCGAGACCACTGAACTGGCCGCGCACGCGGCAGATCTCGGCGCAGACGCTGTCGCCGTGATCGGACCGCCCTATTACGCCTTGGACGAGCGGGCGCTGCTCGAACATTTTTCGGCCGCTGCTGCGGCATGCGAGCCGGTCCCGTTCTACGTCTACGAGTTTGCGGCGAGGAGCGGCTACGCGGTTCCCATAGTGGTCTTGGCGCAGCTTCGCGAGCGCGCACCGAACTTCGTCGGTCTGAAGGTTTCGGACCGTCCGTGGGAGCGGTTCGAGCCGTATCTCGTCGAGGGACTCGACGTTTTCGTCGGGCCGGAGTCTCTGATTCAACGCGGGATAGCTGGAGGCGCGGTTGGGGTTGTCTCGGGCCTGGCGACGGCCTTTCCTGCCGAGGTAGCAGCTTCCGTTCGCGGCCTTCCCGGCCCTGATCTCGAGGCTCTGCGTGATGGTCTGGAACAGTTTCCGTTTCACGCTGCCGCGAAGCACGTCCTGCGTCGGCGCGGCGTCCCGATCCGCGAAGACGTCCGCGCGCCGCTCCGCGAGCTGACCGAGGACGAGCGGGAGGCGCTCGACCGTTGGTTCGGATCGTTGTAGCCGGCGCGGGCGCGGCCGGTGCCAGCGTCGCCTACTACCTGGCGAAGCTCGGCGCCGACGACGTGGTTCTGTGCGACCGCGGCAGCATCGCGGGCGGCTCGACGGCAAAGGCGATGGGTGGCGTTCGGCAGCAGTTCTCGACCAAGGCGGAGGTTCGGCTGGCGCAGGAGAGCATTCGTTTCTTCGAGGAGCTGGGAGCGCCATTCTTCGATCAGGTCGGTTATCTCTTCCTTGCCACCTCCGAAGCCGGCCTTGCCGAGCTCGAGGAACGAGCGGAGCTCCAGCGCTCCCTTGGCGTTCCCGTGGTCGCGGCCGACCCGCCGGCCGGGGTACGTAAGGACGACGTTGTCGGCGCAGTCGTCTGCCGCGAGGACGGCGTCGCCGATCCGCCGGCGGTGGCATACGAGCTCGTTCGTCGCGCAGCCGAGCGCGGGGTGGAGGTGCGCGAGGGCCAGGATGCCGCAGAGCTCGATGCCGACGTGTTCGTGATCGCCGCCGGGCCCTGGTCGGGTGAACTAGCACGAGGGTTTGGCGTCGAGTTGCCGATTCGGCCGCTGTGCCGGCAGCTCCTGGAAACCACGCCGATCGCCGGGCTGCCGTCCGATCTGCCGATGACCGTTGAGGCCGAGTCCGGCTTTCATTTCCGACGCCGCGGCGACCGGCTCGTCGTCGCGATGGCTGACCCCGAGCCGCGCTGGGGGTTCGAGGAAGTGGTTGACGAATCGCTCTTCGACGATCGCCTCGAGCGGCTCGTCAACCGCTACCCGGTTGCTGCGGGCACCCGAATCGACCGCGCCTGGGCGGGGCTGTATGACATGACACCCGACGCGCATCCGATCCTGGGGCGGGTCGCCGAGGGGATCTACGCGGCCTGCGGGTTCTCCGGGCACGGGTTCATGCAGAGCCCTGCCGCCGGGCGGGCCCTCGCCGAGGAGATTCTCGGCCTCGCGCCGACCTTCGACGTCTCCCCCTACCGGCTCGACCGCTTCGAGAGAGGCGCGAGCTTCCCGGAAGAGCTCGTCCTTTAAAAGACCCGCTTTCGGCGCAATGCAGTCATCGGCCGACGCGTTCTCGAGCGTTACGCTCACCGCGGGTGGCGGGTGGACAAAACCAGCACCCGGGCGGGGATGCGCGCGCGCGTCTACTTAAGAAAGGCGCTCGCTACTCGAAGAAACGCTCGTGGTAAGGCAGCTTCTCGAGTAGCTGCTTGATCTCGCGCAAGACGTCGGCCTCGTTGTGGCCGAAATCGTCGAGGTACGAGTGGAGCGCGCTGCGGATCAGCTTCAGCTCGTTGTCGGTCAGCTCGATCGTGTGGTCGGCCATCAGAACGGCCCTCTCGGCTCGTAGCTGCCGCGCGGGGCGCCCACGGCAACCATCGTTAGACCTTCAGGACCTGCCTTGGGGCCGCGCGTGGTGTCCGGGTCGAACCGAAAGACGTCGCCCTCTCGGATCGAAACCTCCTCGCCATCGATCACGTACGTGCCGGTCCCGCGAACGATCACATTGACCTCCTCTTGACCGGAGTCCTGCTCGTTGTGGTGGCGCCCGTCGACATTCGGTGCCAGCTCGAACCAGTTGATTCCGAACGCCAGCAGATCGAGCTCCCGGCGCACGAAGCGAACACTACCCCCGGGACCCGCCGGCTCCAGGTCATGCACATTGACCTTCGAGTAGCCCATCAGCCTCCTCTCACATCCGAAAAACGCCGAACGTCGTGTCCGGGATCGGCGCGTTCAACGCCGCCGAGATCCCGAGTGCGAGCACGCGCCTCGTGTCGAGTGGATCGATGATTCCATCGTCCCAAAGCCGAGCGGTCGAGTAGTACGGGTTGCCTTCGGCTTCGTACTTCGCTCGGATCTCGTCCGGATCGGCATCGCCGACCATCGTCAGCACCGTTGCCGCCTGCTCCCCGCCCATGACCGAGATCCGTGCGTTCGGCCACATCCAAAGCTGCCGCGGCGAGTACGCCCGCCCGCACATGCCGTAGTTCCCGGCGCCGAACGAGCCGCCGATCACCACCGTGAACTTCGGCACCTCGGCGCAGGCGACGGCGGTCACGAGCTTTGCGCCGTCGCGCGCGATCCCGCCTGCCTCGTACTCCTTGCCGACCATGAAGCCTGTGATGTTCTGCAGGAAAACGAGCGGAATCTTCCGCTTGCAGGCCAACTCGATGAAGTGGGCGCCCTTCTGCGCCGACTCCGCGAACAGCACGCCGTTGTTGGCGAGGATGCCCACCGGATAGCCCTCGATTCGCGCGAAGCCACAAACGAGCGTCTCGCCGTACAGCGCCTTGAACTCGTCGAAGCGGCTGCCGTCGACGATCCGTGCAATCACCTCGCGCGGGTCGAAGGGCTCCCGGTAGTCAGCCGGAATCAGCCCGTAGAGCTCGGCCGGGTCGGCGGCGGGCTCTTCTGCCGGCACCTGTTCCCAAGGCATCTCCTTAGGAGGCGGATTCAGATTCCGGACGATCTGCCGCACGAGCGCGAGTGCGTGCTCGTCCGAGGTCGCGTAGTGATCGGCGACCCCGGAGAGTCGAGTGTGCACGTCGGCGCCTCCGAGCTCCTCGGCTGACACCTCCTGCCCGGTGGCCGCCTTTACGAGCGGCGGTCCGCCGATGAAGATCGTGCCGGTGCCTTTGACGATGATCGTCTCGTCGCTCATCGCCGGCACGTAGGCGCCGCCGGCCGTGCAGGAGCCCATCACCGAAGCGATCTGAGGAATCCCCTGGGCGGACAGGCGCGCCTGATTGAAGAAGATCCGACCGAAGTGCTCGCGGTCGGGGAAGACCTCGGCCTGCAGCGGGAGGAAGGCGCCGCCGGAGTCGACGAGATAAACGCAGGGGAGGCGGTTCTGTTCGGCGATCTCCTGCGCCCGCAGGTGCTTCTTGACCGTGAGCGGGAAGTAGGTGCCGCCCTTGACGGTCGCATCGTTGGCGATCACGACGCACTCCAACCCTTCGATTACACCGATGCCGGTGACGATGCCGGCCGAGGGCGCCTGTCCCTCGTAAACGTCCCAGGCAGCCAGGGCCGAAAGCTCGAGGAATGCGCTTTCCGCGTCGACGAGCCGGTCGATTCGTTCTCGCGCCGTCAGCTTCCCGCGAGAGCGATGTCGCTCAACCGCCTTCTCACCGCCTCCCAGGGCGATCAGCTCGGTGCGTTCGCGAAGCTCCGCGACGAGCTGCTCCATCATCGCGCGCCTCCGCTCGTGTTCCTCGCCGGGCTCGACGTGAGACTCGAGAACCGCCACGGGCTGAGCCTACCGCCCAACGTTTGCAGGGGGCGACGGGGGCCGCGCCCTCTCCCAAAGGCTGGACGGCCCCCTCCGCCGATCGGCCTGCCGCCCCACCGGCAGGCCGGAAGCTTTCTTGGCCGCCAGCCCGACGGCTAAACGCAGCGGCCGTCCAGCCTTCCAGCCGTTGTCGACGGCTCAGGACCGCGGGTCGGTCTCGATGGCCACCGCTTGAGCGTCTGCTTGGCGCTTTTCGACCACGAAGTAGCCCGGATGTCGCTCGACGATCGTCTCGATTTCCAGCATCTCATGGCCCGGAGCGACAGCAAAACGGGTCGGATCGGCGCGAACCGTCTCGTGCTCGATCAACGTCATCGGAATCTGGTCGGTGCAGCCGGCGGCGCCGCACTCGCAGATGAAACCGATCGGAGTATCCGTCTCCGCCTCGAACTGCTCGGCCACCTCGGAGACGCGCTCATTGACTTCCCTATAAAGCACCTCGTTGCGTGCCAGACGCTTCTCTCGCTCGCCCATTGGGGCATTGTCTGCCGATACGGTCGCCCCTGGCAAGGCCGAAAGGTCCTTTTCGAGCGGACACATCGCGAACCGCCGCCGTTCGGGATGAGAATTGAAACCCACCTATAATCGCCCTTCCATACCCGAAAGGGGAGGGCAGGTCATGAAGCGACTTTTGCTTCGGCTCTGCGTGACAGCGGCGCTCGGAACGGCCGCTCTGGCGTTCGCCTCGGGCGCCTTCGCGCAGAACTACATCATCCTTTTCAAGCAGGACTCGGTCGCGTCGGACGCTGCGGCAACGATCAAACAGGCCGGCGGCTCCGTGATCGCGACCTATCCGCAAATCGGGGTGGCGATCGCTCGCTCGGGATCGCCGAGCTTCGCCGCGGCGGTGTTGAAGGACCCGCGGATCGACTCAGCCGCATCGACGCGGGGATTCGGCGTCAAGCTCCGTGACGAGATTCCCGCGGCGAGCGACGCGCCGTCGGGCGCTTTGGCGAACGCGCCCGCGAGCGACACGGACAACTTGTCGCCGCTCCAATGGGACATGGCCCAGATCCATACGCCGGAAGCCCATGCGATCACGGGCGGAAGCAGCTCGGTCCTGGTCGGCGACATCGACAGCGGCATCGATTTCCAGCATCCGGACCTCGCACCGAACTACGACGCGGCGAACAGCGCCGACTGCTCGAGCGGCGCCCCGGCGCCCCTTCCACCTGGAAACGACCTGTTGGGACACGGCACGCACACCGCGGGAACCATCGCGTCTGCGGCGAACGGCGTCGGGATCGTCGGGGTCGCTCCCAACGTGCGCATCGCCTCCGTCAAGGCGATCAGCCCTGACTTCTTCCTCTACCCGGAGATGATCGTCTGCGCGTTCATGTGGGCGGGCACTCACCACATGAACGTTACGAACAACAGCTATTTCGCCGACCCGTGGCTCTTCAACTGCCGCAACGACCCCGAGCAACGGGCGATCTGGAACGCCGAGAGGCGCGCGATCAAGTACGCGATGAGCCAGGGCGTCGTCGTCGTGGCCGCCGCCGGCAACTTCGCTGATGACCTGGCGCATCCGACACAGGACATCATCAGCCCCGACAACACCCCAGGCGAGACGCGGCGAATTCGAAACGACTGCGCAGTCATTCCCGTCGAGATCCCGGGAGTCATCGGCGTCTCCGGCGACGGCAATCTCGGATTGAAGTCGTACTTCTCCAATTACGGATCCGGCGTGATCCAGGTGACGGCGCCGAGCGGAGACGACTTCCTTCAAGTCACTCCCGCGGCTCCGAACGGAACCGTGCTCTCGACGATCCAGCCCGGCTCGTTCTACGAGAGCATTCTTCCGCCGTCGTTCAAGGTGTTCGACTGCTCGGTCTCGCCGTGCGCCGAGTACCTCTATCTCGAGGGCACCTCGATGGCAGCGCCACACGTGACCGGCGTCGCAGCTTTGATCGAGAGCCAATACGGCCGGTTATCACCGGGCAGAGTCGCGACGATGATCACGCAAACGGCAGACTCGATTGCCTGCCCGGACCCAGCAACACTCGCGCTCTACAGTCCGTTCACATCGGTCTCGAACGGAGCCCCGCAAACGTGCACGGGTGGTGCCGGATACAACTCCTGGTACGGCCATGGCCAGGTGAACGCCCTCAGCGCGGTCACCAGCGCGCCGTAGAAACCGTAAGCCGTTCGACGAGGGGCCGACCACCGGCCGGCCCCTCGTCCTCAACTCTTGCGGTGCGAAAGACCCGGTCTTGGCACTTCGTCGCCGCGACCGACATGGCGGGCGCGTCTCACAACCCCTCGACATTCTCTAGGTTGGAGAAGTCAACGGAGGTAGCGGCCTGCCCGTTTCCGAGCGGACGGGTGAGCCTTCCACCGGAAGGCCCACCCTGATGCTCCGCAAATGCCCGAGGTCTGTTCCCGGCTACGGGCCGGTGTTGCCCGACTTGAGCCCGTAGATATGGGCGTTGCAGCCCCACGGAAACCCGAAGGCGTCCGTCGAGTTCGCGCCTCCGAGAGCCCCGGTCTCTTGCTTGACGTGCCCCCAGTTCTGCGAGTGCGCCGGATCGCCTTTCGTCGGATCCGACCTTAGGGTGGTGTCACCGTCGTTGGTGTACCACTGCAGATCCTCCTGCCCCGAGAACGCGCACGGGGAATTGCCGTTAACCGCCTTCAGCTTGCCGTTCCCGGTGATCTCACCAGCGAAGGCGGCGCTTGCACTTGCAGCGGCGATGGCGACTGCGCAGAACGCGGCCGCAACCATCGACTTCTTCCGCAGCATAGGTTCTCTCCCCTTTCGAAGTCCCCCCGCGTTGCCACGCCAGACGTTACTAAGGGCGGAAGTACGTCGCAACCGTCTGGCACGTCACCGTTCAAGCCCACGACGGCGTCGCGACGCCAGCCGAACCACCGCCTCGACCAGCGGGTCCTTGAGGCCGACGAGCCGACGAACGACCCGAAGCGCGCGCCAGTTGCGCGCCGGTGAGCGCCAGTTGCGCGCCGGTGAGCGCCAGTTTCGAGCGTTCTTGAGCGGTTTCGTGGCGCATGTGTCTGGCCCCTTCCTATCTCACAGCTAACTCACGACCGGTCTTCCGGGAGTAATCAAGAGTCGATAAAGCCTCAATCGGCCCGCGTGACCATCGACGGCGTGATCTCCGAAGTCGAACTGCAGCCTGCAAGCCCCATCGTCAGATCGAACTCGGCTCGGAAGTTGCGTATGACTTCGCGCGCGCCCTGTTCGCCTGCGATCCCGAGCCCGTATGCGTACGGCCGGCCGATCAGCACTGCGCTCGCCCCCAGGGCCAGCGCCTTGAATGCGTCCGCGCCTCCGCGAATCCCGCTGTCAAGCAGGATCGGAATCTCGCGGCCGACAGCGCCGACGATCGCCGGCAGCGCGTCGAGCGATGCGATCGCGCCGTCCACCTGGCGGCCGCCGTGGTTCGAGACGATTACGCCGTCGACGCCGTGTTCCACGGCGGCGCGCGCGTCGTCGGGATCGAGGACTCCCTTCAACAGGATCGGCAGGCTCGTCAGGTCGCGGAGAAAAGACAGGTCGTCCCACCGAAGGGAGGGCCGCGAGTAGATCTCGAGGAAGAGGCGTACGGCCGCCCGCGGCCTCGACGACACGAGGTTCGACAAGAAGGAACCGGGATACCTCCGGGCGAGCTCGATCAGCGACAGCACGGCCGTCACCGTGATGCGGCCACGACTCCCCGCCGGCATATCTTTCTCCTCGCCGACGAGTCGATCGAAGACCGGATCGCTTGTGTACTGCGCAATTCCCTTGCCCAGCGCGAAGGGCAGGAACGCGAGATCGAGATCCCGCGGTCGCCACCCGAACAACGTCGTGTCGAGCGTGACGACGATTGCGCCGCAACCGCAGGCTTCGGCTCTGCGCACGAAGCTGGCGACGAGTTCATTCGAGGTGCTCCAATAGAGCTGGAACCAGCGAGGAGCGTCTCCCATCGCGCGCGCGCACTCCTCCATGGCGACCGATGCCTGATTCGAGAAGATCATTGGCACGCCCTCGGCCGCCGCGGCGCGGGCCACGGCAAGATCCGCATCCCGATGCACTGCTTCGAGTACGCCGATCGGAGCCAGCAAAAACGGGCTGTCGAGCTGCTGGCCGAAGAGCTCGATGCCGCTGCGCCGTTCAGCGACGTCGTGAAGAACTCGCGGCACGATCCGCCACTGCTCGAACGCAGCTCGGTTTGCATCAATCGTCTTCTCCAAACCGGCGCCGCCTGCCACGTAGGCGAAACCCCTTTGAGACATGGCGGCGCGGGCCCGCTCTTCCAGGAGGCCCGCTGCGACCGGTACGGCCGGCTTTCGGCCACGCACCCCGCCGAGGTAGATCTCCGCCTGCCGCTCGCGACCGATGCCACCTAGCCCTCGGGCCTTTTCGTGCATTTGGCGGTGACTATGCGCTTTGATCGAAGCCCGCTCAACCACGGCTCGGAGCCTAGGGCACCCACGGAACCTACGCTCCCTAGAATTCCTGCGAATATCGGGCGATCGCCTAGCGGTCTCGTCGTGTTCGATGGGAGTCGGAGCGGGGCATCTAATCGCCGACGTAACGCCGACG
>Ga0207693_10001463_pt1 | contig 20865 bp, 14 predicted proteins | sample LARL81metaG_FD_184347 | JGI IMG/M metagenome (GOLD analysis project Ga0207693, IMG submission 184347) | Corn, switchgrass and miscanthus rhizosphere microbial communities from Kellogg Biological Station, Michigan, USA - LAR L8-1 metaG... | ecosystem: Host-associated > Plants > Roots >... | reverse complement strand
CTCAGATATAGCTCGCCAGACGGCTGCGGTAATATTCGAGGGAACGACACAGACCCTCAGCGATACCTATGCGGGGCCGCCACCCGGATAGAGACCGGAAACGGTCGTCGTCGATCAGGAAATCACCGACATCAATGCGCTTGCGTTCCGGTGGAAACTCCCGGATCTCATATCTCCCACCGCCATTCGCTTTGATGATCGCTTCCGCCAGGTGCGCCAGGCTGACCGGATCGCCCCCGCCGACATTTAGCGCCAACCCTTCGGCCTTGGGTGTCAACGCGGCATAGAGGAACGCGTCGGCGGCGTCATCCACATACAGCAGATCGCGACGCTGTTCGCCGCCCCAGACCTCAAAGGGCTCGCCCTCGATGATCCGGCGCAGCCATATTCCAAGGAAGGTCTGGCGCGCATCCTTGATGCGCATGCCGGGCCCGTAGACATTGGTCAGCCGCAGAGAACGAGTCTTGATGCCATAAACGTCGCGATACAGCAGGTGATAGGCTTCGCCCGCCATCTTGTTGACGCCGTTCACATCGACAGGCCGCAACGGATGACGTTCGTCGACTGGGAGATATTCGGGCCGGCCGTAGACCTGGCGCGTCCCGGCATGCACGATCGCGATCCCGGGATTGACCGCCCGGCATGCCTCCAAGAGCTGCAATTGCGCCGTGCAGTTGATCGCAAGGTCGTCTTCCGGTGCCGACATCGAATCGAGATGGCTCGTCTGCGCTGCTAGGTTGAATAGAAAATCTTGGCCGGCCAGCAGATGCGGCAGGGCGTAGCCGCCGCGGATATCGGCGATGTTGATCGTTACCCGATCACGAATATCTGCGGCATTGGCGAGATTGCCGCCATATTCCGGGATCATGCTGTCGACCAGCAAAACCTCGGCGCCAAGCGCGACGAGGCGGCGGGCGATCGCGGAGCCGATGAGGCCCAAGCCGCCGGTGATGACCGCCCGGGCGCCGGCATAGGCATCGAGTGGTGCTTCAGGATTCCGAGGCACTTTACCTCGCTCGGACGTCGGTGAATCCACCGCCTAGCGCATCCTCCGCCCAACCCGGCTCGATGCCGCGCCGGGACGGACGATAACGCCGCCGCTCTGCCCACTATTCCGACTGCCCGTCCGGATTTTGATCCGCCTGTTTTTGCATGGGATTTACAGGCAGCTACTTCCTTTCCTTCGGCGCGGTCGGGATCCAATATGACCGCAACGTACCGCAGGTTATAATGCAAATATGGCAATTTTATCGTTGGGGATATCACTCGTCACCGAGGACGCGGCGGTTGGCTACCCTCGGGCTGAATACACTTTTTGCACTCTGGAGAGGAGAGATTCGCTATTACCTCGGCTTGAGGCGGGCTGCGATCGCCATGATACCTTTTCACCAGTTTACAATACATCAGCGTAACCCCGCTCTTGTCCACTGTTTCTGCATTGATGTCAATCGGCGGAACAAGTCAAAGGCATCGGCATACTCGATTTAGTCAATTGTTATGCGACTATCCCAAGATATGTAGTCTAACGAGGTTTGACCCCGAATGCCTGGTAACCTCAGCGGAATCAGTCGCATTCGCACAGATTAAGATCAGGCTTAATGGCGAAGGTCGCCCGATCCGCACCAAGGTCTCTATTGGCTGCAGTTTCTGTTAGGAGGCTCTGCGGGTCAAGCCGTGTCCCAATGGGGCAACTGTGCTCCGCCAGATCGATGGCCGGTTCGAGCAATGTCTGCCGGCTCGCTCAAATAAGCGGCACGGTACCTCGACTGGTGATCGTGAACGGCCCAAAGAGCGACAGCAAATTGAAACTGTAGGCGGTGGTCAACGTCATCGACGAGGGTGTGCCAGCCGAGGTGGTGGCGCTGACACAAATCTGACCCGCGCTCGGTGTCGTGCAAATGGATGCTGAGGATAAAACAGCTTGCATCTGGGTCTCGGCGCAGGAGACATCGCAGCTGCTATTGTTGACCATCACATAACGGCCGGCCTGCTCGACGGCGAGCAGCATCGTGTTCCATTGCCAAAGAGCCGTCCCAAACTCGACGATACCGAGGATTGCAAAAAAGAGCACGGGGGCGATTAGCGCTGCTTCGACCGCCGCCGTTCCCTCGTCCCGGCGAGGCTTTGGATTTTGCCGACGTACCAACATTATTGCGTGCGAACCACGCTCGTTGCCGTGACTGTCGACGGAAAAGCAAAGCCAGTCCAAGAGAATATGGGGCTGAAGCTTCGCGTGGCCGTGACAGATACAAATTGAAAAACTCTCGTATCGGTCTGACCCGTCGTCACTGGGCACGGAGTCGAACCCGACCCAGGTGTCGGACAAGTGACGGACACATCATCGGAGCAGGTGCAAGAGGTCGAGACACTCGGAGTAACGGGCGAGCACGTGTTGGTCCCCGTGTCAAAAGCAAGCGCCAAAAAACTGCAGACTTGTTGCTCAGTCGAGGTTGTGGCATTCGTCACCGCCGGATTATTCCAATTCGCTTTGGCATATTCCGTCCCGGCGCGGGCGGCCCCTCTGAGCGACGCAGTGCTGTTCATCAAGGTCCCGTAGTCGGCCGCGCCAAGAAATAGCGTAATCAGGACCGGCGCTGCGATCGCAAACTCGATCGCCATGCTGCCTCTTTCCGGGTCGCTCGCCCGCCAGCGCAATGGATCGATCAACTTCTCGATCATCGCCTCATTCCGTCAACGAGATGTTCATGACTGTCGGCCCCGTAACGCCGACCGCCTGACACGCGGCCTGATTGCCCGACATTGTCGAGTCACCCTGATAGGACATTGTCAGTGAGATCACAATAAAGCAGGTCGAATTCGCGTTTCCGGTGAATGTGACATTTGTTGCCGGCGCATACATCGCACCCAAGAGGGACGTGGTCCCGTTTGCTGTAATGGTGCTGTCGCCAGTGAGCCCGCTCCCGGCCTTGCTGGTATCGGCATCGGCCGGATCTTGATAAAAGAGGATCCCCGACGGAATGCAAGGTGTCGAACCGAGAGTGCATCCACTGGGGATCCGAGCGGTCGGAGCGGAAAGGGTGACTGTGCCCGACTTGATCTGAAGGCCGCCGCCCTTGGTGCCGGTCTGCGAGCCCGCGATAATCGTGACGCCACTTATCCCATTTGACGGGCATGTGACCCCATTGGTGGTCGAGCCCGCCGTACCCAGCTGTACGGTACCGCCCTGGACGAGGAACGCGTATCCGTGGCCGTCCTCGCCATCGAGGTAGTAGACTCCGGGGCACAGCGTCGTCGTGCCCTTGGTGAATTGCATCGGGGGCGAGGAACTTCCCGTGTTGTTTGAGCACTTGTTGCTGCCGCTGATTTTGCCGTACAAACCGGGCTGCAGAGTAGTAGGCGTCGTAGTGTCCGCGTAGCAAGGATTGGCCGGAATGGCTGGCGTCGTCGGCCACGAGTATTTGATTTGTCCCGCACAGCCGATTTGCGGGGGATTACAGGAATAAGGATCCGTCACTGGAGTGCTATCGATGAGTCTCGTCGGCACGTTCAATACGGGGCTGCCGTTGGAGCTGTAGTTTCCGACCGTCTGGAACCATGAAGCATTAAGGACGTCGTTGTTTCCGCCCCCGAATGAGATCGATGAAGCGTCGCTCGAATTCGCCGCCATCCCGCAACCTGTAAGATTGAGCGTGGCGGAACCCGTTACGCTGATACCCGTGCCGGTTTTGGAAAGAGACAAGTCGCAGGTGTAGCCTGGCAGGTTCACCTTCGCGACAGCGCGCGTGCCAATTGTGACGCTCGGCAGAAAGAGATTAGCCAGATACGTATTTTGTTGGCGGTTGAGAATGACTTCGACCGCCTTGTCATCTCCCGCATTCGAGCCGAGCACAGGCGGGTTGTTGGCGCACATTTGACCCGATGACGGGCTCGTGCACGCTGGCGAGCTGCTCGGGCACGAGTAGGACTGGAACGGAAAGCCGTTCGCCGCAGCGTCGTGTTTTACCTGCCCGCAAATCTGGGAATATGGCTGTCCGGCGGCACGTTCGTAGGCACCCGAAAGCGCGGCGCCGTCAGCCGCCGACTGGTCCTGCCGTTTGACCGCGTACCACAGCCCCGTCTCGACACCGAGCGCAGTAAACCCCAACAGCACCGTAGCAGCAAGCGCGACCAGAACTAGTGTGGCGCCGCGGCTATCGTGTAGCAGCCGCCGCGACAATGGCCCGGCACGTTGTGGGGTGGCGCGGAGCGCTCCGCCGTCATAAAGAAAAAGCATTCCGTTATCGACCCAGCATGGGCCCCGATATTCGATCGAGCCGAGTGAACAATCTATTAACAAGGGTCGAGTTTCTGAAACAACCTTGTGATGCAATCTCCGGCGTACCTGCGAGAGGAGTATCTGCCTAGCAAATAACGCCGTTTGTTACTGGGAGGGCCCTGAAACGGCGTTCAGGTTTATGACTGCGTAACATTCGCAGACTAGTGTCAGCCGCATTCGATTTTGATGCGGAGAAAAGCATCTTTACGAGGTGGTTCTGCGGCCCTCGAGCGACGAATGATGTAGAGCGTTGGGCTATCGCGGGCATGAAAGAGGACAGCCGCGGGGTCACAGCGATCGAATATGCGCTGATCGCTGCGTTGATCGCAGTGGCAGCCATCGCGGCTTTCACATTGGTCGGCACCAATCTTAGTACCACGTTCAGCTACGTCGCCAGCCAGTTGTAGGAGCTAAACGCGGCCGCGCTCAGCTCGGACCCGGATCGTTCAAAAGAGTTCGGGTCTGCTCGGGCTCAGCCCGGATTGTTCCGACGCTCGTCGTCACCCATCAGCAGCGGTGTCCAAGCCGGCATCAGATCTGACAGATGAACCGGAGCAGCGCTTTCTTCATACAACTTGCGCGCTTCGGAGGCGGGGCCGCGACGGGCGCCGAGCGACAGCACCCTGACAGTTCGGCAGAAGGCGCCCTGTGGGGCAGCCAGAATGTCGCCGATGCGGAGCACGTGGTTGGGCTTCCGGACAGCTATTCCGTTGACGGTGACGGCTCCCGTAGCGCAGAGACGCGCGGCGAGCGAGCGGCTCTTCACCAAACGCGCGAACCACAGCCATTGGTCGAGCCGCCGCCCTGCGCCCTCGGCAGAGGCGCCGCGGCCCTTCAAGCTAGCTTCAGCTCCCGGAGCTTGGCAAAGGGATGACCCTCGCCGGTCTGCCGACCTCCGCGGCTGCCCTTGCCCGTTTCACGCCGGCGCTGCGGCCGCGGAACAAATGTCTCCCCAGCAGCATCGATCACGGTACGGTAGCCGAGCGCCCCTAATAGCCCCCGCAAAGCTTGGGGTTCGACACCGGCGGTGGCCACAAGTTCCGCCACAGCGGGGAACGGGCCCTGGCGTGCCAGGCGCCTTGCCGCGGCCGCGAGCCGTTCCAGTCGATCGGGGCGCAGCGCGAACCCATCCAGAACACGTAAGCCGATCGCCGCATAAAACGAGCGCGGCAGCTCCGGGTCGATTCTGATCGGCTTCATGAGACGGTGTGCCGACGGCAGCAACGGGACGGGCCGGCCGTGCCGCACTCCCCAGAGAAGCGCCTGAAAGCGCATTGCATCGGCGCGCAACAGCGGTTCGAAATAGACGCTCTCGGTACCGAAGCGGACGCCGAGGCGGCTCAGTGCTTTCCGGTCCGGCGGCTCCAAGGCGGTGACTTGGCCCGCAACGTCGATGGCGGGCCGGCATCCGAGCGCGTCCACCATCTGGTAGACGAGTCCCCGCCCAACGCCGCTCAACGGCAATTCTTGTGCAGCGAACAGCGGCGTGAGCCGGCGCGCGATCTCGTTGCGCAGAAATTCCTGCAGCCGGCGGCGTACTCTCTCGCGCGCTTCCCCCTCGATGAAGTCGCTGGCAAGAGGCTCCGATCTCGGCGCCAGCAGCTTCTCTCCAGCTACCATCCGGCCCACCACTCCGCCGCGCCACCGCAGCTCCCCGTCGGTGCCGATCGCGAAGGCATCGTCGGCATCCGTCGCGAGGAGCCGAGTGCGGGCGGCGATCTCATCGCGGAGAACGCGTCCAGCGGCGGCAACCAGCATCCGCGCCTCGATTCCATCGACCGAATCGGGAACGAAGCGCAAACCTTCGATACGGCCGACATAAACGCCCTCGATAAGAACATCACCCGTTTTGGATACCGCGGCCATAACCTCGCCTTCGGATGCCAGCCGCCGTATGAGAAAAGCCGAACGCCGGTCGACAAAACGTAGTGTGATGCTTTCGTGCAGCGCGTCGGATAGTCGATCCTCGATGCCGCGGGCGCGCTCCTGCCACTCCGCCGAATCCTCGACCCAGTCGCCACGATGGGTGATGTAAGTCCAAGTGCGAATGTGCGCGATGCGGGCCATCAGAGTGTCTATGTCGCCATCGACGCGGTCGAGGCTCGTCATCTGCCCGGCCACCCATGCGGTGGGAAGCCGCTCCTCCGGTCCGGCGAGATGGAGGAAGCAATGGGCGAGCAGCCGAGTATGACTCTCGCTCATGACCTTGCGAAAATCGGGAATCTGACACACTTCCCAGAGCAGGCGAACCGCGCCTCGATGGGTAGCCAGTTCGCCGATCTCCGGGTTCCGCGCGAGGGATTGCAAGGCACGGTGGTCGTCCGCCTCCCGGGCCTGGACGAGACCAGGCACCGATGGCCGTTCGTCGAGACTCTTTAACAACGCAGCGATCGAGTCGAATTTGAGCCGGTTGTTGCGCCAGTTCACACGCGTCAACGGTTCGAACCGATGCGTTTCGATTGCCTCGACTATTTCCGGATCGAGCGAACCCTGCTCGGCGGTGGTCCCGAAGGTGCCGTCATTCATGTGCCGACCAGCGCGGCCGGCGATCTGAGCGATCTCGGCAGCAGTCAGGCGCCGGGGACCGCGACCGTCGAATTTGCCGGTCCGGGCAAAGGCGACGTGATCAAGGTCCATGTTCAGTCCCATCCCGATCGCGTCGGTGGCGACAAGGTAGTCGACCTCGCCCGCCTGAAACATACCGACCTGAGCGTTGCGCGCCCTCGGGCTCAGCGCCCCCATGACGACCGCAGTGCCGCCCCGCTGACGGCGGATCAGCTCAGCAAGAGAGAACACGTCTGAGATGGCAAAGGCTACCACCGCGCTTCGCGGTGGTAGCCGCGTCACCTTCTTGTAGCCGGTATACGACAAAGTCGAGAAGCGCGGTCGGCTGACATAGTCAACCCCGGGAACGAGCCGCCGCATCAGCGGCTTTATCGTATCGGCGCCGAGGAACATCGTTTCGTGCAGCCCGCGGGCGTGCAAGAGCCGTGCGGTAAAGACATGGCCGCGCTCGGGATCGGCGCACAGCTGAATTTCATCCACCGCCAGAAAATCGACCTGACGGTCGAGCGGCATCGATTCGACCGTGCAGACGAAATAGGACGGGCTCGGCGGCAGGATCTTCTCTTCGCCGGTGATCAGGGCGACGGAGCGTGCTCCCCTCAGTTTGACGATCCGGTCGTAATTCTCGCGGGCGAGCAGTCGCAGCGGGAAGCCGATCATGCCGCTGCAATGGCCGAGCATCCGCTCGATGGCGAGATGGGTCTTGCCGGTGTTGGTCGGCCCGAGGACCGCGACAAGCCGCGGAGCGGGGCGGGGCATGGCCATGCCCTATAGGTATCGGGTGGAACCGTCGCGGGGGCAAGAGCAAACCGACCAAAATTACAGATGCGACGCTGCATCCCAGGCCGCGCAGGCTCGCTCGGCCCCGATTAACGGGTGTTTAGTGAGATTCTGCTCAACTCGGCATGTCACTCGAATTTCGAGGCGCTGCGAAGGTTCTCCGGAAATGATGGAATGCTGCTAGAAAGCTACTGTTCGCGCCTGGGCAGCCTGGTCGAACATCGATATTCCAGCCTCGCCCTCCTCGAGGCAAAACAGCAGGCTGAAAAGGCTGCGTCTGTCGCGCATCAAGCGATGTTGAAGGCAAGGGAAGCCGACCGAGCTAAAAGCAAATTCCTTGCCAACATGGCCCACGAGCTCCGCACCCCGTTAAATGCAATCATCGGTTTTTCTGAAATCATCAAGCTAGACAAGATTCGAATGCGAGAGCAATATCCGGAATACGCTGGATATATTCACGATGCGGGCACAATTTTGCTCGACATCATCAACAGTATTCTCGATCTCGCGCGAATTGAATCAGGGAAGATCTTGCTGCAAGAAGAACTTGTTTCTCTTGACCAACTCGTTCGGTCAGCGATTAACACCATCCGTCCGATCGCTCAAAGGAAGGCAATAGAAATCGATGATCTCGGTAAGCCGAGATCGACGATAGTTTATGTGGACTCATTAAAGCTGAAACAGATCATGTTAAATCTGCTGTCCAATTCTGTTAAGTTCACGGAACCACGGGGTCTTATAGAGATAGACACGGTCGTTGACACGGACGGATATTTGGTGCTCTCGATCAAAGATACGGGCATCGGCATCGCGGCTGAGCAGATCGAAAAGGTATTCCAACCCTTCGAGCAAGTCGCAGATCACCTAACCCGCGGACATGAGGGTACTGGTCTGGGCCTGCCAATCGCAAAGGCCTTGATCGAGCTGCACGGTGGCGAGCTTGTTTTGAGCAGCCAACTCGGCGTCGGTACGACCGCTAGAATTCGGCTACCCGGCGGCCGAGTGCGAGACGCTATAGGTTGCGGACAAAATAGTGCCGAACCCCCACCAGCTATATCACGACAGGACCAACCCCGATATCAATAATAGCGGGGCTGGAAACATGGACGGTAGCGCCCTTCTCCTTAGCGAAGGCTTCCGTGTAGGACGCATTATTGCCGTGTCAGCCTGTCAAGCGGTCGCTTTACTAGAAGGTCCGAGTGTCGCCGCTTCACGGGCCGGTACGCCGCTCGAGATGGGTACCCTGGTCAAGATGCGGACGCGGGTGTCGATCGCCTATGGCATGGTGACCGGCCTCAGGGTGCCGCTACCAAGCCTGGGATCTTCCGACAAGGACCTAAAACTTGTCGAGCTCGAGCTCGTTGGCGAAATTCAAGATGCTTGCACTGGCGCCGGTTTTCAGCGCGGAGTCTCCGCTTATCCGGCGCTGGACGAGCCCATCTATCTCGCCTGCGCTGAGGATCTCGCACAGGTTTACGCTTGCCCGAAAGTCGCCACAGCTCCAGTCGGCACGATACACCAGAATGGTGCGGTGCCGGCTTATATTTTGGTTGATGAGCTGTTCGGCAAGCATTTCAGCATTGTTGGCGCCACGGGATCCGGGAAATCCTGTGGTCTTGCAACCATTCTCAAGGCCGTCATCAATCATAGTCCAAATGCTCATGTGATATTACTCGATCCCCACAATGAATACGCGCAAGCGTTTGGTGATAATGCTATAATACTAGGCCCGGCAGATAGCTTATACCTGCCCTTCTGGCTGTTCAACTTTGAAGAAATAACAGAAGTTGTGCTCGGGCCGGATCACAACGGGGAACATGCAAAAATATTGGGAGAGGGGATACTTGCTGCTAAGCACTCCTATTTCGCCAAGGCAGGCCTAGATAAATTCGGAACGGTGGACACGCCCGCCCCCTATCGAATGTCGGACGTGCTTCGTTTTCTAGACACCGCGATGGGCAGCCTCAATCGGCCCGAGAGCATACCCGCCCATCAAACCGTCAAAGGAAGGATCCTCGCCCTCCAAAATGACGCCCGCTATGGATTCGTGTTTGGCAGTCGGCTGACTTTGCGCGATGAACTCTCCGAGATTCTTGGTCAGCTTTTTCGGATCCCGGTTAACGGGCAGCCCGTTACTGTCCTCGACCTTTCCGGGATTCCATCAGAGGTCGTCAATGTCGTGGTGTCCGTGCTCTGCCGGCTAACCTTTGATTTCGCGCTCTGGAACGAAACGCCGGTTCCGCTAACGATCGTATGCGAAGAGGCTCACCGCTACGCTCCGCGCGACAAGCAGCGGGGTTTCGAGGCGGCGAAACGTGCGCTGTTCCGAATTGCCAAAGAGGGCCGGAAGTACGGAGTATCGCTGTGTGTGGTTACGCAACGGCCGTCTGATCTGGCCCCCGGCCTGCTCTCGGAATGTAATACCATATTCGCGTTCAGGATGACCGGGCAGGAGGATCAGGACATCGTACGAGGCGCCCTCCCCGAGGCCTCTCATGGGCTGATGAACTTCTTGCCGGCTTTGCGCAACGGGGAGGCGATCGCCGTTGGCGAGGGCGTGTCGGTGCCGATGCGGATTTGCTTTACACCGCCGCCGGAGTGGCGGCGCCCGAGGAGCGCCACGGCATGCTTCGCGAGGGCGTGGTCGGATGAGGTGGACAATTCGGTTGTAGAGCGCACGGTCGAGCGTTGGCGGCGCGGCATGCGATAGCGAGCGTGGTCGATCCCAGCTGACGGTCTTGCACCGCAAAGAATTTGGCCACATATGCTCGGCGAGTTCCCGCCAACCCTCGACGGCAACGATGACCCAGGAAACAAGAAGCTTCCAGGCGGAAGTCAGCCGCTTACTGGAAATTGTCGCGCACTCGCTGTACAGCGAAAAGGAGATCTTCTTACGCGAGTTGATCTCTAACGCCTCGGATGCGTGCGACCGGCTGCGTTATGCCTCGCTGACCGAGCCGGCTTTAGCCGAAGGCGACGCTGAATATCGCGTAACGCTCACCCCCGATAAGCCCGCCCGCACCCTTGCGATCGCCGACAATGGCATCGGCATGAACCGTGAGGAGCTGATCGACAATCTCGGCACGATCGCACGATCCGGCACCGCCGCTTTTGTAAACCAGCTGTCGGGCGACGCGCGCAAGGATATGAGCCTGATCGGGCAATTCGGGGTCGGCTTTTATTCGGCCTTCATGGTCGCCGAGAAAGTCGAAGTCCTGAGCCGCAAGGCCGGTGAGACCCAAGGCTGGCACTGGGCGTCCGACGGTAAGGGCGACTTCACGGTCGAGCCGCAGCCCGACCTCCCACGCGGCGCCAAAATCATCGTCCATTTGCGCGAGGGCGAGGATGATTATCTCGACCCGGCAAGACTACGGCGGATCGTCAAGACCTATTCGGACCATATCGGCTTGCCGATCATCCTGAACGAGGGCGGCAAGGAAGAGACCATCAACACCGCCTCGGCCCTGTGGACGCGTCCGCGGTCGGAAATTACCGCCGAGCAATATAAGGAGTTCTACCATCACGTCGGCCATAGCTTTGATGACCCGTGGCTGACTTTGCACAGCAAAGCGGAAGGCGTTCTCGAATACACGAGCCTTCTGTTCGTACCGTCGACCAAACCATTCGATTTATTCGATCCGGAGCGTAAGAGCCGGATCAAACTTTATGTGCGACGGGTGTTCATCACCGACGAGGCGACGGAGCTTCTACCGGCCTATTTGCGGTTTCTGCGCGGCATAGTCGACAGCGAGGACCTGCCGCTCAACATCAGCCGCGAGATGCTGCAATCCAACCCGATGGTAGCCAGAATTCGCCAGCAATTGACGAGGCGAATGTTGAGTGAACTCGCGAAAAAAGCCGGCGAGACGCCCGACGAATATAGCAAATTTTGGGAGAATTTCGGGGCTGTGCTCAAGGAAGGTCTCTACGAGGACCGTGACCATCGCGACGAACTGCTGGCGCTTGCCCGGTTCCGCTCGACGAGCCGAGACGAGCTCGTTTCGCTCGACGATTACATCGCTGCAATGAAGCCGGGCCAGGATGCCATCTATACGATCCACGGCGACAATCTCGACGTGATCAAAAAAAGCCCGCAGATCGAGGGGTTTCAGGCGCGCGGGGTCGAAGTGCTGCTCATGACCGATCCGATCGACGAATTCTGGGTGTCGGCGATCGATCGATACAAAGAGAAACCGTTTAAGTCGACGACCCGCGGCGGTGTCGATCTCGACAAGATCCCTTTGTCCGAAGTGCCCGAAGAGAAGGGTCCTGAACCTCCTGCGAAACTCGCCAGTCTGATTGCCATTTTCAAATTGGCGCTCGGCGACACGGTCAAGGACGTCCGCAGTTCCGAACGCCTGACCGACAGTGCAGTCTGTCTTGTCGCCGACGAGGGCGACATGGATATGCACCTCGAGCGGCTGTTAAAGCAGCATCGTCAGCTCGATACCGGCTCCCGGCGCATCCTGGAGGTCAACCCGCGGCACAAGCTGATCGAGCGTCTGGCTGCGAGCGTTGGTGAACCGAGTGCGTCGGACCAGTTGTCGGAATTCGCCTGGCTGCTTCTCGACCAAGCGCGCATTGTCGAAGGCGAGCAGCTTCCCGATCCGCCCGCCTTCGCTCGCCGTCTCGCTACGCTGCTCGAGCGCGGTTTGCCGCAAGCTGCATAATTGGAGGGTGAGAACGATTATTCGGGAAAGGGCGGTACCGCTCCCTCGGGCAGCGCGACCTGAAAGGCGTTCAGCGTGTTCCCGATCAGAGTGTAATAGCCGGTAATCGCGATTACCTCGGTCAGACCGGTTTCCCCCAATGTCGTGACCGCCTCGCTGAAGGTCGCGTCGGAGAGGCGCTGCGTCTTGAACAGCTCGGTGCAGACCCGATGAACTAGCGTTTCATCCTTCTGTTCAAAGCTCGGCGTCTCGCCGCGACGGATGGCCTCAATCCCCGTTGCAGGTACACCTGCCTTCTCGGCAAGCGGAGCGTGTGCGTACCACTCGTACTGTGCCCGCCAGAACTGGGCAGTGGTAATTATCGCAAGCTCGGAAAGACGGTCTGGAAGCGAGGTTCCCCAGCGCAAATGCTCGCCGAGCTTTGCCGCGTGTTCGCAAATCTCGGGAGCGCGAATCAGCAGTTGGAACGGGCCGCCGAACCGGCCGCGCCGCCCGGCCACAATCAAATCGTGCACGCGCCGCTGAGCGGGTGTCATCTCTGCAGTCGTAATTTCGCGATACCGCGCCATTCTTCCTCTACCCCTTGTGTATTCCTGATGTCGGCCAGGCCAACCCCAAGCTGGAATTTAATCGATTCCGAGGGAGAGCGCGAGACAGAGCCGTTGTGTACCAGCGAAAACACGCGGTCATTGCCCGCCAGTGACGCTCGGCGCCGTCAGCCCTCTGCCCGCCCGCTGTTCGTGTAGCCGCGAGGTTACATCGAATTAATCCGCCTGAAAGACGTCTGTCACCTAGAGGATCCAATTATCGGGCGATCTGCTCTCGCTGGTTGCGAGTCCGCGGCCAGCCGGGCATCTCGCTCGACAGGAGGACCAATTGGTGGAAGTCAAGGACAACGAGAGGCGCCAACCTCTATTGCGCAAGAGCCGCGCCGCCGCGCTCGGCTTCGGACTAGGTGCAACACTCGCCCTCTCGCCCTTTGTGTGGGCCGAAAATCCGACGGGTGCGAACGAGCCGGCTCAGGCCGGAAACTCCGCGCCGCAAGCGATGACCTCTCCGATCGCGCTGATGCAGCATCAGAGCTTTGCACCGCTAGTTAAGAAGGTGTCCCCGGCTGTAGTCAACATATCAGTGACGCAGAGCGTCGCGTCCGATACTACGACCGAAGAGTCTGAACCGGGAGCCTCGCCCGGCTTTCCCAATTCCCCATTCGACGAGTTCCTACGCCGCTTCTTCGACCAACAAAACCAGAATGGTCAGCGTCATCTGTTTCCCCAAATGCCAGAAAACCAAGCCCACCGCATAGCGCTCGGCTCGGGGTTCATCATCGATGCCTCCGGTTACGTAGTGACCAATAGTCACGTAGTCGGGAACGCCGGAAAGGTCGAAGTAACACTGCAGGATAATAGCAAGTACCCAGCGAAAATTATCGGTCGCGATCCCAAGACCGATATCGCGCTATTGAAGATCAAGGCAGACCAGCCACTGCCCTACGTAGCATTTGGCGACAGCAGCACAGCTCAGGTCGGCGATTGGGTCATGGCAGTCGGTAATCCATTTGGGCTTGGCGGGACCGTAACCACAGGAATTATCTCGGCCCGGGGGCGGGATATCCACTCGGGCCCATTCGACGATTTCTTGCAGATCGATGCACCAATAAACCGGGGGAATTCCGGTGGTCCGACGTTCAACCTGGACGGCCAGGTGATCGGCATCAATACTGCGATTTACTCGCCGAACGGTGGCAGCGTCGGTATCGGCTTCGCTGTGCCGTCCAATTTAGCAAAGACCGTGGTTACGCAACTGGAGGAGCACGGCAAGGTTAGTCGCGGCTGGCTCGGGGTGCAGATCCAGGAAGTGACCCCGGCGATAGCGGCAAGCCTCGGATTGCAGAGCGAGCACGGAGCGCTGGTTGCCGTGGTGACTCCAGACAGTCCCGGAGCAAAAGCCGGCCTCAAGCAAGGTGACGTGATTTTGTCGTTCGGCGGCAGCGAGGTGAGCCGCCTTCGCGATCTCCCCCGGCTGGTGGCCGAGGCCGCACCCGACTCCGGGGCGAAGATGAAAGTCTGGCGCAATGGCCAGACGCTAGACCTGCAGGCGACATTGGGTGAACTTCCTAATAATGAACAGATGGCATCTGCGACTGGTGGGCAGGAGGAGGATGCCTCGGCTCGCGCAGACGCGCTCGGTATGCATTTCGCAACTCTCAACAGCCAACTCCGGCGGGAGCTGCACACGGGAAAAGAGGCGCAGGGTGTGGTAATTACCCGGGTCGATCCCGGCAGTGCCGCCGACGAAGTCGGGTTGAGCGAGGGTGACGTCGTGGTCGCGATCGACAAGCATCCGGTGAAGACCCCGCAGGAGGCGGCAGAAAAATTGAAGGACGCCGCCACCTCGGCAAAGAAAAGCGCTCTCCTCCTGCTGAACCGTCGCGGCGTCACGCAGTATGTCGGCGTGAGTTTGAGCGCAAATCAAGGCTAAACGGCAAGCACTAGGGCTGCAACCCCTCCTCCGGACGGCTTCACCTCCTGAGGAGGGGTTAACGGAAATCTGCAATGCAGACGAGCACCCTCGACACTTTCAGCGCGGGCGAAAACTCGACGTTCGGTACCCACTTGCTTCACGTGCCGGCAATGGAGCACGCGCCTCGAGACGTTCCAATTCGATGCGAGTGCGGGCGCCGGCCCGCAGCAAGCGATCCGTCGCCTCTCGGAGCGCGGCGCGACTTTCGATGGTATCATCCGCTAAAGCGCCATCGAACGCTGCAAGGAAGGCCGAGATATCGCTATCGACCCGTTCGCGGAGTGCTCGATCAATGAACGCACGGTCCTCTGCGATCGAGCGAGTAGCGGCGCCATTATTGCCCGCTGCATAGGGAGCGGAGTTCTGACGGGCGGGGTGCGCGTTCAACCTTTGTTGTACCGTGTCCACAGGCAGCACCGCCGAAGCATTGGCCATATCGGCACTGCGACCGTGACGATGCGGAGTTTCCACTCGCTGCGCACTATCGTCGTGGGCGAGCGGAAGGTGAAGTGTGCGGCGGGGCTCCCCAGGTTGCGTTTGCGAGCCCCCTGCATCAGGAATGCCTGGCAAGCTGCCGTTTGCAGACGGAGCGGCATGGGCCGGCGCTTCGATGTGCCGATTGGCCGGGTGGCTATCCCGCGCACCGACAATTTCTGCCGCTCCGTCGGATGCCGCTGGCGTCCCAGTCTGCGCGGAATCGGGTCCCAAGGAAGCTGGTTCGGACCCCGCGTCAACGACCGGACCGGAGGCCAATGCCGTAGGAATGGGCAGGGCTTCTTCACCGATTTCCGAGACTTCAGCTGTGACTTCAGTGGCCTGCATGTCGTCCGGGTGCGCTTTCACCAGTTGCGGTTCCGAAGATGAGATCCCGCTCCGCTCCGTGCCCTCCGCAGCTGCATCGCGCGCACGGCCTCGGCTTAAAATGTAGCTGATTGCCGGTGGCGAGCAATCATAGGTTCGGGCTATGCTCGCCAGAGTTTCACCCGCCTCATATCTCTTGATGATCGAGGGCCAGTCCTGTTGGGGTATTTTCCCTCTTTTACTTGATCTCTCCATATCGCGGACCTTTAGCTACAACTCTTGTACGTGTGTTGTTGGTTCCCAACCCCGTGAGTCGGCAATAACGACGTCCAAAGAACACCGTTAATCAACACCGGCTAGAAAGAGGGCGGTAGAGTGACGATCGCAGCTGAGCCCAGACCTGGCGGTTGCACCGCAACCCGAGCCCTTTCTCAAGGGCCTCACATTAACGTTTGCTCAGTCAACGGGGAAGAGGAATTCTTTGCTTCAGATCACGTTTTTAGATCTGCAGCGTAAATTCGGCGTTCGGCGCCCGATCGATCGCCTCAGATTCGGACGATCTTGCCAGGGTTAAGAATACCGTCGGGATCTAGCGCCTTCTTTACCGTGCGCATCACACTGACCGCCTCGCCGTGCTCGGCGACCAGGAAGTCCATCTTGCCATGGCCTACCCCATGTTCGCCGGTGCACGTCCCCTCCATCGCAAGTGCGCGGTCGATCATGCGCCCGTTGAGCCGGTTGGCCTCCACCAACTCTTCGGGCTGATCCGGGTCGAGCATGAAGACAAGGTGAAAATTTCCATCCCCGACATGCCCCACCAAGGCATAGGGAAGCGGGGACTCGGCGAGATCGCGCTTCGTCTCGCCAATACATTCGGCAAGCCGTGAGATCGGCACGCAGACGTCGGTCGCAAGGCCCTTAGATCCAGGACGAAGCGCCAATGCGGCGTAGTAGGCGTCGTGTCGCGCCTGCCACAGCTTCGAACGTTGCTCTGGCGTCGTTGCCCAGCGGAAATCGTCGCCGCCATACTCGGCGGCGATCGCCTTTACCATCTCCGCCTGTTCCGCCACTCCGCCCGGCGTCCCGTGGAATTCGAAGAAAAGCGTGGGAGCCTCTTTGTGGTCGAGCTTCGAGTATTTGTTGATCGCAGCGATTTGAATTTCATCGAGTAATTCGATCCGCGCAACCGGCACGCCGCTCTGAATTGTCAAAATGACCGTGTCGACCGCACCTTCGATATCCGGAAACGCACAGACCGCGGCCGATATGGCTTCGGGAATGCCATAGAGCCGCACTGTGAGCTCGGTAATGATACCGAGCGTACCCTCGGATCCGACGAACAGGCGGGTCAAATCGTATCCGGCTGCCGACTTGCGGGCCCGCCGCGCGGTCCGAATGATCCTGCCGTCGGCGAGCACCACTTTCATGGCCAACACATTTTCGCGCATTGTTCCATATCGGACGGCATTGGTTCCCGACGCTCGCGTCGCCGCCATTCCCCCGAGCGAAGCATCGGCGCCGGGGTCGATTGGAAAAAAAAGCCCGGTGTCGCGCAGATGCTCGTTCAGCTGCTTGCGCGTGACACCCGCTTCGACAGTGGCGTCCAGGTCTTCCGCGTTGACGCGCAAGATACGGTTCATCTGGGACATGTCGATGCATATCCCGCCCGCCAGCGCGGCTACGTGCCCCTCAAGGGATGTTCCGGCGCCGAACGCGATGATCGGCGTTTTGTATTCGGCGCAGAGCTTGACGATCGCGGATACTTCCTCGGTGCTGCGGGCAAATGCGACGGCATCCGGGGCATGCGGCGTATGGTAGGATTCGTCTTTGCCGTGGTGCGCGCAAACCGCCGCCGAGGCGGAGACCCGATCGCCGAGCAGCCCGCGCAACGAGACGAGCAGCGAGCCATCGAGAGAGGAGCGGGGAAGAGCGGCGGATGCGGGCATAGCGGCAACCGATCTCGGGGAGCTGGTTCCGGTGCGTCTCAATTACTCCCCGGGCGAGCACTGCCGCAACAAGCAATCACTCAGCCGCCAACAGCGCGAGAGCATCGGAGCCGACTCACGGCGGTGCTACCGACCAGTCGTTTCGCAGACACTCGGCTTCCGGTCATTTCCGGACGTAATACCGTGCGCCCGAGGCAGTTCGTTTCCTTTACTCCGATCGGTTGCAGCCCTCATTGAGCAACCACGGGGGAAACACTACGTTTCCAAGGTTCACAGAGGCGAGGCTCGGAGGTCGTGATGGCGCTGGCGGCGGTCACCCTCGACGACAAATACACGCTGGAGAGGGGGCGGGCCTATCTGACCGGTACCCAGGCGCTGGTGCGTTTGCCTATGATGCAGCGCCAGCGCGACGCCGCAGCCGGTCTCGACACGGCCTGTTTTATCTCGGGGTATCGCGGTTCGCCTTTGGGTGGGTTCGACCAGGGCCTGTGGAGCGCGCGGCGATTTCTCGAGCGCAACCACATACAGTTTCAGCCGGCGATCAACGAAGAGCTCGGTGCTACGGCGGTTTGGGGTAGTCAGCAGATCGCCTTATTTCAAGGGGCGAAGTATGACGGCGTCTTCGCGCTGTGGTACGGCAAAGGCCCCGGCGTAGATCGTAGTGGCGACGTTTTAAAGCACGGCAACGCGGCCGGCTCGGCACGTCATGGCGGGGTGCTTCTCCTCGCCGGCGACGACCACACCTGCAAATCGTCAACCCTGCCGCATCAGTCCGAATACGCCTTTATGGATGCCTGCATCCCGGTACTTAACCCGTCCGGAGTGCAGGAAATGCTCGACCTCGGCCTTTATGGCTGGGCGATGTCGCGCTATTCGGGGTGTTGGATAGCCTTCAAAACGATTGCCGAGACTGTCGACAGTTCGGCCGCGGTCGAGTTCGGCCCGGAGCGTATCGAGATCGTGCTGCCCGATGATTTCGAGATGCCGCCGGGCGGGCTAAATATTCGCTGGCCTGATCAGCCTCTCGATCAAGAATTTCGCCTGCATAAGCACAAGCTCTACGCTGCCTTGGCTTTCGCGCGCGCCAACCGGCTCGACCGCATCGTGATCGACAGTCCGCGGCCACGGTTCGGGATTGTCACCACGGGCAAATCCTACCTCGATGTGCGCCAAGCGCTCGACGACCTCGGGATTGACGACGCGCACGCCGCCGAAATCGGCTTCCGGCTGTACAAGGTTGCGATGTCCTGGCCGCTGGAACGCGAGGGTATCCGAAATTTTGCTGAGGGGCTCGAGGAAATCCTCGTCGTCGAGGAAAAGCGCGCGGTCATCGAGAACCAGTTTAAGGAGCAACTCTACAATTGGCGTGAAGACGTCCGCCCGCGCGTCATCGGCAAGTTCGACGAGGAACGCAACTGGATATTGCCGTCGAACGGCGAACTGACGCCAGCCCAGATTGCCCGCGTCGTCGCCCAGCGCATTGCCCGCTTTCACACCTCACCACGCATCGCCGAACGCCTCGCTTTTCTCGAAGCGAAGGAACGCCAGCTCGGCGGTGATGTGGTGCCGTTCAGTCGCACGCCGTATTTTTGCTCCGGCTGCCCGCACAACACCTCCACCAAGGTTCCGGAGGGCAGCCGCGCGGTCGCCGGCATTGGTTGCCATTACCTCGCCCAGTTCATGGATCGATCCACCGCGACTTTTACCCAGATGGGCGGAGAAGGGGCGCCGTGGATTGGCCAGGCGCCGTTCACGGAAACCACTCATATATTTGCTAATCTCGGTGACGGCACCTACACTCATTCAGGCGTGCTGGCGATACGCGCGGCCGTCGCCGCCAACGTCAATATCACCTACAAACTGCTGTTCAACGACGCGGTTGCGATGACCGGCGGTCAGCCGATCGACGGCGGCTTGACCGTGCCGGTGCTGACCCGACAGCTCGCCGCCGAGGGGGTGCGCCGGATTGTCGTCGTGACCGACGAGCCCGACAAATACGCGCCGGGCGTCGATTTCGCACCGGGCGCGACGGTGCGCCACCGCGACGATCTCGACGCGGTTCAACGCGAGCTGCGAGACATCGAGGGTGTAACCGCGATTGTTTACGATCAGACGTGCGCCGCCGAGAAGCGCCGCCGCCGCAAGCGCGGCCGCTTCCCCGATCCGGCCAAACGGGTCTTTATCAACGACTTGGTCTGCGAGGGTTGCGGCGATTGCTCGAACACCTCGAACTGCCTGTCGGTGGTGCCGGTCGAGACAGAGTTCGGCCGCAAACGAGCAATCGATCAGTCGAGCTGCAACAAGGATTATTCCTGCGTTGAAGGCTTCTGCCCGAGTTTCGTCACTGTGCACGGCGGCACGCTGAAGCAGCGTAAGGCCGGCGACCTCGGCGAGGAGAAATTGGCGCTGCTGCCCGAGCCGGCTCACCCGGGCCTCGACGAACCCTACGGCATCCTCGTCACCGGCGTCGGCGGAACCGGTGTGGTTACGATCGGTGCGTTGCTCGGAATGGCGGCGCATCTCGAGGGAAAGGGCTGCACGGTCCTCGACATGACCGGCCTCGCACAAAAGGGGGGCGCCGTCTACAGCCATGTGAGGATCGCCAATCGGCCCGAGGAGATCCATGCAGTGAGGATCGCTGCCGGTGGCGCTCGCTTGCTCCTCGGGTGCGATCTCGTGGTCTCGGCGAGCGCCGATGCGCTGTCGAAGTTGCAACGCGGCTACAGCCGAGCGATCGTGAACAGTCACCAAACCATCACCGGCGAGTTCACTCGCAACCCGGATCTCGTCTTCCCCGGCAGCGAACTGCAGCAGAGCATCGCCGGTGCGACCGGACCGGACAATTCCGAGTTTTTCGACGCCACCCGTCTCGCAACCGGACTATTTGGGGATTCGATCGCAAGCAATCTTTTCATGCTCGGCTATGCGTATCAGCGAGGGGGGATACCGCTCTCAGCCGAGGCGATCGAGCGGGCCATCACGCTTAACGGCGTCGCGGTCGAGTTCAACCAGCGTGCCTTTGGCTGGGGAAGACGCGCAGCCGCGGATCCGGCGCTTGTCGACGCCCGTGCGACTCCGCCCACCGCGCTGCCGGTGACCCACCGTCTTTCTCAGACGCTCGATGAGGCGATTGACCGGCGCGCAGCGTTCCTGACCGAGTATCAAAACGCTGCCTATGCAGCCCGCTATACCTCGACTGTCGGGCGCATCCGCGAGGCGGAAGCCGCAAATCTCTCGGGCGCGACAGCTTTGACAGACAGGGTTGCACGCGCCTTGTTCAAGCTGATGGCATACAAAGACGAAT
>Ga0207693_10001462_pt1 | contig 20878 bp, 17 predicted proteins | sample LARL81metaG_FD_184347 | JGI IMG/M metagenome (GOLD analysis project Ga0207693, IMG submission 184347) | Corn, switchgrass and miscanthus rhizosphere microbial communities from Kellogg Biological Station, Michigan, USA - LAR L8-1 metaG... | ecosystem: Host-associated > Plants > Roots >... | reverse complement strand
GGAGCTTGTGTCCCGGAGAGTCGGCCGCCTTTTGCTGGCTGAAGTCGCCCTGTCCTCCGGTCCAGCCCTGCTTACGCAGCTGCGCGTGCTCTTGCTTGACCAGATCGGTGGAGTTCTTGTAGCGGCGATCGACGACGACGAGCTCGATCGCGCAGTACGCGTTCTTGCCACGGTCGCACGAGCGCACCTGCGCGACCACGTTGGCGCCGTCGACGAGCGGAAGCTGTGTGAGCTTGGGCTGGTGCCGGCCGCCGCCGGAACCGCAGCCGGCGAGCACCGCGGCGAGCGCGGCCAATCCGAGGAGCGCGACCAGCGCACGGCTTAGTCTTCCGGCGATCATGGGTTCCAGCGCAAGGGTAACCGAGCTACCTGCGTGGGCCGGCAGTTTGCTGGCGCGTTCGCGCGTTGGACGCCTGGGCCTGGTGGACGACGACGGCGCCCCGCGGGTCCTGCCGGTCACCTATGCGATCGACGGCGAAACGCTCGTGACCGCCGTCGACCAGAAGCCAAAGCAGCGCCGCGGAGAGGAGCTGGCTCGCGTCCGCTGGCTGCGCGCGCGGCCGACCGCGGCGCTCACCGTCGATCACTACGACGATGACTGGTCTGCGCTTGCCTGGGTGCAGGCGCTCGGCGCGATCCGCGTTCTCGACGCGGCAAGCGCAACGGACGCGATCGCTGCTCTGACCGAACGCTACGAGCCGTATCGAAGCGACCCGCCGGCCGGCCCGCTGCTCGTCCTCGAGCCAAACCGCCTGCTGTGGTGGCACGCCTAGCGCAAGCCCGAACCGCACCGGCACCATGAGCCTCGGTCGCTACGCGCTCGGTGCCGCCTGCCTACTGATCTTGCTGGCGTCGCTGGCACTTGCCGCGGTGAACGTCCGGCGGCGCTGGCTGGCGGACTGGACCGGGGCCCCGGCGCGCCTGGCCGAGATCGTGATCGCGATCGCGACACTGGTCGCGATCCTCGAGGTGCTGGGGACGGTCGGCTGGTTTGCGCTGGCGCCGATCGTGGCGGCCTGCGCCGCGGCCGGCGGCGCCAGCGTGCTGCTCACGCCGGACGCTCGGCGAGCGAGCCGGCCTCCGCGGCGCGCCGGCGGCCTCGTCGCAGCGGGGCTCGCGGTCGCGGTCACCGCGGCGGTGGCGGCCGAGTGGGCCGGACCTACGCTCCAGGCATACGACGTCGGCATTCGCACGTTCGATTCGGTCTGGTACCACCTCCCCTGGGCCGCTTCGTTTGCTCAGACGGGGCACATCGCGCCGCTGCGCTACACGGACATCGAGTACCTGACGGCGTTCTATCCGGCCACCGCCGAGATGCTGCACGGACTCGGCATCGTGCTCTTCCGGCACGACACCCTGTCGCCGGTCCTGAACCTGGTCTGGGCGATCCTCGTGCTGTTCGCGGCATGGTGCGTGGGACGGGCGCGAGGAGCGGGCGCCGCAGCGACGAGCGGTGTGGCGGTGGTGCTGGCAACGCCGATGATGAACTCGTCCCAGGCGGGCAGCGCGGCCAACGACGTCGTCGGGATGTTCTTCCTGCTCGCGTCCGTGGCGCTGGTCCTGGCCGGCGACGGCCGCACGCCCGCGCTCACGCTCGCGGCCGTGGCGGCCGGCCTGGCAATCGGCACGAAGCTCAGCATGGTGGCGCCGGCGCTGGCGCTCGCCGTCGGCGTGGTCGCAATCGCGCCGCGCGACCGGCGCGGGGCGACCGCATCGGTGTGGCTCGCGGCCCTGGTGCTCGCCGGCGGCTACTGGTACGCGCGCAACCTGATCGCGGTCGGCAACCCGCTGCCGTGGAGCAGCCTGGGCGTCCTCCCCACGCCGGCCGCCCCGCTGCAGCAGCACACGGGCTTCGCGGTCGCGCACTACCTGACGAGCTCGATGGCGTGGAAGCACTTCTTCGAGCCGGGGCTCGCGGCCGGGCTTGCACGCTGGTGGACGGTGATCCTCGCGTTTGCGGTCGTCGGCCCGGTGTTGTGCCTGCTTCCGGGAGCCGGGAGCACAGTGCGCATGCTCGGGCTGGTCGCGCTCGTCTCGCTCGCCGCGTATCTGGTCACGCCCGAGACCGCGGCCGGGCCGGCAGGCGATCCGGCCGGGTTTGCGTTCAACCTGCGCTACGCGGCGCCCGCACTGGCGCTGTGCTTCGCGCTCCTGCCACTTGCGCCGGCGTTCGACGGCCCCGGCCGCCAGTCCGCGCTGGTCGTTGCGCTCGCCGCGGTGCTGCTGGCGACCGTGACCAAGGGCTCGTTGTGGCCGCACCGGCACGTCCTGGGAATCGTGCTCGTCGCCGTCGCCCTGTCGGCTGCGGGGCTCGCGCTGACGGCGATGAGCGGTCGCGCTCCGCGCTACCTGATCATTTCGCTGGCGGCGTTGCTGCTGCTCGCGGGCGCGGCGGCCGGATACGGCTGGCAGCGGCATTACCTGCGCGGGCGATACCAGTTCAACCCCGGGGTCTCCTACCTGTCACACGTGTGGGATTACTTCCGGACGGTTCATCACGCGCGAGTGGGCGTCGTCGGCACCTTCGGCGGCTTTTTCTCCTATCCGCTGTGGGGGCTCGACGACTCAAATCACGTGCAGTACGTCGGCGCCCACGGGCCCCACGGCTCGCTCCAGGCGATCGCCACCTGCCGCCAGTGGCGCGAGGCGCTGAACGCGGGGCGCTACGAGTACGTGGTCACAACGCCGGCGCGTGACCCCTGGCACCCCAAGCGCCTGGCACCGTCGCCCGAATCCGGGTGGACCGGCTCGGATCCCGCCGCCAAGCTGGTGCTGAGTCGCCGGGCGAAAGGGCAGCCGATCGCCGTGTACAGGATCCGGGGCCGGATGCACCCGACCGCGTGTCAGCCCGGGCACAGCCACTAACCTCCCAAAACATGTCCGCAACTGCCGATCCACTCACCGATCCCGAGCTGCTTGAGACCGCCTGGGACCTCGACCCCCTCGTCGAGGGCGATGGCGAAGCCGGGGTCGACCGCCAGCTTGACGAGGCGGTCGCCGCCGCCTCGGAGTTCTCCGACCGCTACGCCGGCAAGGTCGGCGAGTTCGACCGCCACGGGCTCGCGCAGGCGATGCACGAGCTCGAGCGCATCCACGAGCTGATCGGGCGCGCGGGCTCCTACGCCGCCCTGCGCTTCTCGACGGATACCGCGGACCCGACGCGCGGGGCGTTGCTGCAGCGAGTTCAGGAGCGCGGCACCGAGCTCGAGACCAAGCTCCTGTTCTTCGATCTGGAGTGGGCGGCGGTCGACGACAAGCTCGCCGAGAAGCTTCTTGCCGTTCCTGACGCCGGTGATGACGAGCTCGAGTTCTGTCGCCACCACCTCCGGACCGTCCGGCGGTATCGGCCCCACCTCCTGTCTGAGAAGGAGGAGAAGCTGCTGGCCGAGAAGTCGATCTCGAGCCAGAGTGCCTGGGCGCGGCTGTTCGGCGAAGTGGTTGCGGCGCTGCGGGTCGACCTCGACGGTGACGAGGTGCCGCTCGACGTTGCGCTCAGCCGCCTCCAGCTCGCAGATCGAGACACCCGCAAGGCTGCCGCCGAGGCTGTCTCGCAGACGCTCGAGCCAGGTCTCCGCACGCGCGGTTTTATCTACAACACGCTCGTCTACGACAAGTCCGTCGAGGACCGGCTGCGCTCATACCCGCACTGGCTGGCCAGCCGCAACCTCGCAAATGAGGCCTCCGACGAGTCCGTGATGGCGCTGATCGAGGCCGTTCGCCGCCGCTACGACGTCCCGCGCCGCTGGTACGCGCTCAAGGCCAAGCTGATCGGCATCCCCAAGCTGGCCGACTACGACCGGATGGCGCCGGTGTTCCAAGAGGACTTGACGTTCTCGTTCGGAGAGGCACGCGAGCTGGTGCTCGACACCTACGAGGCGTTCGCGCCCGAGGCCGGCCGGGTCACCCGCCGGTTCTTTGCGGAGAACTGGATCGACGCTCCCGTGCGGCCGAACAAGCGCGGCGGCGCCTTCTGCTCCTACACCGTGCCGAGCGTGCACCCGTACGTGATGCTCAACTACACCGCACGCCGCCGCGACGTGCTGACAATGGCGCACGAGCTCGGTCACGGGCTCCACGCAGCGCTCGCGCAGCCGCAGGGCGTCTACCACCAGGGGACGCCGCTGACGCTCGCCGAGACGGCCTCGGTGTTCGGCGAGACGCTCGTGTTCGAGCGCCTGCTGGCCGCCGCGGATAACGACGACCAGCGGCTGAGCCTGCTGGCCGAGCGGCTCGACGCGTCGATGGCGACGGTCTTCCGGCAGATGTCGATGAACCGCTTCGAGCATCTGATCCACACGCGCCGCCGCGACGAGGGCGAGCTGTCGACCGACAGGATCGGAGAGCTTTGGCTGGACAGCCAGACCGAGATGTACGGCGACTCGGTCGAGATCTCAGACGGCTACCGGATCTGGTGGTCGTACATCCCTCACTTCATCAACACGCCGGGCTACGTGTACGCGTACGCGTACGGGCAGCTGCTGGCGCTGTCGGCGTACCGCCGCTTCACCCAGGAAGGCGAGTCGTTCATCCCCCGCTACCTGGAGCTCCTCGCGGCGGGCGGTTCGCGCAGCCCGGAGGAACTCGGGGCGATCATTGGCATAGACCTCGCCGATCCCGGCTTCTGGGACGCGGGCCTGGCGCTGATCGACGAGCAGCTCAGCGCCGCTGAGAAGCTGGCCGAGGCCCGCCCGTCCCCGTAGCCCGCCGCGTGCGCGAGCGCTCCTCCTGGCGCTCGACCACGTGGACGATCAGCTTGAGCACCTGATCGACGCCCGTCGCCTTGGCGTCGCCGTGCTCGAAGGCCTTGCGCCAGTCGGCGATGTGTCCCTTGGTGGCAAGCTCGTTGAAGTGCGAGCGCGAGACCTCGACGCGGACCTTCGCATCGGCGGCGATGTCCTTGGTGACCTTTGGCCCTGGCAGCTCGACTCGGTATTGCTGGGTGTCGTGCCGCGCGCGGAGGTCCAGCCCCGCGACCAGCTTGAGCTTCTGCAACGCCGGCACGTCGTCAAGAAACCGCTTGACGGCCGTCTCGATCAGGGATTTTGTGTCGGCCTGGGACAGACCGCTGAGTCTATTCGCTAGCCCGTGATCAAGAACTTGGCGGTCACGGTGCTGCCGGTCTTGCGCCCCGCGCGAGGCCGGGCTTTCAGCCTGTAGATCCCCGGCGGGAGCGTGCTGCGGCCGATCCGGGCGTGCAACGGCACCCTGTTGCGTCCCGCGCGGTCGCGATGACTGAAGGAGCCCAACTTGACGAAGCGAGCGCAACGCGCGCCGTGCGCGAGCGGCTTGGTGCAGCGCAGCACGGTGAACGTGGTCGTAGCCGCCTCGTCGTCAAAGTAAGAGATCGTCGCGCCGGCGCTGCGCGCCCGGAACCCGACCGGCTTCACCGACAGGCCGGTCAGCGTCGGACGCGTGCTGGTCTTGAAGCTGCGGTCCTGAGCCGTGGCGCTGCCATCCGGGGCCACCACAGTCACCCGGTAGTGGTATCTCGTTCCCGGCCGCAGGCGCGTGAGCTTCGCGGTCACGGTTACCGGGACGACCGCACCGATGTGCTGCACCTTGGTCTTCGACCTGTAGTGCTTGCTCAGGCCGAACTGGAACTGGACGGTGGCGGCGCCAGCGTTCGGAGTTACCGACGCGGTCAATATCGCGCTCGACGCAGTGACCGACTTCGCCCGGCCGGTGGTCGCGCTGGGCGGGGCGACCTCGTAGGCGCCGATGTCACATGCCGAGCCGTTGGGCCGATGGACACCACGCTCGTCGGTCGTGGGGCACCCGGCGCCGCTGGAGGGGACCTTGTCGATTGCACCGCTACCGGGTGCGAGCGAGATCGTCTGCGCCGGCCCTCCGTTGTCCTGAAGCGGGCCTAGGTTCGGATCGGCCGTCGTGAACGTCACCGGGCATCCGGCTCCGGCGAAGGTCAGGTTGTGGCCCGAATCGAGGAGCGTGCCCGAGCAGTTACCGCCGGCGTTGGTCGCAAGCAGGGAGTTCTGGACGGTGGTCGTCGCCCCTTGGCTGACGATACCGCCGCCTGCTCCCGCGGGTCCCGCTGTTCCGTCGGTGCCGGCCGGCGAGCCTGTGCCTCCGGCGCCCCCGCCTCCTGCACCGTTGCCGGCGATTGTCACACTCTGCAAGGAGGCGCTACCGACCCCGAGCACATCGATGCCGCCGCCGGTGCCGCCGCTGCCGCCGCTGCCACCCGCGCCGGGGCTGCCACCGGCAGTCGAGCCACCGCCGTTTCCACCGGCCGCGCCGTCGCCGGCATCGTTTGAAGCAAACGTGCTGTTGGTGATCGACAAGGTCCCGCCGGTGCTCACGATGCCTCCGCCGCCCGACGCGGACCCGCCGCTGCCGCCGTCTCCGCCGGTCGGTCCGGTGCCGCCGTCGCCACCGTGCCCGCCGCCGCCGCCGCTGTTGCCATTGAACGTGCTGTTGACCACGGCAAGCGTGCCACCGACGTTGGCGACCCCGCCTCCTTGTCCACCGAGGCCGCCGGCGCCGCCCGGGCCTCCGGTGCTGGTGCCAGCGCCGCCCGCGCCTCCGGCGCCGCCCGCGCCGGCACTGTTACCTGCGATCGTCGACCCTTCGAGCGTCAGCGTGCCTGTGTTGTAGATGCCGCCGCCGGAGCCACCCACTCCACCGGCGCCCCCCGAACCGCCGTCTGCGACCGCGCCGGCGCCGAAGCCACCGACTCCGCCGTCGCCCGCCAGGCTGTTGGTTACGGCCGAGTCGATCAGCGTCAACGAGCCGCCGTTGAGGATCGCTCCCCCGTTGGCACCGTCACCAGCAGCACCGCCGTTGCCGCCAGTGCCACCATTGCCGACAACCGCTCGTCCGCCCGTAAGTCGCAAATCCTTGATCGTGACCGTCGCGCCGGGCGAGACCCTCAGGATCCGATCGAACAGCATCGGGCTGGCACCGATCGTCGTCTTTGTCTCCCCGGCGCCCACGATCGTCAGGCTCGTGACCGTAGAAGCGACTACGAGCGCGCCGCCCTTCTGCGTGATCGGATCGAAATAACTGGAAAGGTTGGTGGTCCCCGTAGGGATCACGATCGTGTTCGCGCCAAAGGCCGCCGGCTTGCAGTCACGGCCGGCCGTCCCCGGCGAGTCGACTGCGGCGATCGCCTCGCGCAGCGAACAGCGTCCGTCGCCCGGTCCGCTGTTGTCGTCGAAGGTAGTGACTGTCAGTGTCGCGGCGGCGGCTTGGCCGGCGCACGCGACGAGCAGGACAGTAACCGTCAGTGTGACAATCCGGGCGCGTGTGTTCATGTCCCGTTGAAACGGGACAGGGGCAGAGAAGTTTCGCTAAACGGTTAAGTCCGCCGGTCAGCCGGTGGGCTTAACGAGCAGATTTAGATCTTGTGGCGCTCGAGCAGTTTGCGCCCGATCACCATCCGCTGGATCTCCGAGGTGCCCTCGCCGATCAACAGCAGCGGCGCATCGCGGTAGATGCGCTCGATCTCGTATTCCTTGGAGTAGCCGTAGCCACCGTGGATGCGCAGGCATTCCTCCGCGCAGAAGCGCCCGGTCTCCGACGCAAACAGTTTGGCCATGCCGGCCTCGATGTCCGAGCGCTCGCCGGCGTCCTTCATCCGCGCCGCGCGGTGGGTGAGCAGCCGCGCCGCCTCGACCTGCGTGGCCATGTCAGCAAGCTTGAACTGGATCGCCTGGTGCTGGGCGATCGGCTTTCCGAACGCCCGCCGCTCCTGGCTGTAGCGAAGCGCCAGTTCGAGCGCGCGCTGCGCGAGCCCGACGCCGCGCGCGGCGACGTTGACGCGCCCCAGCTCGAGCGCATCCATCATCTGGGCAAAGCCCTTGTTCAGGCCCGCCCGCTCGCCTCCGAGGATGTTGTCGACCGGACAGCGGTAGCCGTCGAACACGAGCTCGGTCGACTCGACGCCCTTGTATCCCATCTTCTTGATCTTGGGCGGAACGTTGAATCCCTTGTAGTCGCCGGTGTTCTCGGCGACGCCCGGCTCCTTCTCGGCGATGAAGCAGGTCAGCCCGCGGTGCTTGGGATCGGCCTGGGGATCGGTTCTGACCAGCACGAAAACGAGACTCGACAGCAGGCCGTTGGTGACCCACATCTTCGTGCCGTTGATCTCGTAGTGCGTGTCATCGACCTTCTTGGCTGACGCCTTGATCGCGGCCACGTCGGAGCCCAGCTCGGGCTCTGACAGGCTGAACGCGGCGCGCATCTCGCCGGTGGCCATCTGCGGCAGATAGCGCTGCTTCTGCTCGTCGGTGCCGAACTTCATCAGCAGGTAGGAGCCGATGAAGTGCGTGTTGACGATCCCGGAGATCGAGATCCAGCCGCGCGAGAGCTCCTCCACGATCATCGCGTAGGTCGTCAGGTCGAGACCCATGCCCCCGTACTCCTCGGGGATCGTGACTCCGAACAGGCCGAGCTCCTTCATCTGCGCGACGATAGGCTCGGGAAAGCTGTCCTCGTGGTCGTAGTGCTCGGCGTTGGGGAGGATCTGCTCGTCCGCGAACTGGCGGACCATCTCGCAGATCGCCTTCTGCTCGTCGGTCTTGTCGGTGTGGGGGGTCGCGATCGCCATGCTCCCGAGCATACCTGCGGTCGGCGCGCAGCCGCGCCGACCCGGCGAAGGACCCGCCCCGCCGCAGGCCTACGCGCCGGCCTTGGCCGGTGCCTCAGACTTGACGCCGTGCTTCCAGTCGGTCTCCGGACGGCCCTCGTGCTCGCCGTCGACCTCGACGTCGACGCGCTCGTTGAAGAAGCACAGGAGCCCCTGGATCTTGCCGACGTTCACGAGCGGCTCCTCGTAGTACCAGATGACGTCCTTTGCGACCTCGCCGTTTGACAGCTTGACCGAGTAATAGCTCGCGGTGCCCTTATACGGGCAGCTCGTCACGGTCGCGGTGGGCTCGACCGTGGCCACCACGTCCTCGCGCGGGATGTACCAGCGAGTCGGCAGGTTTGACTCGAACAGCGCCTGCGCGCGATCGGTCTCGGCCAGCAGCTCGCCGTCGAGCGAGATCCGGATGTGACGGCTCGTGTCCAGCACGTCGACGCGGTGGTACGGGTCGCGCGGATGGACGAAGACCTCCTCGTCCTCCTCGTACCAATGGTCCATCCACTGCCAGTAGAACGCGATCAGGTCCTTGAGCGGCTCAGCTTCCACGAGCGGCTCGGGGTAATACCAGGCGCCTGCCTTGATCTCCTTGTCGCCGGCGCGGATCGTGTAGTAGGACGCCTCGCCCTTCTTCGGACAGCGAGTGTGGCGTTCGGAGGGTTCGAGCAGATCCATCCGCACGTCGTCGGGCGGGAAGTAGTAGATCGGCTGGTGGCCCGATTCCTGCAGGAGCAGGAGGTTGCGACTGTCAGCGATCGTCTCGCCACCAACGACGACGCGCACGCGCTTGTGGCAAGGATCGAAGTAGAGCGCGCGGCCCGGAGGCGGCGGCTCGAAATTGAAGGTGCCCGCAGGCGTGCGCCCCAGCGGGCCGTTACCACTCATAAGACCCATGAGCGCGAGCATACCAGTGGCCTGTCGGCGTCCAAGGGGCTTACTGAAAGTGCACGAGGGTACGCTCCCGCGCGGTGAGCGATCGTTGAATTTCGCCCGTGATGTGGTCGATGCCGCGCCCGCCCAGCGGCCGGCGCTGGTCGAGCTGGCGCGCGACGGAACGCGACGCGAGTGGTCGTTCGGCGAGGTCGCCGACCGCAGCGCGCGCCTGGCCGGTGCCCTGCTGCGCCATGGCGTGCGCCGCGGCGACGTCGTTCTGACGTTGATCGGCAACCGCCCCGAGTGGGTGCTGACGATGGTGGCCTGCTTTCGCGTCGGAGCGGTGGCGCTCGCCTGCAACGAGCAGCTCCGGGCCAAAGACCTGCGAGAGCGGCTCGAGGCTGCGCAACCAAAGCTGATCGTCGCCGACGAGCGCAACCTCGCGGAGCTATCGAGCGCGGCCCCCCGCGGTGACGTGATCACGATCCCGGACGAGTCGCTGTTCGCGGGCCAACCGGCGCCGGCGGTTGAGCTCGAAGCCGTCGACCCGTGCCTGATCACGTTCACCAGCGGCACCACGGGCCGGCCCAAGGGTGTCGTACACGGGCAGCGCTACCTCCCGGGGCAGGCGCTCCAGGCCGAGCACTGGCTCGACGCCAGGCCCGGCGACCTCGTGTGGTGCACGGCCGCCACCGGGTGGTCGAAGTCGGCCCGCAACGTGTTCATCGCGCCGTGGATTCGCGGCGCCAGCGCTCTCTTGCACGACGCGCGCTTCGATCCGGCACAGCGTCTGGAGCTGCTTGCACAGGAGCGCGTCAACGTCCTGTGCATGGCCCCCACCGAGTACCGGGTGATCGCTAAACGCGTCGAGCTGACGCCGGTCGCGTCGCTGCGGACGCTGGTCGCGGCCGGTGAGGCGCTCAACCCCGAGGTTCTCCGGACGTTTCGCGAAGGCACCGGGATCGAGATCCGCGACGGCTACGGGCAGACAGAGACCGGCCAGCTCACCGCGATGCCGATCGGCGAGCCGGTCAGGCCGGGCTCGATGGGGCGCCCGCTTCCAGGGGTCGACCTACAGGTGATCGACGGCGAGCTGGTGCTGGCTGACCCGAACACCGACCCCACGTTCTTCGTCGGCCACCTCGGCGGCGACGACGCGCCGGCCGACCGGCCCTGGCATACCGGCGACCGCGTCGCGCGAGACGAGGACGGGTTCTTGTACTTCGAAGGACGCGCCGACGACGTGATCATCTCGGCCGGGTACCGGATCGGCCCGTTTGAAGTCGAGTCGGCGCTCGTGTCTCACACCGCGGTCGCCGAGGCCGCGGTCGTCGCGGCGCCCGACGACGAGCGGGGGTCGGTCGTCCGCGCCGTGGTGGTGGTCCGCGACGGGTTCACTCCCAGCGACGAGCTCGCCGCCGAGCTTCAGGAGCACGTCAAGCGCGAGACCGCTCCCTACAAGTACCCCCGCATCGTCGACTTCGCCGCCGAGCTCCCGAAGACCGCAAGTGGGAAGGTTCAGCGAGCGCTGTTGCGCGCCCACTGAACCTTCGCGACCCCGCGCCGAAGCTTTAGGCACTTCGTCATCGGAGGCAAGACGTGTCGCGCCGCCGAATCGTTCCCGGCCGTTTGGCGCAGTACGAAATCGGCCCCGCTAGGCTGAAGAGCGATGCCGAACGGCAGACCTGTGATTGGGATATGTGCCGCCCTGACCCGCGCCCAGTGGGGCGTGTGGGACCGCCGGGCGGCGCTGCTGCCGGTCAGTTACATCGCCGCCATCCAGAAGGCCGGCGGCCTGGCGCTGATGATCCCGCCCGACGCCGAGCTCGAGGACAGCCCCGATCAGGTGCTCGACGTGATCGACGGCCTGATCCTGGCGGGCGGCGATGACATCGACCCCTCCTCCTATGGTGCCGACCGCCATCCGATGACCAAGCACACCGTGCCCGAGCGCGATCGCTCGGAGCTGGCGCTGGCCCGGCGCGCGATCGAGCGCGACATGCCCGTGCTCGGTATCTGCCGGGGCATGCAGCTGATCAACGTCGCCTTCGGCGGGACGCTCACCCAGCACCTTCCCGACGAGGTCGGCCACGAGCGCCACCGGCCGCACCCCGGAAGCTTCGACGACTCCGACCACGAGGTCCGTCTAACCGAGGGGTCACTCGCCGCGCTGGCGGCGGGCGAGACCGTCCACAACACCAAGTCGCACCATCATCAGGGCCTGGAGGCGATCGCCGAGCCGTTCGAGGTCACCGGCCATTCGATGATCGATGACGTCCCGGAGGCGATCGAGGCCCCGTACCGCCGGTTCGTGCTCGGCGTCCAGTGGCACCCGGAGGCCGACGAGCGCAGTCGCGTGATCAGCGCCCTGATCGAGCGCGCGCGCGACTACCGCGACACGCGCGTGTCGGCGTAGCCCGCCCGGCGAATCGCCAACGTCACCTGCTCGGCGTGCTCGCGGCTGCGCGTCTCGAGCACCATCTGCACCGCCGTCTCGCGCACGTGCAAGTCGATCCCCTCGCGGATGTGCTGGACGTCGAGTAGGTTCGCGCGCTGCTCGGCGACCAGGTCCAGCAGCGCTGCGAGCCCGCCCGGCCGGTCCGGTACACGCGCCAGCAACACCAGCCGCCTGCCTGCTTGGGTCTCGTGCCGCCGGGCCACTTCGGCCAGGAGCCCGGCGTCGACGTTGCCGCCGGACAGGACCACCACTGTGGTGCCGGCCCCGCTGGGGCTCACCCGCCCGGACATCAGCGCGGCCACCCCCACCGCTCCGGCGCCCTCGACCACCAGCTTGGCGCGTTCCATCAGGAAGACCATCGCCTCGGCCACGTCGTCCTCCTCGACCACGACGATGCCGTCGACCCAGCGCTTGATCAGCTCGAGCGTCAGGCCCCCTGGACGCTTGACCGCGATCCCGTCGGCGATCGTCAATGCGGAGGTCACCGCGACGGGCTCTCCGGCCTCCAGCGAGGCGGGGAACGGAGCGCACGTCTCGACCTGAACGCCGATCACCTCGACCTGCGGCCGTTGTGACTTCAACGCGATCGCCACGCCGCTGATCAGACCGCCGCCGCCGACCGGGACGACCACGCGCGCAAGGTCGGGCACATCGGCGAGGAGCTCGAGCCCGAGCCCACCTTGACCGGCGATCACGTCCGGGTCGTCGAACGGATGCACGAACGCAAAGCCCTCCTGCTCGGCGCGCTCGTGGGCGAACGCGAACGTCTCGTCGACGTTGGCGCCACCGAGGTGGACGACCGCGCCAAGTGCCGAGGCCGCTTCGACCTTTGCGATCGGCGCCGTGTCAGGCATGAACACCTCACAGCGCAGGCCACGCTCGCGTGCGGCGTAGGCGACCGCCTGGGCGTGGTTGCCGGCGCTGCCCGTGACCACTCCTCGCGAGCACGCGTCGCCCAGCGCAGTGATCTTGGCCAGCGCGCCGCGCAGCTTGAAGGACCCGGTTCGCTGCAGGTTCTCGGCCTTGAAGACGACGGTGGCGCCGATCCGCTCGCTGAGCGTGTACGAGCTCACCACCGGCGTCTGGCGGACGATGCCGGCTCCGGCCTGCGCGGCACGTCGGATGTCCTGCGCCGTGACCGGCGTGCTCGAATCGGCCGTAGAGACCGGAACCGCCGAGGAGCCGTCAGTCAGGGAGCGCCACCACCGCGTCGATCTCGACCATCGCGCCTCGCGGCAGCGCCGAGACGCCGATCGCCACGCGCGCGGGCGGATCTGATTCGAAGAATGAGCTGTACACGTCGTTGACCTCGGGGAACGTACGCATGTCGGTCAGGTACACGGTCAGCTTGACAGCGTCACCCAGCGTCGCCCCCGCTGCGTCGCACACGGCCGCGAGGTTCTCGAGGCAGCGCCCCGCCTGCGCGCCCGCGCTGCCTCCGACCAGGTCCCCCGTGCGGGGATCGAGCGGAATCTGGCCAGAGCAAAACAGAAGACCGCCGGCGCGCACGGCGTGAACGTACGGACCAATCGCCGCCGGGGCGTTCGATGCTTCTACTGGCTCGCGGTGCGCAGACAAAGTGGCTCCCTCCTGAATAGGTCTCGACGTAGCGTATTCCCCGAATGATCCCGGGGTACCCTGGGGGTTCGTGCCCAACCAACTGGCGACCGAGAGCTCCCCGTACCTCCTGCAGCACAAGGACAACCCCGTCGACTGGTATCCGTGGGGGCCCGAGGCGCTGGCGCGAGCCCGCGACCAGGACCGACCGCTGCTGGTCTCGATCGGCTACTCGGCGTGCCACTGGTGTCACGTGATGGCGCACGAGTCCTTCGAGGACCCCGGCATCGCAGCGCTGATGAACGAGCGTTTCGTGTGCATCAAGGTCGACCGGGAGGAGCGACCCGACGTGGATGCGATCTGCATGGAGGCGTGTCAGGCGATCACCGGCCACGGCGGATGGCCGCTGAACGCGTTTTTGACCCCCGACCAGGCTCCGTTCTACGCCGGAACCTACTTTCCGCCCGAGTCGCGCCACGGGCTGCCGAGCTGGCGAATGGTGCTCGATGCGATCGCGGACGCCTGGCAGAGCAAACGCGACGAGATCGTCAGCCAGGGAGCACAGTTCGTCGAGACGCTCGGCGCGACGGCGCGACTTGATCCGTCGCCGGAGCCGATCGACGAGCAGGGTCTGATCGATGCGCTGTCGACGCTGAAGGCCACCTACGACCGCGTCAACGGCGGCTTCGGGCGCGCTCCGAAGTTCCCACCCGCCTCGACGATCGAGCTGCTGCTCTCGCGCGGCGAGCACGAGATGTCGGTGGGCACGTTGCGTTCGATGGCCCAAGGCGGGATCTACGACCAGGTCGGCGGTGGCTTTGCGCGCTACGCGGTCGACGCGACGTGGACGGTTCCGCACTTCGAGAAGATGCTCTACGACAACGCGCTGCTGGCGCGGGCGTACCTGCACGGCTGGCTCCAGACGGGCGACGAGCGCCTGCGGCGGGTGTGCTGCGAGACCCTCGATTGGGCGCTGCACGAGATGCGCGGGCCCGAGGGCGGCTTCTGCGCCGCGCTCGACGCGGACTCCGAGGGGGTCGAGGGCAAGTTCTACGTGTGGACGGAGGCCGAGCTGCGCGACGCGCTCGGCGTGCTTTACGACGACGCGGTCGCGTACTTCCGTCCGGTTGCATGGGAGGGTCGGCTCGTCCTCGAGGGACGGGGACCCGAGCCCGCGACGCTCCCGGAGATTCGCTGCAAGCTCTACGGCGCTCGTTCGTCACGCGTGCGGCCGGGGCTCGACGACAAGCGGCTGACCTCGTGGAACGCGCTGATGATCGCCGCGCTAGCCGACGCCGGCGCCGTGCTCGAGCGAGACGACTACCTCGAGGCCGCGGTGGCGTGCGCGTCGTTTCTGATGAGCGACCTGCGCGACGACGACGGACGCCTGCTTCGAACCTGGAAGGACGGGCAGGCGCGGCTGCCCGCGTACCTGGAGGACCACGCCTACCTGCTCGAGGCGCTGCTCACGCTGTACGAGTGCACGTTTGATCCGCGGTGGTACCGCGAGGCCGTGGCGCTCGGCGACACGATCGTCGAGCGCTTCGCCGATCCCGAGCGCGGCGGCTTCTTCACGACCGCCGACGACCACGAGCGACTCGCGGCGCGGCGCAAAGACCTCGAGGACACGCCGATCCCCTCGGGCAACTCCGCCGCGGCCTTCGGTCTGCTGCGCCTCGCGCTGTTGTCTGGCGACGGCACGTACGAGCGCCACGCGCTCGGCGTGCTGCGCTTGCTCTACCGGCTCGGTGCCAGGCATCCGCACGCGTTCGCACACCTGCTGCGGGCTGCTGACTTCTATCTGGCGCCGGTGCGCGAGGTGGCGATCGTGGGACCCGACACCGATTCGCTGGTCCGCGCGGTACGGGACCGGTTTCGGCCCTACCTGGTGCTCGCCGGCGGCGACGCCGGTGACGTGCCGCTGCTCGAGGGACGCGGACTGGTCGACGGGCGCGCGGCGGCGTATGTCTGCGAGCACTTCGTCTGCCAAGCGCCGGTGACCACCCCGGACGAGCTCGTCGCCGCGCTCGGCGCAGGACCGTCTACAGGACGGGCAGGTAGCGCTCAAGCTCCCACGGAGTGACCTGGACGCGGTAGTCGTCCCACTCCTGGCGCTTGATCTCGATGTAGCGGTTGAACATGTGCTCGCCGAGCGTGCGCAGCACAAGCTCCGAGCGCGCGGTCAGCTCGATCGCCTCGCCAAGCGTCTCCGGGAGCTGCTCGATGCCCAGCCGCTTTCGCTCGTCGGGGGCAAGGTGGTACAGGTTCTTGTCCATCGGCTCCGGGAGCTCGTAGCCGTGCTCGATGCCCTCAAGGCCCGCCTGCAGCAACACGGCGAACGTCAGGTACGGGTTGCAGGCCGGGTCCGGGCAGCGCAGCTCCATGCGCGTGGTCTGCTCCTTGCCGGGGTGGTACAGGGGGACGCGGACGAGCGCCGAGCGGTTGCGGCGCGACCACGCCACGTACACGGGCGCCTCGTAGCCCGGGACGAGCCGCTTGTACGAGTTGACCCACTGGGCGAAGATCGAGCTGATCTCGCGCGCGTGGCGCAGCTGCCCGGCGATGAACGCCTTGCCGATGTCCGACAGGTAGTACTGGTCGTCGGGATCGAAGAACGCATTCTGCTCGCCGCGGAACAGCGACTGGTGAGTGTGCATGCCCGAGCCGTTCTTGCCGAACAGCGGCTTGGGCATGAAGGTCGCGTGCAGCCCGTACTTCATCGCGTATTCCTTGACCGTGATCCGGTAGGTCATGCAGTCGTCGGCCATCTTCAACGCGTCGGAGTAGCGCATGTCGATCTCGTGCTGGCTAGGACCGACCTCGTGGTGGGTGTACTCGGTGTGGATCCCGAGCTGCTCGAGCGCCAGCACGGTCTCGCGCCGCAGGTCCGAGCCGGCGTCGAGCGTGGTCAGGTCGAAATAGCCGCCCTCGTCGAGCACCTCGGTGGACTTGGCGTCGCGGAAGTAGAAGTACTCGAGCTCGGGGCCGACGTAGTAGTGGTCAAAGCCCATCGAGTTTGCGCGTTGCAGCGCCCGGCGCAGGACGTATCGGGGGTCGCCCTCGTAGGGGGTGCGCTCGGGGGTGACGATGTCGCAGAACATCCGTGCCACGCCCTGTTCGGCCGGGCGCCACGGCAGCACATTGAACGTCTCGGGGTCGGGCATCGCGATCATGTCCGACTCCTCGATCGGGTTGAAGCCCGTGATCGAGGAACCGTCGAATCCCATTCCGCCCTCGAACGCGTCCGAGAGCTCGGTCGCGTTGATCGAGAACGCCTTGAGCTGACCGAGGATGTCGGTGAACCAGAGGCGGATGAAGCGGATGTCGCGCTCTGAGACGAGCGAGATGACGTCGTCGGCGGTCAGGTGGCGGGTTGTGGCCGTCATCGAGCGCGGAACGTTACTGGCCGCATCACGGGAGGGCGGAAAACGCCCGGCCGGCGGCGGTCAGGCGCGGACGGTCTCGCGGTGGCGGCTGAGCCAGCGGTTGGCCCACGCCTGGAGCTCGACCAGCGCCGGCTCGAGCTCGGAGCCCATCTGCGACAGCGAGTACTCGACCCGCAGCGGCGGCCCGGGGATCACTGTGCGGTCGACGATTCCTCTGGCCTCGAGCTCCTTCATGCGCTCAGACAACAGACGGTCCGACAGCTCAGGCACGGCTTGGGCGATCTGCGAGAAGCGAAGCGGGCCGTCCATCAGGACGCGCAGGATCGCGCCGGTCCACCGTCGCCCGACTAGCTCCACAGCCTCGTGGTAGAGAGGGCAGCACGCGCTGGGAGCTTCTCCCTCAGCCCGTGACGGGTGCTCTCGAGCACACATCAGGAACAGAGCTTAGTGCTTTTCCACACATGCGCCGCCCGAGACGGCTCGAACATCCGGGGACGCTCCGATGCGGAGTGCGTCTCCGGTGCCCGAGTCGGCTCGATTGCGGCGCTGTCTGCGGCGCAAAGCACTACGCGGCTTGGAGCGCCCGCGAGGCCTCCTGCGAGCCGTCGACCGGGACCTCTCCGGCGACGTTGACCATCGCGGTGAACATCTCGAGCGCCAGCGCGGCGATCGCCTCGAGGATCTGCTCGTCGTCCCAGCCCGCCTCGCGTGCCTCCTCGTGGAGGTGCATCGCGGGTCTGCCGCCGTCTTGGAGCAACGGCTGCAGGTAACGCAGCAGGGCCGCTTCACGCGGATCCTTGGAGTTGAACTTGCGCGCCTGCGCAACCTCATCCAGGTCGAGGCCCGCTGCCCGCGCCGTGCGCGAGTGGGTCGCGATCCCGGGTTCGGAGTTGTAGTGCTCGGCTACCGCCAGCGCGATCCGCTCCAACGTGGACAGCTTCAGCTTGCCGTGCCGCAGCTCAGATCTAAAGCGCGCGTACGCGCGCAGCGCCGCCGGCGAGCCGGCCAGCACACCGAGAAAGTTGGGGAGCTGCCCGCCCGACGCGAGCGCGCCCCGCAGCACCTTGACGGAGCCATCCGGCGCCGTCAGGTCGTCGTGGATTTGGAATCTGCTCATTGAAGTCTTCATATTTGACCGCCTGGGTCGGGGACATAGGGACGGGTCCCCCCTTCACTTTTGAGACCTGCTTACGCTTCATAAGTCTAGATTGCGCACAAAGTTTGCACAAGGGCCCGAAGCCTCTATTTCCGGGCGTTCGTGGGTCCGTCCAGCTGGGGCGTTGGCCCCAGCCTTCGCGGCAAGGCATTAGGGCCTCTGCTCTATATACGGAGGCGGATAAAGGCTGGATCAGCGAGCGCTAGGAGGACCGTAAGCGGCCCTCGCACAGGCGCCGCTGGGTCGTGGCCCGCGGCGGGTGAACTGCGGCCGGGCTAGTGCCCGGACAGCGTCACGAGCGTCGCCGCGTGCGCGCTCATCGCCGCAACCAGCACCAGCAGCACGCCAAGCAGGACCGCCCACAGAGCAACGCGGTCGGGCTTGAAGCCGGCGCGTTCGTAGGCACGCTCGGGCGGGCGCCGGCGGGGCTCACGGCTTTGGTAGATCAGGTTGCGCTGAGACCCGTAGCCGGTGATCTTGACCGTCCGGCGTCCGGGGACGCCGGTGCCATCGGGACGAGCTGCCACACCCTGCGCCGGGCGTTCCGGGATGGCGACCTCGACGCGCTTGCGGGCGGGGGCACCCGTTCGCGATCGAGCCGGAACTCCCGGCGCAGGGTGGGCGCTAACCGGCGAAGGCGCACGAACCGGGGCGGCACCGGCGGTCGCCGACTCCTCCCACTCGTGATCGCTCCAAAGTGCCTCCGGGTGCAGCGAAACGCCGGCTTGGGGCATCTAACCGTCCTCTTTCTCGGTGCTTACGGGGTTAGCTGACGGGCTCGCGCCGAAAGAGCGGCGCTACGCGTTACATGCGATTCGCCCCAAACAACTTGGGCCCCCCGCTTCCTGCCGGCGACTGGTCGCCTCGGCGCGGGAATTCAGCTTTACGGAGATGCGATCCTAACGGCTGCGCGGACGGAACCGCCTATCGCTGCGCCCGGAAATTGCGGACTAAATGTGAACGAGATGCGTTTACGGTGTTGCCGCTCCGCCGCTGCCACCGCTCCGCCGCTGCCACCGCGCCGCCGCTGTTACCGCTCCGCCGCTGTTACCGCGCCGCCCGGGACACTGCCGCCGCCAGGCGCCGGCAAGAGGCTGTCGCCTACTCCTTGCCGGCAACCTTGCCGACAAACTGCGCGACCTCCTCCGCCTCCTTGCCCTGGAGGATCTGGGACGGCATATTCCCCTGCCCGAGGCAGTTCTGCGGATCACTCGTGGAGGCGGGCTTCTGCAGGCAGCCGTTGTTGATCGTGCGCAGCACCAGCGAAGCGGGCGGCTTGAGCGTGTCAAGGTTCGGCCCCACCTTGCCGTTGGTGTTGGCCGCCGCCAGCGTGTGACACACGCCGCAGTGCGCTCCGAACAGGATCCGGCCGCGCTTCTCTGCCGCCGTCAGGTGGAGCCCGCCGATCTGCTCGCTGGCGTTCGCACGATTTCCCGCGATAAACGCCAGCGGCAGGGCGATTCCGAACCCGATGTAGATCACGAAGAACAGAACGATCCCTAACCGGCGGGCGCCGGGCGAAGCCCTGCGGGTACGCTCGGGCGCGCCGCGCGAGGAGCCGCTGACCGCGACGTAGAAGACGGACGCTCCGACGACGACCCAGAACGCGATGAAGGCGGCAACTGGAAGCACCGGGCGCGCACCATACCGTGGAAAGCCGCCGGATGGCGCGATGCATGGCGCTAGCGCCGCCTGCCCGACGCAAAGCTCATCACCGGCGGCGCAACCGCCCGGAAGTCTTCGTTCTCGGTCTGAGCTGCCGCCCGCTGTTCCGCGAGCCCTCGGCGAACCTGCTCGTCGAGCATCGAGAAGTCCTTGATCTCGGCGAGCATCCGATCGGGCGCGGCGATCGACGCGACGTTGTCGACGAGCACGTTCATCGTGCCTCCGGCGGCCGCAAACCGCTCCACCTTCCCCTCGACCAGCATCAGCGGCTCGGTCCGCACGATCAGGCGGTGGCGCTCGTAGACCGGAGGCGGGACGATCAGGTTGATCGTCCCGTACTCGTCCTCGAGCAGGATGAACACAATCCCGTTTGCCGTTCCCGGCCGCTGGCGGGCCACGACCAGGCCCCCCGCTCGGACCCGCCTGCCGTGATCGATCGTCTCAAGATCCCTGCTGGTCACCGCGTCTGCCGGCAGCCGTCCCCGCAAGAGCGCGAGCGGGTGCGTGCTGGTGGTCAAGCCCATCGTGCCGTAGTCGGCGAGCATCGCCTCCCACGACGACAGTCCCTTGAGCTCGGGCGGCGCCGGCAGGTCGAGCGGCAGCGCCAGCTGCGTGCCGCCCGGAACCTTTCTGCCGGGCGTCGCCACACCCAGTTGCCAGAGTGCCATTCGCCGCGCCGATCTGCGCTCGCCGGCGACGAGCGAGTCGCACGCTCCAGACCAGGCGAGCATCTCCAGCGACGGCGACCCCGCGCCCGCCCGTGACGCGAGGTCAGACAGAGTGCGAAACGGCCCCCCTGCCTCCCGCACGGATACGAGTGCCTTGACCTCCTGGTCGCGAACGCCCCTGACGTAGCCGAGGCCGATCCGGACACGACCGCCGTCTGCATCCTCGCCGCCCACAGCTTCGACCTTCATGTCGCATTCCGTGCCGCTCTCGTTGACATCGGGCGGCAGCACCTCGATCCCGCGTCGCTGTGCTTCATGGACGAGCGCGTCGGGGGGATAGAAGCCCATTGGCTGCTCGTTGAGCAGCGAGCACAGGAACTCCGGGCCATAGTGGACGCGCAGCCACGTCGACTGGTAGGCAAGCAGCCCGAACGCGGCGCCGTGGGCCTTGGGAAAGCCGAAGCCCGAGAATCCACGAACCATCTCGAACACCCGCTCGGCGGTCTCCTCGTC
>Ga0207693_10001461_pt1 | contig 20879 bp, 17 predicted proteins | sample LARL81metaG_FD_184347 | JGI IMG/M metagenome (GOLD analysis project Ga0207693, IMG submission 184347) | Corn, switchgrass and miscanthus rhizosphere microbial communities from Kellogg Biological Station, Michigan, USA - LAR L8-1 metaG... | ecosystem: Host-associated > Plants > Roots >... | reverse complement strand
GAGCACGGCCTCGAAGAGCATGGTCTCGAGGAACACGGGATCGAAGAGCACCGGCCGAGCGACGACGACACGTAGGACACGCGTCGGCGGCAGCGGGCGGAAGCCGCTGCCCGGAGCACGCCGGGTCGGCGCCGTTGCGGCCGACGAACCGGTCGAGGTGACGGTCATCGTGCGCCCGCGCGAGCCGTTGCCTGCGCCGGACGAGCTCGGAGCGCAGCCGCTCGGCGAACGCCGCTACCTCAGCCGGCGCCAGTTCGCCGCCCGCTACGGCGCCGAACGGAAGGACCTCGCCGCGATCGAGGAGTTCGCGATCGGGCACGGGCTGCACGTCCGCCAGGCGAGCGCCGGGCGGCGCAGTGTCGTCCTCGCCGGCTCGGCCGCGCGGATGCAGGACGCGTTCTCGACCCGGCTCTCCCGCTACCGCTCACCGCACGGGGACTACCGCGGGCGCTCGGGCCATCTTCACGTCCCGGCCGAGGTCGCTCCGGCGATCGAGGCGGTGCTCGGCCTCGACGACCGGCCGCAGGCGACCGCGGATTGCCGAGCCATCCCGAGGGAGCACGCCGAGGAGGCCCGGCGGACCTCGTTCACGCCATCGCGGATCGCCGAGCTGTACGAGTTCCCTCGTCGCCTCGACGGAAGCGGGCAGCGCATCGCGGTGCTCGAGCTCGGCGGCGGCTTTCGCCGCTCGAGCCTCCGGCGCTACTTCGCGAAGCTCGGCAAGCCGATGCCGAGCATCTCCGGGGTCTCGGTCGACGGCGTCCGCAACCGGCCGGGCATCAACCACGGCGCCGACGGCGAGGTGGTGCTTGACGTCGAGGTGATCGGCGCGATCGTTCCGGGTGCCGAGCAGCTCGTCTATTTCGCGCCGGCGAGCGACCGAGGCTTCTTCGACGCCGTGACGACCGCGCTCTTCGACCCTCGCGGACCGTCGATCCTCTCGATCAGCTGGGGACAGGCGGAGGCCGAGTGGACGGAGCAGGGCCGGCGTGCCCTCGACCAGGCCTTCCGGGCAGCCGCTCTGCTCGGGATCACGATCTGCGCGGCGTCGGGGGACAACGGCTGGACCGACGGTCTCACCGGCCGCGTGGCGCACGTCGACTACCCGGCCTCGAGCCCGCACGTCCTCGCCTGCGGTGGCACACGCCTCGCAGAGACGGACGACGGCATCGACGAGGTCGTCTGGAACGACCACGACGGCAACTCGACCGGCGGCGGCGTGAGCGCCCTCTACGACGTGCCCTCCTGGCAGGCGGGCGCGCGCGTTCCCCCGTCCGTCAACGAGGGCGCCGACACCGGACGCGGCGTCCCGGACGTCGCCGGCAACGCGGATCCCCACACCGGCTATCTCGTGGGCGACGGCGTGACCGACCACTCCTTCGGCGGCACGAGCGCGGTCGCTCCCCTCTGGGCCGCTCTCGTCGCCCAGCTCAACCAGCGCATCGGGAGCAGGGCCGGCTTCCTCAATCCGCTGCTGTACCAGCTCGACCGCTCGGTGTTCAACGACGTCCCGAAGGGCGGAAACGGCGGCTATCGCGCCCGTCGCGGCGCCTGGGACGCGTGCACGGGACACGGCACGCCCCGCGGCCGGGCCCTCGTCGACGCGCTCAGCCGCTGACCTGTAACGATTTCGGTTCGATTTCGCCCAAACGCCGACGAGTTCGGCACACTGGGCCGATGCGGCGCGGGGTGTGGTCCGTCGTACTCGGGGTTGTCCTGGCGGCGCTCGGCGCCGCGTCGGCTCTTGCAGCCGGAGAGACGACCACCTCGACGACCACCACGACGTCGACCACGACCACGGCGACGACGGCCACCACCACCGGCGCGACCACGACGACGCCTCCGCCTCCGCCGTACTCGCGGCTGACGCCGTCGTACCTGCCGGCCGACTGTGTCGGCGCAGGTGCGGCTGCGATCGCGGAGCCTGGACGCCCGGTGCTGACGCTCGGCACGCCTGCGTCCGGCCTCGGCCCTTCCGCCTATCCGACGCAGGCGCCGATCGTCCGCTTCCTCTCCTCGAGCGCGACCGGCTCGGCCTGCAAGACCGCCCACGTCGCGCTCGCGTCGGTGTCGCTGTTCGGCGGCGTGGTGACTGCGAGAAGCGTCGCGGCGACACACGGGCGGGGGACGGTCGGCGGCTTCGCGATCTCCGGCTCGCCCGTGACGCTCCACGCCGGCCGCGCCGTGCACGTCGGCAACTGGGGCACGGTGACGCTCGAGAAGACCGTCGGGCGGCTCACGGCCCCGCTCGTCGTGCAGCTCCTGGCGGCCCACCACGGCCTCCCCGCCGGTACGACGATCGCCTTCGCCTTCGGCGCCTCCCCCAAGCCCGCCGTCCACAAGTCCCGGCCGACCCATCACCACTCGGGAGGCGGCACGCAGACCACGACGACCACGGCCTCGAGCTCACCCGGGAAGACGCAGAAGCACCACCGGCACAAGAAGAAGAACGCGGTGCCGCAGCCGCTGACGGCGGTGCCGGGACTCGGCTACAAGCCGTCCCACTACGTCTTCCCGGTCGACGGCGGCGCCTCGTACGTGGACACGTACGGCGCCGGACGCAGCGACATCTACGACGGCTGGCATCACGGCGACGACCTCTTCGCGCCGCTCGGCACGCCGATCGTGGCGGTCGCAAGAGGGACGCTGAGCCTCGTCGGCTGGAACAAGCTCGGCGGCTGGCGACTCTGGCTCACCGACAGGAAGGGGAACTCCTTCTACTACGCCCACCTCGCCGGCTACGCGCGCTGGATCCTCACGCACCCTCACGTGCGCGCGGGCCAGGTGATCGGCTTCCTCGGTCGAACGGGCGACGCCTTCACGACGGAGCCGCATCTTCACTTCGAAGTGCACCCCCACCAGCCGGCGTTCGTCAGGCTCGACTACGACGGCGCGGTCAATCCAACCACGTACCTGAAGAAGTGGAAGATCGAGGACGTTCCGGGTGACGAGATCCCGCAGCCCGCGACGCTCAAGGCGCCTGTCGGCGCCCCGGCGCAGGAGGCCGCGGTCGTCTGGCACCAGCTACTCGTCGCCCGTCACCTGCTCGGGCTGACGACTACTCCGGCTTCGGGATCGGGCTCCGCTGCGCTCGGACAAGGTCCGTTCCCACACCCGCTGCGCTACGAGGCTTCGGGAGCCGCGCCGCTGCAGATCGCCGGCGTGCGGCCCACCTCCGCGCACGTCTCGGCAGCCAACGACATGCGTCTTCTGGTCGGCGGGCCGGTCGGCGGAGTGCTCGCGCTCTCGGCCGTGGCCGCCGGAGCCTTCACCGTCCGACGGCGCCGGCGGACGGCGGCCGAGACCGACGCGCCCGGCTAGTCGCGCTCGCGCTGCTCCGGACGTCCCGCTCGCCCAAGAGCCACTTCCACACGGGTCGTGACCTGCCCAGGGCGCCGCTACACTGAGCTCCGCCGGGCGCATTCGTCTAGTGGCCTAGGACACCGCCCTCTCACGGCGGCGGCACGGGTTCGAATCCCGTATGCGCCTTTCAGGGGCGCATGGCTAAAGCGGTCTCGCTCAACCATGCGCTCCAGGCTCGTCCGGGATGCCCCGAAAGCGCTGACCGTGCAGACACCGGTGGACCACCGACAGAACTGAGGTGGAACTACCACCCGGGCCGCCAGCTAGCGGTCTCAGGAGCACTGAGCGGAGCACCGGAGTCCCGAGGGCACTCCAAAATCAACAAAGGCCTGAGAACCAGGCCCTTTGCAGTCCCAGAATCGTCTGCCGATAGCAGCTTTGCTATGCAATCCGGGCGCGAGAACCCCTAGAGTTGGCTCCGTGGCCTCCCCGCCCAACGCCGAGCTCGACGCGGCCCGTCGCGAGCTTCAGGAGCTCTACCGGCAGCTCGCCATCCCGCGGCCGTTCAGCTGGAGTCGCATGAGCACCCAGCGGCAGATCGCACGCCTCAAGCGTCGCATCGCGAAGCTCGAGCGCGCGAACGAAGACGGTCGGGCCTGACGAGCTCGTTTCGTTTCAGCACCGTCGAGGCGCCGTCGGGATCGTGCTCTACCCTCGCACCGTGAGTCTCCAGACGGCCGGCCGCATGATCGTCGCACTCGCGGCCGTCGCAGTCGCCGCCGGCATTCTCCTGCCGCCAAGGGACAGCGGCTTCTCCGCCGGCTCTGACGGGTAGCGTCCAGAGTGGTCGACGACGACGACAGATCAACGCGCGGGCCGAGGGTGCGCTCCTGCTACGTAATCCACCACCAGGGCAACGGCCCGGTCGAGTTCAGCCACGAGAAGATCAGCGAACTCGTTTCCGAAGGCGGCTTCTTCTGGCTCGACCTCGACCAGCCCGACGCGGGGGACTTCCAGGTTCTCCGAGACGTCTTCAAGTTCCATCCTCTCGCGATCGAGGACTCTGAGCATTTCGGGCAGCGCTCCAAGATCGACGGCTATGACGACTTCGCTTTCCTCGTCCTCTACGGCGCCTCGACCGACGAGGACAGGCTCGTCGAGGTTCACTGCTTCTACAGCGAGCGGTACCTCGTCACCGTCCACCGCGACGAAGCACCGGCGTTCAACGATGTACGCAACCGTTTCGCGAAGCGGGGCCAGCCGATAGAGCATCCGCCGCGGCTGCTCTACCAGATCGTCGAAGCACTCGTCGACAGCTTCTTCCCGATTCTCGCCGACTTCGACGACCGCATCGACGAGCTCGAGAACGCGATCTTCCTCAGAGCCGACGACCGGCAGCTGCAGGAGATCTTCGGCATGAAGCGGCTGCTCGTTGGGCTGCGCAAGGCAGTGACCCCGGAGCGGGACATGTTCGCCCGGCTCGTGACGGGAGTGGAGACGCTGCCCGGGCTGACGCCCGACGATGAGCGCTACTTCCGCGACATCTACGACCATCTGATCCGGATCAGCGACCTGATCGACAGCTACCGCGACCTGCTGACCAGCTCAATGGATGTGTACCTCTCGACCGTCTCCAACCGCCTCAATAGCGTCATGAAGCAGCTGACGATCATCGCCACCATCTTCCTCCCGCTGTCCTGGCTGACCGGCTTTTTCGGCCAGAACTTCGGTTGGATGGTCCGCCACATCGGGGCCTGGGAGACGTTCGTCGTTTTGGGCGTCGGTACCGAGCTGATCGCGCTCGCCCTCCTCCTCGCTTTCTTCAGGCGCCGCGGCTGGTTCTGAACCGACGCCACGGGACGTCGTGGGAGGAGGTAATCGAGTGCACTTTCTCTAGCTAGATGAGAATGTTGACTGCGCGGGCGGCGACGAGCAGCACTGTGACGACGGAGAGCATGGATTCGGCGGCCATCAGTGCCTTGGCCGGGCGAGTCAGCGGCATGGAATCGGTGGGGCTGAAGGCCGTCGCGTTCGTCAGCGAAACGTAGAAGTAGTCCCAGAGTCGGGGCGCCCACCCGTCGCGGGCGAGCTCGGGGTTCTCGTCCTGGGGGAATTGGAAGTCGGGCTTGCGGGCGGTGGTCGCAAGTGCCCGGGCTACCGGACCGCCGCAGTCCAGTTCCCAGAATGCGAGGCCGAAGGCGATGGCGTTGGTGAGCCAGAGGGCGCCGCCGCTGGCAAGCAGCTGCGCCCCCGTGATGTGGATCGCGGAACGCGCGACCAGCGATGCGACGAGCACGACGACGCCGAGCACATTGAACACCCACACGAGCGTCAGGAGCCCGATCACGATCTCCCGCCGGTGGTCGTGATGGATCAGGCGCCTCAAACCGAGCAGGAGCGTCGCCGCGAGACAAAGGTAGGGAGCCGCGACGATCAACCACATCCACCAGAGGGACCGTCCGAGCGTCTCCCAGTGCGCGTGCTTTGCCACGAGCGCCAGCGCAATCAAGATCGCGGCGGCGACCAATGCGAAAGGGGCGGCGTCGTCACGTGCTTCGCGCACCGCCGTGTCCAAGCGATCCGGCTCAGGTGAGGGTGACGCGGTGGCAGCCCGCCCGGTCGCTTCACTCATGTTCAAGCCAGAATGAGCCGAGCCTCGGACAGCGGGCACCGCTCGGCCGAAGCGGAACTGGCGAGACGCTGGCAATTCCTTAACGCGACGGGTCCAGAATCGCCCCAATGAAGCTCCGGATCTCGCTTGTGCTGGCGGTCGGCGCGAGCCTCGCAGTCGTGGCGAACGCGACCGGCACCGCGCCGAGCGGGACGAAGGTGAAACGGCTGCACGCCCCGATCCTCGGGCTCGCCCTCGACGGGAGCCGCGTCGCCTACTTCCGCGGCTGCTGCTTCATGGCCCGCAAGGGCGTGGTCAATCCGCTCGACAAGGTCATGGTCTGGAACGTCCGCACCGGCCGAACGATCGATGTGAGCGGCAAGCAGACGCACCGTCTCGGAGTAGGCGGCGGCTCATTCCAGGTCGCCATGAACGGCTCGGAAGTCGCCTGGACCACCCTGTGGGGATCGAACAACACCACCGAGGACAAGCTGTTCGTCTCGTCGCTCGCCAAGCCGAAGGAGCACCTCGTCGCCAAGGACGACCGGCCCGGCGACTGCGGCTCCCCGAAACCCGGTTGCGCCGGAACCTGGACCCGCGGGCTGGTCTCGACCGGGAAACGGATCCTGTTCAACCAGTGGACGACCGACGACGCGAACTCCATGCACAACGCGAGCCTGCTCTCGCTCAGCGGGAAGACGCCGAAGGACGTTGCAGACGGGTCGTCGACGGTCGAAGCCGTGGCCGCCGATGCGACCCGCGTGGCCGTGCTGCGGGCCGACGGGACGGTCGGGCTCTACTCCCCCGCCGGCACGTCGCTGCTGAACGTCAGCCCGCCGAGCGCGCGGGCCGTCGCCGTCAGCGGGCGCAACCTCGTGATTCTCGAGGACGACGGGACGCTCGCGGTCTACGACAGCGGCACGGGCTCGCTCCGCAAGACCTTCCACCTCCAGGGGAGCCCAGAGAACCTCCGGGCCCTCGCGGTCCACGGCAGCATCGCTGTCTATTCGAAGCCCGTGCGCTTCAAGACCGGTGCGGTCAGCGAGGGTGCCGTCCACGCGATCAACCTCGCGACCGGCAAGGACCGGGTGGTCGGACGGCTCGGCGGCGCGATCCCACTGGCGAGCATCGACTCCGCCGGCCTCGTCTACGCGAGCAACCTTTACGGCGCCTCGAAGTTCGGCAACGGCACCGTCGTCTTCCTGCCCCTCGCCAAGGTCGCGGCCGCCGTCTCCTGAGTATCGATCGTTCGCAAAACGCGAACGTCGCCTGCTCCGACCCCTTTCACATCCGACGGCGCGAGCGTATCTTCGCAGGGGGCGGGCCTCGGTCGCGGCCCCCTTCTCCGGGGCCCGCCCCTTGACCACATAAGACGTTCACCCCGGCCGTCCGGTTCGTTAGATCGGGTACCGACCTAGCGCGTTCCGACGAGAATCCGAACGTCGCCGCCGCGAGTAGTAGAGAGAGCACCGACAGGGGCGGCCACCCAGGTCCTCCAGTGGGCCGTCCCGCTCCTCGCAGGGGGCGATCGCCACGGCCATTGCGATCGCCCCCATCCTCCGCCACGTACAATGCGGCGATGCTCCGAGGTCGCAGCGCAGGGATCGCAGCCGCGCTCGCAGTCGCGGCAACGGCCGCCGTGACGGCGGGGTGCGGCGGCGGGAGCACCAGCAGCGCGGTCCAGCTCGACCCGGTCTCGGCCGCCGCGTCGAAGACGCAGAACGAAGGCGCGGTGCGCGTACACCTGAGGATGGTGGTCAGCGGCAAGGGACAGAAGGTTCGGATGCGCGGCACCGGCGCGTTCGACGGCGGCAGCGCCGAGATGAGCTTCAAGCTCGGCTCGATGCCCGGGCGGATGGGGCTCCCGTCGGGAGCGGCGAGCATGGCGCAGCTCGCGCACACCACCATGAAGGAAGTCGCGCTCGAACAGAACGGCGACTACGTGATCTATTTGCGCATTCCCTTGCTCTCGTCCGAGCTGCCAGGTGGGAAGGCTTGGGTGAAGCTCGACCTCTCGAAGCTCGGCAAGTCGGAGGGCATCGACCTCGGGCAGCTCACCTCCGGTGGCCAGTTGCAGCCCAACGATCTCCTCGGGATGCTCGAGGGCGAGGGGGCCAAGGTCCAGACGGTCGGCCCGGCGACGATCGACGGCGTCGCGACGACGCACTACCGGGTCACGATCGACCTGGCCAAGGCGCTCGAGTCGAGTGGGCTGACCAGTCCGATGCTCAAGGATCTGGCCGGTCGGGTGAAGACGGCGTCCGAGAACGTTTGGATCGGCAAGGACGGCCTCGTACGCCGGGTTCAGTTCGCGTACGGCGTCCCGCGCAAGGCCATGCGCATCGCCATGACGATGGACCTCTACGACTACGGCGCCCAGATCTCCGTCGCGGCGCCGCCGAGCAGCGCCGTGTTCGACGCGACGCAGCTCGCCCAGCAGGGCCTCGGCAGCATGCACTAGCGCACCGTTTTCGGCCTCCGGAACGTTCCAGGCTCCGTGGACCGTCGCTGGCGCAGCCTCAAGAAGATCGTTCGGCTCTGGGTCGACCTGTTCGACCAGCACAACCTCCTGACGTACGCCAGCGCGATCGCGCTGCGGATGTTCATCGCGGCCGTCGCGTGCACGCTGTTCGGGCTCGGCATCCTCGGCGCCACCCACCAGCAGCAGTTGTGGCGGCAGACGATCGGTCCTGCGATCGAGCCGAAGGTCCTCCCCCACGTGTTCGACGGGATCGACCAGACCGTGAACCGCGTGTTCTCGTCCTCGACCGCCGGACTGCTCGCGCTTGCGGCGGCCCTCGCGGTCTGGGAGGTGTCGGGGATCATCCGCGCCTCGATCGGCGCGCTCGACGAGATCTACGAGACGCCCGAGACGCGGCCGTTCTGGGTCCGCTTTCCGTTGTCGTGGGGCCTCTCGGTCCTGGTCCTCGTGGCGATGCTCGGGGCCATCGCCATCATCTGGGCCGGACACGTCTCGGGCAGCTGGAGCATCCCGATCCTCATTCTCCGTTGGCCGGCCGCCGTCGTCCTCGTTGCGTTGGCGTTCGAGCTGATCGTCCACTGGGGGCCGGACGAGAATCGACGCGCTCGCTGGACGAGTCTCGGCTCGGCGCTCGTCGTGGTCGGCTGGATCGGCCAGACGCTGATCTTCGGCGCGTACGTCCGGTCGGTGGCCGACTTCCGGACCCCCATCGGGAGCCTCGAGGTGTTCATCTTTCTTGCCACGTTCTTCTACATCGCAGCGATCATCCTGCTGGTCGCCATGGAGCTCGACGAGCTGGTCCGCGCCGACATGCAGCGTCCACGCGCGAGGCAGAAGCTGTTGCCTCTCGTCGCCGGGGTCATCCGGGGGTCGTGAGGACCCACCGCGCGCGGCGGCCGACGGCTCAGTCGCCGGTCAACTCGGCGACGAGCGGCCCGGTGTCGAGCGGATCGAAGCCGAGCCGGCGCGCGATGTCCTCGGTCGAGGGCCGCGTGCCCTCGCCGAACAGCCCGCGCAGGATCTCGCCCGTCTCGGCGCTCCGCCACCAGTCCTCGCCGATCTCACGGCGGAGGTACGTCTGGAGCTGCGCCGAGCGGATCCAGGCCCGCAGGTAGTCGGCGGAGTAGAAGCCTGCGTCCATGTCGGAGATGTACGCCCGCGCGTCGTAGCGGAGACCCGTAGCCTCGGTGAGCAGCGGCTCGTAGTCGCGCGGCGAGTTTCCCTGCTCCGCCGGGAACTCCCCCCAGAAGCCGAGCTCGTAGCGAAGCTTCGCGGCGTAGCGTCGGTAGAGGAACACCTCGAGGAAGCGAGTCGCTTCGGCGTTCTCCTCCGCCTCGGCGTCCGACAGCCCGAAGTAGAGGGCGTGCCAGGACGGCTCGCGCGTGACCGCCTCGAAGATGTACGAGTAGATCTCCGTCAGCGCGTGGTCGCGCGAGAGTGCGCGGAACGTCCACGGCAGCCGGGGGTCGCAGCCCGCGTAGTGGAGCGCGTGGCCCGCCTCGTGGAGAAACGCCTGGTAGTCGGAGAGGCCGCCCTGTGCGCGGGTGATGAGGTGGACGACCTCGGGCGGGTCGGCGGCGATCACGCAGGCGCGCGGGTTCTTCTGCGGCCGGTCCTCGAGATCGAGGCGGATGTTCGGGATCGCCTCGAGGTCGAATCCCACCGCGCGCACCGTCTCGACGCATACCTCGACCGAGCGGTCTTTCGGGTAGGTCGCCTCGAGCGGTGACAGCCGTCTCAACCAGGCGACGTGTGCGCTTGCCGGCAGGTCGGCGCGATCCGGACCGAGGAGGCGCTCGAACCAGCGCTCACGCAGCCGTGCGTACTCCTCGGCGGCGGCGTCCGCCGTCCGGCGGAGCACGCCCTCGAGGTCACGCAGCGAGATCTGCTTGTCGGCCTCGTTCCTGGCCACGGCGTCGCGCTCACCGGAGAGCCCGCCCTCGAGTTCGTCGCGAGCAACGAGCAGCTCGCGGCGCTGCTCGTTGAACCCTCCGTCGAGCTTCCGCACCTCCTCGCCGAGCTCGTCGCGCTTTCGGTACTCGGGAAGCACCGCCAGCCGCGCCTGCGCGGCCCGCAGCGGGAGCTCCTCTCCGTCGAACGTCAGCCGTGCGGCGATGATCGCGTTCTCGAGTCCGTCCGCGCGGGCGGCGATCTCGGCCTCGACGATGCCGGACTCGCACGATCTCCGCAGGCGGTAGAGGCGCTCCTGCTCGTCTCCGTCGGCGGCCGCCGCTTCGGCCGCACGGAGCGCCTCGAGCTGGTGGAGGGTGAAGAGATCGGCGTGCCGCGCGACGATCGCGGCCTGCTCCGAGGTGTCCTTCTCCCCTACCCGGACGGCCCTGACCTCCTCGGCAGCTTCGGCGTAGTACGCCTCGTAGGCGTCCTCGTACTCCTGTGGGGTGCGAACGGCGGTTGTGCTCATCCGTGGGAGTGCGCGAGCTCGCGCACCGTCGAGAGTAGTTGCTCGAGCTCGAACGGCTTCGGGAGGACCGCGTCGGCGTCACTCAGCCCGGAGTCCGTGACTTCCACCGATCCGGTGACGAGGACGACCGGGATCCGGGGCCGCTGCGCCAGGCACTCCGTCACGAGCGGGTCGCTCCGCTCGCCCCGGAGATGGACGTCGAGCACGACGACGTCGACGTCTTCCTCCGCCAACATCGCGCGCGCACTGGCGAGCGAGTGAGCCTCGAGCACCACGTGCCCGTCGAGCTCGAGGTTGACGCGGCAGAGCAGGCGAATCGAGGCCTCGTCGTCGACAACGAGGACCCGGGTCGCCGCATGACCCCTGCTACCCCCCATCTCGCCGCGAGTCTAACTGCGGCCGCCGTGCTCGTCCGTACCCGCGCCCCGCCGGCGGCCGTTTACACCTTTGAAATGGCAAAGGACTGCCCGCAGCCCGATCGCGGCGGGCGACGCGGCGTCCGCAGCGCCGATCTCGCCGCCCTCCCCCACGCGACTCAGCGCTTCCGGCGCGAGGCGTGGCTCGCGTTCCAGCGCGCGCTCGATCCGCTCGCACGCCCGAAGCCGCTGCCGGCGAGCCCGATCACCCCGCAGCGGCGGCCGCCGCCTGCAGGCGGCTGAGCGTCGTCTCGCGCCCGAGTAGCTCGATGCTCTCGAACAGCCCTGGGGAGACCTTCGAGCCTGTCACAGCGACGCGGACGGGCTGAAACGCCTGTCGCGGCTTCAGGCCGAGGCCGTCGGCCGCCGCCCGCAGCACCGTCTCGATCTCGCCGGCCTCGAACGGCTCGAGCGAGGCGAGGGCGTCGTCGGCCGCCGCGAGCATCGGCGCGCCACCGTCGAGATCGGCCGGATCGGGCTCGACGTCGCCGAAGAGGAAGCCCGCGAAGCCGGGGAACTCCGCCAGCCTCGCGATCTTCTCCTGTACGAGCGGCGCCGCCCGGGTCACGAGCTCGGCGTCCCAGTCGTAGCCGTTCTCGCCGAGCCAGAGCAGGAGTCGGTGCGCGTACTCCTGCAACGGCAGCTCGCGGAGGTAGACGCCGTTCATCCAGTCGAGCTTCGCGTAGTCGAACTGCGCCGGGCTCGGACTGACGCGGTCGAGCGTGAAGCGCTCGATCAGCTCGTCGCGCTGCATGATCGTCGTCTCTCCGTCGGGCGCCCACCCCAGCAGCGCGAGGAAGTTCATGAGCGCCTCGGGGAGATACCCGGCCTTCCGGAACTCGTCGGCGGTGACCGCGCCGTGGCGCTTCGAGAGCTTCTTGCCGTCGGCACCGCTCACGTTCGGCACGTGCGCGTAGACGGGAAGCTCCGCGCCGACGGCCCGGATGACGTTGATCTGCTTCGGCGTGTTCGAGATGTGGTCCTCGCCGCGGATGACGTGCGTGATGCCGTCCCACACGTCCTCCATCGGCGACGCGAAGTTGTACGTCGGCCTGCCGTCGGAGCGGACGAGCACGAGGTCCTCGATCGTCTCGTTCGGGATCTCGACTCGGCCGCGAACGACGTCGTCCCAGCCCGTCGAGCCCTCGTCCGGCATCCGGAACCGGATCGCGCCGTCGTCCTCGTAGGCCTTGCCGGCGGCCACGAGCTCGTCGGCCACCCGCCGGCAGTCGTCCATGCGATCGAGCTGGAAGGTGTGCGGCCCGTCCCAGTCGAGGCCGAGCCAGCGCAGGGACTCCTGGATCTGGTCGACCGCCTCCGCGACCTCGCGCGACGTGTCGGTGTTCTCGATCCGGAGGCGGAACTCGCCGCCCTCGTGGCGTGCGTAGAGCCAGTTGAAGAGCGCGGTGCGGACGTTGCCGATATGGAGGAGTCCGGTCGGGCTCGGAGCCATCCTGACGCGAACAGGCATCTCGATAGCGTAGGCCGAGTGCGGGAGCGGACGCTGACGCTGCGGGAGCTGAACCGCGCCACGCTGGCGCGCCAGCTGCTGCTCGAGCGCCGGCGGCTGCCGGTCCTCAGGGCGATCGAACGGCTGGTCGGCATGCAGGCACAGTGGCCGCCGTCGCCGTACATCGGGCTCTGGACGCGCGTCGACGGCTTCCGGCGCGAGACACTCGAGCGTCTACTGCGAAGCGGCCAGGTGCTGAAGCCCACGGTGATGCGCGGCACGCTCCACCTCGTGACCGCACGGGACTACCCCGTCTTCTATTCGGCGTTCAAGGACATGAATGCGTGGTCAGGGCCGCTGCACCTCGAGCGGGCGGCGGCTTCGCTCGACGGCGTGCGAGCCCTGTTGCGCAACGGCCGCATCGGCCACGCGGAGATCCTCACCCACCTGCGCCGCGCGTATCCGGTCCTCGAGGAAAGCGACTACGCCCGGATGGTGTTCGCGGTGCGCCGGCATGGCCACCTGCTCCACGCCCGCGAGACAGCGACGTGGACGACGCGACCGGCGGCTACCTACGAGGCGTACGACGAGCCGGTGGCGGTCGACGTCACGGCCGCACGCACCGAGCTCGTGCATCGGTACCTCCGCGCGTTCGGACCTGCCAGCAAGGCCGACATTGCCGCATGGGCTCGGCTTCGCGTCAGGGACTTCGAGCACGCGCTCGACGGGCTTCCCACGTACCGCAGCGAGGACGGCAAGAAGCTTTACGACACGGCGCGCGCGCCGCTGCCATCTGCGGACACGCCCGCGCCCGTCCGTTTCCTGGCGAAGTGGGACAACGTGCTGCTCGGGTTCGCCGACCGCCGCCGCATGATCTCCGACGAGCTCCGCCGACAGGTGATCGGAAAGAACGGCGACGTCGCGGCGACGGTGCTCGTCGACGGCGTCGTGGTGGGGACCTGGAGCGGCGCCGCCAAGGTGGATCTGCTCGCGCCGCTGAAGCGCACCCAGAAGGCGGAAGTGGCGGACGAGGCCGCGCGACTTGCGAATTGGCTTCGCTGATGCAGATCGGCGCGCACATCTCCTCCGCGGGCGGAATCGACAAGGCGATCGACCGTGCGGTCGAGCTCGACGCCGACTCGGTGCAGGTCTTCACCCAGAGCCCGCGGGCTTGGCGGCCGACGAACCACGACCCGGCCAGCTTCGAGCGCTTCCGCGAGAAGCGGGCAGAGGCCGGGATCGGCGGCGTCGTCTGCCATGCGCTCTACCTCTGCAACCTGGCCGCGCCCGACGACACCGTCTACGAGAAGTCGGTCGCCGCGATGCGCAACACGATGGAGGTTGCCTGCGGGATCGGAGCTGACGGCGTGGTCTTCCACGTCGGCTCGCATCTCGGGAGCGGCCTCGATGCCGGGCTCGAGCGCGTCGTGCCCGCAATGGAACAGGTGCTGGAGCTCTGCTCCGACGAGACCTGGCTGCTGATGGAGAACTCGGCAGGCGCCGGTGGCACGATCGGCCGCTCGGTCGAGGAGCTCGCGACGATCTGGGAGAGCCTCGACAGGCATCCGCGGCTCGGCGTGTGTCTCGACTCCTGCCACCTCTGGGTGTCCGGCGTCGACGTGACCGATCCGGCGGCACTCGACGCATGCCTCGACGAGCTCGACTCCTCGATCGGCCTCGACCGGCTGCGAGCGCTGCACGTCAACGACGCCGCCGCCCCGCTCGGCTCGAACCGCGACCGACACGCCAACATCCTCGAGGGGGAACTAGGCGAGAAGCTCGGGGTGTTCCTGTCCAATCCACGCCTGCAGGGGCTGCCGGCGGTGCTCGAGACCGCGGGACCCGAGAACCGGGGCCCGGACGCGAACGAGATCCGCAAGACGAAGGAGCTGCGGGCGCGGTGGCTGGACTGACGCTCCGGCCATGTCCGGGTATCTGATACCGAGCCATGTACGTTCGAGGCGTGTCGGCTGCGCGGTATCGGTGGGTCGTGCTCGCCGCGGGGACGCTCGCGCAGGCGAGCTTCTCCGCCTCCTCGGTCGGTCTGCCGGCACTCAGTCCGACGCTGAAATCCGAATATGAACTGAGCCTGACGCAGACCGGAGTCGTCCTCGCGGCGGTCGGAATCGGCATGCTCTTCACGCTGCTGCCGTGGGGGCTCGTCGCCGACCGCGTGGACGAGCGGTGGGTGATCGCGACCGGGCTCACCGGCGCCGCAGCCCTTCTGGTCGCGGCTTCGAGGACGCACACGTTCGGAGCCGTCACGGGTGTGCTCGTCGGCGTCGGAGCGCTCGGAGCGAGTGTCAACGCGGCGAGCGGCCGCGCGATCATGGCCTGGTTCCCGTCCACCGAGCTCGGGCTCGCGCTCGGGATCCGGCAGACGGCGATCCCGATCGGCGGAGCGCTGGGTGCGGCCGTCCTTCCGGTCCTCGGATCGTCCGGCGGCACGCGGCTCGCGTTCCTCTTCCTCGCCGCCGCGTGCCTGACGGGAGCGGTGATCGCCGCCGTCTTCATCCGCGGCGGCGGCAGGAGCCGTGAGCCGGAAGTCGGCGACGTGACGCAGCCGCTGCGCGACCCCTTCATGTGGCGACTCGGGACGGGTACCGGGCTCTATCTCCTCGCCCAGATCGGGATCACCGGGTTCGTCGTCCTCTTCCTCCACGAGGAACGCGGGTTGTCGAAGGAAGCGGCCGGCGCTGTCCTGGCGGGGATCTACGTGCTCGCGGTCGCTGCCCGCATCGGCTCCGGAACGATCTCCGACCGGCTCGGCAGCCGGCTCGGCCCACTACGGACGATCGGCGTCGCGCTCGCGCTCCTCACCGCCTGCGTCGCCGCCGCCATCGCCGCGCCTCTCGCGCTCCTCATCCCGCTCTTCCTCGTCGCCGGCGTACTGAGCATGTCGTGGAACGGGCTCGCCTATGCGGCCGCCGCGGAGGCGGCCGGGGCCGCGCGCACCGGCGCCGCACTCGGTTTCCAGCAGACGCTGCTCGGCGTCGTCGTCGCCGCCGCTCCTCCCGTCGTTGCGGCCGTTGCCGCCCACAGCTGGCGGCTCGCGTTCTTCCTCGCGGCGGCAGGACCGGCCGTGGGCGTGCTCGTGCTGCAGCGACTGCGAGAGCCGGTTAGAGGTCGGCGACTCGCGCGAACACCCGGAACGTCGGCGAGCCTGCCGGCAGCTCGCCGAACTCCGGATTGATGCAGCCAAGCTCGCTCTCGCGCTGAGAGAACGTGGACTGCACCGCCGCCTCGCACATCGGCAGCGGCCCACGCAGCGCGCGCACGGCGCCGAAGCCCTCCCGCGTCCGCTCCGCGGCCACGAGCATCTCGACGTCGATCTCCGCCTCGAACACCCTCTGCAGGCAACCCATGTACGTGTGCCCGTGCTCCTCGTAGGCATAGACGAAGGGACACGACCGCTGGAGACACGCCGACGGGTAGACGACCTTCTCGCAGTGGACGGCGCAGCCCCTGCACTCCACCTCGTCCTGTGGGTGGAGTGGGAGCGTCGCGGTCGCTGGCTCGGGCGTCATGACCTCATTGTTCGCGTGGATCCAAGGCTGCGCAAGACTTGACAGAGAGCGACGATAGCGCTAGGCACACGCCTCCTCCTGCCCCGCGGAGCCGCTCTTTAGGCTTGCCCGGTGCTTCGGAAGCTCCTCTTGGCATCGCTCCTCCTCGCGCCGGTCACGATCGCGGTCGACCGGCTCACCGGCGCCGGCGACGTCACGCTCTTCGTGCTCGCGGCGATGGCTCTCATCCCGCTCGCGTGGCTGATCGGGGAGTCGACCGAGCACGCCGCGGAGCACACGGGCCCCGGCATCGGCGGCTTCCTCAACGCGAGCTTCGGCAACGCGCCGGAGTTGATCGTCGCTCTCTTCGCCGTCGGCGCGAACCTGCCCGTCGTCGTGCTCGGCTCCCTCGCGGGGAGCGTTATCTCGAACCTCCTGCTCGTGTACGGAGTGACCCAGATCGCGGGCCCGGACGGAGCGCGGCTCGACCGCCGCTCGCTGCTCGTCCAGCTCGGGCTCGTGGGAGCCGCCGTCGTCGCCTTCGCACTTCCGACCGCGCTCGGCCACACGGGAGCGCCTCAACGAAGCGCCGTCGTCGCCGTCTCGGTGCCGGTCGCGATCGTGCTCCTGCTGCTCTACCTCGCCGTCGTCGGACGCAACCTGCGCCGCCACCGGGAGCGCGACAGCGAGCGCGACGCCCCGGGCGAGGGCACCTGGTCGCTGGGGGCTGCGCTCGCCACTCTCGCCGTGGCGACCGGCGCGACGGCCTGGGTGAGCGAGATCCTCGTCCACTCGCTGGACGCCTTCGCGTCGGCCGTCGGCCTGAGCGAGTTCTTCATCTCCGTCGTGATCGTGGCGATCGTCGGCAACGCAGCCGAGCACGGCGGCGCGATCGTCATCGCACGCAACGGGAAGATGCGGCTCGCCAGCGAGATCGCCATCTCTTCGAGCGCCCAGGTCGCGTTGCTCGTCGTGCCGGTCGTGATGCTCCTCTCCCTCCTCTTCTCGCACCACCTGGCGCTCGCGTTCCGCTGGAGCGAGCTCTTCGCGATGGCAGCGGCCGCAGCCGTCGCCACGGCGGTCGTGTGGGACGGTCGTTCGAGCCGCCGTGAGGGAGTGCTCCTCTGCCTCGCGTACGCGGCAGCCGTCGTCGGCTTCTATCTCGGGGGCGGCCGGTGAAGATCCTGTGAAGGACCTTCCCCTCTCGCGCCAACTTCGTCTACCCTCGAAGGCATGGCCGTGAGGGAACAGCCGCAAGGCGATTTCGACGTGCCCGCGCATGCCGCGGTCGAGGCACGCGATCTCACGCGCGTCTACGGCGAGGGTGAGACCGCCGTCGAGGCGCTGCGCGGCGTCGACATCGAGGTGAGCTCCGGCGAGCTCGTCGCCGTCATGGGGCCTTCAGGCTCCGGCAAGTCGACGTTGATGCACATCCTCGCCGGCCTCGACAAGCCGACTGCGGGGACGGTGATGATCGCCGGCACCGAGATCAGCCGGCTCGACGACTCGGCGCTCACGCGCCTGCGGCGCGAGCACATCGGCTTCGTCTTCCAGTTCTTCAATCTCCTGCCCATGCTCGACGCGGAGGAGAACGTCGTCCTGCCGCTCTCAATCGCCGGTCAGAAGCCCGACAAGGAGTGGCTCGACTCACTCCTCGAGCAGATGGGCCTTGCCGATCGACGCCGCCATCGTCCGTCCGAGCTCTCGGGCGGCCAGCAGCAGCGGGTGGCGATCGCGCGCTCGCTCGTCACGCGGCCGACGATCCTCTTCGCCGATGAGCCGACGGGCAACCTCGACTCGAAGACGGGCGGGGAGATCCTGGAGCTCATGCGCACCTCAACCGACGCCTACGGTCAGACGACCGTGATGGTCACGCACGAGGCGCGGGCGGCTGTGATCGCCGACCGGATCCTCTTTCTCGCCGACGGGCAGATCGTGCGGCAGCTCGGCAAGCACTCCGAGCCCGCCGCGGTGCTCGAGGTGATGAACTCGCTCAGCGCATGATCCGTGTCGCGCTCAGGGGCATGGCGCGGCGCAAGCTGCGCACGGCACTGACCGCGATCGCGATCGTCCTCGGCGTCGCACTCATCACCGGCACCTACGTCCTCACCGACTCCATCAAGGGAGCATTCGGCGGGATCTTCACCTCGGTCTACCGCGGTACCGACGCAACGGTGACCGGCAAGTCGGCGTTCAGCCTGAGCAACAGCGGCACCACCACGGCGCCGCCCTTCGACCAGTCCTTGCTGCCGAAGATCCGCCAGCTGCCCGACGTCTCAGACGCGGTCGGCGGCGTCGGCGGAAGTGCGCACCTCATCCTCAACGGCAAGGTCATCAGCTTCGGCGGCGCTCCGAACCTCGGCTTCAGCGTCGACCCCACCCGTCCCGAGCTCAACACGCTCACGCTCGTCGACGGGAAGTGGCCTGGCCGGAACCAGGTCGTGATCGACGAGGCAACCGCGCACAAGAAGGATCTGCAGGTCGGGCAGACGATCGGCGTTCAGGCGAACGGGCCGACGCTCCGGATGAGGATCTCCGGTCTCGTCCACTTCGGAGGCGCTACGAGCCTCGGCGGCGCCACGCTCTCGGGCTTCGACCTGCCGACGGGGCAGCGGCTCTTCGAGCGCGCCGGAAAGCTCGATCAAATCCGCGCGAAGGCCAAACCGGGCGTGTCACCGGCGAAGCTCGCCGCCGAGATCCGTGCCGTCCTGCCGCCGGGCACGCAGGTGAAGACCGGCGCACAGCAGGCGAAGTCGGACGCGAAGGACACGGAGAGCTTCCTCAACTTCCTGCAGGACTTCCTCCTCGCCTTCGGTGCGATCGCGCTGTTCGTCGGCTCGTTCGTGATCGCGAACTCGCTGTCGATCACGATCAAGCAGCGGACGCGTGAGCTGGCGACCCTGCGAACGTTGGGGGCGTCGCGGCGCCAGGTGCGGCGCTCGATCGTCATCGAGGGGTTCGCGATCGGAACCATCGCGTCGGTCGTCGGGATCGCTGTCGGCCTGGGGCTGGGCGTCGGCCTCTTCAAGCTGTTCGACGCCGTCGGCTTCACGCTTCCGAACAACGGCCTCGTCCTGCACACGCGGACGGTGATCGTCGCACTCGTGGTCGGGATCCTCGTCACGGTGCTGGCGAGTCTCCGCCCCGCGGCGCGCGCCACGCGTGTGGAGCCGATCGCGGCCGTGCGCGAAGGCGCCGAGCTACCGCCAGGCCGGTTTGCCAAGTACCGCTCGCTCGGCTCCGCACTGCTGACGGTGGCCGGGTTCGCCCTGCTGATCTTCGGCCTGTTCGGCCACGGTCTCGGGACGAAACAGATCCTCCTCTTCATGGGTCTCGGGACGCTGCTGATCTTCATCGGGGTCTCGCTCCTCGCAGTTCGGTTCGTTCGCCCTATGGCATGGGCATTGGGGGCCCCGGCCGCGAGATTCGGAGGCGCCGCGGGCTCGCTCGCGCGTGACAACGCGCGGCGGAACCCGCAGCGAACGGCCTCCACCGCCTCCGCGTTGATGATCGGCCTCGCGCTCGTGACGCTCGTGGCGGTCGTCGCCGCCGGGATCACCAAGAGCTTCCGCGGTGCCGTCGACGACCTCTGGATCAGCGGCTACGCGATCACGGCGCAGAACAACTTCGATCCGATCCCGATCGCCGCCGGCAACGCGGCCGCTCGCACACCCGGCGTCCAGGCGATCGCGAACGTGCGCGGCGGCGATGCCCTGCTCTTCAGATCGGTCCATCAGGCGACTGCGGTGAATCCGGGCGGCGCCCAGATCTTCCACATCAACTGGCTCGACGGCGGCAGCAACAGGGTCATCGCGCATCTCGGAGCGCACGGGACGTTCGTGGACGACAACTTTGCGAAGACACACCATCTGCGGATCGGTTCGCCGCTGACGTTGACAGCGCCAACCGGCAAGTCGGTCGATCTGCATGTGCGCGGCATCTTCAAGCCGCCGACCGGAGGGTCACCGTTCGGGCCGGTGACGATCTCCGACACGACGTGGGACAGCATCTATGAGTCGCCGCAGAACCTGTACTCGTTCGTCCGCATGCGCGGCGGCGAGTCGGACACGGCCAAGGCCGCACTCGAGCGGCAGTTGAAGGCGTTCCCGGACGCGAAGGTGCAGACGAAGCAGGAGTTCATCGACAACCAGATCAGCGGGCTGAACGCGATCCTCAACGTGCTGTACGTGCTGCTCGCACTGTCCGTCATCGTGAGTCTCTTCGGGATCGTGAACACGCTCGTGCTCACCGTGTTCGAGCGGACGCGCGAGCTCGGGATGCTGCGTGCCGTCGGGATGACGCGGCGGCAGGTGCGGCGCATGATCCGCGCCGAGAGCGTAATCACGGCGCTGATGGGCGGCGTGATCGGGATCATCCTCGGTCTGGTGCTCGGCGGGCTCCTTGCAGCACGCATCGACTTCATCGTCTTCGCGCTCCCGGTCGGGGAGGTGATCGTGTTCGCGATCGCGGCTGTCGTGGTCGGGCTGCTCGCGGCGATCTTCCCGGCCCGACGCGCAGGCAAGCTGAACGTGCTCGAAGCGCTGCAGTACGAGTAGGCGCTATTCGGGCGCGCGCCAGGGACCTGGCTCACGCGTGACCGGGTAGCCGGCCCAGACCAGCTGTTCCACCGAGCCGTCCGCTCCGCGCACGATGCGCAGCGCCTCGCCGTGCTCCGGCCCCGAGACCGTG
>Ga0207693_10001460_pt1 | contig 20898 bp, 19 predicted proteins | sample LARL81metaG_FD_184347 | JGI IMG/M metagenome (GOLD analysis project Ga0207693, IMG submission 184347) | Corn, switchgrass and miscanthus rhizosphere microbial communities from Kellogg Biological Station, Michigan, USA - LAR L8-1 metaG... | ecosystem: Host-associated > Plants > Roots >... | reverse complement strand
TGAATAAACACCCGCCGAGCCGGCGAAATTATTCGAATCTCAGGGCCGTCGTCGGATCGACTCCGGCCGCACGCCGAGCCGGCAGATAGCAGGCAAATCCGGCGACAACCCCCATCAGAAGCAGACAAGCTGCTAAGGTCATTGGGTCGGTTCTGCTCAAGCCAACAGATAACTGCTCAGCAGACGGGTTGCAGCAGTCGCCAATAAGAGGCCAAGGGCCATTCCAACTGCAATTGGCAGCATCGACTGACGCCAGATGAGCCAGAGGACCTCTCGACGGACGGCTCCCAAAGCCAGCCGTATACCTATTTCGGGCACGCGCTGCACGACTGTATAGGACAGTAATCCGTATGCTCCGACGGCCGCGAGGAGCAAACCGATCAGGCCAAACAGACCGGTGAGCCATGCAGCGAGTCGCTGCCGCATCGCCCGCTTGGAATTCCACTCTCCGGACCACTTGCGTCGCCACCATGTTGGAGGGCGGCCACGCCATCAACGCCTTGCCACAGGTCGCCGCCGCCACCGTAAACTGCCGCGTCCTGCCGGAAGACTCCCCAGAATACGTTCTGAACACGCTGCAAAAAGTCGTGGCGGACGAGCAGGTCATCGTCCAACAGCTGAGCGACTTTGGCAAAGCAGTCGCGTCCCCACTGCGCCCCGATGTGCTCAAGGTCGTCAGTGACATCACCACCCGCATGTGGCCCGGCGTCCCTACCGTTCCCATCATGGTTATGGGCGCTACCGACGGCCGCTACCTCCGCGCCGCCGGCATTCCCACATATGGCATCCAGGGCTTCTTCATGGACCGCGATGACATTCGCTTCCACGGCCGAGACGAACGCCTGGGCATCGAGTCTTTCTATGAAGGCCAGGCCTTTCTCTACGAATTGGTCAAGCGCTTATCGAGCGCCGACAAATAAAGCCAGGCGATTCTCGCAAAACCAAATCACGTGGTGTGACGTAGATGCACAATCAGGTTGTGTACGCTTTTTGCTAGCTCTGCCACTTCGCCCCGGCCCTTGATCTCAAGATCGACCGCGCCGCTCCCTTGTGCGGCGTGATCCACCGCCTCTCGCAAGCTAATCAGCGGTTTCACAACTTGCCTCGGCAAAATAACACTGACCCACAAACTGAACATCAGCGTCATCGCGGACACAATGCTCAGCGCCCACTCCGCCGACCGCATCAGACGTCGAGCCTCCTTGTGATCGCTTTCCACTAGCTTCCAGTTCTCTGTTTCCAGCTCGGTCAGCGACCCTAGCACTTCCTGACTCGAACTCTGCAAGTCCGCGGTGACCTGCCCCAGCGCTGGGTTTCCTTCCTGAACAGTTTCTGAGATCTGCGCATCGAACGACCCTACGCGGTTCCGCAGCTCCTCGATCAGTTGTGCACGCTTCTTCAACCGTGCTCCCCGCAGCAAATCGTCCAGATCCTTTTCGTACGCCCACACTACGCTTCGAATGCGGTCCGCATCTCCCTGCCCCGGCTGCTCCATCACAGAAACTGCCGTCCCGAATCTTTGTTCATACACACCGAGCGAACCCAGCGCCTTCTGTGTTTGTCCTATCTCTTGCGGCTCGAGCTCCTGTATCTGGCTCACAATCTGCTTGGTTTTGCCGAGTGATTCGCGGTTGGCCGCCAGATAGCTTGCATCGTGCAGGAGCAGGTAGTTTCTCTCCGCGCGCCGGGCCTCCAGCATTTCGATCGACGCCTTTTGCGCCAGCGTCGCTGCCGGCGCATCCACATTGACGATCCGGTCTACAATCCATCTCATTTCGAACAGGTAATACACCGCCAGAAAAATCACCGGTACCAGAATCAATCGTGCGATGGCCAGACTGAGCGCCACTCTCTTCCGCAGTGAGTTTCCCGGCGCGAGGATCTTGAACGTTCTCCGGATTCCGAGTCTCATAAACCGGCTCCCGCCAAAGAGTTCCCCCTCTGGCAGCCCGATTGTATGTCACCCGCCCGGCATCGCGCCCCTCTTGCAACCTCGTTCCACGGGCCCACGATGTGCTGACGGCCGACAGTTTTTATTTCGTATTCGGCGCTCGTGGTTGGCATATTGCGCCGCTAGATCCCTCAACCCTAATGGCTCCAGGGTGCGATCTTCCTGATACCGGATGGCCGGGAAGCCCCTTTCCCGTGTCCAGTTAGATTGATGGCCTATAAATGACGCAGCGGGTCTTCGACCACCTCGCTGGAGACTTTTTTCGCGTCTCGTTCTAGCGATTTGGTGACAAATTCCTTCGAACCAAGCCCGACTGCGAGCGCCAAGGCGAATACAATCCCGCCAAAAAGAATGCCGAAAGCAAGCTGAACAACAGCCGGCGCGATTCTCAGGTGCTCCAGGGCCATAGCCACGGCAAGCACGATCACGAGCCATTTCACGCCAACGCTGAGAATACGAGCATGTTGGAGGTTCAAGTTAACGCCGCCGATTAGTACGCTTCGGGCAAGAAAACGGGCGATGATGTTGCCGACCAACAAGACCAGTAGAGCGGCCAAAACATTGGGAATGTAAGCGAAGATGCTCTGCACAAACAGATAGGTCCATTCGAAGTCGAAAGCCGCAATCCCTATGAGAAATCCAGTGACAATGACCAGAGTGGCAAGCGATCGGGACACCAAACGAGTCGGGCTGTTCATCGGCGACCACTCCGCCAGCGAAGCAAAACCCCATTGGCCCAGCCGCTCGTCAAAATGGAGGCTGGCAAGCAATCGCCGAGCGATAATTGCGAGAATCCAGGCCAAGATTACCGACAGGAACAGCGCCACGATCAGCGCCGCTATTCCGGGCAGCAGGTTTGCAAACCTGGTCAGGAATCGCATTGTGGACTGTGCCAACGCTTGTTTAACTTGATCCCACATAGATACCTCCGTTACAACGAACAGAGAACTAAGGGTTGAACCGATCCGGCCAGCGCCATCGGGACACAAGGTAAGCTTTGCCGGATTCGTAGGCGCTACATAACTGTTCAAGCCTCTGCTCCAAGGCTGCCGCTCCGGCCGTCTCCAAATGATTAGCATAAGAAGCGACCCAAGCCAGGTAGAGAGGCGTCATCGACTTGAGCAGATGATCGCGATTGATGGTTCGAAGGCGATGCGCCAACGCAAAATCATAGACTATGCGAACCCACAATTCGTCGGGCATACGAAACTGCTCCAGCGACATACGCGACAACTTCCTGAGTTCGAACAGGGTGGAAGGTGGCAGCACTAAGCCCCAGATCTCTTGGAGGTCTCGAATTCCCAATTGAAAAGACTCCACCATGCGAGTGACATCCACGGTTCCCGTGTCTTGCGACACGAGTACTGGTTCGCCGAAGGAACTCACAGGAACTGAAGTCCGCATTTTTTGCCAGCAGGCCGCGTTTCGTTCCAAGTCAAGAAATATAGGGCCCAGGACCTGGGCCACTAGAGAGCTAATATTCATCCAATCCGTTGGCGGGTAAATGCGCGCTCCGACATGCACCTCACAAATCTGCAGATTGTCGCAGAGGGCGGCAGGTGCAAGGGACGTCAGCGGATGCACGCGATTCCCCTTGACGCCGGCATTCGAGTCGGTCACAAGCATTTTCTGGAACAGTCGCCGAGAAACTCCTAAGTCCGGCCCCAAAGGATTGTGGATTTGTTTTCCGTAGAGACAGCGCATTAGTGGAGAGATAATGCTGCTGTTCAGCAACCCCTCGAATTTGTGGCGAGCGTAATGCGGCACGACCAGGTCAACGCCCTCTTCGAGCAGCGGTTGCGCCAGTCGGCAAGCCCAGCGAGGCGTTACAGTCTCGAGTCTGGAAGCGATGACGCAGCAGGCACGAGCCTCAAGTTTTTCAGCGGCCGCAAAGACGGCTTGATAGGCGGTGGACATACTTACAGCGGGCATACCCGGAGCGTCCGGCCGAAATAGAGGCCAAGGAATCAAGAAAGGAGACGCACTCTTTTCAACTGTGTCTGAATTGGCGGGAGCTGAACTGGCAGCGTGATTATCCTGCAGTACCGCGATGCGCGGAGACCCGGAGAGCGTTCGGAGAGCGTCACAGACGATGACAAGGCCGTCTTGATCGAGGTCCGCCAGAACGCCGACCACCAGATCGGCGCGATCGACTTGCTCGATCTTTTCCTGCGTTTCTTGCGGGATGGGTTCGACTTCCACTGTTCAGACCTCTAACCCGGGTACATCCCGAGCAAAGATGAGATACCTAAGACCTCGGTTTCGCACGCAATATCTCAGATGATTCATAGCGTCAGCGACATGAGTCCCATCAACGGGATACGCACCCATACCGGACGAGCGTTTAGCTCATAAACCACTTCATAGAGGGCCTTGTCCAAGAGAAACACATCGAGCAGCTTTCGAAAATCGCGGCTCTCGACAGGCAGAAACCCCGCCCCCTGCGCGGTTTCTCGATAAGCGCGCAAGAATGCCGTGGCCGCCGAACGCTCCCAGAGCTGGGCCCAGGGCTCCAGGCGAGCAACATCCTCAGCGTGCCGCGCTGTATAGTTGATCAGGCTTGAGTAAGTGGCGTAACCGAAGGACCGCAACATACCGGCCACATCCTTAAGAGGGCACTGCTTGGCGCGTCGATTTGCGAGCGGCCGGGCCGGTTCGCCTTCAAAATCCAGGATGACGAAATCAGTCTTTACCCGAAGCACCTGGCCCAAATGGTAGTCACCGTGAATTCGGATTCGTTGTGTTTGAAATCCATTCAATTTGAGCGCCCCAAAATGATCCAGAATACGGCGGCGCCGGCTGAGTACGGTGGCCGCAACTTCGACAACTTCGTCGGGCAAGTACGCCACGCGCTCTTTTAGCAGGTCCAAGGCACGGGAGGCGTGCTGGTGAAGGTCCACAAGCACACTCTGGAAGTCTTCGGCGGTGAGCGGTTCTGGGGCGAAAGCCGGATCGTCCGTTGGTGAAGCAAGCGCCAAATGCATCTCGGCTGTTCGATGTCCAAGGGTACCGGCGGCATCCAGATAGATGCCGAGATGGTCTTGCGCCACTCGAGAGACGGGTTGCTCAGAAAGGTCCAGCGGATTTCGTAGGTCCGCGGTTGCGCTTTCCGGAAACGGCAAGGGAGCGCAGGTCTCGAAATAGCGGTCAAGTTCTTCGACAGTCCATTTCCAGCCGTCGCCTTCGTTTGCTACCAGGCCTTGCAGCATCGCCAGGACCGTAGGTTCGGCACCGGCGGCCGACTCCAGTTCAATAGAACCGGCGAAGGGAGGAATTCGATCGAAGTTTGTTTTTTCGGTAAGGTATCGTCCGATTTCAGCATCCGGATTCAGGCCGGGCTCCTGGTGGCGGAAGAGCTTGAGTATGAAACGGTCGCCATACAGAATCGAGGTGTTGCTTTGCTCCGCTGAGCTACGCCGCACGGGCAAAGGCATCTCGGCCGATCCTAATACGTTCTGAAAGGCCTTCCCACACACGCCTCGGATGCGTCCGTGACGCGTACTCAGCTCCCGGCCATTCTCAATCAACGAGAGCAACTCGAGACATGCCTTGTCGTCAAACACTCCATCGTGCAACAAGCCAGATACCTTTGCCGATAGAATTAAGGCCACGATCGCGTTGGGAGCCGCGTGGCGCAATTCGTCTGCTGCGTCTCCGAACGTCATTGCCAGGAGCGCAAGGTAGACCTCAGATGCTCCAGTATCATACTGCACTTCAACGAACGCCAGAGCTGAAGACGACCCGTTTAACGCTGTCCAGGCGACAATCCGCGTCGACTGGATATGGCGAGACTTGCCTGCAAACCAGCGCTGCTTCGGAAGATATTCGGGGAGATATACCGTTTCCAGGCGCTCGCGGCTCACACCGTCGAAAAGACCCTCCCACCCTGCGCTCGCGTTCAGCGGCGCCTGCACGGCCGGATCGACGCTCACCTCCGCAGGTTCGACCCTCTGCTGAAGCTCCAGCCACAGGAAACTGTAGGGGGCTAATGTAAGCCGGTAAGGCTGGCGCTCAATCGCCGGGAACTCCACATACCCGAGCATCTCTACCGGGACCATGCCCTCCCGCTTTGATAAATCCAGATCGACGGGCTGCGCAAAACGGGAAAGGTTGGCGACACACAGAACTTGTTCGCCTTGGTATTGCCTGAGGTAGGCCAGCACTTTGCGGTTCGACGGATTCAGGAACTCGATGCTACCGCGCCCAAAAACGCCGAAGAGTTTTCGCAAGGCGATCATGTTTCGCATCCAGTTCAACAGCGAAGAGGGATCGCCCTGCTGAGCTTCCACGTTGATCGCTTCATATCCCCAGACTGGATCCATGACAACCGGGCTGTACAAACGGGCGGGCGTGCTCGTGGAAAACCCGGCATTGCGGTCCCCATTCCATTGCATCGGAGTGCGGACACCGTTGCGGTCGCCAAGGTAAATATTGTCACCCATTCCGATTTCGTCCCCGTAGTAGACAATGGGAGTGCCGGGAAAGGAAAGCAGCAAACTATTGAGCAGCTCAATTCGCCTGCGATTGTTATCAACCAGCGGAGCTAAGCGCCGGCGGATGCCAAGATTGATGCGCATTCGGGGATCGGCACTGTAGGCGATATACATGTAGTCGCGCTCGTCGTTGGTCACCATTTCGAGAGTCAGCTCATCATGGTTGCGCAGGAAAAGCGCCCACTGACACGTGTCGGGGATTTCAGGAGTTTGCGTGATGATGTCGGTGATCGGCAGCCGGTCTTCCTGGCGCAGGGCCATATAGATACGCGGCATCAGGGGAAAATGAAATGCCATATGGCATTCGTCTCCGTCGCCGAAGTAGGGACGGACGTCGGTGGGCCACTGGTTGGCTTCAGCCAGGAGCGCACGGCTTGAATAGTCGGCGTCAATCTCCCGTCGGAGTGCCTTGATCACGGCGTGAGTTTCCAGGAGATTTTCGCAGCTGGTTCCTTCTCGCTCCACCAAGTATGGAATAGCGTCCACGCGCAAGGCGTCGACCCCCATATCCAGCCAGTAACGCATCACCTTGAGAACTTCGTCGACGACTTGAGGGTTGTCGTAGTTCAGATCCGGTTGGTGCGAGAAAAAGCGGTGCCAAAAATACTGCTTGGCTATCGGGTCCCAGGTCCAATTAGATCTCTCGGTATCCGAGAAAATGATTCTCGCGTCTTTGTACTTCTCTTCGGTGTCGCTCCATACGTAGAAGTCGCGTTCTGGCGAGCCGCGTGGAGCCTGACGGGCGGCTTGAAACCACGGATGCTGATCGGATGTGTGATTGACAACTAGTTCGATCATTACTTGCAGGTTACGGTCATGAGCAGCTGTTAGGAAGACGCGAAAATCGTCCATGGTGCCGTACATCGAATGTACATTTACATAGTCAGAGATGTCGTAACCGTCGTCCTTGAGTGGTGAGGGAAAGAAGGGCAATAACCACAGACAGGTAACACCAAGATCCTGAAGATAATCCATCTTCTGAATCAGCCCGGGAAAATCACCGATGCCATCGCCATTGCTGTCTTTGAAGGCGCGGACGTGCAGCTCATAGATGATTGCGTCCTTGTACCAGAGCGGATGCAATGCACTGCCGGGTTTTTTTGCCATGTCGCTGTTCTTACCTCACACGCCGCCGCGAGACTCCGGCCGGAAAACAACAATTCCGAGAGGAGGAAGTGTCATGTTCAGTGAGAAATGCCGATCGTGAATTGGAAGTGGAACCGTTGATAAGCCACCTAAGTTTCCTTGGCCCGAGCCACCATACAGAGGAGCGTCGCTGTTCAGAACTTCTGTCCAGTAACCTTCCCGGGAAACACCTACGCGGTAGTTTTTCCGGGGCACAGGAGTGAAGTTGCACACGAAGAGGATCTGGTCTTCCGGAGTTTGCCCGCGACGGACGAAGCTGATTATGCTCCTTTGAGAATCCTTACAGTCTACCCACTCAAAACCGGCTGGATTAAAGTCCAGTTCGTGAAGCAAAGCTTCGCCGCGATAGAATGTGTTGAGGTCACGCACCCAGCGTCTCAATCCTGCATGAAACGGTTGTTGAATTAAATGCCATTCGAGGCTGGCGTCGTGGTTCCACTCCGACCATTGGCCGAATTCGTCGCCCATGAATAGAAGTTTCTTGCCGGGGTGGCCAAACATAAAGCCGTAGAAGAGTCGCAGATTGGCAAATTTCTGCCATTCGTCACCAGGCATTTTGCGCAGCATGGAACCTTTGCCGTAAACGACTTCATCGTGCGACAAGGGCAGAACGAAGTTTTCAGCGAAAGCGTAGACCAAACCAAAAGTGATCTCGTTATGATGGTAGCTGCGAAACACGGGATCCTGCGACATGTAGTCCATCACGTCATGCATCCAGCCCATATTCCACTTGAGACCAAAGCCAAGGCCTCCGACGTAGATGGGCCGCGAAACCTGTGGCCAAGCGGTCGATTCTTCCGCAATCATCATTGCATCGGGAAACGCCGCGTAAACGCGCTCGTTCAGCGCTCTCAGAAAATGAATTGCGTCGAGGTTTTCCTTCCCGCCATAGCGGTTCGGTATCCACTGGTCTTCGCGCCGTCCGTAGTCAAGATACAGCATGGAGGCTACGGCATCGACTCGGAGACCGTCGACGTGGTACTTGTCCAGCCAGAATAGCGCGTTGCTAATCAGAAAGCTTTGGACCTCATTGCGTCCATAGTTGAATACAAAAGTGTTCCAGTCTGGCTGCTCTCCTTGCCTAGGGTCGGCATGCTCATAAAGATGAGATCCATCCAAGTAACCGAGACCGGCTTCATCCTTCGGAAAATGCGCGGGGACCCAATCTAGGATTACGCCGATTCCGTGCTGATGAAGATAGTCCACGAGGTACATAAAGTCGGCGGGCGTTCCGAACCTGCTAGTGGGAGCAAAGTAGCCAATCGTCTGGTATCCCCACGAACCATCGAAGGGATGTTCCATGACAGGCAGAAACTCGATGTGGGTAAAACCCGCATCATGAAGGTAGTCAGCCAGGAGGGGCGCCATCTCGCGGTAAGTCAACCACCGATTCCCCTCCTCGGGCATGCGTTTCCAGGAGCCAAGGTGCACTTCGTAAATGGATATCGGAGCGGCGAGAGAATTGGTTTTTGCCCGGCTAGCCATCCATGAATCATCATGCCAGGAGTAGCTTTCAAGATCCCACACGCGAGACGCTGTCTGCGGGCGAATCTCTGCGGCGAAACCATAAGGATCAGCTTTGTCGACCATATAACCGCGATCACGCGATTCGACGTGATACTTGTAGATGGTCCCTTGACCGATATTGGGTACGAAGCTCTCCCAGACACCTGCAGAACTCGCGCGCATGATAGTGGCGGCTGGTTTCCAATTGTTGAAGTCTCCGATCACCGAGACAAGTTTCGCATTCGGAGCCCACAAGGCAAAGTGCACGCCGTGAGAGCCATCCCGCTCGGTGAGATGGGCGCCGAGCTTATCGTAGGCGCGATTGAGAGTGCCTTCAGCAAGCAAGTAGAGGTCGAATTCGCTTAGGGTCGATTCCACGGGCGCACTTCCTTCTCCCGATAGCCGAGTTCCTTGGACCTAGAGGTAATAGTCGAAATCCCGCTCCGTACGAATCCTCCGCCGCATACGCAAAATATGCGCCGGCAGGCTTTCCGGCGTCAACTCGACATAATTGGGCGAGCCTTGCCACAAAAACCGGCCATCGCCAAGCAAGTCATGAGCCTGAAAGGCGTGATCTGCGTCCAACCCAATAGATCCGAGATCAAGATGAACCCATCCAGTTTGCGTGTGTAAGCAATCAAGATTGACGATGACGACGATTACGTCCGATAAGTCATCGGTCGCCTTGCTATAGCAAATCAGCGCTGGATTGTCCGTTGTATGAAAGTGCAGGTTGCGATTGCTTTGCAATCCCAAATTTTCTCTTCGGATCCGGTTGATCCGGGCAATGAAGTCTTTCAAGCTCCCCGCAGAATAAGGATCGCGGTGCTTGAGTTCATATTTCTCCGAGTTCAGGTACTCTTCACTGCCGGGTCGGAAAGGAGCATTTTCGCATAGCTCGAAGGCCGGACCATAGATTCCATAGCTAGCACCCAGCGTCGCCGCCAGAATGAGCCGTACCATGAAAGCGGGACGTCCGCCAATCTGAAGGAATTCCGGAAGGATGTCCGGTGTGTTCGGCCAGAGATTCGGCCGGAAGTACTCCCGTACTTCTGTTTTCATGAGTGCGCTGAAGTATTCGGTAAGCTCTTGTTTCGTATTTCGCCAAGTAAAATACGTATATGATTGAGAAAAACCAAGCTTGGCAAGCCGATACATCACGTGCGGCCTGGTAAACGCCTCTGCAAGGAAGAGTACGTCGGGATGCTTTTCCTTAATTTCGCCAATCACCCATTCCCAGAAAGAAAAAGCCTTCGTGTGTGGATTGTCAACGCGAAAGATACGCACACCCTGATCGATCCAAAAATCGAAAACGCTTTTCAATTCATCCCACAACGCCCGCCAATCCGCAGTCTCAAAATCCAGTGGATAGATATCCTGATACTTCTTAGGCGGATTTTCAGCATATTGTACGGTGCCGTCCGGCCGTTTGCGGAACCATTTTGATTGTTGGAGCACGTACGGATGATCCGGTGTGCACTGAAACGCGATGTCGAGCGCGATCTCAAGTCCGTGCTCTTTAGCTTTGGCCACGAACCTCCTGAAGTCTTCCAGTGTGCCAAGTTCGGGGTGAATGGATTTATGACCGCCCTCCGGCGATCCAATGGCCCAAGGGCTGCCAACATCTGTCGGCTGCGCCTCTTCCGAATTGTTTTTTCCTTTCCGAAAGGTCCGGCCGATTGGATGGATAGGTGGAAGATAGACGACATCGAAGCCCATGGATGCGATGTAGGGAAGCCCTGCCTCGCAATCACGGAAGGTCCCGTGAAGACCTGCCTGAGGTGAACAAGATCGAGGAAATATTTCATACCAAGTAGAGAAGCGTGCCTTTTCGCGGTCGACCGTGACAACCAACTCTTTCTCGTAGCGGCTAGCAAGGTGGCGATCGGGATAGCGCTGGAGAATGCCGAGTGACTTTTCTTCAAGAGCAATGTCTGCGCCTTCCGGTTTATCTTTGGATTCTCGCAACCTGCGCACCCAGTCGCGCAGTAACACGGCGTCATCGCCCGTTGCTCGCATGGCCGCTTCCCCAATCAGCTCAGCTCCGATGAGCAGGTCGACATGAACGTCTTGTCCGGCAGCGACTCGTTTCAACAGCTCGCCGCGCCAAGTTTGGAAGCGATCGATCCAGCCTTCCACGGTGTATTTATACCGGCCCAGCAACTCGACGGAAAATTCGCCACGCCAGCGATCATTGCCGAGTAGTTTCATCGGCGACGTTTGCAATTCCTTCTTTTCCTGCCAGTACAGGATTTGGCATGCGACCTGATCATGGCCATCGGCGAAAACATCGGCTTCCACAAGCACTGTCTCGCCAACAACACGCTTGATGGCAAACCTGCCGCAATCGATTTCCGGAGAAACGCCCTCAATTACGACTCGACGTCGCCCGTCCACTTGTTGTTCGGCCATTGGTCGCCAGGCTCTCCTAGTTGCAGAACGATCGGGCCGCACCAAAGATTCAGGTGACAATACCTAAGGCGCAACCGATCTACAGCTCTGCTGTGTAGCTCACTTCATGCAATTATTGATTTCAAAGGAGTCAGGCTCCAGTGTTAGTGTTCGCGATGAACAGCTAACGCCGAAGATGCTCCATCGAGCTGGCAAGCTCACATTATAGGGCAGATCGACGAGCATCAGCAGGACCCGCCCAGATCTTGGTCATGTCCGACTGCCAGATCCGATTCGGTCCGGCCTCTTCCACGCGACCGCATTCCTTTTTCCTTCGTGCTCGGAGACGACGCGAGCGCACCAGCAACCCACGCTCGCGCATCACCCGTAACACCCGCCTGCGATTCACGGACAGCCCTTTCTTCCGCTGCAACCACCACGCCCTCGCCGATAGCCGTACGCCAGCTTCTCTCTCGCAGGCCATCACGGCTGCTCATCGTGGGTTCGGTCCGCTTGACTGCCTCGCGGCCGCTTCCGGTAGTACAGACTCGACCAGCTGATGCTCAACGGCGCCGCCACCAGCGTGGCTGCCTTCCGCTCGGTGATGCCGAGAGCAGAAGGCTTGTGGTCTACATGTGGTACCCATGGAGCATTGGTCCACGAACGCGATAGAAACCAAGGGCGCAGACCGCCGCCAAAATTAGTAGTAGCAACGTGGAAGGCTCTGGCGTAGATACGACAGACCCCGGGGTCACTACCACATTGTCCAGACCATTGGAATTGTCATTCCGCGGATCGCCGTTCAGGAATTCGAGGGTCGTTGAAGAGGAAGTAGCGAGGAACGAAGTGGTGAACTGCTCCCAGACTTGTGTTGTTCCTCCGGCTCCCATGGAGTTTACTGCAGTCTGGATGAGCACTCCGTCCACCATCACATTCACGGTGCTGGTTGTGCCCCAGATGCCGCCGGGGTTGACCTGATTACCGACGAAATAAGAGAGGTCATAGGCCGTACCAGGAGTGGTCGCCAAGGTTTGCGTCACGCCCTCGACAGAGTTCGTCCCGTCACCGGTCAGGTCCAGCCATTGCTTGCCGTCCTCGGCGGGAAAGGTGAAACCAAGTGCCACATAGTTGGTGCTCACAATGGATGCCTCGGGACCGACCACGGTCCAGCCGGTAATTCCGGTCGAGCCGGTGATGAAGTTCGTAAAGATGCCATTCGGCACCAAGGGGGTCTCAAAGCTGCCATTAACGATGCTATTTGCGCGGGCTGCCGATGCCGCAAAAACGAGGATCAAGGCTGCAAAAACAACCGTCCGGGGGAGAATGCCATCCATCATGTTAGCCGAACGGCGCGAGACTCTTGCCTGGCGCTCATAGCTTCGTGTGACTTCAATCATGGGATCCTCCCTCTATCGGATTTCCGATTGGACTTCTGGCCCGCGCATCATACGCTTTTCCTGATCTCGAACACAACCAATTTGCCAGCAGGACAGCAAGCCGAGCCCCAGTGAGATCGAACCAAAAGCTTGGCTAACCGGACAGCTACCTGACCCACCTTGATCACGCTATTAACCTCTACTCGCCTTCTACGCCTCGGTATGGTTTGAGGCAATGACGTTTTGTGGTCAATCCTCTCCTGACTATATTTGCTACGCGCATGATCAACTTACCCAGCAGTCGCAGCAATCCGCGAGGCGACGCTCGCCTGACTGGAGCGGTTTGAAACAGGAAAGATCAGGTGGCACTCGCAGCCCGGGCTGCCTGTTGGCTGACCATTTGTTCCTTCATCTTCTGTTGCATTTCCTTAGGTGTGGGTTGTGCGATGTGGGTAGCGACCACCCAAGTGTAACCCTCGGGATCAACGACGGTTCCACAGCGGTCGCCCCAAAACATATCCATCACTGGCCCCTTGAGCGCGGCGCCGAGCTTTACGGCCTTGGCAGTCACCTTGTCTGCGTTCTCCGTCAGCAGATACAAAGTCGTTGGTGAGGCGCCGATTGTTTTCGCGCTGCGGGAGCCCATCTGCGCCATTTCCGGCCCCAACATTAATGTCGTGCCGCGGAGTGTCAACTCGGCGTGGATCGCCTTGCCATCTGGACCATTCATGATCCCCCGTTTGGCAAAGCCGAATGCCTTTTGATAAAACTCAGCTGCCGTTTTCACGTCGTTCACTGTTAACATTGCCGTTACCGAACCATAGAGCTTTTTATTGAGCGGATCGATTTTTCTGGGCATAACACTCCTTTTGTGAGGCAAGTATTCGAGCTGAATTTCGGCGGAAGTTGTTTATGGTGTACCGCTCGACGAAACCTCCGGGTAGCGCAAAGAATACTTCAATGAGAAGCGTCCGGTCAACGATGTCTCCGTCGATGTCTCCGTCAGGCGCGGGAAGAGTTCGGCGAGGCGTGCTATGTTATCAACTCGCACGAACACCAACCATCACCGTAGTTCTGTCTGCGTCGTCGACAAGCCGGAAGTAATTCCGTTCCGTTCCGCATCAGATTGAACTCCGGTCTTGCTGGGAGGCAATTCGAGACTCTCCACAGTCCCCGCCTGTTTGGCCATTGCCCGTTCAGAAACAGATAAATGCTGGGAAACACAATTTCTGGGAATTCAACCCAGGACATATGAACTGCAGCATCGATCGTAATTAGACGGGCGTTCGGCAGCAATATGTCCCACTCACGTCCGCCACCGTATGGGGTGTTGCGATCTCCTCTCCCAGTGAATCGTCAGGACTGGGGCGGTGACTTTCGCGATGGATTCCTTGGGAATGTCGAGCGCCTGCTCGGAGGCACGCAGTGGTTGAAAATGGGCCCCGAGATGAATGGGCGCGGGATGCACGCGGAGTTGCGCGAGGTTCTGGAGCCGCTGCTCAAAAAAATCGAATCACATTGACCGAGCACATCCAGGAATACGAGGTGCGGATGGAGAGAATCGCCAAGGAGAGCTACCCGCAAGTCGAACTACTCAAACAGGTGAAGGGGGTGGGAACGCAAATCGCGCTGACGTATGTTCTGACCCTGGACGATCCGCATCGCCTCCCAAAGAGTCGCGAGGTCGGCTGTTTTCTGGGGTTGCGCCCTGGGCGCAGGGACGTCGTTTGATTCTTTAGGCGGGTCAGCCAATTGGGATGCGACTTAGAGCCGCCCTACCTGGAGCAGCCTTAAATCAAGCAGCAAGCGCTGTAAAGGTGAGTTCCCTCTGAAGTGAGCGGCGAAGGGCGCGCGCTGAGCCATTAGTGTTGTCGCCGCTCATCCCACTCAGTTGTTTCCTGATCGAACACGATGCTTCTCGGAACTGGTTTGCCATCATGAACCGCTGGCGCCGTAAACGCGATTCTAAAAAGCGGATACATTCATAGCCGTCGTTGCCCGCCGTCGCCGTGTCGCGACGACACCGCCTCCCACACCTCCCGAGTTTTTCAAACCATGAGCCACACGATGAACGAAAGGCTCAGGGCGAACGGGTGATCCCGCTTGATTTGACGTGCTACGGGATATGCAAAGCACTAATGGCGGTCGGTGGCGTGCTTCAATCTTTGGTCGGAGCGTCTTTCGGCTTGCTGACTTTGTTAGTGGTGTCAACTCGAAGAGCCGGTAGTCGCTGAGATAGTGGCGATGGTGATAGCGCTTGCCGCGCAACTCCATAACATTTCGGCATCCCAGGGGAGCCAAAGAGTCTGACTATCACGATCGAATTTGACGGGGCCGTAGTCAACGCGAAGATGGTCGCGAGTGAGTTGGCGCTTGCTGACGGGAGCAAGTAAATCAGTTTCGACGCGGGGCACATCAAAAGTGGGATGGGAAATCCAGATGCAGCCTTGGCGCCAATTGTAAATGACAAGGGGGGAATTTTCCATGAAACTGATTTTGTGTTGGCATGGTTTGAGGCGAATTTATTCGTAAGAGTTCGCCGGTTCGGTGTGACTATCTTGCGTGAGGTATGGAGCATCGATACGATGTTCATTCGCCGTCAACAGGCGTCCTGCGCCGTTGGTCGATGAACGGAGGTTTCGGCGCCGATCTTTGTAGAGCCAGACAGATTTTTGGAGGCTGAAATGGTTGCAAAAGAGAGCAAGCAAACTCGCAGGGACAAGCTGGCAAAAGGCGTGGCCCTATCTCTTCTCGTGGGCGTCGCATCGTTGGCACAGAATCCGAGTTTCCACAACGCGCCAGCTTCGGCCAAGACAGAGAAAAATCCTTACCAGGGCCAACAGACATCATCCGGCCAGTCAGTGTTTCAACTCCGTTGTGCGGCTTGCCATGGCCCAAGCGGAGAAGGTTCGGGAAACATACCCTCTTTGGCGAGCGAGAAGGCACAAGGGGCCAGCGATGGTGAGCTCTTCTGGTACATCACAAGGGGCGATGTGAACAACGGGATGCCCTCGTGGGAATCTTTGCCCGAAGACCAAAGATGGCAAATCGTCAACTATCTCCGAGTCCTTGGCGCTTCCAAGCCAGGCTCTCCGCGCGTACGGCTTTCGTCCAACGAAGCTGTTGCCGTTGGCATGAACGCGCTCCCGCCAAAGGCTCCATTTACCGACTACCGTTTTGAGAAGCCCGGGACGATTCGCAAGATCACGCTTGAGGATCTGCCGGCTCCGCTTGCTACAACGTCAGCTGGCAATAGCCCTCAGCTTGTAGAACGCCCGGAGAAAGCTTGGCCACAGGTTCCCGCTGGCTTCAAGGTTGAGTTGTACGCAACCGGACTTGATCAGCCGCGGCTGATCCGCACTGCTCCGAACGGTGACTTTTTCGTCGCGGAAAGTAAGCTGGGGGAGATCCGCGTGTTTCGTGGAATCACGGCGGAAGGTAAGCCGGAACAAGCAGCCACGTTCGCCACAGGCTTGAAGCAACCATTTGGAATTAACTTCTATCCACCGGGCTCCGATCCGCAGTGGATCTATGTCGGCAACACCGATTCGGTTGTGCGCTTTCCCTATAAAAACGGTGATTTGAAAGCCCGCGGTCCGGCCGAACACATCGCAGACGTGCCGGGCGGCAACGGTCATTGGACGCGAGATATTCAGTTCACGCCCGATGGCAAGAAGATGTTGGTGTCGGTCGGTTCGGCTTCGAATATTAACGACCCGGATACGACGCCTGAGGAGAAGAATCGCGCTGACGTTCTGGAATTCAATTCGGACGGTTCAGGAATGCACGTGTACGCCTATGGCATCCGGAATTGTGTTGGATTGGCCGTCCAGTCGAAAACAGGTGAGTTGTGGTGTTCGGTCAATGAACGCGATGGGCTGGGTGACGACCTGGTTCCCGACTACATTACTCATGTGCAGGAGGGCGGCTTCTACGGCTGGCCCTGGTGGTACATGGGCAAACACCAGGACCCGCGTCACGAAGGAAAACATCCCGAGCTGAAGGATAAAGTCATCACGCCGGATGTGATCCTACCTCCGCACAATGCATCGCTTCAATTGACTTTTTACGATGGCAAACAATTCCCGGCCGATTATCAGGGCGACATTTTCGCCGCTGAACATGGGTCCTGGAATAGGGCGGTTCGCGTGGGATATGAGTTAATTCGTGTGCCGCTCGATAAATCGGGGCACGCCACCGGCGAATACGAGGACTTCATGACAGGATTCGTCGTGGATAACGGGCATGTTTGGGGGCGGCCGGTTGGGGTCACGGTCGCTCCCGATGGTTCGCTGTTGGTGACCGATGACGGATCAAAGTCTATCTGGCGGATCAGCTACAAAGGAAAGTAAGGCCGTGATTGCAACAATGTGTCGAAGAGAGATCGCGGCAGCGAGCAGTGACTTACACAGACTCCTGCTGGAACGCGTGAATGCGTCAGACTGCCGAATCTTTTGACAGATCCTTCTGGGTTTCTTGGCGACGGTGTCTCTGACCCGCTCTGGAAATAATACAGTCCATTGTCGAGAATTCAACGCGCGCAAGCGATGAGTATCTGGTGAAGTTCTACTCGCCGCATATTCGGACCGCTCAACATTTCAAGACATCTGCAGAGGACATGCTCCGAGCGATTCGTGGGCGAGGACGACGGCCGGCCTCGTTAGAGATACCGCGTTATAGGCCTTTGAGTTCGATTGGCAATGGAAGCCCTGCTCGATGGGAGCCTGTCCGGCAGCTCGGAATCGTGTTTCTTTGGCGAGCTCACGCTTTAGCTGCTGCTTACGCATTTGTTTTCCCTCCGCCAGTCTATTCCCGCTGCCTAGACCCAGTTGTGCCAAACAGCAAATAGCCCTTCGGGCACATGCATTGCCGCCTAAATTGACACCCCCCGCCTGCTGCCGCAACCTTGAATTCGGGCACTGCTTCCGCGCGGAAAGGCCGATGTGCGTTCCGACACGACCATTCCTGTTTGTCTACTCAAAACTTTGCTTCTTCGGCAGAGAGCGTTTTTGCTTGTCCTGCGCGACGTTACTCGAGAGCTCGCTTCCATAACGTTCGCGATCCTATTCCCTCTAGTTTTCGCGGGATTCATGGCTCCCCGACTGGCCGCCCAAGCTCTGCCCTCCGACGAAATCAAGCCCGTTCCTTTACTCAGCGGCGGCGTCGGGTTCATCACCACCATCGACGGCGGTGATCCTCACCTTGGTCCCATCGTTTCACCGGTCATACTTCTGCCGCTCGGAAAACGTTGGCTGTTCGAAGCGCGAGGTAACTTTGAATCCGACCTCGTGCAGGTGCCGGGCGAGAACGGCTTTCACGGTACCGTGGCGAAGAGCGTCGACTACGCCCAGCTCGACTTTGTCGTCAATCGCTATGTGACCCTCACCGCCGGGCGTTTCCTTACACCCTTTAATATCTACAACGAACGCCTGTATCCTGTTTGGATCCGTGACCTGCAAACCGATCCACTCATCCTCCCTATCGGGATTGGTCCCAGCAACGCAAGCAACGGTGGGATGGTCCGTGGTGGTTTCCAGGCGCATCCCTCCTTCGACGTCAACTATGCAGTCTATTTTTCTGCCCTCACTACCACAACGGCGATTGACTCAAGCCGTCTTGTAGGTGGCCGCGCCGGCATATTCGTGCCCAAAACTCGCCTCGAATTCGGTGGCTCCTTCCAGTATTCTTTGCAGGATGAACATTCCAGCTCCTTTGGCTTCTATGCTGTCTGGGAACCCTATGCACTGCCCTTGGAAGTTCGGGGCGAATACGCGCGTTCGATTCAAGGGAGCGGCTACTGGGGTGAAGCGGATTACCGTTTGAGCCAGTTGCCCTTTTGGCGGAAACAAATGCGCCACACGCAAGCCGTTGCGCGCATGCAGCAGTTCTTCGTCAGCGCCTCTTCCGCCGATTCGCTTTATCCATCCAACATGAAAATGTTCGAGTTTGGACTCAACTACTATTTTATTGACGGTTTTAGGGCAGCCAGCAGTTACGGACGTCAATTCAGCGTTGACGGAAATTCAAACCTATGGACCGTGGGTCTCACCTATCGGTTCGTGATCCCACTCGGACACGCAGGGAGAAACTGATGCAGAGATGCTCCATTCTAGTTTGCATCTTGGGGATCGTCGCATGTCTGGCGATATCCGCCATTGCACAGGATCACGCCCGCTCGGCCAGTTCAGCGTCCGCGGGATCCTCCGGTGCGAATACCGAAACCTCTCCCGCCACGCATTCCGCTGCCTCTTCCTCCATCCCAGCGGACAAAGACAAAGCCGCCATGCAAAGTGAGCTGCGCATCGAGGGCGAAAAGCGTTTCCGTACGAATTGCGGGCGCTGTCACATGGCACCGCACAAGTTCCCTCCGCGCGTCATGGCCACTGCAATTCGACACATGCGCGTCCGTGCCATGCTGACCGACGAAGACATGCGACTTATTCTTCTCTACACGACGCAATGATTCCCCTGAAGCGTATTTTACAAAGATTAACTCGCCTGCGTGTCGTCGCAGCCCTGGCCATGGCGACTTATTTCCCGAGCGCGCAGCAAAGCGGCACGCCGTCAGGGCGTGTCATTGAAGTTCTGGCGGATCACGACAGCCGCTACAAAGTCTCGGGAACGAAAGAACCGCTTATCACTGTGAAAGCGGATGAAGTGCTCACTCTTCGGGTGACTGCCAAAAAGGCTAAGAACAGCAATCGCGAAGGTTTTATCCATGGCTTTACGCTTTTGCGCTCCAAGGATCGCAAGCCGGTTCCCGGGTGGGATTTCCAACTCATGCAAGGCACACAAGAGTTCTCTGTGGTTGCGCCGCAAGAACCCGGCGAATACGTCGTTATATGCACGGTCATTTGCAGCGAAGATCATGAAGGGATGACCCTGAAACTTGTCGTTTTGCCTTGAAGGCGAACAGGGATGAATGGCATGTTGAATACGAGAGCGAGGCCAAGGTTATGAGTAAGATAAGCAAGCCCATTGTGTTAATTCTCGCGCTCACCGCTGCCGTCGCGCTTTCTTCTTTGGCACGCTCTAGCAATGAACAAATCTTCCGGGGCGAAATTGCAGACACGCAGTGCGCCCTTAACGTCCATTCTTTGAGCCAGTCGCACAATGAAATGATCGCCATGGAGCACGGCGTGAAAACCAAAGCCGATTGCGCCCGCTTCTGCGTGAAAGAACGCGGTGGCAAATTCGTCCTGCAGTCCAAAGACAAAGTCTATCGTCTCGACAAGCCCGAATTAGCCGAACCATTCGCCGGTCAACAAGTTAAAGTCGCCGGGACGCTTGACCCCAAAACTAGCACCATCAATGTCCACTCGATTGCACCGATTGCCGCAGTGGCTTCCTCTCCAAAACACCAGAAGTGACTGCGAGGCCAACGAGGCTCCCCGCCGAACACAGGAAAGCCATGGATTGAGAGCTGGTAGAGTAAGACGAGTAGCGAGAGTTGACCACGGTTTCACAGCCAGAGAAATTAGGCCCCTCACGGGGCCCGAAAGTCGCAGGGAATTTGCCCCGCCAAACCATGGCGTGCTTATAAAACTGGTGAGGCAGGACCTTCGACGCGTTGCCACTCGCCTCCACCGTTGTCTCCTCCCAAAGACCCTGGAGGCTGGATGCTGGTGTGGTCGGCAAAAAATTAAAAAACAAAAAAAAGCTCGCAGGTGGGTGGAGGCGTCCGCGTCATCCATTGGCACCTGGTCAGAAAACTCGGGCCAGATCGGTTCTTCGGAGAGTTGCGTCGGTCTTTGTGTCGTAACCCCAGTATCCCTGCCCATATCGGAGGGTCCCGCAGGACCTCATTTCATATCAATCGAATGACAGAAATACGCATCAGAACCGCACAAAGTCTGCCTATTTTTCACGCTCAGACTTCTGCGGTGTCGTTCCATGTTGGACGGGTTTGAGATTTGACACGGTGGAGGTCTGGGGTTCGAGTCCCCACGGGCCCACCATCGTTTTCAATCACTTAGCCTAAACACACAGAAAACTTCACCTGTAAACCAGCTGAAGCACCCGCGATGATGCGCCA
>Ga0207693_10001459_pt1 | contig 20916 bp, 19 predicted proteins | sample LARL81metaG_FD_184347 | JGI IMG/M metagenome (GOLD analysis project Ga0207693, IMG submission 184347) | Corn, switchgrass and miscanthus rhizosphere microbial communities from Kellogg Biological Station, Michigan, USA - LAR L8-1 metaG... | ecosystem: Host-associated > Plants > Roots >... | reverse complement strand
AGCGGTTCGTACACCGATAGCTTCCCCGTGGCCGGGTCCAAGATCGTCGCCTGCACGAAGGCGCCAAGGTTCGCCGCGTTCGCCATGGTGCAACCGGAGGCCGCGGGCGACGCACCGTCCGGGCCGGTGAGCCGGTAGGGGGTGGCGAGCCCTGTCGCGGTCAGCGGGTGCTCGGGCACCATGATGTCGCAGTTCGTATTCGCGGTCGGTGCCGCAGACGGGCACTGCGCCGTGCCGCCCGAGGTGTCACCACCAGATGTGTTGCACGCATCCAGCATGCCTTCGGCTTTCTTTGCGGTACGCACCCCGTCCAGTCCGCCCGTGGTCCGGAACCCTTCCGCCATGGCTGCGTGGCGGGGTCCTGCGGCCGTGGTCGAGGCGGTGAGCATGGCCCTGAGGTGCGGCGCGCTGAGGGTGCCGATCCCGGCTATCCCCGCGACAAGCGCAGCGGCCAGAATCACGGGCGTCGGCACCCGGCCAGGTCGTGACCGCACCGGTAAGTCCCGGCTCTGCCGCGCGTCTCGCCTTTGATACGAGCGGACTCTCCGATAAGTCATGCGAGCTCTCCCTGTCAGGGGCCCGCTCCCCGGACAGTCACGTTAGACCTCACGACCCTCCCTCGTTACCAAATCGATGTATAACGAGCAGATCACTTTTCCCCTAGGGCCCCCCGCCGACCACCGGGCCGGCCGAAACGGGCCGGTATCGGACTCGTACGGGAAGAACACCGGCACACCCGGATCTACCTGCGATTCTGTGACCCGGTTCGCTAGGATCACCTACGTCAGTGGCCGGCCTCCTTTTCGGATCAGATCGATGACACCTTTCGGGCGTGGGCATGCAGTGATACCCGTCTGCCGGCCCGGGATGCGGCGGGTTATCCACGTGCCAGTCGGGCACCGGCATCGGGCCTTACCGGCGTTATCAGTCGCCGGGACTAACCAGCGACGCGGTCGGCACCGGGGCGCGATCGCGGTTCTGCTTGCCGGCAAGACCGGCCCGCTCGCGGCGAGCGGTACGGCCGCCGCCGGGGTCATCCTCGCCTCCTTACAGCGGTTCCTGCTCGCCTACTCCGGAGTCTTCGCGCTCGTCGCGCTGACCGCCGCGGTGGCGGCCGGGCTGGCCGCCACGGACCGGCTGGTGATGAGCCCGGCGGGCAGGGTGACGTTCCAGGCGGTGCACCGTGCGGTGTCGCTGGCCGCGGTGGGCTTCCTCGCATCCCACGTGCTGCTTGAGGTACTGGCGCACCGCTCGCACGTGGCCGACGCGGTGGTGCCTTTCCTCGCCAGCGGGCGAACGCTGTATCTCGGTCTCGGCACCCTCGCCTCCGATCTGGTACTGCTGATCGTGCTTACCGGCGTCGCGCGGCGCAGGTTCGCCTCGCACTGGACGGCTGCCTGGCGAGGCGTACATGTCACCGCCTATGTGGCCTGGCCGATGGCGATCCTTCATGGGCTGCTCGCCGGGCGGGCCGCCAAACCGTATGTGGACTGGAGTTACGGAGCCTGCGTGGCGGCCGTTGCGGTCGCCCTGGTGGTCCGGCTTGTGGCGCCACGCCAGGCCCGCCCACCCGCCGCGCCTGACCCGGCGCCCGGCCTGGCCGTGCCTGGCCCAGCCGCGCCTGGCAGGGGAGCGTACCTGTCCGCACCTCCCGGGCCGGGCGGCTATCTTCCCGCCCCGCCACCGACGCACCGCGCGCTGCCTGCCGGCAGCCACGATGACAGCACGCCGTACGGCGTGGTGTACGGCATCGTGGACGACGGCGTGCCGCGCGCCCCGGAGACGCCGTGATCCCGGCGGCGGTGCCGGACGCCTTCTGCATCGGCAGGCCCCGTCTTACCGCGGGCCTGGACCGGTTCCGGCGGATAGACCTGGTGGGATACCACACGGTCTTCGGCCGGCTGCCCTGTCTGTCCGCCGACCGGCTGATCGACATGGCCGAACGGGTCGATCTGCGGGGCCGCGGCGGTGCCGCGTTCCCCGTGGCGCGCAAGCTCGCCGCCGTGCGCGACGCGGCAGATACGCGCAAGCGGTCGCCGATCGTCGTCGTCAACGGGGCCGAAGGCGAGCCGGGCAGCGCCAAGGACAGGATGCTGCTGCTCAGGTCGCCCTACTTGGTGCTGGGCGGAGCGCTCGCCGCGGCCCGGGCGCTGGGCGCGCAGGACATCATCGTCGGCGTCACTGACGCCCTGGCCGCCCGGTCGGTACGCGAGGCGGCCGCCGCCGAGCCTGGCCTGGAGTCCATGGTCGGCGTGGTGGAACTGCCCGACCGGTTCGTGTCCGGAGAGTCGGGCGCGCTGGTGAACGCGGTCAACGGCCGCGCCGCGCTGCCGTCCTCGGGCAAGAGCCGGGCCAGCTACCGGGGGGCCGGCAACCGCCCGACCCTGCTGTCCAACGCGGAGACCTTCGCGCAACTGGCGTTTCTCGCCATGGTGGGGCCAGAAGGGTACGCGTCGGCTGGTACCGCGGCTGAGCCGGGGACGGTGCTGCTGACCGTCGGCGGCTCGGTCACGCGGCCCGCCGTTGTGGAGGTGCCCATGGGGGTGTCACTTGGGCAGGTACTCGGCCTGTGCGGCGCCGGGCCAGCGGAAGGCGTGCTTGTCGGCGGGTACCACGGCTGCTGGGTGCCGGAGGAGGCCGCCTATCACGTGCCGGTCAGCCGGGCCGGGCTGGCGGCCATCGGCGGCACGCTCGGCGCGGGCGTCGTCCTGGCGCTCGGCCAGGACAGTTGCCCGCTCGGCGAGGTGGCCCGGGTTACCGCGTTCCTCGCCAAGGAATCCTCTGGCCAGTGCGGGCCGTGCAAGCTGGGCCTGCCCGGCATCGCACGCTCGCTGGCCGCGCTCGCCAACGGCTCGGGAGGCGTCGAAGCGCTGGATGCCGCGCGCCGTGGCGCGGCGGCGGTCCGTGGCCGCGGCGCGTGCGCGCACCCGGACGGGGTGTTCAGATTCGTGCTGTCCGCCCTTGCCGTGTTCGCCGATGATCTCGCCGCGCACCTGTCGCGCGGCGGTTGCGGCCGGCCGGTCCGGGACCACCTGCCGGTGCCCGCGGCGAGCGGCGAAGCCCAACTGGCCATCGACTGGACCCGCTGCCGGGGTCACGGCCTGTGCGCTCATATCGTCCCCGAACTCGTACACCTGGATCCCCAGGGCTTTCCGGTGATGCTGGACACGCCGGTCCCGCCGTGGCTGGAACGCGGCGCGCGCCAGGCCGTCGAGATGTGCCCGGCGCTGGCGCTGCGGCTCATTCCGGCCAGCCCGGCGCCGATGCCCGCCATGGCCCAGCCGGGGTGGCTGGGCCGGGCACTGAGCCACGTGCACGGATCGGTCGCTCACACGATCCCCGACCTGGTCGTGTCCGAAGAATGGATCGCCGAGATCTCGGGTGCTCGCGAACCTAACGAGTAGCTCCATCGCCGGGCCGGGGCGCGCAGAGCTTCACGTACCGGCCGGGCGTCATGCCGATCGCCGCTTTGAACATCCGGGTGAAGTGGGCCTGGTCGGCGAAGCCCGCCTCCAGCGCTGTTTCCGCCAGGGGCCGTGCGTCCCGCAGCCAGGACCGGGCCACGTCGAGACGCCGCATCACCGAATACCGGTACGGGCTGGTCCCGTAGATGGCACGGAACTGGCGCGCGAACTGGTAGCGGTCCAGGCCCGTGACCGCCTCCATCTCGCTCGATTGCACTATCGCCAGCCGGTTGTGCAGGTAGTCGCGGCCACGCGCGACGGCGGGCAGGTCGACCCGGCAGCGCAGCGTGCCGGTGGATCCGGCGGCGCTGGACCGGAGCAGGCCCTCCGCCAGCGCAAGCACCAGAGCGTCGAGTGCCAGCGGCTCGGGCGCGCGGGTGAACGCCGTCCGGACCACGCGCGCAAGGACCGGGTCGTTGGTCACCGGGGGAGCGAACGGCAGCGGCGCCGGCCGTCCGGTGAGGGCTGGCAGGGCGGAGGCGATCCGGACCGGGTTGACGTAGACCTGGCGGTAGCCGAACAGGCCGGGGCCATCGGCCCTGCCGTCGTGCAGTTCGTCGGGGTGCAGCACGAAGACCTGTCCCGGGAGGCTGCGCTCAACCGTGCCCCGGTACTCGAACGCCTGGACCCCCTCCTCGGTGACGCCGATCGCATAGACATCGTGCCGATGGCGGCTGAACGGGCGGCCGCGCAGCCGGGCACGGAACAGTTCCACCCCATCCACCGGCACGGCGGCGTCCACCCACTCGTCCGGATCGCACGATCGTTCAAGACCAGCACCGACCGCATCACGCAGGCTGAGGGCCATCAGTCAAATCTACGAGAGCGGCGCGTCGAAGTGCTACATGACCCTGCCCAGGTGATCGCGTTTGTGACGTTCTCCGCGGTCGTTGCCGGAACCCCCGGCCCCAGCAATGCGCTGCTGACCGCCGTCGGCGCGAGCGCCGGTGTCCGCCGCGGCCTGCCGAGCCTGCTGGGGCAGGTGACCGGGATGGGCGCGATGCTGTTCGCGATCACCCTGGGTCTGGGCAACGTGCTCCTTGCCCACCCCCTGGCGCTGGAGATCCTCAAGTGGGGCGGGGCAGCGATGCTCTGCTGGATGGCCTGGCGGATCGCGACCGCGGCGGTCACCGAGGGGCACCCCAGCGCACCTACCGGATTCGTCGGCATGGCGGCCTTCCAGTGGGTCAACCCCAAGGGATGGCTGGTCGGGGTCGCGGCCATCGCTACCTTCCTGGACCGGCGCGCCGGCGGTGCCCTGGCCCAGGCGGCCCTCTTCGCGATCCTGTTTTCCCTGGTGGCCTTCCCCAGCTGCCTGCCCTGGCTGGCGTTCGGCGCCGCGCTCCAGCGCTTCCTGCGCACCCCACGCGCCCGGCGCATCCTCAACGGCGCCATGGCGGCCCTGCTGGCCGCATCAACGATCCTGCTGGTCTGGACCGGCTATTGACCCTTGAGGCGAAACCCGTCCCGCCGGCCGGGTGCCGGGTGCACCCGGCTGGACCTGCCCTCGATGCCGGTGCCAGCCTGGACGGGTCAGGGTTCGGCAAGGTACCGGACGGCGCATCGGGAAGCGGGGCCCGTGGCCATTCAGGCCTGGACTCCCGGAAGGGTGAGCCATGGGGTCAAGTGCGACCGGAACGCTTGATGAGGCATACGAGCGGCTGCATGCCACGGGGCCGGAGTTCGATGGCTGGCTCTCCAACCACGGGCCGATGGCGGCCGAGGCGATGGTCCGGCATGGGCAGGCCGGCCAGGTGCACCGGTGGCTGGACGGTTATATGGCGCGGCTGGAGGAGTTCCCGCGCGGCACCGGCCCGATCGGCGCCGACTGGCAGGACGCGCTGGGTGATCCGCGGCGGATCGCCGACTGGACCGCCTACTTCCGGCGCGAGGTCACCGCGCAGCCCTGGCGCCAGGTGCTGGGGACCTGGTGGCCGCGGCTGCTGCCCGGGGTCGCCGCGGCGGCAACCCACGGAGTGATCCGGGTCGGGCACGCGGTGCGAGCGCTGACGCAAGACGGCGCGGACGCCGAGCACCTCGCCGAACTGGCGCACGGCCTGGCCTACTGGGCAGCCCGCTGGCAGCCGGTGCCCGGCACCGCGGCGGCGGGGCCACCGCGGATCACCGCGCACACCCCGGGACCGGAAACCGCCAGCGCCGCTGCCCCGGCCGCCGGGCCGGCGATTACCGATGCGCTGGCGGCGGTCCCGCGGATCGCCGATCAGACCGGCGGGATCCGTGACCGCCTCGGCCGGCTCACCGAACTGCCGGGCTGGCCCGCCGCGCTGGCAGCGCCACAGATCCCGGCCTCGGCCGGGGAACTTGGGTCCTGGCTGGCCGGGCTGGTCGACGCCGCGACCACCAGATATCTGTGGTACGGGCACGGCAACGGCGTCATGCTCGTGCACTCGGCCACCGCCCCCAACGCGATCTTGCGCACGCTGCCCGCGCTGGACCGGCAACTGTGGGCGCCAAGCGCAACCGCGGCTTGGGCCGCTGCCGCGGCACTGACCTCCATCTACGCGCCCGCCACCCCGGCGCCGCGGACCACGCTTCCCGACTCTCCGGGCGGGCCGCAGGCGGCCGAGGAGACGTTCGCCCGCGCGGTCGAGCACGGCGACGAACACGTGATCAAATTCGCCGACACCGCTGCCGACGTGTTCGCGCGCACCGGCAACCCCGCTGCACTCGCCGCCGCGATCCGCGCCACCCACCTGATAGAGCGCTGACCCGCCAGCGCCGCAGATCATTCGGCGATGGGTTCCCAGACCAGTTCGGCGATGTCCACGACGAGCTCCGGCCCCTGCCGATCCGGGCCGGTGGGAGCGCGGACCTCGCCCGCGCTCATGCAGACGACGTCGTTGAGCCTCCGGTAGGGCTCACGGTCGGCCTGATGGAACACCGCCCCAACGATCTGGCGGCGCCCGGGGGGATAGGCGCGGCCGTACCCGTGCCACTCGAACATGATCGTGGCGCCGTCGTCGGTCTCGATGACCGCGCGGAAGTCCGGCCGGAAGGGGCCGTCCGCACCCTGCTTCTGTGGGAAGTTCGCGCCACGGAATCGCCCTGTTATCGAGCCTTCACAGCGCCCCTCGGCGATGAAGAACATCTGCCGCCAGCCGCCCTCGAGGGCGACACCCCAGCTCTCCGGATAGGTGAAGCGAATGCGGTAGAGCGGCTCAAGCCTCATCAAGTGCTCCTGTCAAAGATTGCAGCTCCAGTCTGATGGCCTTTCCGGCGACCCCCGCCACTGCTTATGCCAGCAAGGCCCCTGTCGCGGCTGCGAGCAACGAGCAAGGAGCATGCCCCGGACGGTTACTGCGGCACAGGCTGAATCTTCGGCCTTCAGGCTGGAGAGCGCGTCAAGGGGTGCGGACCTACCGTCTGGTGTACCGGACGGTGAGCGCCACCGGCCGGCCGACCACCGCCAGCGGGCTGCTGGCGGTGCCGGTCAACACGGCACACCGGCTGAGCGTGGTGTCGTTGCTGCGGTACCCGAGCGGCGGACTGGCCACCGAACTGCGGATTGACGACAGCGTGTGCGACTGGGCACCCGCTGCCCCGGTCAGGCTCTACCTCGCAACCCATGACGAGCAGGCCGTCAACGCCAACACCTGGCACTGCCAGGCGGACTTCGCCGCCAAGGGCGGCCACGTTCCGGTCGTCAACCTCGGCACCCCCGACTACCAGCATTCGCGGCACCCCGGCTCGAACGTCGCCGCGACCGCCGGTATCGTCTGCTGGTTCAGCGCGCTCGCCCGCTGAGCCGGCCAACAGACTGGCGCCCAGCCCGGCCGGGCTGGGCGCCAGTCGGGTCCTCGCCGGCCCCACCGTCCGCTACGCCGGGCCGCCGGCTCCTTAGTTCACGGCCGAGGCGGCCGATGGGTGAGTTCGTCCAGCTTTCGATGGCCGTGCACCCGGTTCTGGAGGAGCCGACGGGCCGGGCCGCGAGGCATGTCTTGTCAGCGGGGCCGCCGGGCCGGTTGCCCTGGCTCTCGGCGGCTGCCTGCGGATATGGTGCGGCTGTGGGGGATGCTGCGGTCATTTCGGCGGGAAGCGTGCATGGGTTTGCCCCGGCGCTGACGAGCTTTGTCGGCCGGGCGGGTGAGCTGGATGAGGTCGCTGGGCTGCTGAGTGAGTACCGGCTGGTGACGGTGACCGGGGCGGGCGGTGTCGGGAAGACCCGGCTGGCCGGGGAGGTCGTTCGGCGGGTGGCTGGCCGGTTCGCCGACGGGGCGTGGCTGGTGGAGCTGGCGGCAGTGCGGGATGCGGCGCTGGTACCGGCGGCGGTAGCGGTGGCGATGGAGGTGCATCAGCCGCCGGGCTTGTCCATAGTGCAGGCCCTGGCCGAGGTGCTGGCCCGGCGGCAGCTGCTGCTGGTGCTTGACAACTGCGAGCATGTGGCCGCGGCGGTTGCGGAGTTGTGTGGCGGTCTGCTGTCGGCTGCCGATGATGTGCGGGTGCTGGCGACTAGCCGGGAGCCGCTGGGGATCGCCGGAGAGGCACGCTACCGGCTGCCGCCGCTGGCCTTGCCCGGGCCGGATCGCCTGACTGACCCCGGCAGATCGGAGGCGGTGACCCTATTCGCCGACCGAGCCCGGCAGGCCGATGCGCATTTCACTCTCGACGGGGATGCCGGGCTGGCAGTGGCGCGCCTGGTGGCGCGGCTGGACGGGATGCCGTTGGCGATCGAATTGGCTGCAGCGCGGGTGGAGTCTCTCGGGGTGGCGCAGTTGCTGGACCGGCTCGATGACCGATTCGCGCTGCTGGCCAGCGGCAACCGGCTGGCGCCACCCAGGCAGCGGTCGTTGGCGGCGACGGTGGAGTGGAGTTACCGGCTGCTCGGTGAGGACGAGCAGAGCGTGTTCCGCCGGCTGGCGGTCTTTCCTGGCCCGTTCGCCCTGGATGCCGCCGAGGCGGTGGCCGGGACGGCCACCGGGCCGACGGTGCTGCACCTGGTGGACTGCTCGTTGCTCGTCCCGCCCCGCGCGGGCCCGGACGGCCGGTCCCGCTACCTGATGCTGGAGACCCTGCGCGCCTACGGGCTGGAGCGGCTTGCCGAGTCGGGCGAGCGGCCGGAGGCTGACGCCGCACTCGCCCGCTATGCGCTGCAGGTGGCCGAGCAGGCAGCAGCCGGGCTCGAAACCAGTGCTGGGGAACTGGCCGCCATGCGATTGCTCGAGGCAGAGGATGCGACCGTGCAGCAGGGCCTGGCGTGGGCGCTGGACCACGATCGCGATATGGCGCTGCGGCTGGCTATAGCGCTGGCATTGTGGTGGGTGCTGCGCGGCGCCTGGGTTTCCGGTTACCGGCTGCTCGCCGCGGCCGCCGGGCACGCTGAGGCTGGCGGGCAGGGGTGGTGCGCCGCGCAGTTCTGGCTGGGGCTGCTGGCGGCCGAGTCCGACGTGACCGTCAGCCTCGGTCACTTCACCGCGCTCCGGGACGTTCTCGCGGGATGTGCGCCGGTGCCGCTGCTGGCCCGCGCGCTCGCCTGGCGCGCTGGACCCTTGGCGAACCTGGGCCGCCTCTCGGAGGCGACGGAAGAGTGCCGCTCCGCCCTCGCGATGGCCCAGGAACTAGGCGACCCGCTCAGTGAAGCGCAGGCGCTGTCCTGGCTCGCGACCGTGGCGCAGTACACCGGCGACATCGGCGGGGCGGTGGCCTGGCTGCGGCAGGCACAGCGGATCGACCGGGCGGCCCTGCCGGGATCGCTGGCTCGGCCGATCACCATGCAACTGGCCGAGACCCTGGGCGCGGCCGGCCAGGCCGCGGACGCCCAGCGGTACAGCGCGGACGCACTCACCCTGGCCCGGCAGGCAGGAGCTCTTTATGAGCAGGCAGCCTGCCTGCAGGTCATGGCCCGGCTGGACCATCTTGCGGGCCGCCCAGCCGAGGCCAGGACACATCTGCGGCAAGCCCTTGAGCTGCTCCCATACACCAGCGCCAGCGTGCTGCTGGTCAACTGTCTCTTGCAGTGCGGGCACCTGTGCGCCACAGCACAGCGCTGGCAGGAAGCCATCACGGTGTGGGCGGCCTTCGAAGCCACCGAGCAGGTCATCGGATTGCGAGCCGGGGAGGGAATGGCCGACGAGGCGCAGCAACGCGAGAACCTGTTGCGCGGGCCCAAAAAGACGCTCGGGACCACACTGGTCCACGCAGCGGAAGAACGCGGTGCCGCGATGACCCCCGCCACCGCGGTCGAGTACGCCCTGCTACTGGTCGCCGAAGAGCCAGACGAGCAGGCCGCGCGGCCGGGCGTGCCGCGGCTCAGCGCCCGGGAACAAGAGCTCGTCACCCTGGTAGCCCGCGGCCGCACCGATGCCCAGATCGCCGCCCAGCTGTACATCAGCGTGAGTACCGTCCGCTCCCACCTCGAGCGCATCCGGGACAAAAGCGGCTGCCGCCGCCGCGCCGACCTGACCCGGCTGGCCCTGCAGGCAGGCCTCGTCTAGCAAGACCACACGGCGGCGCCTGGCGCCCGGGTCACCGCCGTGTGGTCAATTGTGACCCGCCCGCCGGCGTCGGCAAGAAGGGTCAATTCGGCCTCTGCCCCGCGCATGGTAGCGCCAGGCAGCCTGGCAACCAGCGGCCCGGGAACCCACCCGCCGCGCCTGGCGGGGCCGCCAGGCACCAGGAGCAAGGAGAACGTCATGATCCAGATGCAGCCGTACCCGGCCAGCCAGCTCACCCGCGATCGGCAGCGCGACGTGCTCGCGCAGGCCGAGCGGCAGCGCACCGGTCCCGGTCAAGCTCGCCTCGGGCGGGTGGACAAGATCGCCAAGAGTTACAGCAAGGTCGTGCATGGTGGCCTGAGCTTCCCGGCGATGCGGCGCGCTGTGAGCTTGATTTGCGCACTCACGGTGGCGCTCTTGATCGGACTCGTTGGGACGGGCACTGCGCAGGCAGTCTCGAGGGGGCCGAACGTCACACTGTCCTTGACAACTGCTGACTGCTCGTACCCGGGGCAGCTCGCTGTCCACTACGGCTTCTACCCGGCCGATGGGCGCTCGTACTACGTCAGTATCAAGGTCTGGATGTACAACTTCTCGACCGGTCGATGGTCCAGTTTTCCCTGGAGCCAGCCTGCTTCGGTCTCGCCCAGCCAGAATCTTAACCTTCATTTCCGGTCCATTCCGTCTGGTGCGTATTACCTCCTCACGGAATGGAAGCAGTACCAGGCGAACGGCTGGTCGCAATCGATCTACGACAAGGTGGACCAGGTGTTCAACTACATGCCGAACGGGTTTAGCTCAAACACCGAGAGCGCCTGCGCCCTCTAACCACACGAACCCCGAACCCAACACGCAGGGAGCAGGCACCTCTGCTCCCTGCTGAGGTCGGTCAACTTAACGATGTAACCCTGCTGTCTTGAGAGTTCGGCCCGGAGTGGGCCGGGCTCCAGCCGTTCGGCCCGTGGCCGGCTCTTAGACTGAGCGGCCATGAGTGTGCTGGAGGGGAAGCGTGCGCTGGTCACCGGTGGTACGACCGGCCTGGGCCTGGCCATCGCCGGGCGGTTCCTGCGAGAGGGCGCGCGAGTGGTGATCACCGGCCGCGATCCCGGTCTCGGCGAGCGCGCCGCAGCGGAACTGGGCCGGGGGGCCAGGTTCATCACCGCCGATGCCGCCGACCCGGCCGCGGCGGCCTGGTCGGTGAGCGCCGCGGTGGACCATCTGGGCGGTCTGGATGTGCTGGTCAACAACGCCGGGGTCGGGGTGACCGCGCGGCTCATCGAGACCCCGCTCGCGGACTACGACCACGTCATGAACGTGAACGTCCGTGGCTACCTGCTCTACGCCCAGCACGCCTATCCGCACCTGGCCAGGGCTCGCGGTTGCATGATCCACATTGCCTCGGACGCGGGGATCTGGGGCGAGCAGGCGACCGGTCTGTACTCGGTGACCAAGGCCGCCGTGGTCATGCTCGGCAAGATGCTGGCGCTGGACGGCGGCCCGGACGGCGTCCGGTCGAACGTGCTGTGCCCGGGTGACATCTGGCCCGGCATGCGGCACATGGGGCCGCCGGGCGCCCTGGACCGGGCCGAGGGCAGCGGCGACTGGCCGGTGCCCCCGATCGGCCGGATCGGCCGGGCCGGCGACGTCGCGGCCGCCGCGGTGTTCTATGCAAGCGCCGAGGCCGAGTTCATCACCGGGACCACGCTGCTGGTGGACGGCGGGATGACCGCCGGCTACCTGCAAAGAGAACGCGGCGAGGAGGGGGGATGACCCGGTTCGCTTCGGTGCCGGGCGTCCGCCTGGCGTATGAGGTCGCGGGTGCCGGTGACCCGCCGCTGGTCTTCGTGCATGGCTGGTGCTGTGATCGTTCCTACTTCGCCCCGCAGGTCAGGCATTTCTCTGCCGGCCACGCCGTCGCGGCGGTGGACCTGCGGGGACACGGTGAAAGCGACCGGCCAGCGCCGGGCCCGGGCGTTTACGACATTGCCGCGCTGGCCGAGGACGTGCTCGCGGTCGCCGCGGCGGCCGGGCTCGGCCGGCCGGTGCTGGTGGGGCACAGCCTGGGCGCACTGGTCGGCCTGGTGTGCGCGGCGCGGCCGGGGGCGATCCGCGCCCTGGTGATGGTGGACCCGGCACCGATCACCAACGAGCAGGCCAAGGCGTTCTTCCGTGACTCGGTGGAAGCCGTCCGCGCGGACGGCGACCGGTCCTGGCGGACGGCGTTCGTGCAGGGAATGTTCCTGCCCACCGATGTCGCCCGCAGGCAAGCCATCATCGAGGCGTTCCCGGCGACCGAGCCGGGGATCGCGGCCGATGTGCTGCGGGCAATGGGTGAGTTCGACGGGGCGGCGGTGCTGGGCAGCGCCACGGTGCCGGTGCTGTCGATCGGCTCGGCCGGTCCGGCCAACTCCGCCGCCGATCTCCGCCAGGCCTGCCCGGCGATCACGATCGGCCAGACGGTCGGGTCCGGCCACTTCATCCAACTGGAAGTCCCCGACCAGGTGAATGCCATGATCGAGCGCTTCCTGACGATCACCGACCTGCCGGCGCGCTCGTAACCCTGCGGGCCTGCTGAAAGGGTGATTCTGGCGGCGTGCGGTACACCCGGGGTTCCAGTCACGCCGCAGGCGACATCGTCCACCCTCAACTGAGCGGGTCATGGCGCATCGGGACCGACGGCCGACAGCGACCAGCCGATCATGACCGCGTCGGTGAGCGGGGCGGTGGTGGACAGGGCCAGGTCGTGCCCGGTGCCGGGGATGACCACGAGCCTCAGGTGCGCGGCCGGCGAGTAGAACTGCGATTCGAAGCTGCGCACCGACTTCTGGCTGGCGCAGTTGTAGGCGGTCACCCCGGTGCAGAACAGGTTGTCGTCCTCGCCCACGACGGACAGGACAGGCACGGTGATCTGAGAGGAGGGCTGCTGCGAGGGCGGCTCGCTGAGGATCACGGCCGCGCCGCCCAGTTCCGCCGGTGTGGTCACCCCCTTGCTGGCCTCGTCGACGGTCACCACGGCCGGGTTGGTGGTGGCCGGGTTGTAGAACAGCGACCCGCGGGTTCCCGGCAGGGTGGTGAGGTATCCGGGGTCGAGGCCCGAGCCGGCGAAGGCAGGGTCGCCGGCAGCGGGATACAGGTCGCCCTCCAGGGCGCCGATGTCCGGGCTGAGCGCGTGCAGGGCGCCGGTGACGATCACGGCGTCCACGTCGTGATAGCGGGCCGCCTCGAGCCAGATCTCGACCGAGCCGATCGAGTGCCCGACCGCGATGACGTGCCGGAACGCGTGCCCGTCCACGGCACCCGAGCGCAGCGCGGTTACCGCGTCGTGCAGCGCGACGGCCCCGGCGGCCAGGTCGAGGCCGGTGCTGGGCGGATGTGAGCTGTTCCCGGCGCCGATGCGGTCGATATCGAACGTCGCGTACCCGGCGGCGGTCGCCGCGTCGACATAGGAGTAGTAGCCGTTGCCGTACGGGAAGTTCCAGTACAGGTGGGTGTAGGTGGCGCCGTGCACCAGCAGTTGCACCGTGCCCGGTTCCCGGTTCCCGCGGTAGCACAACTGGCCCCACAGGGTCTGGCCGGCTGGCCCCGGATCGGCGATGCGCACCGGCAGGTTGGCATCGGAACAGCTCACCGCCGGCAGCGCGGCGGCGTGCGCGCCAGCCGCCGGTACCGCGGCAAGCAGCGCGGTCCCGGCGGTAAGAGCGAAGAACTTTGCAATACGCAGGCGGCGGGGCCGGTGCCCTGCCGCACGATGACCGAGTTTCATGACTGCCTCCACGCGGCGCCTCTCTTCCGGGCGTTGCACCAGGCCGGGCTCCTGTGCCGTGGGAATGGCGTCAGGCGCTGGCCCTGGGCGGATCGTCTCCCGGCGCATCAGCGGTGCGCGTCACGGTGGGCACCACAGTCTTTAGACCGGTTTTGCCGATGGGGCTGCCACCTGTCCGTACCATTTGTCGCCATGGAGGCGGGAGGAACGCCCGCCGGGGCGCTGCTGGACCGGGCGGCGGAACTCGCTGCGATCACCGAGGCGGTCGCTTCCGCTATGTCGGGTGCCGGGTCGGCGCTCCTGGTGGAGGGGGCTGCCGGGATCGGCAAGACCAGCCTGCTCGCACGCGCCTGTGCGCAGGCGGCCGCCGCGGGCATGACCGTCCGGGTGGCGCACGCGGCCGAGTTCGAGGGCGGCTACGCGTGGGGCGTGGTACGGGAGCTGTTCCAGCCCGAGGTGCGTGCCGGCGGCCATGGGTCACCGGGCGACGCCGCGGCGCTGGCCGCTCCCGCGCTTGGCCATGCCGGGCTGGAGGGCGAGGAGGACTCGTTCGCTGTCGTGCACGGCCTGTACTGGCTCACCGCGGGCATCGCGGCGCGGACGCCGCTGCTGTTGGCCGTCGATGACCTGCACTGGGCGGACCAGCCGTCGCTGCGGTTCATCGCGCACCTGGCCCGCCGCCTGGACGGCTTGCCCGTGCTCATGGTGGCGACCGTGCGTGAGCCCCGGTCGGGTACGGCGCAGGACAAGGCGCTGACGGTCGGCCTGGCGGCGGAACCGGCGGTGACCGTGCTCCGCCCGGCCGCGCTGAGCCCCGCCGCGTCCGCCGATCTGGTTCGCGCGGCATTGGGCGGCGCCCCGTCCGCGGCGTTCCAGGACGCCTGCCACGAACTCACCGGCGGCAATCCGCTGCTGCTCGAGGCGCTGCTGGCCAGCCTCGCGGCCGAGGACATCCGGGGCACCGACGACGACGTGCCGCACCTGCGCCGGCTGACACCGGGCACGGTCTCCCGGAGGGTGCTGCTCCAGCTTGGCCGGATGCCCGCCGCGTGCCTGGCGGCCGCGCGCGCGGTCGCCGTGCTCGGCACCGCGGCGACCACCGCCCGCGCGGGGCGCCTGGCCGGCCTGGACGCCGACGCCTGCGCCGAGGCGGTCGGAGCGCTGATGGCCGAGCGGCTCATCGAGGGCGACCAGGCCGTGCGGTTCGTGCACCCGCTGGTGCGGGCGGCGGTCTACCAGGACCTGGCGTCACCGGTGCGGCAGCGCTGGCACCTGCGGGCCGCGCGGCTGCTCGACGCCGAGGGCGCGCCGGAACAAGAGGTGACCGTCCACCTGCTCGCATCCGCGCCGGCCGGGGACGCCTGGGTGGTGCGCAAGCTGCGTGACGCCGCGGCCGATGCCTACGGCCGCGGCGCACCCGACGTCGCCGCGCTCTGCCTGCAGCGAGTGCTGGCCGAGCCGCCGCCGGCCGCCGAACGGGCCGAGATTCTCTTCGGCCTCGGCCGGCTCGAGGCCATGCAGGCGCCCGCCCTCGCGGCCGGGCACCTCGGCGAGGCCCTGGCCGCCACCACGGACTGGCCACGCCGCGGGGAGATCGCGCAGGCGCTTGGTGAGGCGCTGGCGCTGGCCGGCCGTTTCGCGGACGCGGTGGACCTGCTCGCCAGCACGGCGGCCGAGGCCGGCGACGAGCGTTTCAGGGAACCGTTGGAGGCCGCGCTGTTCAACACGGCCCGGATGGATATCGGCACCCGCGCGGCCACCCGGCCGCTACTCGAGCGGGTCCAGGCCCGGGCCGCACGCGGCGAGATCCTCGATCCGGTGTTGCACGCCAACCTGGCGATCGAGCTTGCCGCGACGGGGGAGGACCGCGAACTGGCGGCATGGAACGCCCGCCAGGCGCTCACCGCGCTGCCGCGGCTGGCCTCGGCCAGTGCCGCGGCCCTGCCGGAGACGCTGTCGGTGCTGTTGTTCGCCGACCAGGCCGCGGAGGCCAGGGATGCCGCGGCCCAATGGCTGCACCTGACGCAGGAACAGGGTTCCGAGCCGGCGGTAGCGACCGCCATGGGGCTCGCGTCGCTGCTTGCGCTGTACGGCGGCCGGGTCAGCGAGGCGGTGGCCTTCGGGCAGCAGGGCATCGCGGGCACACCCAATATCTGGATCTCCACGATCACGTCCTCCTTTGTCGTCCGTGCCCTGGTAGAACGCGGTGAACTGGCGAACGCACATTCTCTGCTGGCCACGCTGGGCCTGGACGGTGACCTGATTCCGACCTGGCCGCACAACCTGGTCAGGCACGCCCGGGGCTGCCTGCACGCGGCGGCGGGCGACCATGCCATGGCCACCGCGGACCTGCTGAAGGCCGGGGAGCTTGCCCAGGAATGGGGGATCCCCAACCCGGCGATCCTGCCGTGGCGCTCCGCCGCGGCGCTGTCGCTGGCGGCGCTCGGCGACAAGGAGGCCGCCAGCCGGCTGTGCGCCGATGAGATAGCGCTCGCCCGCGGCTGGAGCGCTGGCCGCGCGCTTGGCATCGCGCTGCACGCCGGTGGGCTTGTGGCGCGTGGCGCTGACGGCGCCGAACTGCTCACCGAGGCGGTGGCCGTGTTGCGCCCGGCGCCCGCGCCGCTGGAACTGGCCCGCGCGCTGATCGACCTCGGCGCCGCGCAGCGCCGGGCCGGCGCACGGACCGAGGCGCGTGAGTTGCTGCGGGAGGGCCTGGACCTGGCGTACGCCATGGGGGGTCTCGCCCTGTGCGACCGGGCCCGCCGCGAACTCGTCATCGCCGGCGGCCGGCCTCGCCGGGATGCCACTCGCGGGCGGGACGCGCTCACCCCCGGTGAACTGCAGGTGGCGCAACTGGCCGCCGCCGGGCTCACCAACCGCCAGATCGCCCAGCGGCTGTTCGTCACCCAGCGGACCGTCGAAAACCACCTGACGAGCAGCTACGCCAAACTCCAGATCACCTCGCGCGGCACCCTGTCCGACGCCCTTGAGGCAGACAACGCAAATGCCCCGCCGGACCCGGCCCCGGCAGCACCATCGGCCTGACCGCGCATGTCCGGCCGGGGCCGGCGCCACGCGCCGGAAACGCGGTCCCGGGGTGCTACTCCTCCTGGTCTGACGCCAGCCGACGCTGCCGGTCTGTTGCCTGCCCGGCGCCTTTCTCTCCGTGGGCCTCGTAGCCGGAGACCATGGTTTGCAGTACCGCGAACAGCTCCGACCAGCCGCAGAAGCGTGATGGCGGTAGGCCGGGCGCCCGCGCCTGGCCCGCAAGAGGCAGCCGCTCGTTCATGATCAGCTCGAGTTCCACGACGAGGCGCCGGGGTCCTGTCATGCAGTCGATCGTCGGCCCCCGCGACCGCCCCAGCCATCACGGAAGGCACCACAAGAAAACGAGGCTCCCGCCCCGGCGATCAGCGAATTTGACGCAACCAGTTGGTTGCCATAATGTAGCAACTAATCAGTTGCTACACACTGGAGGCCATCGTGGGTTTTCCTGATCGCATCGAGCGGACCGTAGAGCTGGCTCACCCGCCGGCCAGGGTGTGGGCGGCGCTCACCACGGCCGAGGGGCTGGCCGGCTGGTTCGGCAACGAGGCCGGTATCGACCTTCAGCCGGGCGGATCGGCCTGGATGAAGTGGAACGAAGAAGGGTTCACGGCGCAGATGCGCGTGGAACGGGTGGAGGAGCCGAGGGTGTTCGGGTTCACCTGGCACATCTACGGGCTGCCCGACGACGACCCGCGCCGCACCTATGTCGAGTTCACGCTCGAGCCGGCGGCCGGGGGCACCCGGCTCACGGTCGTCGAGAGCGGCTTCGCCCAGCTACCGGACGAGGCCTTCGGTGAGGCGGTCGACGGCAACACCAAGGGCTGGGCGAGCGAGCTGGCTGAGCTGGCCGACTACCTCGATGCCGCCTGATATCGAGGCGATCGCCGAACAGGTCTTCGTGGCCCTGGCCGACCCGAGCCGCCGCGCCATCCTGGCGGCGCTGGCCTCCGGGGGACCGGCCACGGCCACGGACCTGGCCGGTCGCCTGCCGATCACCAGGCAGGCGATCGCCAAGCACCTGGCACTGCTGGCCGAGGCGGGCCTGGTGCGCGCCGAGCCGGGGGAGCGGCGCCGGGTGCGGTACCGGCTGCGCTCCGCGCCGATGCAGGTGGCGCAGCAGTTCCTGGCCGCACTGGCCCGCGACTGGGACAGCCCGCTTGGCGCGCTGAAGGACCACCTCGACCGGGGCGCTCGCGAGCCCGCCGCGCCCCCGCTGCACGGAACCTCTAGATCTTGAGAAAGGCAGACACACCATGAAGACTCCACCGATCGTCCCGGCACAGGAGTGGGAGGCCGCGCGCCAGCGGCTGCTCGTCAAGGAAAAGGAAGTGACCCGCGCCGGGGATGCGCTGGCGGCCGAGCGCCGGCGGATGCCGTGGCTGGCGGTGCAGAAGGACTACGTGTTCGACGGGCCCGACGGCAAGATGAGCCTGCCCGGCCTGTTCGAGGGCCGCCGCCAGCTTGTCGTCTACCGCGCCTTCTTCGAGCCCGGCGTGCACGGCTGGCCCGACCACGCGTGCCCCGGCTGCTCCCTGATGGCCGACCAGGTCGCCCACGTCGCGCACCTGAACGCCAGGGACACCACGTTCGCCTACGCCTCGCGTGCGCCGCAGGCCGACATCGCGCGCCTGAAGACGCGGATGGGCTGGACGATGCCCTGGTACACGATGACCGACGACTTCGACGCCGACTTCGGCGTGGACCAGTGGCACGGCACGAACGCGTTCTTCCGCGACGGCGACCAGGTGTTCCGCACCTACTTCCTCAACAACCGTGGCGACGAGGCGCTGGGCAGCACCTGGAGCTACCTCGACATGACCGTGCTCGGCCGGCAGGAGGAGTGGGAGGACTCGCCCGAGGGCTATCCACAGACCCCGCCGTACTCCTGGTGGCGGTGGCACGACTCCTACGAGATCGCCGGTGGAGGCGACCGTGACTGACGCCGGCCGGCCCGCCGCCGGTGGCGCGGCGGAGCCGGGGCTGCCCCCGGTCGCCGACCGGGCCACCTTCCAGGCTGCGCTGGAGCGGCTGAGAGTCAGGGAGAAGGCACACACCCGCGAAGGCGACGCGATCGCCGCGGCCAGGCGGCGCCTGCCGATGGTCGAGGTGGACGCCGGTCTCACGCTGACCGGGCCCGGCGGGCCGGTCACCCTGCTCGAAGCGTTCGAGGGGCGCCGGCAGCTCATCGCCTACTACTTCATGTGGCACCCCGGCCACCCCGCGGCCGGGCAGTGTGAAGGCTGCACGTTCTACACCACCCAGGTCCGCGAACTGTCCCACCTGCATTCCCGCGACATCACCTACGCGGTCTTCTGCCAGGGGCCCTACGACGCGAGCGCCCGCTACCGCGACTTCATGGGCTGGGATATGCCGTGGTACTCGGCCCAGGACTCGGCCGGCACGCTCCTCGCCGGGCGCCAGGTCGGCCTGTTCCACCTCGTGTGCTACCTGCGGGATGGCGACCGCGTCTTCGAGACCTACTGGACGACCCGCCGCGGCGTGGAGGCCATGGACTACAGCTACGCGCTCATGGACCTCACCGTGTACGGACGCCAGGAGGGCTGGGAGGACTCGCCGCCCGGCTGGCCACAGCGGTGCTCCAACACGCGGACCGACGCCGGCCCGCCCGATTGGCCACCGGTGCCGGTGTGGTCGGGCGGGCGCCCGATCGCCCAGTGGCCGCGCCTGGCGGCCGGGCGTTCCGACGACCTCGGGAGCAACTGATGGTGGCCGCCGGGCCGGGCCGCAGGCCCATAGCCCTGGCCGGTGCCGGGCCGGCCGCGACCGCAGCCGCGCTGGCGGCGACGCTCGGGCTGGCCGCCGTGTGCTGGGTGGTCTCGGTCCGGCAGATGAACGGGATGAACATGGGCCCGGCGACGCCGCTGGGCTCGTTCGGCTTCTTCATCGCCGTGTGGGCTGCCATGATGGCGGCGATGATGCTGCCGGGCGCCGCCCCGGCCACGCTCAGGCGCGCCCGGGCCGGCGGGGTACGCGCCGTGCCGCTGTTCGTCGGCTCGTACCTGGCCGTCTGGGCACTGACCGGCGTTGTGGTCTATACAGCGGACCGGCCGCACGGGACCCTCGTCGCCGGTGTGGTGACGATCGCCGCGGGCGTCTACGAGTTCACGCCGGTCAAGCAGCACTACCGCCGCCGCTGCCATGAGACCGCCAGCTCCGGGCTCGGGTTCGGCCTGTGCTGCGCTGGGTCGAGCGCGGGCCTGATGGCGGTGCTTGTCGCGCTGGGCGTCATGAGCATCCCCTGGATGGTGGTGATCACGATCATCGTCCTGGCCCAGAAGCTCCTGCCCCCCATTCCCGCCGTGGACATGCTGCTGGCGCTGGCGATCACCGGGCTCGGGGTCTGGATCGTCGTCATGCCCGCCTCGGTTCCCGGCCTTGCCCCGCCAATGTGAGCGCCTCCCGGATGGCGTCGGCCACGGCCGTCGTCCCGGCAAATAAAAAACAAAAACAAAAAGGAGAAGGAGAACAGGCACATGCCCATTCCCAGTCACCAGATCGGAACACGCGAACAGTGGCTTGCCGCCCGCGGCGAACTGCTCGCCAAGGAGAAGGAACTGACCCGCCGCAGCGACCAGCTTGCGGCCGAGCGGCGCGACCTGCCCTGGGTACCGATCGAGAAGCAGTACCGCTTTGACACCGAGGCCGGGCCCAAGACGCTGGCCGAACTGTTTGCCGGGCGGTCACAGTTGATCGTCTACCACCTTATGTTCGGCCCGGACTTCACCGCGGGGTGCCCGGTCTGTTCCTCGATCGCCGACGGCTTCAACGGGAACATGTCCCACCTGAACGCCCGCGACACCACGTTCTACGGCATCTCCCGTGCGCCGCTGGACAAGCTGCAGGCTTACAAGGAGCGGATGGGCTGGGACTTCCCCTGGGCCTCCTCCTATGGCAGCGACTACGCCTTCGACCTGGAGACCGCCCACCCGGTGGAGGTCGCCCGCGGCTGGCTGGCCGGCGGCGTCCCCCCGGTCGCCGCCTTGAATGCCGAAGCCTGCGGCACCGAACCCGCCGTTTACGTGTCGGAGTCGCCGATCCTGAACTGCTACACGCTGGAGGACGGGACCGTCTACCTGACCTACTCCAGCACCGCGCGCGGGCTGGAATTCATGATGGTCTACTACGGTCTCCTCGACCGCACCCCGCTCGGCCGCGACGAGGTGGACGA
>Ga0207693_10001457_pt1 | contig 20932 bp, 17 predicted proteins | sample LARL81metaG_FD_184347 | JGI IMG/M metagenome (GOLD analysis project Ga0207693, IMG submission 184347) | Corn, switchgrass and miscanthus rhizosphere microbial communities from Kellogg Biological Station, Michigan, USA - LAR L8-1 metaG... | ecosystem: Host-associated > Plants > Roots >... | reverse complement strand
AGTTGCCGATGCCGAGGTCGTCCTTGGGCACAAGCATCGGCAGCAGCGTCCCGGTCGTGGTGTCCGCGAAGACCTCCGCGACGCCGTAGACGAACATCGTCACGAGCACCAGGCCGATGGACACCCGTCCGGTGACGATGGCCAGGCAGAGCACGCCGACCACGCCGGCCCGCAGCAGGTCCGCGACCATGACGACCATCCGGCGGTCGAGACGGTCCGCGATCGCGCCGGCCCAGAGCCCGAACACCAGCCAGGGGAGGCGCTGCAACAGCGCGGCGAGGGCCACGAGCACCGCGGTGCGGGTCTGCGGGATCACTGCGCCGTTGCGCATCACCGGACCCCCGGTGTAGGCGGGTGTCAACTGGATGGCCCGCGCGGTGACCAACTGGGGGGACAAGATCGCGGCCCGCGCTTCGGCGGGCACCTTGACCGTGTCGTCGACCCAGAATGAGATTTTCACCCGGTTGGGCTCGGGTTCGATCGCGTCGATGGCACCGACCGGTACACCCAGGATGCGGACCTCGTCGCCGCGGAAAAGGCCGTTGCTGTTGTCGAAATAGGCCGTGATGTGGGTTCTGTCCATTGTGGACAGCGACCGTCCCGCGATCAAGATCCCTCCGACCAACGCCAGCACCAGGGCCACCGCAAGGCCGATCCTCGCGTTGCGGGTTTTCATCACTGTTCTCCTTGCGCCGGCGCCGGCCCGGTGGGCGGGACCTCGACGGGGTCGTCGTGATAGACCGGCGCCGGGGTCGGCCCGGGTGTCGAAGCGACGCCGGGCGCTGCGGGCGCCGGCGGGCCGGGTGGCGGGCCCCCCGGCGGGGGCGCGGGAAGGGGCTCACGGTAGGGGTAGCAACCGGTGGGGCCGGGCAACGCCACGCCGGGCACACCACACGGCTGGTCACCGGGCTTGCCGGTAATCGCGTCGGGCAGCGTGAGATTGGGCTCGCCGCCTTGGCCGGTCCGCGGGTAGGGCACGGGCAACGCTGGGGTGGCGGGCTGGCCGGTCGGCGGGTCGACGCGCTGCGACGGCAAAAGCACGTTGGGATCTAGGCCCAGGTCGGAGAACGCCGCGTCGACAAACGGCTGGACGAATTGACCCGGCAGCAGGTTTGCGAGGTAGGCCTTGAAGAACGGGCCGGAGGCGACGGCCTCACCCAGCGACATCGCATAGGCGTTGAGCGACTTGATCGCCTGCTGGATCCGCTCTCTACGGTTGTCGACGATCGTCAGGACCCCGTTGAGTTTGTCGAGGGCGGGATGAAGTTGTGCCCGGTTGTCACCGATGAAGCCGGATAGTTGCTTGGCGAAGGCCGACAGGTTGCCCGAAATCTGGTCCAACGCTGCGCTTTGCGTCTGCAACTGGACCAGCAGAGCGTTGGTGTCGGCGACGAGGCTGGCCACCTGGTCGGCGCGCTCAGAGAGCACGCTGGTGGCCTTGTTGGCGTTGGCCAACAGATTGCGGAGCTGTTGATCGTGGGTATCGAGTGTCTGGGAGAAGCGCGCCACGCCGTCCACTGCGGCCTTGAGATCCGGCGGCGTGTCTTGGAATGTCTGTGAAAGGGTGGCCAGCGCGTCAGACACTGCGTTGGTGTCCAGGCCGGTGATGGTGGTCGATAGATCACCGAGGGCGTCGGGCAGCTGGTAGGGAGACCTGGTGCGCTCCAGCGGAATCGGTGCAGACAATTGGCCGTCACCGCGAGGCGTCACCTGCAACACCTTGGCGCCCAGCAGGGTCTTGGTCCGGATGTTGGCTTCGCTGCGCTCGCCTAGGTGCACACTCTTGTCGACGTCGAACGTGACCAGAACCTGCGCACCGTCGAGCTTCACCGCCGACACTTGTCCTATGCGGAACCCTGCGACTTGTACCGGAGCTCCCGCGCGCAGTCCTCCGGTTTCGGCGAAGTAGGCCGAGTAGTGCTTCTCGGAGTTAACGAGTGGCAGTTTGTCGTAGTTCAACGCCACCGCAACGACGCCCGCTACGAGCGTGACCCCGACGGCGCCGATGATGAAAGGGTTTCGTTCGGCGAAGGACTTCATTTCGGTGCGCAGCGTCCCGAGTCCTGGCCCGCAAGCTTGACGTAGACGGGCTGGCCCCCTTTGCCGTTGACCTTCAGGAACAGGTCGCAGAGGTAGTAGCTGAAGAAGTCGCCGTTCATGCCCATCCTGGCCAGCGCCTTGTAGGAGTCGGGCAGCGTGTTGAGTAGGTCGTCGAAGTAGTCGTGGTCGGCGACCACGATTGACGTGGCGCGATCCGACTGCGTGACAGTGTTTTTGAACGGTTCCCGGATCTGCGTGAGCAGATCGGTGATCGTGGCCGACGAGGCGTTGGTGTAGGCCACTGCGTTGCTGATGTCGGTCTTGCGCTCAGCCAGCCCCTTGATGAGTTGTGACAGCGAGTCGACTGCCTTGCGAACCTGGTCCTTCTGATCGCCCAGCGTCCCGAGCACGGTGTTGAGGCTGGTAATGACTTGTCCGATAAGCTCATCGCGGTCGGCGAGGGTGCTGGTCACCGCCGCCGTCTGGCTCAAGAACGATCCGATTGTGGTGCCTTCGCCCTGAAGAGCCTGGATGAGCTGACTCGATAGGGCGTTGACTTGTTCGGGGTCCAGTGCACGAAACAGCGGCCGGAAGCCGCCCAGTAGGACATCGAGATCCAACGCCGGTTCGGTTCGATCCGCCGCGATGGTGCCACCCGGATTCAGTTTTTGTAGCCCGCCGGCGCCCTCCAGCAGGGACATGTACCGGGTACCGATCGGGTCGGCCCAGCGCAGCGCGGCTCTGGTGCCACCGGTGAGCACCACCGTGGGTTCAGCGGAGAATTCGACCACCGCGAGGTTGTTGTGGTTGATCGAGATCTTCTTGACCTTGCCAACCTCGACCCCGGCGATACGCACGAAATCGCCCTCGGCCAGACCGCTCACGTCGGTGAACTCGGCGTTGTATGTCCGTTCGGCTTGGATCCGCAGCTGGGCGAAGATCGCCGTCAGCGAGGCCGCACTCACTATGCAGACGACGACGAAGGCGGCGAAGCCAATGACGGCGCGTCGTAAGGTTTTCGTCACGACGGTATTCCTCGATGACTAATCGGTCGACTGGGTGGGGTGTTCACGGCGCCGGTGGAGCTGAATCGGCGGCTGGCGGCGCGGGCGCAGGCGGCTCGGGTGTGGCCGCCGGAGGGACGCCGGGCCATAGCGGCGTACCGTCCGGGCTGTATAGCGCTGCGCCGTATGGCGGCGCCCCCGTATACGGGATCGGCCCGGGCGCTGGGCCTGGTAGGCACTTGCGGATGCTGGGCGGTTGCGGCACGGCGCGGGTGACCGGGAAGTAGTCGGCCCAGCACGGATGCCCCAGACCGGGGTTGGGACGCACGTCCAGCCCGGTACCCCAGCCGGTGTTGGTCACCGTGTAGCGCACCGGGAAGTTCTTCGCGACATCGGGCAGCGACCCGCAGCTGGGCTTGCCGCCCGGGCCTCCTTTGGCCGCCACGATGGGAAGATTGTCCGGGTACTGGTACGGGTCGTCGCCGAGCAACAGCCCGGCGTCCACGATGGACGAACGGCCATTGCCACCGGTGGTCGCATATCCGCCGTGGTCCAAGTAGAACTTGGCGCCCACCAGCAGACAGGTGTACTCCGGGTTGTACTTCATCAGCAGGTCGGCGGTCGGCTGCAACCCGTTGATCGCGTTGATGAGGTTGTCCTTGTTGGGCGCAAGCAGTTCGATACCGCTGTTGGAGAAACCAATCGCGTTCAGCAGGAAGGCGTCGAGATCCTTGGCGTGGTTCGTGATGGTGGTGCTGGTGGTGCTGGCCGCGTCCAGCGTGGCCAGAATATCTTGGGCTGCAACGGCATAGGCATCGCTGAACCCCTTGAACGAGCGCCAGTTCTGCCTGATCGTATCCATTCGTGGGTTGATCGCCAGCAGCACTTGATTAGCATCGGTGGTGGCTTGCCCGATCCGTTCACCCTGACCGCGCACACCGTCGGCCAGGGCGGTCAGCGTTGCGTTCAGCTTGGAGACGTCGATCTGGTCCAACAGCCCGACGAGGTTCTCGAAGACCGTGTTCACTTCGGTGCTGACGTTGCGCGACACCAACACTGCGCCCGCAGCGAGCCTTTGGGGGGTGGGGTCGGTCGGTGGGGTCAGCTCGACGTATTTGGCGCCGAACAACGTGGTGGCCTTGATCTCAGCCTGCACGTTGCCCGGGATGTAGCGCATCTGCTCGGGGAACATGTCCAGCTTCAGGCTGGTTGTGCCTGCGCCGCCGGTGATGGTGGCGACACGGCCCACTTCGACACCGCGCAGCTTGACTTTCGCGCCGGGCTCCATCACAAGTCCGGTGCGATCAGACGTCAAAGTCACTGGCGCATAGGTGGTGAACGACCCGGCGAACAACGCCGAGCACACCGCAACAATCGCAAGGATCACGGCGAAGAGGCCCACCGCCCACCACGCTGGGTGGACGCGACGACGGCGGCGTCTGGCTTCCACCCGATTAGCTCGCGTAGTGAAAGTGACCGGACTGGCCGTAGATCGCCAGCGAAAGGAACAAGACGACCAACACCGCGGCGATCAGTGAGGTACGCACCGATCGGCCTACGGCCTCGCCGACCCCGGCCGGGCCGCCGGAAGCGGTGAAGCCGTAGTAGGTGTGAACCATCATGATGACGATGGCCATGGCAACCGCTTGGAAGAACGACCAAATCAGATCGGTCGGGTTCAAGAAGGTGTGAAAGTAGTGGTCGTAGACGCCGGTCGATTGACCGTAGACGTATGTGGTGCTGAACCTGGCGGCAAAATATGCCGTCAGCATCGCCACGCAGTACAGCGGAATTACCACGATCACTCCGGCGACGACTCGACACGAGGCCAGGTAGGCGACCGTGCGGATGCCGATCACCTCCAGCGCATCGATCTCCTCGTTGATGCGCATCGCTCCAAGTTGTGCGGTGGCCCCAGCGCCGATGGTTGCGGCCAGCGCGATACCCGTGATCACCGGGGCGAGCAGACGGGTGATGAAGAACGCGGAGGTGAAGCCGGTCAACGCCTCGGTACCGAAACTGGAGAATTGGTTATAGCCCTGGATGCCGATCAGGCTGCCAACGGAGAGGGTCAGGAAGCCGACGACGGCGACTGTTCCGCCGATAAGCGCCAGCGTCCCTGTGCTCATGCTCATCTGGGCGATCAGCCGCACCATCTCGGTTCTGTAATGCACGAACGCGTCTTTGATCGAAACGATCGTTTTGGCGTAGAACTGCGCCTGCGTACCGATTGCGGTCACGCCGTTGAGCCAGCGGCCGACCGCACCGCGCAGGCGGGGGTGTACCTTGCTGGGAAGGGCCGCGGTCATAGCGTGACCTTCACGCCCACCGCGGTTGCCACGATGTTGATCGCGAACAACGCCACGAATGTGAACACCACGGTCTCGTTGACCGCGATCCCTACTCCAGCGGGTCCGCCGCCCACGGAAATGCCTTTGTAGCAGGCGATTAGGCCGGCGGACAGGCCGAACACCGCGGCCTTGATCCAGGAGACGATCAGGTCGGCCGCATGCGTGATCGTCGTCAGGCTGGCCACGAACGCGCCCGGTGTGACGTGCTGTACGTAAACCGAAAAGACGAAGCACCCGATCAGGCCGACCAGGATCACCACCGACGACAGCAGCGTCGCGACCACGGTGGCTGCCAGCACGCGGGGCACGACGAGCGCCTGGATCGGGTTGACACCCATAACCCGCAGCGCGTCGAGCTCCTCGCGAATGGTGCGCGCGCCGAGGTCGGCGCACATGGCCGTGGCTCCCGCGCCAGAGACCACCAACACCGTCACCACGGGCCCGACTTGAGTGACGGTGCCCCACGCGGCGCCGGTGCCGGAGTAGTCGGCCGCGCCGAAGTCCATGATCAAGATGTTGAACGTAAAGATCAGCAAGACATCGAGTGGAATCGCCAGCAGCATTGTTGGAAGTAGCGACACCCGTGCGACAAACCAACACTGCAGCAAGAACTCCCGCCACGCGAACGGCCTGCGCGGGATGGCCACCAAGGTGTCCAAGGTCATCGCGAAGAAGTCGCCCAGCGCGCGCAGTGGTTTGGCGGCCTTAGCAGACGAAACGCGCGTGAGACCTTCGTTGAAGCGTTCGGCCCGTGAGAACGGGATGCGATCCGCGGCGTCCGCGGGTCCGGGGCGTTGTTGCTCCAGCGCCACCATGGTGGCCGGTGCGGCACCGGCAGCCTCGTCATCGAAGCGGGTCATCAGTCCGGGCCACTGTGAGCGTGCGCGGTGAGAAGAACCAGCTTGCCGGTGCTGCGTCGGGAAGCAAGTTCGGCGTGCGCACGACTGGCCTCGGCCAACGGGTAGCGACCGCCGATGTGCACGCTGAGCTGGCCCGCGGCGATCCAGCCGTAAAGTTCTGCTGCGCGCCTCACGAGTTCCTCGCGGGTGGCGATGTAGTCCGCCAGGCCGGGCCGGGTCAAGAACACCGAGCCAGCGCTCAACAGTTGCGCGGGGTCAACCGCGGTGACCGCACCACTGGAACCGCCGAACAATACGAGGTAGCCGCGGCGGCACAGACACCCCAGACTGGCCTGGAACGTCGCTTGACCGACGCCGTCGTAGACGGCGGAAACGCCGCGACCATCGGTCAACCGCCGCACCTCCTGGATTAGATCGGCGTCGGCCATCTCGCCTAGGACCAGTACGTCGGCGGCTCCGGCGGCGCGCGCGATCTCGGCCTTCTGCAATGTCGACACGGTGGCCAGCACCCTGACCCCGCGTATCGCCAATATCTGGGTCAGCAAGGAACCCACCCCACCGGCTGCCGCGTGTACCAGCACGCTGTCGCCGACGGCGGCAGGGTAGGCCGAGGTGGCCAGGTAGTGAGCCGTGAGGCCCTGCGCCAACGAGAGGGCCTGCTCGTCGGTGAGTGCGCCGGGCACCGCCACCGCGGCCGCCTCGGGAACGATCACCTGCTCGGCGTAGCTGGCGCCCACCGTGGTCCACGCGACACGGTCACCGACGGTGAATTCGCTTACGGCCGTGCCCGTTTCACGCACCACCCCGACCCCTTCACGTCCCGGGACGAAGGGGAATGACACCGGGTAGGTGCCGTCGCGTTCGAGGATGTCTGCGAAGTTGACGCCGGCGGCATGCACGTCGACCAGCAGCGAGTCTGGTTGCAATTCGGGGTATTTGATCTGGCCGATCTGCAGTGTCTCGGGTGGGCCGGGTTGGTCGATGACGATGGCGCGCACGGTCTTTCCCTCGGTCATTGCGGTGTTCATTGTGCGGCCGCGCTGGGGTGTGGCCGTTGTCCGGCGCGGTCGAGCTGCAGCGTGGGAATTTCGAAGAAGTCCTGGACTTCGCCGTGGCCTCGGCGGCCCGGCTGGTCATCGTGTTGCCAGCCGATCATCGCCGTGCAGGCCATCATGTTGGGCCAGGTCGGCCACAGAACCCGTGTCAGCGCCTGCCCGGCGAGCCGGTGGGTGGCGCCGATTGTGTCGGTCAGTTCCAGGTTGATGCGCCGGGCGAACAGATCGTCGTCGCGATCGACTGTGCCGCTGCCGCCCCGCAACCCATGCACCGCTCCGTCGTTCAGCACGTAGCCGTAGCGCAGGCCGAGGTCGGTTCCGCCGCGCCGCTGGTCAAATGACATCGTTGCGTGGATAGCCAGATCCTCGCCGAAATGCGCGTGCAGCCAGCTCATGTTGGGTGTTGCGGGGGGCTGCTGGCCGCGTTCGTGGCGAAGTCCGCTGCCGCGGTTGAGTGTGGACACGCAGTCCACACTCATGGGTTCTCCATGCAGTCTGAGCGTGCCGACGAAGCGTCCCGTTTGCTCATAGTGAAGCGTCGGGTTGATGGGGTATGTGCTATCCAGGATGGGGGCCAGCGGGTTATGTGTCGGATCAAACGCGTCGAAAGGCGCCATCAGTGACTGGAATTCGACATCGAAGCCCGTCCCGCACCCGTCGTCGTAGCTGAAGTGACGAGTGGCGCCCGCCGATGTGCTGCGTACGTGCAGCCCGTTAGCCAGTTCCAGATCGTCGAGATCGGCCGCCTCGGGCAACGGCAGGTGTGACCGCATGTCGCTGTAATCGGCACGCCACGGCAGCATCGCATCGCGTGAGTTCATGAACACCGATGCAGAGGCAACTCCCAGCGCCGGCCGCAGCAGCAAGTAGATACCGATGTGCAGATTGTGGTGCGGGACATAGAAACTGAATCCGTTGATTTCGGCCCACGCCGGGTCACCCGACGCGGTGTTCATAGTGTGGCCGTGCTGGGGTGTAGACCGAATTGGTCGGTTTCGATCATGGCGGCGATGGCGGCGCCATGGGGTGTGGGGGTGAGTCGGGATCGGGTTTCCAGCAGCATGGCGCGGTAGCCTTCGGCGACGTTTTCGGTGGGGCCTTGGTGGGGGAAGCCCTTGGGCACGTGGGTGAGCATGCCGGGGGTGTTGATGTCGCCCCAGGCGCCTGGGCCGCCGAGATAGAAGCCGAGTTCGTCGAAGTCGGCGTTGTAGTGAATCCCGGGTCGGTCACCTTTGCGTGAGCTCAGGTCGTAGAAAAGGTTGGCGTCGGTGTCGTCCTGGATGATCTTGGGCGGCAACAGCAGTCCGTCGCCGGACAGATCGATCGACATGAGATCGTCCATGTTGAGCCGCTGCACCGGTGAGACGCCGTCGGCCAAGGTGCCGCAGACCGGGTCGAAGTCGTAGAACACCGAGGTGCGCTGATCGCCGTGACGGATCACCAGCTCGTGGTCCCCGGGCGCCGTCGTCGGGGCGGTTTGAGGGTAGGGCGCGGGGCTGTCCAGGCGGCGCAGCGGGCTAAAACCCGGTGCCATGGCGATCGACAGCGCGGGCTGGGAGAGCACCACCCACGCGGTCAGCGGGGCCTGCACCTCAACGATGCGGTAGTTGATCGCCCGCGGGATCAGCACCACGTCGCGCGGGCGCAGCGCCAACACGCCGAACTCGGTGTGCAGGGTCGCGGCCCCGTCGGCGATCAGATGTACTTCGTCGGCGTAGACGTTGCGCAGCGCGAACGGCATCGCCTCGGTGCGCAGGCTGATCTCCACGCTGAGCCGGTCATCGTTGACCTCACGCAGTACTGGCACGGGTAACGCGCGTGGATCGGCGAACACATCGCGGTGCAGCGCGGCCGGATCAAAGCGGTGCGGGGCGTATCGGCCAATTACCCGTCGGTAGGAAATGATGTAGTCGGGTTTGACCGTGATCGCGTACGGGCCGACGAAACCGTTGCGCGAGTACGCCACCGGGTGTGGCTGCACCATGGATCCTCCTGGGAGTGCGGCTGCACTGTCTTTCACCGCACGCTATGGAGATCACCACGGGCTGACTATCCACTATCCAACTCCCACATATCACCCCCGCACACTCGCAGACCTGCCAAGCGACACCGACGGCGACTCACCGAACGCCTCCCGATACTCCACCGCGAAACGGCCGAGATGGCCGAACCCGTGGGCCAGAGCCAAGTCGGTCACGGTGGTTCCGTCGGACGGGTCAGAACCCAGGAGCGCAGCGCGTATCCGCTGCAGCCGGACGCGTTTGAGATAGGCCCGGGGCGACAAGCCGGTATCGCGACGGAAACCTTCCTGCAGGGCGCGCACGCTCAACCCGACCTGTTCGGCGACGGCCTCCACGGAGATGTCACCGTGAGGCGCGTCTTCGATCAGCTCCACCGCGCGGCTGATCTTTGCTCGCGAGGCTATCGGTGGTGGCGATAATAGCCGCTCCAGGCCGCTGTGGCGGCACCCGAACAGCAGCGCAGTCAACAACTGCCGGTGCAGCTCGCGCACCACTGGGGCGGGCAGATCACGCTGGCCCAGGTCGACCGCGTGACACACTGCATGCACGGCGCCGGCGATCAGCGCGGGATTCAACGGCCGACCCGGCTCGAAGACCGGGGTCAGATTTCCGGCCTGCGGGACAAGTCGGCGAAAGTGGCGCGCGAGGTCCCCGGCGCCCAGCCGCACTACCAGACTGCCGATCTCGGGTCCGCCGGCGATACGAGTCGCACAGCGGCGCGGAACAACCACGGCCGCTTCTGGACCCGACTGTGTGACGTGATCTTTCATCTCTACTCGTATGGGCTGAGCGATCGGCACCATCAGCACGACGTGGTCCTCGAGCGGGTCGGTGGTCACGCGCACCGGCGTCCCGTAGGCGACATACATGAGCGCGGTCGCACCGAGCTGGACATGGTTGACGGTGGCGACGAATTCGCGTCGGCTGGCTACTTCGAGCTGATGCGCCGACAGCTGGCTGGCCACCTCGCGACACATCTCGTCTGGGTCGTGAGTGTGCAAGACGCGGTACCGGCGCAGCGGCTCAGCTATGCGCGTCGGCTGCGCGATCATGGTCACTCCTAGCGACGGGCTACTCCAGCCCCGTCTCTTGACTACCAGTAAAGAACTTTCTTGAGTCGCGGTCAAGAGGCGGGCCATTCGACGTAGAGTGAGCTGGTGCCCAGGAATCGGCAAGAAATCCCGAAGGCGGAGCGCCAATCAGCGCTGCTGGACCACGCTAAGGAACTGTTCACCGCCAAGGGTTACCGCGGTACCCGGGTTGCCGACGTTGGCCGTGCGGCCGGGATCGCGTCGGCTGCCGTGCACTGGTATTTCCCCACCAAGGACGACCTGTTCGCCGCGGTGTTGGAGCGCGTTTTCAGCGAGGCGATCGCTGAGGTCGAGGCGTCGGACAGCCCGCCCCGCGACAGGTTGGAGGCGTTTCTGGTAAGGACCCAGAGGTACCGGGTCCTGCACCGCGAGGCCTACGAACGCGTGGAGGAGTCCGCGGCGTTGCGCGCATGGTACTTCGGGTTGCTGCAGTGGCTCGATGCCCTTCTGCTGCAGGCGGTTTCGGCGCGGTTGCCGGAGGGGGCCGACACGGATCCGATCGTCGACACCGCACATGTGCTGTTAGAAGGCATGCTGATGAGCGCGCGCGGCATCGATCGCCCCGTCGGTGAGCTGATGGATATGGTGATTGACGCCCTCGTCGCGACCGCCGTCGCGAAGTCGGTGGCCAGCCACGGGTAGCGCTCGCTACCGGAGTGGCCGGGCGGCCAACTCCGTTGTTTCAGAATCGAATTCGTCGTGAATTCGCATCCGACCGTGCTCGGGGGTTCGATCGCGCTGTTGCTACTGACCGCACGCGCGGTTAATATCTGGCCCGTCTGTCCCATCGTCGAGAGCGAGTGGTCAATTGAGTGTCGTGCCGCACTACGAGATGTACATAAATGGACGCTGGGTCGGTGCCGACACCTCGTTTGAGGTGCGCTCCCCGGCGCGCAACGAGCTGATCGCGACGGTGGCTGAAGGCGACCTGGCCAGCACCGATGAGGCGGTCGCGGCGGCGAAGGCCGCGCATGAATCCGGGGTTTGGCGCAACAAGTCGCCCCATGAACGCGCGGATACCATGGACGCGATTGCCGACAACATGGCCGCGCGGCCCGACGAGTTGGTCGCGCTGCAGGTTAACGAGAATGGCGCGACGGTTCGCGGCGCGTACGCATTCCTGGTCGGCGCTGCGATCGCACATCTGAAGTACTTCGCCTCCTTGGCTCGGTCCTACGCGTTCGAGACAACCGGCCCGCTGATCGAGGTCCCGGCGCTGGGGACCGGTCTCATTCGCAAGGAGCCGATCGGGGTGTGCGCGGGCATCGTGCCGTGGAACTTCCCGCTGCTGCTGGCTGTGTGGAAGCTCGGTCCGGCACTGGCCGCAGGAAACACGGTGGTGATGAAACCGGACGCCCAGACTCCGCTCACGTTGCTCGAATTGGCCAGGGCCGCAGACGAAGTCGGGCTGCCGCCCGGTGTGCTGAACGTGGTGACCGGCCCGGGCAGCGTCGTGGGTGCGCGCCTGGCCGAGCATCCCGATGTCCGCAAGGTCGCGTTCACCGGTTCAACGGATATCGGCAGGACGGTGATGCGGGCGGCGGCCGACACCGTCAAGAAGGTCACCCTGGAACTGGGCGGCAAAGGAGCCAACATCGTCCTCGACGACGCCGACCTCGCCCTCGCCATCGATGGCACCCTTTTCGCATTCCTGCTGATGAGCGGGCAGGCCTGCGAATCCGGCACCCGCTTGCTGGTGCACGAATCCATTCACGACGAGTTCGTCGACCGGCTCACCGCCCGGGCACGCACGCTGATACTTGGTGATCCGATGAGCGCTGCGACCGACATCGGTCCGCTGATTTCCGCCAAACACAAGGAGCGCGTGGAGAAGTACATCGCGCTGGGTCAGGAGGAGGGCGGCAAGATCGCGTTTCAGGGCACGGTCCCGCCAGATCCGCATCTGGCGAGCGGGCACTGGGTGGCGCCGGTCATCTTGACCAATGTCAGCAACGACATGCGTATCGCGCGGGAGGAGATCTTCGGCCCGGTGCTCGTGGTGATCAAGTACGCCGATGACACCGAGGCGGTCGCGATCGCCAACGACAGCGAGTACGGATTGTCCGCGGGAGTGTGGAGCACTGACAACGAACGTGCGCTCGCGATCGCGCGCGCGCTGGAATCCGGCACCGTGTGGATCAACGACTGGCACATGGTCAACGCGATGTATCCGTTCGGCGGGGTGAAGCAGAGCGGAATCGGCCGCGAACTCGGCCCAGATGCCCTGGACGAGTACGTCGAGCCAAAGTTCGTGCACTTCGATATGACCAACGATCGGTCTCGCCGGGCGTATGCGTTGGTCGTCTCCGCAGCGGCGACCGGCTAGCCGGCTTCAGCAAATCTCGAGCGGCCGACGACCCAAGACGCTCTGCCTTGTAGCGGATCCCGTCGATCGCGGGGACGGCGAGAAGCGCGTGTCCCGATGTGCCGAGCCGGATCTGCGACTCTGGCGCGGGAGGTTGCTACTGACTGTTTGTGCGGTCAATAACGTATGTTGGTGAGGCAGCGGTGCTGCGGCACCTCGGCGCTGTGCGTGTGTTGTAACCAGGGCGATGGCTGGGGAAGAGGTGATGTGACGATGACCGTACACAGAACGGGTCGCGTCCGTACCAGAGATCCCCGCAGGTCCCAAGACATCCTGCGACTGTTTACCCGCAACGTGGCCCGCAGCGGGTATGCGGAGAGCAACTACAGCGAGATCGCCAACGAACTGGGCATTTCGAAGGGGACGATCACCCACCATTACGGTTCAAAAGATCAGCTGTTCGCCCGCATGCATGACTCGTATATGGAGCGGAGACTGGCCGAGGCCCGTGACATCGTGGCGCGATTCGACTCTCCTGCAAAGCAACTCGCCGGCCTGCTGTTCGCGTTCCTGCTCTACCAGGAGGTCGATCACGACGCGACCGTTGCCTTCCAGCGCGAGATCGCGAGGCTCGCCACCCACGACTTCCTTGCGCACGGCCGAGAATTGCGTGCCACGTACTTGTCGGTGGTGCGTTCCGTCCTAGTGGACGGCATGCGGAGCGGGGTTTTTCGCGAGCTCGACGTCGAGCTTCAGAGCCTGCTCATCTTCGGTTCTTCGCATTGGGCCTGGACCTGGTTCGAGCCGGGCGAGCGGCTGTCCGCCCTGGAGGCGGGCAGCCAGTTCGTGCAGCTCGTCTTGGGCGGGTTGCTCGTCGATCGCTGGCCGCTCGATCAACTCGCCGATTCGGCGGGCAAGGTGGCGACCACCGTCACCGAGATCATCGCCGAGCACTCCAAGTCGCGAGACGCGTAGCCGCGCTGCGCGCGCAGCCAACCGGGATGACGCTTGCGATCAGCCCGCCTGCGCAGGGAATCACGCGTCAGGCACCAATACCGCCTTGATCGTCGTCCCCGCAGCGCAGTCGCGCTCGGCTTGGTTGATCTCCGAAAGCTTGTACTGGGCGATGAGCTTGTCAAACGGGAAGCGTCCCTGGCGCCAATAGTCGAGCAGTTGGGGAATCGTCACGCGCGGCACAGCGTCACCTACGAGGATCCCCGTCACCGTCTTGCCCGCCGACAAAGCCGAGGAGGGCAGACGCAGTGAGCCGCGTTGTACGCCTACCAGGCCGCAGCAGCCGGTCACGCGCAGCGCGGCCACCGCCGCGGCGATGACCGCCGGAGCTCCGGTGGTGTCCAGACAGTTCTGCACACCGTCTGGCACGATGTCGCGGATCTGTTCTTCGAGCATCCCATCTTGGGGAACGATGGTGTCGTCCGCCCCGAGCGCACGGGCAACCTCGAGCCGACCCGGATCTGCATCGACGGCGATGATTCGGCTGGCGCCTGCCAGCCGGGCGGCCATGACCGCAGCGATTCCTACCGACCCCGAGCCGAACACCGCAAACGTCGACCTCGGGGGTACCTTCAGCGCACGCAGCACCGATGAGGCTCCGGTGAGGATGCCACACCCCAACGGCCCCAACGGTTCCAATGGCAGATCACGGTCGATGGGCACCAGCGCCCGCGCCGAAACGATGGCGTGTGTGGCAAACGTGGACTGGCCGAACCAGCGGGTCGCGACCGGATGCCCGTGGCGATCGGTGGCCAGCCTGCTGCCCTGCGGCGCTCCGTCGAGGTTCAGTGAGAAGAAGTCTTCGCAGTAGGCGGGTTGGCCGTGGCGGCAGTTCGGACAGCGGTCGCAGCTCAGAAACGACGCGATCGCGTGGTCGCCGCGTCGGATCCCGAGCACGCCGGCGCCAACGTCCTCAACTACCCCGGACGCCTCGTGACCCAGCACAATGGGCGGCCTGGCTCGCGGCCCACCCTCTCTGGCCAGTAGGTCGGTGTGGCACATCCCGACGCCGGCCACTCGGATCAAGGCCTCGTCGGGCGCGAGGGCGGGCAGGTCGATCTCCTCGATTGCGAACGGCCCGCTCGCTGACCGCAGCACCGCGGCGGTGGTCTTCATGTCGGAGACTCCTTGTCCTTTTCCGTCCTGTCGGCAGCGGCACGCTACTGACGAGTCCGAACATTCGCATTGACCGTCCGTTTGGGCAGTCGGTCCGCAGCGTCCGTGTTGCCGACGACCCCTCGGGTCACCTATATTAACCGTACGAGCGGTCAATAGGGTAGGGGATGAGCGAGTCAACGCTGAACATTTCGACTGGACAAGTGCGCGCGAATGCGGCTCGGCCCGATCTGGCGACCCTGCGCAGACCTCGCTCATCCGCGACCCGCGGCCGACCGACCTGGTCGTGTTACGCCGCATGATGCTGAACATGGACCCCCCCGAACACAGCACGCTGCGCAAGATCGTGAGCAAAGCCTTTACCCCGCACGTGATCCAGAAACAACTGGCGTCGCTTATCGACGACCATGCCCGGTCGGTGGTGGACGCTGTATGCGAGCGCGGCGAGATCGATTTCCTCACCGATGTCGCCGCGGAGATGCCTCTGCTGGTGCTCTCCGACGTTCTCGGCGTCCCTCACCAGGACCGGGGCCTGATCTACGACTGGACCAATCGGCTGATCGGAACCGACGATCCGGAGTACGGCGCCGACCCAGCGGGTTACGTCTCAGCATTCGGGGAAATCTTCGCGTACGCGCGCCGTCAGACCGAGCAGAAGCGCGCCCATCCCACCGATGACGTGTGGAGCACCGTCGCCAACGCGGAGGTCGACGGTGAGCGGCTCAGCGAAGGCGAGTTGGATCGGTTCCTCCAACTGCTCATGATCGCCGGCAACGAAACCACCCGCAATCTCATCGCCGGCGGCATGGTGTTGCTTCACGACAACCCCGAGCAGTTCGAATTGCTTAAGAGCGACCTGTCGCTACTTCCTGGCGCGATCGAGGAGATGCTGCGCTGCACCACTCCGGTGATTCAGTTCCGGCGTACCGCCACGCAGGACACCGAGATCGCGGGGCAGCCCGTCGCTGCCGCAGACAAGGTCGTGATCATCTATGCCGCGGCCAATCGAGACGAGACCATTTTCGACGACCCGGACCGATTCGACATCACCCGTGATCCAAATCCGCACATCTCCTTCGGCGACGGCACCCACTTCTGCCTCGGCGCGAATCTGGCCCGGCTGGAGGCCCGGGTACTGTTCACCGAGTTGTTGACCCGGCTTCCCGACCTGCACCTGTCCGGACCGCACGAGCGCATGCGCTCCAGTTTCATCCATGGCTTCAAGCAGATGCCCGCGGCGTTCACGCCCACCAAGGCCCCCGGGCGCGCGGCCGCGGCCAACGTCGCGGCGCCGGCCGGTTCCCCCTTCGTGGCCGCTGCGCAGCCGGCGGCAGCCCCGGCAACGAGCGCGCCGCGACACGACACCCCACTGCTGGTTCTGTACGGGTCTAACTTCGGCACCGCCGAGGAGGTCGCCGAGCAACTGGCCCGCGACGCCGAGGGGCGCGGTTTCGCGACAACATTGGCGACGCTCGACGAGCGGGTGGATACATTGCCGACTGACGGCGCCGTCCTGGTCACCACATCCACCTACAACGGGACACCGCCGGACAACGCAAAGAAGTTTCACGACTGGATCACCACCACCTCCGCTTCGCAGCAGGGCAGGATGTTCGCGGTGTTCGGGTGCGGCGACAGTGACTGGGCCGCAACGTTTCAGCAGTTTCCCACGTTGATCGACGAACGGCTGACCGCGCTCGGTGCCACCCGCATCCACCCGCGGGGGCAGGGGGATGCCAGTGGCGATTTCGACGCTGGGCTGGAAGCCTGGACGAGACCGTTGTGGGGCGCCCTCGCCGACGCGCTGGGCATCGAGCTCGTCGAGCCCGCCGCCGATGTGGAACCGAGGTTCGCCATCGAAGTGGTCCGCGGCGAGCGGCACAGTCCGTTCGTTGAATCGCTTTCGGCGTATCCGGTCACGGTCGAGACCAATCGAGAGCTGGTCGGTACGACCACGCAGGGTCTGTCGGCCAGATCGGTGCGGCACATCGACGTTCGTCTACCCGACGGTGTGTCCTATGACGCCGGCGACCATCTCGGTGTCATTCCCCACAACAGCTCCGCGCAGGTACACCGGGTGGCCGACCGATTCGGTTTCGATGCCGACACCGTGATCAAGCTGCACGCCGACGCGGCGACGAAGACGTTCTTGCCTGTCGGGCAGCGCATCTCGGTGCACGACCTGCTCGCCGACTATGTAGAACTCGCCGATGTGGCCACTCGCCGCGACATCGCCACGATGCTGCGTTTCACCGAATACCCGTCAACCCGAGCCAAATTGGAGGCGCTGCTGGCGGAGGACGGCGAGGCATTCCGCACCTACGTGCTTGGCGGGCGCCGCAGCGTCATCGACCTGCTTGACGAATACCCGGCTTGCACTTTGCCGTTCAACGTCTATCTGGAGATGCTGCCCGCGCTGTCGCCGCGGTACTACTCCATCTCGTCTTCTGCCAAGGTGTCCCCGACGATGTGCAGTATCACCGTCGGGGTCCTGCGCGGGCCGGCCCGACGCGGTCGCGGCACCTTTGAGGGCGTCTGTTCGAGCTACCTCGGCGCGTGCGAGCGCGAAGGTGTCATCCATGGGTTCGTCTGTGATACCGAATCGAATTTCCGGCTGCCCGCAGACCCGGCGACACCATTGGTGATGATCGCGGCGGGCACCGGAATCGCCCCGTTCCAGGGCTTCCTGCAGGAACGTGCGGCACTGGCCGAACAGGGCGTCACGCTCGGTCCAGCGTTGCTGGCGTTCGGCTGCCGCCATCCTCAACACGACCAGCTCTACGCTGACGAGATCCGCGATTACGAACGCGCAGGCATCGTCCGACAAGCGTGCGCATACTCGCGATTGCCCAACGAACCGCGAATGTACGTGCAGGACAGGCTCATCCAACTCGGCGACGAGGTCTTTAGCCTGCTGGCAGGCGGCGCCATCGTCTACGTGTGCGGGGCAAGCACCATGGCCGACGGCGTGCGCAGTGCACTCATCGACATCCATCGGACCCACTCCAACGCCAGCGAGGAGGAGGCCCAGTTGTGGCTCAAGCAACTGGAAGCCGACGGACGATATCTCGTCGACGTCTGGGCCAGCGAATAGAGGGCCGATCTTGAGCGAGACCGAACAGACGACGAATTTGACTGTCGCGCCTCGTCTGACGGCACAGACCAAGCTCGACCCGTCGGCACGGCTCTTCCTCGCAGGCCTTCGTGCGGTGGGCTGGCCGCCAACACATGAACGCACCATCGGTCAAGCACGCCGCGACTTCCGCACGCTCGCGGCCGCGACGTCGGGCTGGCGGCCGATGGCGCATGTCGACGACGCCCTCGTGCACGCCGACGGCCGTGACATCCCAGTGCGTGTCTATCGGCCGCTTCATCGCAGTAGTCCCAGCCCACTCCTGGTGTGGTTGCACGGTGGCGGATTCGTCATCGGCGACCTGTTCACCGCCGATGGCACTTGCCGACGCCTCGCCGACGCGTGCGGTGCCGTTGTCGTCTCCGTCGACTACCGGCGAGCGCCCGAGCATCCGCTGCCCGCCGCGCACGAGGATGCCGTTGCCGCGACAGTCTGGGCGATAGACCACTGCGCCGAACTCGGTGGAAATCCGGCTCGCATCGTCGTCGGCGGCGACTCGGCCGGCGCCAACCTGGCCGCTCACACCGTGCAGATGCTCCGCGATCACGGCCCCCAGCGAGCGGCGATGCAGCTCCTGGTATACCCGGTCACCGATCTGAGCCTGAGCCATACCGACTTCGATCCTCGACTGGCGCAGCTACTGACACACAAGACGCTGCATTGGTTTGGCAACCACGCAATGCCGAACCTCACGCTGGCAGAGCGTCGGCGCGCTGACATCTCCCCGATGTTCGCCGACGAGCTGGATGGTCTGCCCCCCGCCATGCTCATCACCGCCGAAATCGATCCCCTGCGCAGCGACGGCACCGCCTACCTCCGGCGGCTGCGCGCAGCCGGGGTCCCGGTCACCCACGCCAACTATCCCGGCCAGATCCACGGATTCTTCGATATGGACCTGATAATGCCAGCGAGCTCACACGCAATCGCGGCCGCCGCCCGTGCGATCAGCACCGTGCACCGGGTAGCACTACCGACGCACGACGCCGATACCGCAGCGGTCGACTGGCAAACCCCGAGCGCCGAATGGCAGAGAAGAATCGTCGAGACGACGCGCCGAATCCCGATGGTGAACGCCATCCCGATGATGTCGACACTGCTCGAACATCACATGCACACGGCGGCAACAGCCCTGCGGCGCAAACGCAGACGAGGCTCACCGCCAAAGTGTTTAAGTACGTCCGTCGAGCCCTGAGGAGTGTCAACATGCCCGTTCAGCCGCCGCAACTTCCGTCGATCCTGTTAGCCGTCGAGCGACAGCTGTCGCCCAGGCTGGAGAGCCTGCTGCGTACCGATGCGGCCCTGGACGGCATCGCCGTCGCGAACGGTGTGTCACGGCTCGTGTCAGGTGGGCTGCGCGACCTCGGCACGCAGGTAATCGAGGCAGTCGGGCTGCCGTCGGGTCGACAGGTCAGACGACTGCAGAGCTCGCTGGACGCCCTCGCAACGGAGTTGGCCAACGACCGAACCCCGGCCAGCATCGACCCCCGCGCAACGACGGTCACGCGATGAGCACGCCCGCGACGACTGTATCTGCGCCTCCAGAAGGAGCCGGCGGGCTCATCGGCTGGGCCAAACACACCGCGGCACGTAACGCCAGACGCACAACAAGCGCCGTGCGGCTCGCCGCCGGGCTAGACCAGCCCCGTACGGGCTGCACACCGCACGTCACGCTGTGGCGGTACGACAGGGTCAGCCTGCGCCGGTACCGAGCCGGTATGAACGACGGTCGCCCCCCGCTGCTGCTGGTGCCCAGTCTGATCAACCGTAGCCACATCTGGGACCTGCGCCCGGGTGATAGCTTCGTCGAGGGGTTGCTGGCGGATGGCTACGACGTTTTCCTCATCGACTGGGGCACACCTGACCATCGGGACGCGGACAACACCATCGCCACCTATGTCGACGGTTACCTACCGGCCGCTTACGACATCGTTGTTGCCCACACCGGGGTACGGCCAGCCGTGCTCGGTCACTGCTTCGGTGGGGCGCTTGCGACGCTTTGGGCCGCCAGCGTGTCAGACCAGCCGCCGGCAATCGTCGCGCTAGGTGTGCCGACGAACTGGGCGGAAATGGGCCCGTTGGCCAGGCTCACCCAGTACGGCCGCCTCAATCCCGAGGATGTGTTGGACGAGACCGGCAATGTGGCGCCGACTACCATGTTGCGCGCCTTTCAGATGCTGCGCCCAATGGGCGATCTTGCGGGTTATGTGACGCTGTGGGATCGCCTCGACGATCGTGCAGCGGCACAAGCGATTTGGGCGATCACCGAATGGGCCCACGACCATGTTCCGCTTCCCGGTGCGGCGTTCGTCGAGATGATCCGCCAGTTGAGCCGAGAAAACGCTATGTACACCGGCGAGGTTCTGCTCGACGGAGCACCGCGTAAGCTTGCCGCTGTCACCTGCCCGTTCCTCAACGTCTACGGCGAACATGACCACGTCACCCCGCCACCGTCGGTGATGCCGCTGACGGATCTCGTTAGCTCTGAGGTTCGCGACACGGTTGCGCTGAAGGCCGGGCACATCGGCTTGCTGGTCGGTCGTACCGCGCGCAAGCAGTCACTACCCGTAGTCACCGACTGGCTGAAACTGGTCGCCTCGGACACCGGCCAGCCGCTTAAATCCCCGGCGGGACTATCGCTTCGATGAGGCCCGGGCCGGGCTCCTTCAGCGCCTTGCTGAACTGGTCGGCCAGCTCCTCGGCGGTCGTAGCGGTGCTCGCCGGTACTCCCATCCCGCGTGCCATGGCTACGAAATCCATGTCCGGATTCGAAAGATCAAGCAGCTCAAGTGCTTTCGGGCCAGCAGAAGCGGTGCCCACACGCTGCAGCTCCAGCCGCAGGATCGCGTACGCACGGTTGGCGAGGACGACTGTGGTGACATTCAATCCCTCGCGCGCCATCGTCCACAGCGCGGAGATCGTATACATCGCGCTACCGTCGGACT
>Ga0207693_10001456_pt1 | contig 20941 bp, 16 predicted proteins | sample LARL81metaG_FD_184347 | JGI IMG/M metagenome (GOLD analysis project Ga0207693, IMG submission 184347) | Corn, switchgrass and miscanthus rhizosphere microbial communities from Kellogg Biological Station, Michigan, USA - LAR L8-1 metaG... | ecosystem: Host-associated > Plants > Roots >... | reverse complement strand
CCGAGGTCGCCGCGCCGCGCGGCCTTGAGAAGCTTTTGTCCGAGACCATGGAGAAGCTTGAATCGGTTCGGCGCACGACCGACCCGTCGGCGTTCAAGCGCCTCGAAGAGCGAATCGCGCAGCTGATCGGGCGGCTCGACGCATCCGATGCCCGGCTTGGCAATCTGGCCACGGTCGAGCGCGGCGTTACTGACTTACTCGCGCATGTCGAGCAGCTTCACAGCGCGGAGACCGCGCCGGCGGCGGACACAAGCGCGCGACCGGCGGTCGCCGCGATTGCGCGCGATGTTGCTGAAATCAAGCGCAGCGAGCAACGCACCCAGGACTCGCTCGAGGCCGTTCATGACACCGTCGAACAGGTGGTCGGCCGTTTGGCGATGATCGAGAGCGACATTCACGGCGCCGCCATCGGCGCGCCGCGCAATCCAATGTCGGTGCAACCTGTCGCCGAGAAGGCGCAGCCGGCAGCCGATACAGCGTCGCCAGCTGGCCCAGCCACCGCACCGGCCGAGATGATCGCGGCGGCCGAGCGGCAAGATTTCATCGCGGCGGCGCGGCGCGCCACTCAGGCCGCCACGGCGTCAGGAATCGGCGACGAGATGCGTTCGGGTTTGCGGCGGCGACGGCGCTCGCGAAGCCGCGCAAACGGCGAAATGCAGGAGAACAAACCGCCGCGCCTGCGCAAATTTTTGGTCGCGGGGGCCATCGCGCTCTTCACCGTCAGCTGTTTGCAGATCGCATTGCACATCTTTCAGGCTGACAGTCGACCGGCGGGAGACGCGTCGGCGCCGTGGCACAGTCCAGCGGAACCGACGGCTCCGCCGCAGAAGAATCCGAACGCCGCACAGCCGCAGAGCGGATCGCCGCAGCCCTTGGGCAGGGCTGAACCGTCGCCCGCCGACACATCCGGACCGGTGCCGCCGGTCCCGCCAGTTCCGAGCGCGCCGTCGAATGTGGCTCCGAACGCGGCTCCAGGCGGAAGCGCCGGCGGGAACCCATCGCAGAATTCCGAGCCCGCGGCCACAGCGGCGCCCGCGGCACAGTCCACGGCTACACCGCCGTCGAGCGCCACGCCGCCTGTCGCGCCAAGTGCAGCGCCAAGTGCCGCGCCGACCGTCACGCCGGCGCCGGAGCCACCCGCAACGCCATTGCGGTCGCCAGCGCTGAATGCCCCCGATCCCACCGGCTCGCTGCCGCCGCGTCCGATGCCCGCAACGTCGCCGCCGCCGCCGACCCCGTCGAATACCACGGCGATGAATGCTCCCGAGCTTTCGATCGACGCGTTGCCGCCTGCGATCGGGGGGCCGGTGTTGCGCGCCGCCGCGATCGCCGGCGACATGGCGGCGCAATACGAAATTGCGGTGCGCTTCGGCGACGGCCGTGGCGTTCCGCGCGATGAGCGGCAAGCGGCGTACTGGCTCGAACTTGCGGCCAAGCAGGGGTTGGCGCCGGCGCAATTCCGGCTCGGCGGCTATTATGAAAAAGGCATCGGCGTGAAAAAGGACCTCGCCGCAGCGCGTGACCTTTATCTCGCGGCGGCCGCAAAGGGCAACGGCAAGGCGATGCACAATCTCGCCGTGCTCTACGCCGACGGTATCAACGGGCGGGCCGACTACCACACCTCGGCGCTCTGGTTCCGCAAGGCCGCCGATCGCGGCATCACCGACAGCCAGTACAATCTCGCGATTCTCTATGCGCGTGGGGCCGGTGAACCGCAGAATTACGCGGAAGCCTACAAGTGGTTTGCACTTGCCGCGAAACAGGGCGATATCGAAGCCGCGAACAAGCGCGACGACATTGCGGCGCAACTCGACGAAGAGACGCTGGCCGCGGCGAATCTCGTGGTGAAAAACTGGAAGCCGGAGCCGCAGCCGGACGACGCGATTAAAGTCAAAGCACCGCCGGGCGGGTGGGGCGCCGCTATCCAGCCGCCGAGACCGAAGCCGCGGATGAAAAGCGCAAACCTCGGCGGACCGGATTCAAAGACGAATTAATTTTCAGTCTGCCATGCAGCGCGCCGCAGGAATGGCGTAAAGCCGTCCGGCGCCGAGCAGATGCGCGGTAAATGACAGCGCTCCGAACAGGGCGACAAAGGCGCGGTCGCGAATGTTGAGTCCGCCGGCATAGGCGCCAAATGCCGGCAACACCATCCGCTTGGCATTGGCGGCGAAGCAGCGCCGCGCCACGCCGCGACCGCGCTGCGCGACGCGTGCACTCGGATGCAAATGGCCGGCAATTTCTCCGTCGGCGGGGTGCGGCGACGGCTCGTGGCGAAACATCAGCGGCCCGATCGCCAGCTCCGTGGCGACGCGACCGCCAACGCCGTGCGGCGGATCGGGGTCGTGATTGCCGGCAAGCCAGAGCCAATCACGGCCGCGCTGCAAAGCAGCGAGCGCGGCGCGCGAAACCTCCGGCATGCGCGCCGGACCGCCGCCGTCATGAAAGCTGTCGCCCAACGCCACAACCAGAGCCGGACTGTAGTATTCGATCAGCTTCGCCAATCGCGCCAGGGTGGCCGTGGTGTCGTAGGGCGGCAGCAGCACGCCCCGCGCCGCAAAAGCCGATCCTTTTTCCAGATGCAAATCGGCGACCGCAAGCAGCCCCTGGTCGGGCCAGTAAAGCGCGCCCGCCGGATCGGCAATGAGCGTCGTGCCGGCGACGGCAATCTCATGCGCGGCGCGTCCGCGCGCCGGTTGAAATTTCGCAACCGGGCTGGCGCGGGCGGGACGAGCCGCTGAACGCGGAGCGTTCATTGCATCGCTTCCTTCACCAGTTCTGCCTCGGTCTCGGCAAGGAGCTCATCGGCGCCTTCGCCATAAACCTGCTCGCGGCCGATCTCCAGCATCACCGGAACCGCGAGCGGGGAGACATGATCAAGCGCCTTATGCACGATTCGGCCCTTGATACGCGAGAGCATTTCGCCGAGCCGGCGCACGTCAAGAAGTCCGGTCGCGGCGTCGGCGCGGGCAGCGCGCAACAGGACATGATCGGGCTCATGGCTGCGCAGCACCTCGTAGACAAGATCGGTCGAAATCGTCAGCTGGCGGCGGGATTTTTCCTGGCCCGGGAAGCGCCGTTCAATCAGCCCGGCGATGATCGCGCAATTGCGGAAGGTACGTTTCATCAGCGCCGATTCGGCAAGCCAGGCTTCGAGATCATCGCCGAGCATATCCTCATCGAACAAAGCGGCGAGTGACAGCTCGCCCTTCGATATCCGCGCGGCGATGTCGCCGAGCCCCCACACCGCGAGCGCATATTCATTGGCGACGAAGCCGAGCGGCCGCAATCGTGCTCGTTCGAGACGGCGCGTGAGCAGCATGCCCAGCGTCTGATGCGCGAGCCGGCCCTCGAACGGATAACAGATCAGGTAGTTCTTGTTGGCGCGCGGAAAAGTTTCGACCAAGAGTTCGCGCCGGCCCGGCAGTTGCGATCGCCATTTTTGAATCTCAAGCCATTCACGGACCTGCTCGGGCAGGCCGCTCCAAGCCAGCGGATCGGAAATGATTCCGCGCACGCGGTCGGCAAGATAGGTTGAGAGCGGAAACTTGCCGCCCTCATAGGCGGGCACCTTTGGATCCTCCGCCGTGGTGCGCGAGACATAAACCTCGTCCTCGACCAGGGCTTCGTATTTGAGAATTTCACCCGCAAATACAAAGGTATCGCCCGGCACCAGCATCTCGATGAAATATTCTTCGACTTCGCCGAGGAGCCGCCCGCCGCGCGGAATGAGCTTTGAGGCACGCGAACGCACGAGCCGCACTTTAAGCATGTCGGCTTCGACGATGGTGCCAATATTGAGGCGATAGCGCTGCGCCACGATCGGATGCGCGATACGCCAGCGGCCGTCCTTGCCTTGGCGGATGCGGGCGAAGCGTTCGTAGGCTTTGAGCGCATAGCCGCCGGTGGCGACGAAATCGACCACCGCGTCGAAATCGGCCCGGGTCAATTCCGCATAGGGCGCCGCGGTTGCGACCTCGCGGTAAAGTTCATCGGCCAGGAATGGTGCGGCGCAGGCGCAGCCGAGCACGTGCTGCGCCAGCACGTCGAGCGCGCCGACGCGCGAGGCCGGCGTATCTTGCGCATTTTCGGCGACCGCATCGAGCGCGGCACGGCATTCCAGCACTTCGAAGCGGTTCGCCGGGACGAGCACGCCCCTCGATGGCTCGTCCATGCGGTGATTGGCGCGGCCGATCCGTTGCAACAGGCGCGAGGCGCCCTTCGGCGCCCCGACATTGATGACGAGATCGACGTCGCCCCAATCGACGCCGAGATCGAGCGAGGAGGTGCAGACGACCGCGCGCAGCCGGCCCGCGGCCATCGCCGCTTCGACCTTGCGCCGCTGCGCGACGTCGAGCGAGCCGTGATGCAGCGCGATCGCGAGATTGTCATCGTTGAGATGCCACAGATCCTGGAAGATGCCTTCGGCCTGGCTGCGGGTATTGACGAAGACCAGCGTGGTGCGATGGGTCTTGATGAGCCGATAAAGCGCGACGAGTGAATAGCGCGCCGAATGGCCGGCCCAAGGGATGTGCTCGTCCAGGTGCTCGTCGCTGTCGAGCATCGTCACCTTTGGAGGCGCGCCGCCTTTCGCCACGATCAGATCGACGCGCGTCGGCCCATCGCGCTGCGGCACCATGAAACGGCAGAGATCGTCCGGATCGGCCACCGTCGCGGAAAGTCCGATGCTGGTCAGCTCCGGCGCGAGCCGAAACAAGCGCGCAAGTCCGAGCGACAGCAAGTCACCGCGTTTTGAGGTGACTAAAGCATGCAGTTCGTCGAGCACGACGCGGCGGAGCGTCCCGAACAAATAGGGCGCATCCGCGGACGCGAGCAGCAGCGCCAGTTGCTCCGGCGTGGTCAAGAGCATGTCCGGCGGATGGCGGCGCTGGCGCTGGCGTTTTGAGGCCGGCGTGTCGCCGGTCCGCGTCTCGATGCGCACCGGCAGACGCATCTCGGCAACGGGGATTTCAAGGTTGCGCGCGACGTCGACTGCAAGCGCCTTCAAGGGAGAAATGTAGAGCGTGTGCAGACCGCGCTGCTCTTTCGGCAAGCGGGGGAAATGCGTGCTCAGCTCGACCAGACTCGGCAAGAAGCCGGCCAGCGTCTTGCCGCCGCCGGTTGGCGCAATCAGAAGCGCCGAGCCGCCGGCATGCGCCTTCGCCAGAAGTTCGAGTTGATGCGGCCGTGGCGTCCAGCCGCGGCTGGCGAACCAGCGCGTGAAGATTTCCGGAAGCAGTGCCGGTCGGTCGATGATCGTCACGTGCCTTGGACCTTTTCAGCGCTCGCGCAAAGCGATGGCCAACAGGCCATCCACAGGGAGATTCTTCTCGGTGCGGATGGTGGCCTTTTCGAGGGTGATTAGCTCCAGTCCAGCATCGCTAATCACATCGCGCAGATAAGCCTCGCCATGGGCGAAGCGCAGCGTCGGCAATAGCGCGACACCGACGCCGGAATGTGTCTCGACAGTGAAGGCGACGACACCCCGCGGCGCCAGCACGCGGGCGATGTCGAGAAAAATCGGAGCAAGCTCGTTGACGTAGACGAACACATCGGCCGCGAGGACCAGGTCGTATTTGCCGTTTTTGGCGATCTCATCGGACAGAAACGCCGCCAGATTGCCGACAATGAGCCGACCATAATCGCCTTTCGCTTCGGCGCGGGCAATCATTGCTGCTGAGAGATCCACGCCGACAAGCCGCCCGGCAAAGGGGCGAAATACCTCGCCGGCAAGCCCGGTGCCGCAGCCTAGATCGAGCAACGAGGCAAAACGCATCGGCCGCCCCAAGCGCTCCAGCGCGGATGTCACCGCATCGCGAAGCAGCATCGGGCCACGATAGTGCAGATGCTCCGTGAGCGCGGCGTCATACCGGCCGGCATATTGGTCGAACAGCCGCCGCACATAGGGCTCGGTCATCGCCGGCGTTCCCGCGCCGGCGCCGAGGCGTGTCAGCTGCAGCCGCGCGCCGTGATAATCGTCCGGGTCGGCGCCGCTCGCCGCACGAAACGCCGCTACCGCGCCGTCGCGATCGCCGAGCCGGTCACGGATGGCGCCGAGCGCGAACCAGGCGGTGGCGAAGCCTGGCGCGGCCTCGACGGTTTGCGTCAGAATATCCGCCGCGGCGGCAAAATCGCCCCGAGTGGCGAGCTCAACCGCGGCCTTGTAACGCCGGTCGCTGACGAGGTCGCCGGAGGATACAAACAATGGACCGCTATTGGGGCCGGTATCGGTCATGCAAAGCTCTTGGAACGCTCGCGCCAGGATCGATGATGATTATTTATGACTCGTGATCCGACCTGAAGACATTCTCGTGCCCTCGCCGTCGGGCGTTTGCTGCAAACGCGGCGGATTCCACATCGACCCGACCCGGCCGGTCGAGCGCGCTGTCGTTACCCATGCCCATTCCGATCACGCCCGCGCCGGCCACGGCGCCGTGCTGGCGACGCCGGAGACGCTTGATCTGATGCGGCTGCGCTATGGCGAGAATTTCGCCGGCACCACGCAGGCCCTGGCTTACGGCGAAAGCGTCAGCCTTGCCGGCGCGAAGATTACGCTGCATCCCGCCGGGCATATTCTCGGTTCGGCGCAGGTTGCGGTCGAAGTCGATGGGCTGCGCGTGGTCGCCTCCGGTGATTACAAAAATGCCGATCCGACCGCCGATCCCACCTGCGCGCCGTTCGAGCTGGTGCGCTGCGAGCTTTTCATCACCGAGGCGACTTTCGCACTTCCGGTATTTCGTCATGGCGAGCCTGATGCCGAGATCCACAAGCTCCTGCATTCGCTGGCGCTGTTTCCCGAACGCGCGCACCTTGTTGGCGCGTATTCCATCGGCAAGGCCCAGCGTCTGATCGCGCTCCTACGAAAAGCGGGCCACGCGGCGCCGATTTATCTGCACGGCGCGATGGAAAAGATCACAAACTACTACGCTGAACGCGGCATTGCGCTTGGCGAGCTGCGGCTCGCGCGCGGCGCCGCCAAGGCCAGTCTCGCCGGCACAATCACGATCTGCCCGCCTTCGGCGTTAAACGACCTTTGGACGCGGCGATTTCCCGACCCCGTTGCCGCTTTCGCCTCGGGCTGGATGCGGGTGCGCGCGCGCGCGCGCCAGCAAGGCGTCGCGCTGCCGCTGGTGATCTCCGACCATGCCGATTGGGGTGGACTGACCGCCACCATCGCGGCAACCGGCGCGGGCGAAATTTGGGTCACCCATGGCCAAGAAGATGCGCTGATCCACTGGTGCGCCACACGCGGTTTAAAGGCGCGGCCGCTCGACATCGTCGGCTATGGCGACGAGGAGGGCGAGGACAGTAGCGAAGGCAGCGAAGACGCGTCATGAATCGTTTTGCCGAGCTGCTCGATCGCCTCGCCTATGAACGGAGCCGCAACAACAAGCTACGGCTGATGATCGATTATTTTCGCTCCACCGGCGATCCGGAGCGCGGCTGGGCGCTCGCTGCGCTCACCGGCGGGCTGAGCTTTCCGCACGCCAAAGCCGGTCTGATTCGCAGCCTGATCGCGGAGCGAACCGATCCGGTTCTGTTCGAGCTCTCTTACGATTACGTCGGCGATCTCTCCGAGACCGTCGCATTGATGTGGCCGACCCAGTCCGCTCCCTCCCCCCTTGCGGGGGAGGATTGGGGAGGGGGGTCCGGAGGTGATGTGCAAACGGCCACCATTGCGCTTCCCCTATCGACCCCCACCCCTGACCCCTCCCCGCAAGGGGAAGGGGAGTCGCTATGCAAAGAACACAATCTCACCCTCACCGACGTGGTTGAAACGCTGGCGAGGCTCGGCAAGGCGCAATTGCCGCAGCAGCTGGCGCGCTGGCTTGACCGGCTCGACGAGACCGGCCGCTGGGCGCTGATCAAGCTCGTCACCGGCGGTCTGCGGGTTGGCGTGTCGGCGCGGCTCGCCAAGGCCGCGGTCGCCGCGCTTGGCGATAAGGATGTCCACGACGTCGAGGTGATCTGGCCCGCGCTCGCTCCGCCCTGCCGCGAATTATTCGCCTGGCTGGAGGGGCGCGCCGGCAAGCCAGTCAGTGGCGATCCGGCGCCGTTCCGGCCACCGATGCTGGCGCATGCGCTCGACAATGCCGATCTGGCCGGGCTGAACCCGGCCGACTTCACGGCGGAGTGGAAATGGGACGGCATTCGCGTACAGGCGGTGGCCGGCAGAGAGGGCAAGCCCGATGGCAGGCTTGTTGCTCGGCTTTATTCACGCACTGGTGAGGAAATATCGAAGAGTTTCCCCGATCTCCTTGCGGCGCTGCGTTTGCCGGGCGCGATTGACGGCGAACTCCTGATCATGCGCGATCGCCGGGTGCAAACGTTCAACGTGCTCCAGCAGCGGCTCAACCGCAAAACCGTCACCGCCAAGCTGACGGCGGAATTTCCCGCGCATCTGCGTGCCTATGATCTGCTCGCCGATGGCGAGGAAGATTTGCGCGAGCGGCCCTTTGCCGAGCGGCGCGCCCGGCTCGAACGCTTTGTGGAGCGGCTTGGCGATGAACGGATCGACTTGTCGCCGCTCATTCCCTTCCGCAACTGGGATGAACTGATCGCGGCGAGAAAAAATCCGGCGAGCGCGGGCGCCGGTCCTGACGCCGCGGCGGTCGAAGGTGTCATGCTCAAAGCGCGCGCGGCGCTTTATTTGCCGGGCCGGCCCAAGGGCCTGTGGTGGAAGTGGAAGCGCGATCCCTTCATCATCGACGCGGTGCTGATGTATGCGCAGCGCGGGCACGGCAAGCGTTCGTCCTATTATTCCGATTACACGTTCGGGGTCTGGACCAAGGGCGACGACGGCGACGAGCTGGTGCCGGTGGGCAAGGCCTATTTCGGGTTTACCGACGAGGAACTGCTGCAAATCGATCGGTTCGTGCGGCGAAACACGATCGAGCGGTTCGGTCCGGTGCGCGAGGTCGTGCACGAGGCCGATCGTGGCCTCGTTTTGGAAGTAGCGTTCGAAGGACTGCAGCGATCGTCGCGTCACAAATCGGGCGTGGCGATGCGATTCCCGCGCATCAACCGGCTGCGCTGGGATAAGCCGCCGGGTCAGGCGGATCGCCTCGATCGGCTGGAGGCATTGCTCCGGCACATCGAGCAGGACCAGTTGCAGGGGCAGATCGCGTGACGCCCAGAAAAGCCCGGCGCTCTGCGGCAGTGCGGCTTCGCCGCGGCCGCTGGAGCGATCTCGATGCCTTGGTGGCCCTGGAGCGCGAAATCTTCAAGAGCCATCTCTTTGCCGCGCATCTGATTTCGCGCGCAAGCTTTGGGCGCTTGCTGAATTCTCCCAGCGCGACCTTCATCGTCGCCGAGGTCAAGGCGCAGATCGGCGCCTATGTATTGGTGCTCTACCGCGCGAATTCCGGCGCAGCACGGATGTACTCGATCGGCGTTACTGCCCATTTTCGCGGCCGCGGATTGGCGCGACTGTTAGTGGCGGCGGCAGAAAGGGACGCGGTCAGGCGCGGCCGCAAAGCCATGCGGCTCGAAGTGCGGGCCGACGATCGCGGAACAATCGCGCTGTACGAGTCATCCGGTTATCATCGCATCGGGCGCGGGCCGGGATACTATGGCGGTCGTGTCGACGCGCTCCGCCTTGAAAAGGCGCTCGGCAAGGAACCACGCTGCCATTTATGAGTCTTTTGCACACGGTCCTGACTCTGTTGATCCTGACTCTGTTGCCCAAATCCGCTTTCATGGGGACAATCGCGCGCGGTGCAGTCGCAATCCTCCGCAATTCCGGCTATGACCACCGCGTGCCGCGCCTGACATCAACTGCATGATCGGCCTCACGTCACATCTCGGCCTCGACCTGAAAGGGACCCGCCCATGACCGGCTGGGTCATCCTCGTCGACCAGTCCCGCGACCTGCCGAACGCCGAGACCCCTCACAAGGTCATCACCACAAGCGAGTATCTGGCGCGGCCGCGCCTGTTCGAGGTGGGGCGGCCGAAGCTCGTCAACCTCGCGCGCTCCTACGCCTATCAATCCAAAGGCTATTACGCCTCGCTGTTGGCGGAGGCGCGCGGCCATCGCGTTGTGCCTACCGTCGAGACAATGCTCGAATTGCGCGAGCAAAAGCTCTACGAGCACGCACTCCCCGATCTGGAGGAGGAGCTGAACCGCTGCGCGCGGCGCGCCGACTTTCAATGTGAGGGCGAGTTCAAGCTCCTTGTCTGCTTCGGCATCGCCCGCGACGACCGCTTCGAGCCGTTCGGGCGGCTCTTATTCGACTGGTTCCGCTGTCCGGCGCTCGAAGTGATTATCGAGACCGGCGGCAAGTGGCTGTCGATCGAGCGCATCCGGCCGCGGGCCATTACGCGGCTTGCCAACGGTGAAGCCGAGTTTTTCCGGCAGTCGCTGCACAATCACACCAAGCGCGAATGGCGCGACCCGAAGGCGCGCTCGGTTGCCAAATACGATCTCGCGGTGCTTTACGATCCGAACGAAAAGACCGCGCCGTCCTCGCCCGATTCGATCAAGCACTTTGTCCGCATCGCCGAGAGAATGTCGGTCGATGTCGAGCCGATCACCAAGCGCCAGCTCGGCGAGCTCGCCGAATTCGACGGTTTGTTCATCCGCGAGACCACCTCGATCGATAATCATACCTACCGCTTCGCCCGCCGCGCCTGGCAGGAGGGCATGCCGGTCATCGACGATCCGATCTCGATGATCCGCTGCACCAATAAAGTCTTTTTGGTTGAGCTGTTGCAGCAGAACCAGGTGCCGACGCCGCCCACGGTCATCCTCGCCGAGGACACCGACTTCAACAAAGCGATCGATGAGCTCGGCCTGCCGCTGGTCGTGAAAATTCCGGACGGTTCGTTTTCGCGCGGCGTGCACAAGATCGCTTCGCCCGCCGAGTTCGGCCGCATCTGCGACGAACTGTTCGAGGAGACCGATCTCCTATTGGCGCAGAAATTCCTGCCGACCGATTTCGATTGGCGAGTCGGCGTTCTCGCAGGTGAACCGCTATTCGTCTGCCAATATCGCATGGCACGCGGGCATTGGCAGGTGGTCAAATACCGGCCCGACGGGTCCTCGCACGAAGGCGGCTTCCGCGCCTTCGGCCTCGACCAGGCCCCGCGCGAAGCGATCGATATTGCCGTGCGCGCGGCGCGGCCGATCGGCGACGGCTTCTATGGTGTCGACCTCAAGCAGACCGAGACCGGCATTGTCGTGATGGAGGTCAACGACAATCCGAGCCTCGAACACGGCATCGAAGATTCCGTCGGTAAGGACGAAATCTGGATGCGGCTGTTACGCTGGTTCATCGATAGATTTGAGCAGTAGAAAGCTTTCCGCCGCTCCCCGGAATGACGAGGCGGCGGAGATTATGCGTCGACCCTCCCCTTAACGCCTTTCGCCACTTGATCGAGCGGCCAGCGGGCGCGCGCAGCGACTTCGAGCGGATCGGTCAAGCCGAGCGCCAGCCGTTCAGCGCCAGCCCAGGCGATCATCGCGGCATTGTCGGTGCATAGAGCGGGCGGCGGCGCGACCAATTCGGTGCCGACTTCGAACGCGACGCGATGCAGCACTTTGCGGATCGCCTGATTAGCGGCGACGCCGCCGGCGCAAACCAGCGCATTGGGGCTGCCGATCTGCGTGCGAAACAGCCGCAAGCCGCTGCGCAGCCGGTCCTTAACCACATCGACCACCGCCTGCTGGAACGAGGCGCAGAGATCGGCAACGTCGTCGTCGCTTAACGGCGCGATCTTTTCCGCTTCGAGGCGGAGCGCCGTCTTCAGCCCCGAGAACGAGAAGTCGGCATCGGCCCGCCCCGTCATCGGCCGCGGCAAAGCAAAGCGTTCGCCGTCACCGCGGGCGGCTTCCTTTTCGACGAGCGGGCCGCCCGGATAACCGAGGCCGAGCAATTTCGCCGTCTTGTCGAAAGCCTCGCCAATGGCGTCATCGACAGTGCCGCCAAGCCGGAGGTAATCGCCGACGCCGCGCACGCCGAGAATTTGGGTGTGGCCGCCGGAGGCAAGGAATAGGCAATAAGGAAACGCGGTGCCGTCGGTGAGCCGCGCGGTGAGCGCATGCGCTTCGAGGTGATTGACCGCGAGCAACGGCTTGTCATGCGCGAGCGCAATGGCTTTCGCAGTGGTCAGCCCGACGATGACGCCGCCGATCAGGCCGGGGCCGGCGGCGGCGGCAACGGCGTCGAGCGCGCCGAATGACATTTGCGCCTCGGCCATCGCCTTGGCGATGATGCGGTCGAGCGCCTCGACATGAGCGCGCGCCGCGATCTCCGGGACCACGCCGCCGAATTCGGCATGTTCGCCGATCTGCGACAACACAATATTCGACAAAATGCGCCCACGGCCGCCATCGTCGCGGCTCACCACGGCGGCGGCTGTTTCATCGCAGGTCGTCTCGATGCCGAGAATGTTCATCCGTGTATTATAGCCTCGTAGCGCATGATCCCGAAAAGTGGGAACCGGTTTTCGGACAAGATCATGCGCAAATGAAAATGCTAGGTCTCATAGTAACCCAGCTTAATCAGATCGCGGTCGAATGAGCCAATCCTCGACTCCGGCACGCTCCTTGCGCATCGGCTCGCGCGGTTCGCCGCTGGCGCTTGTTCAGGCGCGGCAGGCCCAGAACGCGCTCGCCAAGGCCTGCGGCATCGCGGCGGAGGCAATCGAAATCAAGATCATCCGCACCTCGGGCGACAAGATTGTTGATCGCCCGCTAGCTGACGCCGGCGGCAAGGGACTGTTTACGAAGGAGATCGAACAGGCGCTGCTGTCCGGCGCGATCGATTTCGCCGTGCATTCATCGAAGGATATTCCTGCGGTGTTGCCATCGGGACTTATGCTTGCCGCCTTTCTGCCGCGCGAGGACCCGCGCGACGCGTTGGTCAGCCATAAGGCCAAAACGCTTAGTGATCTGCCCCGCAATGCGCTGGTCGGCACGTCATCGCCGCGACGGCAGGCTTTGCTCATGCGCGCGCGGCCCGATCTGCGCATCGCGCCGTTACGCGGCAATGTCGAAACCCGGCTGCGCAAGATCGAAGCGAGCGAGATTGATGCCGCCATCCTCGCGGTTGCCGGATTAAAGCGGCTCGGACTGTTTTCGGCGACCGCCACCGCGCTCGCGATCGAGGAATTTTTGCCGGCCGCGGGCCAGGGCGCCATCGCTATCGAGACGCGCGCCAGCGATGAGAGCGCGCGTTGGCATGCTGCCGCCATCGACGATGCCGACACCCACACCGCGCTTGCCGCCGAACGCGCTTTTCTCGCCGCGCTTGGCGGTTCGTGCCGCACCCCCATTGCCGGTCATGCGCGCCTTTACGGCGACACGATGAGATTTCGCGGCCTGGTGGCCAAGCCCGACGGCAGCGACGTCATTGAAGTATTCCGAGAGGGCCGTCGGGCCGATGCGGCGGCACTCGGCGCCGATGCCGGCCATGAAATCAAGTCGCGCGCCGGCGCCGGCTATTTCATCGAGGATTGAGCGTGCGCATCCTGGTGACGCGATCGCAGCCGAACGCCGCGAAAACCGCCGCTGCCTTGCGCGAGCGGGGCCACGAGCCGATCGTCGCGCCGCTTCTCGAAATGGAACTTCTCGCGGAAGTCGACGCCAAAGATGGGCCTTGGACGGCGATCTTGCTCACCAGCGCCAATGGATTGTGGGGCATTGTGTCGTGGGCCTGGGACAAAAAGTGGCACGGCATACCCGTTTTTGCCGTCGGCGACATAACGGCGAAGGCGGCACGCGATATGGGTTTCATCGAGGTTGCCTCGGCAGGCGGCAATGTGAACGATCTCGCCAATCTCGTGGTCGCACGTTTGCAGCCGCCGGCGCGGCTTCTTTATCTCGCCGGCGAGGAGCGCGCGGGCGATCTTGCCGGCGCGCTGCGCACCAAAGGTTTCGAGGTCGATCTGGCCGTGGTTTATCGGTTCCTGACCGCGCAATCTCTTCCCGAGCCGGCCGCCACGGCGCTGGCCGGTGAAATCGATGCCGTCTTGCATTTCTCACGCGCGAGCGCCGAAGATTTTCTCAGTGCGGCGCGCGGTTCGAACCTGCTCGAAGCGGCGCTGACAAAGCCGACACATTTTTGCCTGTCGGAGCAAGTCGCCGCGCCGCTGCTTAAGGCCGGCGCAGCGCATATTCAGGTCGCGGCGCGGCCGACCCAAGAGGCCTTGCTCGAACTTTGCGGCTAAAGCGAAACGACTTAGGTTGAACACATGAGCGAAACGGACGACCAAACGCCCCGGCGGCCCCCGACTATCGAATTGGCGGCGACCGAGGTCGATGGCGCTGCCGGCAAAGCCGTGGCGAGCGAGGCCGACGCCGACACCACTGGCGCGGCCGAACACGCGACTGCCGGTTCGACTGCGGTCGGCTCCGCCCCGTCCGGCCGACGCTTCACATCGCATATCGCGAGCGCGCTCATCGGCGCGGTTGTGACGGCGGCCGCAGCGGCCGCGCTTTGGATTACCGGGATCATCCCGCCGCGCGGGACCACCCCGGTCGGAACAGCCGCGTCGGATATGTCCACGCCCGCCGCGCCGTCGAATCTGCCGCCGAGTCCCCCGCCCGAACCCGCCGCCGCGCAGAACGGCCCCGGTGCGCCGGATATGGCCGCGCGCCTCGACAAGATCGAGCGCGCGATCGAGGCCCAACGCAGCGATCCGGCGCTCGGTAGCCGCACTGGCGAGCTCGCAGGGCAAACCAAAACGCTCGCCGATAATCTCGCCGCGCTGACGCGCCGCGTCGATGAAACTGCGGCGGCGAGCCAAAGCGCCGCCAAACAGGCCGACACCGCGCTCAATACCGCGGAGGCAGCGAAGAGCGCGAGCGAAGCGGCAAGCAAAGTCCAAGTGCGACGTGAGGATGTCGACGCCCTAGCGAGCCGGATCATGGCCCTGGAAAGCGCGGTCAAGGGACTCGCCGCCGTGACCGCGCCGCTGACATCCTCGGGCGCGGAGGATCGCGCCGCGCGTATGACCATAGCTGCTGAATCGCTGCGCGCTGCGGTCGAGCGCGGCGGGCCGTACCAAAACGAACTCTCGGCATTAAAAGCGCTCGGCGTCGATGCGAAGGAGACGGAAGCCCTCGAACCTTTCGCTGGCAGCGGCGTTCCGAGCGCCGCTGCGCTGGCACGCGAATTGGAGGCGCTTGCGCCTGCGCTGCAGGACGCATCGGAGCCGCGATCCGGCGACACGAGCTTCGTGGAGCGGCTCAAAAACAACGCGCAAAAGCTTGTGCGCATCACTCCGCTTAATGCGCCGCCAGGAAACGACCCGCAGGCCGTGGTCGATCGGATCCGGCTCGATGCGGCACATGCCGATATCGGCGCCGCACTCACCGACATCAACGCGCTGCCGGACGCGGCAAAGCCGCTCGCCGCGGCCTGGAACAAAAAAGCCGCCGCGCGCGAGGCGGCCCTTGCAGCGAGCCGGCAGATTGCCGCCGAAGCGCTCGCGGCGCTCGCCCAATCGAGCGCCCGATGATCCGCGTCGCGCTTTATCTCATCCTGGTCGGCGCGATCGCCTATGGCGTCGCACTTCTAGCCGACCGGCTGGGCGATGTCGTCGTCATCTGGCAGGGATTGCGGATCGAGACCCCGCTATGGGTGCTCGGCGCCGCCATTCTTGTGGCCGCCATCGTTCTCAGCTTCGTTTTTGGACTTATTCGCTGGATCGTGCGGTCGCCGATCGTACTGTCGCGGCTCTTGCGCAATCGCCGCGGCGTGCGCGCCTATGAAGCGATTTCGCACGGCCTGATCGCGGTTGGGGCCGGCGATATCGCGGCGGCACAGCGCTTCACCGCCGAAGTTCAGCGGCTCGCGCCCGGCGAACCGCTGGCGCTGTTATTGAGCGCGCAAGCCGCGCAACTTGTCGGCGATCGCGACGCAGCCGAGCGCACGTTCCGGACAATGGCGGCGCGACCCGACACCAAGGCGCTTGGGCTGCATGGCCTCTTCATCGAAGCGCAGCGCCGCAACGACGCCGGCAACGCGCGCGCCTATGCCGAGGAGGCCGCCCGCATTGCGCCTTCGCTCGGCTGGGCCGGCACGGCCGTGCTCGAAGCGCGCTGCCGCGACGGCGATTGGGCCGGCGCGCTTGATCTGCTCGAACAACGACGACGCATGCTCGATAAAGCGACATATCGGCGCCAGCGAGCCGTGCTGCTCACCGCGCGGGCGCTGGCGGTGGAGGACAGCGACCGCGACGCCGCGAAAGAATTCGCGCTCGAAGCCAACAAGCTCGCGCCGGATCTGGTGCCGGCGGCCGCGCTCGCCGGCCGGCTGTTGGCCGAGGGCGGTCACTTGCGTAAAGCCAACCGCATCATCGACAGCGCCTGGCGCGCCAACCCGCACCCCGAATTGGCCCAAGCCTATGCCGAGTTGCGGTCCGGCGAATCCGCGCGCGATAAGCTCAAGCGGATCGAGGCTGGAGCGCGGCGCGTTCCGGGCCATATCGAAGGCGCGCTGGCGGTGGCGCGCGCCGCGCTTGATGCGCAGGAATTTGCCAAAGCGCGCAGCGAGCTTTCGCCCTATCTCGACCGGCCGACCCGGCGTGTATGCGTGCTGATGGCGAAGCTCGAACGCACCGAGCGCAACGATGAGGGCCGCGCCCGGGAGTGGATGGCGCGCGCGCTCAACGCACCGCCCGATCCGCAATGGACGGCCGATGGCTATGTTTCGGACCACTGGCTGCCGGTCTCACCGGTGAGCGGCCGCATCGACGCGTTTCAATGGCGGGTTCCGCTCACCGGCGCGATTGCCGCACCGATCATAGAGCCGGAGCTTCCCGGTCCGATCAGCGTGGTGCCAGCGCCGCGCGACCAAAACGCCGTCATCCCCGCCGCTGCTTCCGCCATCCGTACGGCGCCGGAGCCGGTCAAAGCCGAGCCGGTGATTCCCCTTGTGCACGCGCCCGACGATCCGGGGCCGGACGGGATCGAAGAGAGCGACGCGTCGGCCAACCAGGACAACAGCGGCTGGCGCAAGATTTTTCAGTAGCGCCGCATCTTGCCTGCCTCCCCGCCTTGCGCTATCCATATGAACTATAGTGCATGAGGTCTTCGCGCTGTGCGCTTTGCCAGAAACCCTAGGATCTTGCAGAATAAGAGCGTGCGGAAATCGGTGCCGGACGCGCAGGCCAATGGGCGCGCTGCTGCCGGCTTTCTCGCGGCGCTCGGCCGCGAAGTGCGGCGCGGCCGCGCCAAGCGCGGCATGACACGCCGGCAATTGGCGCAAGCTTCGCACACCTCCGAACGCTATCTGGCGCAAATCGAAAGCGGCACCGGCAATCCGTCGGTCACGGTGTTGCGCGCCATCGCGCAAGCGCTCGATATTCCCGCCGCGAACTTGCTGGGCGAGCCGGTTGTGCACAATGGCGCGCGCGCGGCGCTGCTCGATGCCGTTGCCGAGCTGCCCGACCACCGCCTCGCCGAGCTCGCGCAACTGATCGAAGCCCGCTTTCTGCCGTCCGATCGCGCCGATCGCGCGCGGCGCATCGCCCTGGTGGGCTTGCGCGGCGCCGGCAAATCGACCCTGGGCCGCATGCTGGCGCGGCATCTCGGCTGCCCTTTCATCGAGCTCGATCGCCTGGTCGAACAGGATTACGGCGCCAGCATTCCAGACATGATCGAGATCGCCGGCACCGCGACGTTCCGCCGCCACGAGCGAGCGGCCCTCGCGCGCGTGATCGCCGAACATGAGGCCGCGGTGATCACAACGGCGGGCGGCATCGTGTCCGATCGCGAGAGTTATGCGTTATTGCTGCGGCGCAGCCACACGATCTGGATCAAGGCGCGCCCAGAGGAACATATGAGCCGCGTTATGGCGCAGGGCGATTTTCGGCCGATGGCGCAGAACCGCGAAGCCATGGCGGATCTGGTGGCGATTCTCGACGCGCGCGGGCCCGATTATGCCCGCGCGCAAGCGCAGCTCGACACTTCGGGCGAGGCAGTAGAACAAAGCTTCGCCAAATTGCTGCGGATCAGTTCCGACGTGCTGAGGCCCCAATCGTGACGCTTTCCGAAACCGGCTTTCTCGATTTGCCGCCGCTGCGGCTAGAATACCGCATGATCGGGCCGCGGCCGGACGCCGCGCCCACCATCGTGATGCTGCATGAAGGCCTCGGCAGTGTCGGACTGTGGGGAGCGTTCCCGGACAAAATCGCGGCGGCGACGGGCGCAGGCGTCTTCGCTTATTCGCGCGCCGGCTACGGCAACTCGACTGGCGCCAAACTGCCGCGCACCACGTCTTTTATGGACGAGGAGGCGCGCGAGGTGCTCCCGCGCGTCTTGGCGGCAATCGGATTCCGGCGCGGAATTATCCTGGGCCACAGCGACGGCGCCTCGATCGCCACGATCTATGCCGGCAGCGTGCAGGACCACCGCGTGCGCGGCGTCGTTCTGATCGCGCCGCATTTCTTCAGCGAAGAGATGGGGCTCGCCGAAATCCGGCGCGCGCGCAAATCCTTCGATTCCGGCGCTTTGCGGGAAAGATTGAAGGCCTACCACGCCGATGTCGATGCCGCGTTCCGCAGCTGGAACGAGCCTTGGCTGCATCCCGACTTCCAGAATTGGGACATCACTGAAGCGCTCGGTTACATCCGCGTCCCCATCCTGATCGTGCAAGGCGAGAACGATCAGTACGGCACGCTCAAGCAGATCGAGGTGGCGCGGCAGGAATGTTTCTGCCCGGTCGAAGCCGTGGTGCTGCCCGGCATTAGGCATATTCCCTATCGCGAGGCGCCGGAGCTCACGCTCGATGCGGTTGCCGCATTCATCAACCGGCTGTTGCGCGACCACCACGAGGCGGAACCTCTCGCCAAGACCGGGATTGCCCTCTCATGAAATATAATGCATATGACGGCGACCCGCCCGGTCCAACCCGAGCAGCCAGAGTTTAGCGGAGGCGGTCGAAGCACTCCGACCGAGACCACGATGGGCCAAACAGATCATGCACTTGCGCGCGAGCGAAGCGGCAACGCGCACGAGCGAACCGACCAGCGCGTGCGGATCGATTTTCAAACCGAGCCGTCGCGCTATCGCCATTGGAAGCTCAAGGTCGACGGCGAAATCGCGACGCTGGTGATGGACGTCGACGAAAAATCGGCGCTGTTCGAAGGCTACGACCTTAAGCTCAATTCCTACGATCTCGGCGTCGATATCGAACTGGCCGACGCGATCGAGCGGTTGCGCTTCGAGCATCCCAGCGTGCGGGTGCTGGTGCTGCGCTCGGCCAAACCGCGGGTGTTTTCGGCGGGCGCCAATATTCGCATGCTGGCCGGCGCGAGCCATGCGCATAAGGTGAATTTCTGCAAGTTCACCAACGAGACCCGCAACGGCATCGAGGATCTCAGCGAGAATTCGGGCATCAAATCGATCTGCGCGATCAACGGCACTGCGGCCGGCGGCGGTTACGAACTGGCCCTGGCGACCGATTACATCATGCTCATCGATGACGGTGCGGCGGCGGTGTCGCTGCCGGAATTGCCGCTGTTGGCGGTGCTGCCCGGAACCGGCGGGCTCACCCGTGTCTCCGACAAACGCCGGGTCCGCCGCGATCATGCCGATGTCTTCTGCACCACCGAGGAAGGCGTCAAAGGCAAGCGCGCTGTCGAATGGCGGCTGGTCGATGTCGTGGTGCCAGGCTCGAAATTCGATGAGACGATCGAAGCCCGCGCCAAGGAATTCGCGACGCAGTCGGGGCGCGCGGCATCCGGAGCCGGCATCAAGCTTACGCCGCTTTCGCGCAAGTTCGCCGACGACACGATCGAATACGAAGCCTTGTCCGTCGAATTCGACCGCGCGGCACGGATCGCGACGATCCTGGTGCGCGGCCCCGCGGTACCGCCGCCCGCGTCAACGGACGCGATGATGGCGCAGGACGCCGCGTTCTGGCCGCTCAAGCTCGCACGCGAGCTCGATGACGCGATTTTGCATATCCGGCTCAACGAGCTCGATGTCGCCGCGATCGTCTTCAAATCGTCCGGCGATCCCGCCGAAGTGCTTGCCTATGATCGCTTTCTTGATGCCAACGCCCAGCATTGGCTCGTCCGCGAGATCCGCCTCTTATGGAAGCGCGCGCTCAAGCGCGTCGATCTGACCTCGCGATCGCTGGTGACGCTGATCGAACCGGGTTCGTGCTTTGCCGGCACGCTTGCCGAATTGCCGCTCGCCAGCGATCGCGCCTATATGCTGATCGGCAGCCGCGAGGGCGACAACAAGCGGCCGGCGAGCATCGCGCTCGACGACGTCAATTTTGGTCCCTATCCGATGGCGAACGGATTGACGCGTCTCGCCAGCCGTTTTTTGGCATCGCCCGACAATGTCGATCGCCTCAAAGCCGAACGCGGCAAGATGATCGATGCCGAGACGGCGCAACGGCTCGGGCTTGTGACCTTCGCGCTCGACGACATCGATTGGAACGACGAGGTGCGCGTGTTTCTTGAGGAGCGCTCGAGCTTCTCGCCCGACGCGCTCACCGGCCTGGAAGCGAATTTGCGCTTTGCCGGACCGGAAACGATGGAATCGAAAATCTTCGCGCGGCTGACGGCGTGGCAGAACTGGATTTTTCAGCGCCCGAACGCCATCGGCGAAGACGGCGCGCTCAAACGCTATGGCACCGGCCAGAAGCCGGTCTTCGACACGCGCAGAGTATGAGAGGACCCGACCATGATAGTCGAGAACGTCGATTACACCACCAAAATTCCGAACAATGTCAATCTGACTGACGATCGTCAGGTGCTGCGCGCGCTGGAGAGCTGGCATCCCGGCTATATCGACTGGTGGATGGATATGGGCCCCGAAGGCTTTCAGCAGGCGCTCGTTTATCTGCGCACCGCGGTGTCGGTCGATCCGAAAGGCTGGGCCAAATTCGATTACGTGCGCATGCCGGATTACCGCTGGGGCATCCTGCTGGCGCCGAAAGAGGACGGCCGCCAAATCCCGTTTGGCCGGCACTACGGCGAGC
>Ga0207693_10001454_pt1 | contig 20960 bp, 15 predicted proteins | sample LARL81metaG_FD_184347 | JGI IMG/M metagenome (GOLD analysis project Ga0207693, IMG submission 184347) | Corn, switchgrass and miscanthus rhizosphere microbial communities from Kellogg Biological Station, Michigan, USA - LAR L8-1 metaG... | ecosystem: Host-associated > Plants > Roots >... | reverse complement strand
CAATATGCCCTTCTCTACTGCCTGCTGGTCGGCGTCGGGGGTTGGCTGCTCCAACGCCGCGGTCTGAAACCGCATTTCTTCGGCACTTATCTGAACATCGTGGCCAACGTTCTTTTTTGGGCACTACTCTCCGGCGTGTTCTACCGGCAAGGCTACGGTTTGTGGCTCCTCGCCCTGCTGATTGCGTGTGGTGCGTCGCTCGCCTGGGGCCTGACGCGGCGGCAGTTTGCCTTCGTTGCCTATGCCGCCATTTATGGCTATGTGGGTGTTAGCTCGATGTTCATCCGCGATATCAACGACGAAACCTCTGTCCTGGCCTACTTTGTCATTACCGCAGTTGGAATGCTGGTAGCGCTGGTCTTCATCGCGCGCCGCTTCGGAAGGCAGCCATGAGAATCTACACGGCATCCAGCGAAGAGACCCTGCGCGCTCGCAAATTCCTGCGAGACTGGGCCGACGAGAGCTTCGTCACCAGCGAGCAATATCAGCATTTACAACAGGAAACGATTTCTGAACTCCGCACCACTAACATTTTTCTACGGCTGGTTTTGCTCTTCTTCACTCTGATCATCGTGGGTTCCGCCGCCGTGCTCTTCCGTGTGGTTTTTCTTAGGCACTTATCGGATCAAACTGCCGGGATTTTCTTCCTGATCTTCTCCGCTGTCTGCTACGCAGCCGCAGAAGTCGCCGTTTCCAAGTTTCGTTTGTATCGCTACGGGATCGAGGAGGCGCTGGCCGTCTTCTCGGTAGGTTTTCTCTGCGTAGGAATGGTGCTAGCTTTCTTCAGCGGTGCACCTTATTCGCCGAGGCCGGCTCGGCCGGAGTCTCTTGTTCTCACCGCTGGCGCTCTATTCTCGCTTTGGATCTGGCACCGCTTCGGGCTGTGGTATGCATTCCTCGCCGCGATGGTCTTCGCCATTTTTCTGCCAGGCTATTGGACCTCGTCGCACTCGGCGCAGCATGTGATCGTCGACTTGCTCTACGCAATCGGACTCATATGTGTGAGCGCAGTACGTTCCCGCCACCGCTTCGATTATCTCGATGACAATTATTCGCTGGTTGAAGCGTTACTCTGGCTCGGCATTTACCTGACCATCAATCTCCAGCTTTCGTCCTTGGAGGTGCTCATGCACTGGTGGGGCTTTGGCACAACGGTCACCTCTGAGTTTGCGAGGCCGTTCTACTGGGCTACGTGGGTGATTATCTGGTGCCTGCCGCCGCTCGTTCTCGCCCGCGGCATTCGCCAAAAGGACCGCTTTGTCATTGCGGTGGGCGCGATTGTCGCCATCCTGACGTTCGTCACCAACAAGCCTTATCTCGGCTGGCCGCGGCATACCTGGGACTCGATGCTTCTGGGCACACTCTTAACCGGAGTGGCATTGTTGATTCGACGCTGGCTTGCCAGTGGCCCGAGCAGAGTTCGCCACGGATTTACCGCAGCGCGCTTATCGGGAAAGGACAAACGGTGGCTGAATGCCGGCTCCGCCGTACTGGGCCTGGTATCACCTCAGTCAACAACTCCCGCCCCGCAAAAAAGTAGCCCAGCCTTCCGCTTCGGCGGGGGAGCTTCGGGAGGCGGAGGTGCGGGTGGCGAATTTTGAAGCGCACTCAACTGCCCATCACTCCCGGATCAAGGGCTAACAGGTAGTAATCCGCCTTAACTTAGAGGTAAGGAAAGCGGCGTCAGAACTGCTCTTAGCAAGCTCTGCAATGAATCAGACAAGAATCGCGGGCGGGGGCGCCCGCGCCACATGACCTAATTCGCGGACGCTTTTTCGATCCTGCTCGCGACCTTCACGCCCCCCAAACCGTTCACGTAGCGCGAAATTCCCCGATAGAGTGACTCGGCGATGCGCTGACGGTAGTCGGGCGACTTTAGCCGCTTCTCGTCGCCGGGGTTGCTGAGGAAGGAAATCTCCGCGAGGATCGATGGCATGTTTGCGCCGATCAGTACAACAAATGGTGCCTTCTTGACGCCGCGGTCTCGCACGCCGGAGCTTTTTGCCGCCAGTCCGGTATGCAGCGACTGCTGCACGTCCGAGGCGAACTCTCGCGACTCTTCGATTTTCTCTTTCAGCGCGATTGTCTTCACAAGATCCTGCAGTTCATGGATGGACTTGTCCGACGCAGCATTTTCACGGGCCGCAACTTCCAGCGCCTCGGGCGATGAGGTGAAGTTCAGGTAGTAGGTCTCGACGCCGCGCGCGTCCGGATCATGACTGGAATTCGCATGCACTGAGACGAACAGGTCGGCCTGTTCCTGGTTAGCTATGGAAGTCCGGGTCTCGAGCGGGATAAAAGTGTCGTCGCGGCGGGTGAACACCACCTCAGCGCCCAGTCGCGATTCCAGCAGCTTCGCGAGCCGCTTGCTTACGTCGAGAACGAGGTCCTTTTCCAGCAGGCCATTGGGGCCAATGGTGCCGGTGTCGTGACCGCCGTGTCCGGGATCAATGACGATCTTGCCAATCTTCAGCCCCAGCGCTCGAATCAGCGAGCGGTCGCCGTCCGAGGTTGGTTGCGCCTCTCGCATCGTTTTTGTAGAAGCTGAGCGCAGTCTGCGACTGCGGGGCAAACTGTTAACCGGGCCGGTAGCAACGATCTTCGTCTTGGTTGATGCCCTGGTTGCGCTTGCGACGTCGGCGGTGGAATCGTCATCATCGTCCGCTTCGACGATAACTTTCCTTGGTGCCTGCGCTGTTCGGCTCGAACTCTGATCTGAATCCTTCTTCATAGCAACTTCGTTTGGGGTATCGTCTGGATCGCCAGACTTGCCCTTATCTGAAACATTCACGTTTACTGCGGCTGTTGATGCGTGAGTTTCATCGCCGTGAACATCGATCACCAAACGCGGCGGATTCAGCACCAGCGACGCGTTGTAGCTGACGTGATTCTCGGTCTCGACCACGACGCGCGCGCGGCCAGGCTTGTACTGGGCCACACGGACCTTCTTCACCAAGCCATCCTCAACGTTGAAGCTCTGGCCCATCAGCTGAGAAGCGAGCTTTGCGTTTTTCAGATCGAAGAAGATACGGTCGGGACTGGTGAGCCGTTGCGATTCGAACTGCACATCTTGTTCGAGTTCGATCGCAATGCGCGTGTATTCCGGCGTGGACCAGTACTGCACGTCTCTTACGCGGACAGGCTTGTCGCTGTTGGTGCTCCCTGCCGCAGGTCGCGCGTTTGCAAGTCGCGACGTTGAACTCTGATCGCGACCAGCCGCGTCAGTTGTGTCGGTTCCGGCAGGGATGTCTGCGGCGTGGTTGTTGTCAGAACCAGAATCTGTGCCTTCATTGCTCGCTTGCTGCGGCGCACCAGCGGCGAGTTCCGCCTTCGCTTCTTTCACTAAATCACTATGCGGATAGCGGCGGATCAACTCCCCAAATGCCATGCGAGCATCGGCATCATCGCCCAGATCATTCTTGTATATCTCGCCGATGGCCAGCAGTGCCTCGATACGGTGCTTGCTGCCCGGATATTCGCGGCGAAGGAACTTGTAATGCCGCACGGCGGCGTACAGAGCCATGTCATCTTTGAAGTGACGACCCATCTCCGCCGTGAGTTCGGCCACTGCAAAAGCGCTGCCTTCGGCTTTGCTGGAAGTTGGCGCTTCAAGCACAATCCGCCGGTACGACGCGATTACAGCTTCGTACTGACGGCGAGTGCGCGACTGGTCAGCGCGGCCTTTGAGAGTCTCACGCTGTGCTTCAGCCTTGTCGAACTGAGTTTCGGCCCAAGCCTGGGAACGATGAACTCTGGCCTGCGCAGCCCCGCAAGCTAATAAAAGGAAAAGCGCTAAGAAACTGGAGAGCAACTTCGACTCGCCGCGACTGCAGTGGATGACCATCCCCACACGACGTCCAAGGAGATCCCCTGACCCTGCCGACGGGGCTGCTGTCGCTAAACGATTCCTGCTCGAGCTATTCAAATCCGTACCTGAGAGAGAAGTGCAGTTCCGCGTGTTTCTAAGATGCTTTAGTCCGTGTTGCTGATGTAAAGCACGCCCCGGCCGTCCCGCTGCATTGTCACAGGCTCACGAGAAGCGCCAAAAAAGTAACTGTTCCCCACATTCCCGCCGTACAAGCCTGTAATTCGCCGGACGTAGTTCTGGGTCTCCGTGTAGCGTGGAATGCCACGACTGCGCGACACCGCGCCGCTGCCGGCGTTATAAGCGGCAAGGCTCAGCCGCACATCTCCGTGATAGCTCTGCAGCAACTGCTTCAAATGGCGCACCCCGGCATCGATGTTTTCCTGCGGGTCAAACGGGTTCTTCAAGTTCAACTGGCGGGCGGTCTGCGGCATGAGCTGCATCAGTCCCATGGCGCCCTTGCGGGAAACCGCATTGGGATTGAAGTTCGACTCAACCTTCACAAGCGCGCGCACCAGGTTCGCATCGACGTTGTGGCGGGTCGCTGCCTGGTCGATCGCGGCATCAATCTCCCGTTGTGTAAACCCGCTGCGGTCCGAAGAGTTCTGGGGACTTGGAGACTTTCCTAAGTAGTCACTCACTTCCGCGGCCGCCGATCTTGCTGCTTGTACGTTAGCGTGAGGCACCGGCTTCCAGCGGCGTTCGCGGCTGCTCCAGTACACCAACCGGTTTTGCTGCGACCGGAAGACCTGCGTCGGCGCTCCGGCTGAACTGTCCTGAGCCGCAGCAACCCGTGCTGCCGGAGGCACAGCGTCATTGACGTAGATCTTGCGCCCGGATTCATCGGTGGTTGGCGTAATCGGCGCAGTCCCGGCATGAGCGCAGGGCATACGAGAAAGGGAGGTCGCAATAGCGAATGCCATCAGGGCGATTTGCAGGTGTCTAGACATACCGGGAACGATCTCACAAGAGCGCGAACAGAGCGTCCGAATACACGTCCGCCCCCTACCTTTCCCGGAACCTGACGGAGACTTCCTACCAGAGCTACACGATTATAGGCTGCAGCCGTGGGGCCCACAATTACCCAAAGGGGAGTTGAACCATGGTGGTAATTTTCGTTAAATCCAAGCCTTTCTATAGCTTGCGACCGGTAATCGTTTTGCAAGGTTACCGCCGGTAAGTCCTATCAGGCGTAGGTCAGATCGGTACTCTTCTGCGACTCCGGAACCTCAGTCGGTTAGAAGATGCTGTCCTGTGTTGGGGGGGGAACCTCAGACTCGAACAGTTCCCTAGCCAGCCGCGGCGCAGTGATCCTTCTTCCCAAAGCCGAGCGGAAACTTTCATGTGATCCTGAGCCAACCTGAGAGCAACTATCCCTGAGCTACTCAAAGAAAATCGAGAATTCGCTGCAGACCACTATTCGTAAAGCGAATCAGCAGCATTCGTCTTCACTAGCTTTGCCTGAATAGCGCACATCGAACGCCCTTTGTTTTCATTGCCGAAAAGCAATCCTTATCTCCCCTATAAATTCCTCTTCTCAAAATTTCTCTAATCGGTGCAAAAAAAACAATCAATTGGACACTCTCGCCCGCAGGCAATAACTTGCAATCACTTCGCGGGCAATCTCACACGCACAGGAGGAACACTTGCAGTCATTGAAACCAAGGCGCGCTCTATGGGTCATTGCCGCCACCGTCGCATTCACTATTTCTGGGGCTCTTTCGAGCTGGGCGCAGTCACCCTCAACGGACGACCTGCAGAAAAAGCTCGACGATCTTCAACAGCAACTAGCGGACGTAAAAGCCAAGCTGGCGTCCATGCAACCGGCAGCCGCCCCACCTGCAGGATCGAACGCGGTTCTGGCTACGCCGGCCGCAGCGCCGACTCCGACACCGGCTACCACTCTCGGTAGTCTGTTAGGCCCGACGACGCTTAGCGGTTTCGTGGACGCCTACTACAACTACAACTCCAACAGTCCTGCCAATTTCACGAATGGCACGCAGCCGTTTACGCCCTTCAACAACCAGTTCGGCCTGAACATGGTCGAGTTGGTGATGGCGAAGGCGCCCAGCGCAGATAGCCGGACAGGCTACGACGTTGCGCTCGGTTTTGGTCAGGCAATGAATGCGGTGAACGGCAGCGATCCAGGAACGCTGAACTTCGCCCAGTACCTGAAAGAAGCATACTTTTCTTACCTCGCTCCGGTCGGCAAAGGCCTCCAGATCGACGTAGGAAAGTTCGTGACTCCAGCAGGCGCGGAAGTGATCGAGAGCAATGCCAACTGGAACTACACGCGCAGCGTTCTCTTCTATTACGCAATTCCCTACTACCACTACGGCGCACGTGCGAAGTACGCCTTCAACGACAAGGTTTCGCTAACCGGCTACCTCGTCAATGGCTGGAACAATGTGGTGGACTCCAATAGCGGCAAGACAGCCGGCTTTACATTGGCCCTGAATCCGAACAAGAAGTTCGGTATCGCACAAACCTTCTTGGCCGGCCCCGAACAATCCGCCAGCACCGATCCTGGCGGCAGCAACTCCAGCTTCCGTCAGCTGTGGGACACGGTAATCACCTACTCGCCGAACTCCAAGCTGTCCTGGATGTTGAACGGCGATTACGGCCGCGGCGACCGCATCTGCTTAGTTCCGGGCGGGTCCGGCTGCATCACGGTGAGCTCGCCTGTGGCGTGGTACGGCGCTGCTGGCTACGTGAAATACGCATTCAATAGCAAGTACGCGATTGCAGGACGATACGAGTATTTCAATGACCCGGACGGGTTCACGACTGGACAGGGTCAGCACTGGCAAGAAGGGACTTTCACCTTCGAGCGAGACATCGCTTCGCACATTATCAGCCGGCTTGAATACCGTCATGACGCAACCAGTCTGCCGTACTTCATGAAGGGGTCAACTCCCCTCGCGGAGAAGACGCAGAACACCGCTAGCCTCGGCCTGATCTTCTCGTTCACGACGGCCGAGGGTTCGCACTAGAAGTTTCGTGGGACAGCCTCAGGTCCGGGGCTGAGTAAGACGCGGGTTGGCTTGGAGCGCGCAACCTCCTGCCATGACCACGATGGTTTTCAGGCCAGCCCGCTCCAGTTTTAGATCATCACCGACGCGGGTGAGTTCGCTGAAAGAAGCCCGCGACGGAAATTTCAAGAGGAGCATCCACGTTGATGCAACCTTCACATTCCGGTTCGAAACCTCGTTCAATCTCCAAGGAGAAAAACTTAAATGGCCGACGCATCCGCTGAAATGAAACCGACGTTAGGTTTGACCGGGCTGACGATGAACGCAATGGCGCTCATCGCCCCTGGCGCATTTCTTTGGCTCACCTTTGAAGGACAGTCTGCCGCTGGCGCAACTGCGCCCGCGATGTGGATTGGCATCCTGTTCGCCACCGTCCTCTGTCTTGCCACCGCGGTCTGTTACGCTGAAATGGCGAAACTATATCCTGGCACCGGTAGTTCGTATTACTTTGCCGAACAGTCCTTCCTGAATCACCAAAGCGCGTGGCCTTATGCCCGACTGGCGAAGTTCATCGTCGGCTGGGGCTCCCACCTTTACTACTGGATCTACCCGGGCGTGATGGTGGGCGTGATCGGCGTCATCTCCGGATACCTTGTCGGGACCCTCTGGCCCAATGTCATGAGCGCAACCAACCCTGGAATCGCGTTCATGATGCTGGTTGCAGTTGCATTCTCGTTCGGCGTCGCTTACATCGCGCACCGCGGGGTCAACGGCTCGACCTCGGTGAACATCGCGATCAACGTGATTCAGATCAGCGCGCTGCTGGTGTTCGCGGTCGCAGCCCTCAGCTACCGCGTCAACCACCCGGCGGGCAGCCATGCGCGGCAGTTTGACCCACAGACTAGTGCTTCGTATGAATACGAGTTCGCCACGACGAGCACGATGGTGAACGGCACGGCCACCGACACAATCGTTCGAGACGCGAACGGCGTGCCACAACCCAAACTGGATGCATCCGGCAAACCAGTTCTGTACACCATCAGCTACCCGGAGAAGGATTCGAGCGGTGCCTTCATTTCTCATCCCACTGCCAAGTCCGTCATCAGCATGCACAATTTCGGTTGGATGTTCGTGCAGGCGACCATTGCGATTCTGATCCTCGTCGGATTCGAATCGGTAACCTCGATGGGAGGCGAGGCCAAGAACGCCAAGCGCGACGTGCCGATTGCCGTGGTCACTTCGCTGCTGGTGCAAGGCTGCTTCTGCTACCTGTTTGAATACTTCGCAGCTAATTACGTGCTTAGTAGCGGTTATCCGATGGGGTATGCTCAGGCGTCGGCCGCGCCGATCGGAGACATGATGGTACTCGTAGGCGACGCTCTGTTCGCCGGCCACGGACGTGCCTTCATGCTGATTGAAGCAGCTACGGTATTTCTTGCACTGATCGGCACGACACTTTCCTGCATGAACACCGGCGCACGAGTCACCTACGCCATGGGTAAAGACCAGGAACTGCCTGACTCCATGGGCGCTCTCCACAAGTCGAACCTGACGCCACACAAGGCCATTTGGACGCTGGCGATAATCTCAGCCATCGTTGGCTGCCTCACCGTTGTCATGTTCTTCGGCGACGCGGCGGCCCCGGCGGACTCTGCCATCGCTGCCCTGCCGCACGGCTTCTGGTCGAGTTTCGGTTATCTGACACACGACAGAATGGCTGCTCTACCGAATTCGTTCCTGACCATGACCCTGGCCTCGAACTTCGGCACCTTCCTGCTGTACATGCTCAGCTGCCTGACTTGCATCGTGTGCTTCCACGGGCACCCGAGCTTCAGTTTCATCCGTCACCTCGTGATCCCGGTGTTTGGCCTGCTAGCAAATCTGGCTTGCATGGTCTTCTACCTGGTTGGGCCTTTCATGGGGTTCGGCACGAAAATGGAACCGTTGCTGGCCTTGGGCATAGCTCTGGTCTGGGCCGTCTATGGCGGCATCTACTTCTTGCGATCGAGCAAGGCCACGGGCCGGACAACTCTGGTCCAAAGCCGAGCCGGCGCAGCGTAATCGCGTCTTGAAGAAAGGGGCGGACCCGGTTCCGCCCCTTTGAGTTGCTCGCCATGTTACAAATTCATCGAGGGATTCCATTCAGCGCCGCCGGCCCAAACGTCGGCGGCCTAACCTTTTCCGGGAGTGGCATGCTCGATCTGGAGTTCGCGGAACTTTCCGACATCGGGAAGGTTCGAGATCACAATGAAGACTACTTCGGTCACGTTGCCCCGGCGGGTGCGGAACACGCACGCAACCAGGGATGGCTGTTCATCCTCGCCGATGGCGTCGGCGGCCAGGATCGTGGCGAAGTAGCATCGCGGCTAGCCGTCGAAACCCTGCAATTCGGCTTCCGTGACTTTCGCCCCAACGAGGCTCCATCTGCCTGCCTGCAACGGCTGGTGCAAGCCGCTAATCTCAAAATCTACGAGACAGCCGCCACCACCGGCCCCAGTGGAAGCAACATGTGCACAACGGTTGTGGCCTGCCTGCTGCGCTACGATCGCGTCGTGATCGCACACGTTGGCGATTCGCGTTGTTACCTCGTGCGCCGAGGACAGGCGGAAGCCTTGACTCACGACCACAGCCTGGTCGGCGAGCAAGTTCGCATGGGACTGCTCACCGCAGAAGAAGCCGCCACTTCCGAGCGCCGTCACGTCCTGAGCCGCTCGCTGGGAGCGAATATGGTCGTCAATGTTGATCTGGACGAGCACCAGTTGCTGCCCGGAGACGTCCTAGTCCTCTCGAGCGACGGCTTGCACGGATCGCTCACTCCAGCAGAGATCGCAGTCACAGTTGGCCAGAATCACGATCTAGGTGAAGCCGCCCGCAAGCTCGTCGGGCTGTCGCTGGAGAAAGATGGCGGCGACAATACAACGGCTCAGTTGATTCGCATCAAGTCTGTCGAGCGCATGGGCATGTACCGCGGGCGGCCATATAAGCTGCGGTGAGCTGTTCGCTCTTTTGTCATGCCTGAGAAGCTGGGCCGTCATCTGGAAGCAGCTGATTTTATGTATTCTTTACCCTGATTCTGGCATTATGGAATCACCGTTTCGCACCAAAGCACGCTCAACTGGCAATCCAGAGAAAGGCCCTTTCGGCAGACAATCGCGTCTCCTCGTCCATGAGCTCACTCCACGTCGGCGACAAACTCGACCACTACAGAATTGAAAATGTAGCTGCTCGCAGCGGCATGGCGTCCATTTTTCGCGCCGTCGACGAGCGCACTGGCGAGACCGTCGCCATCAAAGTCCCGCACCCCGAAATGGAGGCCGATCCGGTTTTCTACGATCGCTTCATGCGCGAACAGGAAATCGGAGAGAAGCTTGACCATCCCAACGTAATGAAGGTCTTCCCCAACGGGGATCGCAGCCAGGTGTACATGGCGATGGAGTGGGTCGATGGGCGACTGCTGCGCCAGGTCCTGAACGAGCAAAAGAAATTTCCTACGGAGCGTGCTCTGAATATCGCACTGCAGATTGCGCAGGCACTTGAGTATATTCATTCGCGCGGCGTGGTCCACCGCGACTTGAAGCCGGAAAACATCATGGTGAACAACCTGGACGGCATAAAGCTGATTGACTTCGGCATCGCTGCCAATGTCGGCTCCAAGCGCCTGACCTTCGCCAAGTTTTCACAAACCATGGGCACCCCGGACTACATTTCGCCCGAACAGGTAAAGGGTAAACGCGGCGACGCTCGCAGCGACATCTATGCCCTGGGCGTGATGCTGTACGAGATGCTGACCGGGAAAGTACCGTTCAGCGGGGCGAATGCCTTCATCATCATGAACGACCGGCTGCTGAACAATCCAACCCCGCCGCGAGAGATTGATCCCAGCATCTCACCGCAATTGCAGGAGATCATTTACCGCGCAATGGAGCGCGATCCGACTAAGCGCTATCAGTCAGCGCGAGAGTTCGCGCATGATCTGCAGCACCCGAACGAGGTTGGCGTTGCCCATGACCGTGAAGAACTCACGAACTGGCGTGTCCGTAAACACCCACGAACGCGGCAAATTCTGTTCTACGTCGCCATGGCCCTGATCCCCATTGTGATCTTTGGGATTTTGCTATGGGTGGCGAAACATACTTGAACGGTTGTCAGGCTTCAGCGTCAAACCCCCAAGACCGGATTTCATGCTCGGATCTGCTCCGCCGAGAAGGAACTTTAGCGCAAGGACCAAATCACGAAGGCGGACGTCTGAACCCGCTTTGTTACAATCGCCGCATGCCCGATGCGAAATCTCGAGCGAAAAAGATCAAGCTTTTTCTGTTCGATGTCGATGGTGTCCTGACCGACGGGAAGCTGTTTTTCGTGCCCACAAGACCCGGGGAAAGTCGCGGGCCCGGTGAACTCAATCTCACCAGTCAAGGATCTATCGAGGTCAAAGGCTTCCACGCCCACGACGGAGTTGCTATTTCGCTGGCGCGTGTAGCCGGAATCAAGACTGGACTTATCACCAAGCGATCTTCCGAAACGGTGGCGGTGCGCGCGCGCGATCTCAAGCTCAATCACATCTGTCAGGGCATTCAGGACAAACTTGGGGCGTTTCGCGAAATCCTAGCCCAGGAAAAGCTCACGGCGGCAGAAGCATGCTTTGTCGGCGACGACGTCATCGATCTGCCTGTCATGTGGAATTGCGGCTTCGCCGTAGCTGTAGCGAACGCCCGCGATGAAGTCAAGAAGGACGCCCATTTCGTCACTAAACGTCGCGGCGGAGACGGGGCTTTGCGCGACGCTGTCGAGTTCATCTTGAAAAGCCAAGGCCGCTTGAAGAAGGTAGTAGCTGAGTACACTGGCTATCGCGGCCCGGAGACGGCTGGGGATCAGTAGTGGCAGTAGTCGGCGGTCAACCCGATTTCTACTGACGAGCCCCAGGCGCAGAGCTGTCCCTCCGCGGCCAATAGTATGATTGCCATTCACAATCTGTGTGGTCGCCAGGACTACAACTGACCACTGGCGACTAGCCACTGCTTTCATGCACAAAACAGGCGAAAATGTGGTTCGCATCGAAGCGCAGGCATTGAAGGATCTCGCTGATCGCATTGCAGGTTCGATGGCGGAGGCCTTCAACCGGGCTGTGGAACTGCTGTACTGCGGCGCCGGGCGCGTTGTTGTCACGGGCATGGGCAAGAGTGGAATCATCGCTCGCAAGATTGCCGCAACGCTCAGTTCCACCGGAACACCTGCGCTCTATATGCATCCCGTCGAGGCTCTTCACGGGGACCTCGGTATGCTCGCGCAAGGTGATATCGTAATCGCGCTCTCGGCCAGCGGTGAGACTGAAGAAATTCTGCAGTTGCTGGCTACGATCAAACGCTTGCGCGTTCCGCTGATCGCGGTCACCTGCGATGAGGATTTGGGGCGGGCGCGCACGGCCGCCAGGAGTTCGGGACCATCCGATCACGCAAAGCTGTCGACTCTCGCCTCGGCTGCCGAAATCTCGCTCAGTTGCGCGGTTACCCAGGAAGCCTGCACGCTTGGCCTTGCACCCACAGCATCGACTACGGCGATGCTCGCATTAGGCGACGCTCTCGCAGTTGCTCTCGCCGAACGAAAAGGCTTCAGAGAGGAGGATTTTGCCAGCCTGCATCCCGGAGGCAAACTAGGTAAACGCCTCGCTCGCGTAGAAAGCCTCATGCATTCCGGCGACGCTCTCCCGCGCGTCACTCCACAGACCAAAATGCCCGATGTGATTTATGAGATGTCGCGCAAGAAGCTCGGCATCACCACTGTGGTTGATGGGGAGAAGTTGCTAGGTATCATCAGCGATGGCGACTTGCGCCGCCTTCTGGAGCGCAGCGGTAAAGACGCGCTCGACCTCACGGCGGGCCAGTGCATGACGCGTAATGCGAAGACAATTTCCTCCAGCGAATTCGCCGCCACTGCCCTCGCACTCATGGAAGAACGCAAGATCACATCTCTCGCAGTCGTTGATGCAACCGGCAAACTGGAGGGCATCATCCACCTGCATGACCTGTGGGGAACGGAGATGGTGTGACGTGGCAACTTTGGCTTCTATTCGTGACGACCGAGGCGGTCCTCAGCATGACACCGGGGCCAGCGGTCCTTTTCGTCCTGTCGCAGGCTATCAAGCGCGGGTCCGCGAAGTCGGTTTGGGCAAGCTGCGGAATTCTCAGCGCGAACGCCATGTACTTTGTACTTTCCGCAACCAGCCTGGGGGCAGTCATCATTGCGTCGTACAGGTTGTTCTTCCTGATCAAGTGGATTGGGGCGGCTTACCTGGTTTACCTCGGCCTGAGCAACTTCTTCGGCAAGAGCTCCGTCCTGTCACTGCCCCAAGAGATCTCGGACGTTCGCGCCGGGCCACACATTCTCCGTGATGGTTTCGTTCTGCAGGCTGCGAATCCGAAGGCCCTGCTGTTCTTCACAGCGATCCTGCCGCAATTCATTGACGCGCACCAGAACGTGGCATTTCAGATTTTTGTTTTGGCGATCAGCTCAATGGTCGTCGAATTCGCCATTCTCTTCACCTACGGAGAACTCGCTGGGCGCGCTCTGGCCACCGCCCGCAATCCGCGCTTCGAGAAGATCACAAATCGTATCGCGGGATCGCTGCTAATCGGCGCGGGAGTGGGGCTCGCACGCTTGCGCAGGACTTAGACTGCGAACCGGAATATCAACCACAAAGGGCACGAAGGCGCACTAAGGAAGTCTCAGAACCGCGCTCAAAACCCCATGATGTTGTAGCCGCAATCGACATAGATCGTTTCACCCGTGATTCCGGAGCTGCCATCCGACGCCAGAAATACTCCCGTCGCCCCCACCTCGCTGACTTCCACATTGCGCTTCAGGGGAGCACGATCCGAGTGGGCTTTCAGCATGTCGCTCAGCCCGGAAACCCCGCGCGCAGCGAGAGTTTTGATCGGCCCGGCCGAGATGGCATTGACACGAATTTTTTTCGGTCCCAGATCGCTAGCGAGATATCGGACGGTGCATTCAAGCGCCGCCTTGGCTACCGCCATCACGTTGTACTTGGGTACAACCTTCTCCGCGCCGTAATAGGTCATGGTCATGATGCTGCCGCCGTCAGCCATGAGTGGAGCGGCAGCGCGTGAAACTGCAATCAGAGAATAGACGCTTACGTCGTGGGCGATGCGGAAGCCCTCACGCGTGGTGTTGATGAACTCTCCCCGCATATCTTCTGGGGGAGCGAACGCCACGCTGTGCACGACCACATCGAGTTTCCCGTACTTCTCTCGAAGCTGGGAAAACAGCCGCTCAATTTCTTCATCTTTGGATACGTCGCACATGAACGCCTCGGCTCCAGGCAGGGAGAGAATCAGATCTTTGGCTTCCTGCTCCAGCCGTTCGTTCTGATAGGCAATGGCGAGCCGGGCACCGGCCTCATGCAGTCCCTGGGCGATGGACCACGCAATGCTGCGTTTGTTCGCAACTCCAAAGACGACGGCCACCCGGCCATCGAGGCTAAAAGACATTCACCCTCCTGGGAAAGAGAAAAGGATATCAGCGGCGCGGGAGGGCGCGCCAGTTTGCGGGTGGATGCGCAATTCAACGCGCCCTGACCGGCCGCGCTGCTTGGGGCCTTACTTCGGTCCAGCGGCCGGAGGGCGTGTTGGCTTCTGCAATGATTCGAACCCAGGGATTGGGGACGAGTTTCGGTGAAATATGAAGAAATCGTGAGTAGAACGACCACCTGCACGGGCAAAAGCCACCCAATTCAAGCACAAACCAAGAGGTGCCCAACGCCGCGATAGCCCCGCTACTCCGGCAACGCCACCGGTCGCTCCTTCATCAGCTCGATAAAGCGTTCGTCCTTACGCAACTCGGCGAACTCGGGGTCTTTGTAAGCGTCCAGCACCTTCTTGTATCCCTCTTCCATAGCCTTGCGGAGGTACTCTAACGAGTGATCGGGGTCGCCCATTTGCGCATACAGTTTTGCCAGGACGTACGAATAGTGCGCACGGTCCTGTGGCGACGCCATCTGCGCTGCTACTCCTGCGCGGGAACTATGCTGAAAAATATCCGGATCCAGCTTCACCGCCTGCGCATACGCTCGCGAGGCGTCTTCAAACTTCTTCTGAGCGAAGTATGCGGATCCAAGATTCGAGTAGAAAGAAGCGGACGACGGCGATAACTCCGAGGCTTTCTTGTAGTCTTTGATAGCAGCTCGATATTTCTGACGCTCGTAATTCACCACGCCACGATTGTTGTAAGCTTCGGCGAGTTTTCGATCTCTCCGGATGGCCTCGTCGAAGTCCTTGCCGGCTTCGCGGTAGCGTTGGAGCAGTAGCTTCGAAATCCCCATTTTGTTGTAGAGCACCGCGTTGTTCGGATCTTTAACCAGCGCAGCGCGGAAATAGTCGATCGCGTCGAGATAGGCTTTCTCAGAGCGAAGGCGGTCTGCCTCCTGTTCAAGTTCCTTGGCGGAGGCGGTCGGCGAAGGAGGTTGCACCTGCCGCATAGGAGGCGCAACCTGAATCTGGTCAAGTTGTGACAATTGCCCGTATGCGCCAGAGGCGGTTACAACCACCCCAGTCAACAGGATGGCGAGCAGCGGAACGGTCCGGAACACAGATGCCAGAGAACGCATGGCTACACTCCTGAGCAGATGCTCTCCTAAGTGACACCGCCGGGACTCAGGAAGTTCCCTAGTGCGGAGACGTGTCCGGCGGCTTGGGCGGAGGCGCTGACTGCTTTTCGTCCTTAAAAATACCAGCAATCTTGCCGAAAAAGCCCTTTTTCTTTTGCTCGGGCTGCTGCCCATTGCCGGGGTTGGGGGGTTGCGCCTGCTCATTGCCGATGCCAAAGATGTGAGAGAGTAACCCGCCGCTACCCTGGTCGCAGGTGCTGGTCGGCTCGGTTCCGGTGATGAATGCGGAAGTATAGGTCTGCGGGCACGAAGGCGTGGCCAGCAGATTTGTCAACTTGTCCAGTTGGACGTCCACCACACCTGAGGGCTGGGAAAACTGCTTCATGTCGGAGTAGCCGGGCAGGGCTGCTGCCTTCTTCATGAACTCGGTCCAAATGGGTGCCGCTGTCTGTGCCCCACTCAGATGCAGGTCGCTGTAGTCGTCAAATCCCACCCATACGATGCAGAGCAAGTTGCTGGTGTACCCCGCGAACCAACCGTCGTGGGAGCTGCCTGTTTTCCCGGCAGCAGGAGCCTGAAATCCCCGAACTCGCACTGCGGTATAACCAAGGCCGTTGTTGATGACTCCCTCCATCATGTCGGTCATCACGTAGGCCACACGAGGATCGAGAACCTGTCGCTTGTCGGAACTGAAGTTCACAACCGGATCGCCGCCTGCCGTGCGCACCGACTTCACCATGGTCGGCGAAACTCTGGTGCCACTGTTTGAGAACACGGTGTATGCAGCAGCCATGTCGAGCGGGGTCGCGTCATACGAGCCAAGCGCCATGGCGGGAGTTGCTTTCACAGAGGTGATTCCGGCGGCTTTGGCAAGATCAGCTACTTTGTCGTATCCAACCTCTTCGGCGAGTTTCACGGTCGCATTGTTAAGCGACATGGCGAGGGCGTAACGGGCGGTGACGTCGCCGTGATACTCCTCTTTGTAATTGCGCGGCTCATAAATTTGATCTCCGTAGGCAAATGTGCTCGGCTGGTCCGGGACGATGGAGGCGGGCGTAAGAACCTGCGGGCTGCCATCGAGAGCCGTGTTCATGGCCGTCGCGTAAACGAATGGCTTGAAGATTGATCCGGTCGGGCGTTTTGCGACGGCATGATTCAGCTGACTGAATGCATAGTTCCGTCCTCCTACGAGCGCCAACACTTCCCCAGTATGAGGGTCGATAACAACAAGTGCGACCTGTGCCTGCGGCCCCGGCTCAACGTGGGTCTCGTACTTCCCCTTTCCGATCTTCAGGCGCTTGGTTCGCCGCTTTGTGACCTGCTCATCCACCAGCTTAATCCCGGCGTCCACGGCTTGGGCCGCAGCGCGTTGCAGATCGGGGTCGAGAGTCGTGTAGATCCGGTATGCCTGCTCATTGATTTCACGCTCGGGTATCTTGCTGGTGAGAGTGTCTCGAACCAGATCGACAAAATAGGGAGCGTCGCTGGCTTCAACATTCGGCGGAGCCAATTTCAATGGGGTGGCTTTGGCCTTTTCGGCCTGCTCCTTGGCGATAGCATGGGTTTCGACCATGCTGTCCAGGACGACATTGCGCCGAGCAGTTGCACGCTCAGAATGGCGGTACGGATCGAGCCAACTCGGTCCCTGGATGATGCCCGCGAGCAGAGCAGCTTCGGGAATCGTTAGGTCCTTGATGTTCTTGTTGAAATAAGTACGAGAGGCTTCCGCGAAGCCGCTGATGGCGAACGATCCACGTTGACCGAGCGGTACCCAGTTTGCATAGATTTCGAAAATCTGTTCCTTTGAGAACTTTTGTTCCAATTCGGTAGCAATCAGCATCTCAGTGAGCTTGCGCTTGATGGTTCTTTCGGGAGTCAGAAAGAATCCGCGCGAGAGCTGCATGGTGAGGGTCGAGCCGCCTTCTTCGTAGCGCTGATGACTGAGGCCCAGTTTTCGGCTGATATCGCCAGAAAGAGCGCCAAAGATTCGAGTGAAGTTGATACCACTGTGCTCGAAGAACTTGCGGTCTTCGATCGCGAGAGTGGCGTCAACCAGCACTTTGGGAATGTCGTTGTAATGCACCACCTGGCGCTTGGAGCGTTGGTCACCCTCGAAAAGCGACGTCACCATCTCCGGCTCGAGTTCGTAGGCGTCCAACTGGGCCCCTGAGCTCGCCGAGATGTTTTCGATCTTCCCCTCGTGCACACGGATCTTGGCAGCCTCGGGGCTGTGATAGGAGCCAGGCCCCGGCTGAATCTCTAATGTGCTGCCCGACAAGTAGTAGCTGCCCATGGCGGCTTCGCCACTCTTTTCGGAGTAGCCCGCATGCCGCAAGGCCGCGGCGATCTCTTTCAGGTCGGCCTTCTCCCCTACCGACACCGTCTTGGGAGCAGCGTAGATTTTCGCAGCATTGGCGAAAACCGGTCCCTTGAAACGCTTCTCGATAATCCGGTCGTACTTCACATAAAAATAGGAAAAGGCAACAACGAAGACAAGGGCAAGGAAGCCGAATGCGGCGAGCGCAAATCGCACAATGGGATCTCGGAAGCCGCGCTTCCCTCCCTTACCGTTCTTTCGGTGCGGAATTCTGACTTTAATGGCCACGTTGGATAAGCAGTGGACTGTCCTGGACCTACCCCTCAGCGTTCAGACGAGTTCATCACTGCATGTGAGATGAGGCGGCGCGAGAAATCGTTTCCAGAGCAAGCCTGCAACGAGCTCTCAGCAGGTATTTTAAATGATTCCCTGCAAAAGCGAGTGCCCAGTCGGGTTCAGATGGCTAGAACACGCCTTTGTTTTCGGTCGAGACGTCGAAATGCAGATCCAAAGGGTAGCCAGGCAGATCGACGCGAACCACATAGGGCGCATGGATGCTGACGTTGCCGCTGAATTGATTGCCGGACCTTTGCACGTGGATACCCTCGGCAGTCAACGGAATGTCATACTCCTGGGCTTTCTTGAGCACGGCTTGGCGAATGTCATCCTCGGACTTCGAGGCATAGCTGTCGCGGGTCGCCTCGTCTTTGATCCAGTCCTGGAACTGGTAGTTGCTCAAATAGGGAGGGATCACCTTGAACGAGGTGTAAAGGCCTCCCACGATCACGACCACCCCGATAAACATCTTGATGCTGCCCATAGCGCTCCCACGTCCCAGGCGCCGGCTACCGACACCCAGTAAGATTTGGGCACAGGCTATGCGTCAGGTTCGACCAGCCGGGCCCAGATTCTGCCGGAAGTAATCCGTTATTGCGCCGATGCTAACATCCTGACTTTGCCGGGTCGAGCGCTGAACGACTTCCACCCTATCTTCGGTAACCTTTTTGCCGACGTTTACACGAAAGGGTATGCCCACTAGATCAGCGTCTTTGAATTTGACCCCCGGCCGCTCGTCCCGGTCGTCGAGGAGCACGTCGTATCCAGTGTTTTCGAGCTGCTGGGCAATGGACTCGGCGGTAGTGCGAAGCTTTTCGTCAGAAACGTTGGTAGCCGTGACCACGATCTGGAATGGAGCGATCTGCGGCGGGAGCCAGAATCCGTTTTCGTCGTTGCTCTGTTCGATGGCCGCCGTGAGAATGCGCTCGATCCCGATACCGTAGCTTCCCATAATCGGCGTTACTTCTTTGCCGTTTTTGTCGAGCACGCGCGCGCCCATCGAATCCGAATACTTATAGCCGAGCTTGAAGATGTGGCCGATCTCCACAGCGGTATCCATACGCAAGGGCGAGCCGCAGTTCGGACACCCCTCACCCGTGGCCACGGCGCGCAGGTCGGCGTAGGCCGTCGGCTGGAAATCCTTGCCGGGAGTGATGTTCTTTACGTGGTAGTCCTCTTTGTTGGCGCCGGCGATAAGGTTGGTGCGGCCTTCCAATGCTTGGTCGACCAGGAGGATGGGCTTGTTGCCATCGTCCAGACTCATCGCCCAATCCACGCCGAGGGGCCCCAAAAAACCTGCCGGAGACTTGAACAATTGCCTGATTTCTTCTTCTTGCATCGGTCGAGTCTCTTTCCCTGCAATCGCGGTGGACAGCTTGGCTTCGTTCAGTTGGTGATCGCCGCGAACGAGCACTACGACGGCGCGAGAAGCCAGCTTGCCTGTCTTCTCCTCAGGCGAGTCGATCATTAACGCCAGCGTTTTGATTTTGTTCTTCGGCGAGACGCCAAGAAAGCGCGCGACTTCCTCGATCGTTTTCTGCCCAGGCGTATGGACCTCAAGCGGTTTGCCATCACCTTCGGGCGCAAGGTCCTGCACAGCATCGAGCTTAGACGTTGCTTTTTCCAGGTTCGCGGCGTACTTGCAATTCGCGCAACTGACGACCTGGTCCTCGCCGGCAGGCGTATAAACCATGAACTCTTCCGACTGCGATCCACCCATCGCACCCGAATGGGCCTGAATGATCAGGTAATCCAATCCGCAGCGCTCAAAAATGCGGCGGTAGGTGTCGCGGTGCTTCTGGTAGGACACATCGAGCCCAGCGGCATCAATATCGAAAGAATAAGAATCCTTCATCAGGAACTGGCGCACGCGCAGCAGGCCTGACTTCGGCCGCGGCTCATCGCGGAACTTGGACTGAATCTGATACCAGATTTGCGGCAGTTGTTTGTAACTGCGAAGTTCTTTGCGCGCAATCTCGGTCATGTTCTCTTCGTGCGTCATGCCCAGACAGAGATCCGCGCCCTTGCGGTCCTTAAGGCGAAACAGGTTGTCGCCCATCACCGACCAACGCCCGCTTGATTCCCACAGCTCCCGAGGGTGAAGGGCAGGCAAATAGAATTCCTGGCCGATTCGATCCATTTCCTCGCGGACGATGGCAATGATCTTGTTGAACGAGCGTTGCCCGAGGAATAGATAGGAGTACAGTCCGGCGGCGAGTTGGCGGACGTAGCCTGCTCGCACGAGGTATTTGTGGCTTGCGACTTCGGCGTCCGCCGGAGCTTCGCGCAGGGTGGGAATAAAAAGCTGTGACCAGCGATGCATAGAAGTAAGTCCCGAATGAAAGGGAAGTGGGTATTGTAGCAGGGGGTTGGGGGACGATTTCAGATTGTAGATTTCAGATTTCCGCAGATAGCCAACTTCCGTGAAATCTTAAGTCTCCAATCTTCAATCTGAAATGACTCTGATTTTCCGCCGATCTTCCCCGGCAGGCTCCAGAGCAATTTCCACATCGCGCTCACGCTCGAAGCGTGGGAATTTCTTCGACGATGTTCGGCGACTGGCGGTAGCGGCGCAAGGTTGCTTCGAGGGCGGCCAAAGTCAGCTTGCCGCAGCGCAGGGCGCGCTGCAGATGATTTTTGTTCATCTTACCGATCAAATCCTTTTTGCCGACCATCAGGCCCGCTTGCGGGCCGCCGAGAATTTTATCGCCGCTAAACGTCACGATGCTTGCGCCGGCTTGAATTCTTTCCGCGACGATCGGTTCCTTGGGCAAGCCGTACCGGCTTAGATCGATAAAAGCGCCGCTGCCAAGATCTTCCATCACCGGCAGGTGCTGCTTTTTGCCGATG
>Ga0207693_10001451_pt1 | contig 20995 bp, 16 predicted proteins | sample LARL81metaG_FD_184347 | JGI IMG/M metagenome (GOLD analysis project Ga0207693, IMG submission 184347) | Corn, switchgrass and miscanthus rhizosphere microbial communities from Kellogg Biological Station, Michigan, USA - LAR L8-1 metaG... | ecosystem: Host-associated > Plants > Roots >... | reverse complement strand
GTCTCCCACCGCCACGGCCTGGCGTAGTCAGTACAACCACACCACCAGACCACAAAACCCCAGGTCAACACCCCAACCCGTCAACACAGCAGGGGGAACTTCGGACTAGTCGAACAGCACCGCGGGGTTGAGGTATTCGGACGGGTCGAAGGCGGTCTTCACCGCGCGCATCGCCGCGATATCGGCCTCGGTGCGCGACATCGACACGTAGTCACGCTTGCGAGTGCCGACGCCGTGCTCGGAGCTGACGTTGCCGCCCCATCGGGCGATCAACTCCATCATCGCCGAGTACAGCTCGCGTTCGCGGTCGCCGTCGAGCACACACCGCACCAGATTCAGATGCAGGTTGCCCTCGCCGATGTGGCCGAACAGCACCGGGATCGCCTCGGGGGCATGCTCGGCGACGAGCTTCGCTGAATCCACCGCAAACCCCTCGATCGCCGACAACGGCAGGGACACATCGAATTTCAGCGGCGGCCCGTAGACGCCGAGCGCTTCGGCGACCGATTCGCGGACCTGCCACAGCCGCTGTTGCGCGCCGACATCAACGCCGACCGCCGGCTCGGCCGTCATCCGCGCATCCTCGAGCGCATCGGCCAGCCGCTCGGTTTGATCTGTGTCACCGGCCAACTCGACGAGCAACTGCCAAGCGCCGTTGACGGGCGCTGCCACGCCGACGTGTTCGGCGGTCAGGGCGCTGGCGCGTGCGTCGATCAACTCCAGCGCCGCGATGGCGTCGATGTCGCGGAACGCACGCCCGGTTTCGACGAGCGCGTCGAGGTCGTCGAACCCGCAGATCGCGATGACCCGGTGCGTCGGAGCGGGATGCAGCCGCAGGTCCAGCGCGGTGATCACGCCGAGCGTGCCCTCGGCGCCGACGAACAACGAGGCCAGGTCGTATCCGGTGTTGTCGCGCCGCACCTGGCTGTGCCGGTGCACCACCGACCCGTCCGGCAGCGCCACATCGAGGCCGATGACCTGCTCGCCCATGTTGCCGTACCGAACCGTGCGCAGTCCGCCAGCGTTCGTCGACGCCATGCCGCCGACCGTCGCCGAATCACGCGCGGCCAGGTCGACGCCGAACAGCAGCCCCGCGGCGGACGCGGCACGCTGAACATCGGCGAGTGTCGCACCTGCGCCGACATGGATGCGACGCTCGACGACGTCAACCTCGCCGAGCTCGCGCAGCCGCTCCGTCGACAACAACACGTCGTCGTGTTCGGGCACGGTCCCCGCGACAAGCGATGTCCGACCGCCCTGCACGGTGACGTACACGCCCGCATCGCGGCAGGCGCGCAGCACCGCCGCGACCTCGTCAGCCGACCCCGGCCTCACCAGCAAGCTAGCGTGCCCGCGATAGCGCCCGGTGTGGTCGACACTGCGGCCGTCGAGCACATCGGGATCGGTGATGACGTGCGCGGCGCCTACGATCCCGGCCAGCGTGTCGGTCAGGCTCATCTCGACGGTGTATCACAGGGCCTTGACGTCGGCTTCGCTGGCGCCCGGCTTCCGGCTGCGCCGCGCTTGCTCAGCCTCCGGAGGCGAGCGACAAGAACGCGCCCAGTTCGACGAGGCGGTCCGGCGTGGCAGGCAGGTACTCCGTCAGTGCCTCCGAGCGGACGATTATGCCCAGGTACTTGGCGCGGCTGACCGCGACGTTGAGGCGGTTCCGGTTGAGCAGGAACGAGATGCCACGAGGAACGTCATCGATTGATGACGCCGTCATCGACACGAACACCACTGGTGCCTGACGCCCCTGGAACTTGTCGACGGTCCCGACGGCGACATCGGGCAGGCCGGCGGCATCAAAATAATCCTGCAGTAGCAGCACTTGCGCGTTGTACGGCGCGACCACGAGCACATCGGTCTGTGCGAGCTCGCGGGTGCCGTCCTCGTCGGTCCATGTGGCGCCCATCAGCAGCCGGGTGGCGGCCACGATGGCGGCCGCCTCCTCCGGGCTGCTGGTCGAGTTGCCGTCGTGGGGCACGGGAAGCACGCACACGCCGGGCGATTGGCCGTCGAGATGCCGAGCCGCGGTGCGGCTCTCCTCGGAGTGCAGGCGGCCCTCGTAGGACAGCCGCGACACGGGGCCGCACACCGCGGGATGCATCCGGAACGAGCGGTCGAGGAAGTAGCCGAGCTGTTCTGGCAGCGTCCGGTGGCCGTCGACGAGCCAGCCCAGCGCCGACGCGTCGACCGGTTCGGGGTGGTGTCCCTGGCTGACCTGGGGCAGCTGCTGCGGGTCGCCCAGCAGCATCAGGTTGTTGGCCGCTCGGGCCACCGCGATGGTGTTGGCCAGGCAGAACTGGCCGGCCTCCTCGATCACCAGCAGGTCGAGGCTGTTCGCGTCGACCCGGGTGTCGTTGGCGAAATCCCATGCGGTGCCGCCGATCACGCAGCCGTCGTTCGTGGCGATGAATGCGGCGTAGTCGTCCTTGTCGACGTCCTGCCATGCGGCGTCCGGCGGCGAGTCCTTCTTGCCGATCCGCGCCGGGTCGACATCGGCCTTGATCAAATCGCGGAACAGGTTCTCCACCACCGCATGTGATTGCGCCACGACGCCGACCCGCCATTGGTGGTCGTTCACCAGCGTGGCAATGATCCTGGCCGCCGTGTATGTCTTGCCGGTGCCGGGCGGGCCGTGCACAGCCAGGTACGACGAGTCGAGGTCGAGCAGCGCCGCCGTTATGTCCGAGGCGGTGTTGCCTGTGTGGGGCAGCGGTGCGCCACTGTGGGTGCTCGGGGTGCGGCGCAGCAGGATGTCGACGATCGCGCTGTCGGGCAGATTGGGCAGACTCGCAGCGACGTCGGCGGCCGCGGTGTCGATGGAATCGCGCAGCTTGCCTGTCGGGAAGGGCCTGCCCGGCGTCAGCGCGAACGGCAGTTGCGCGAACGTCCCGCCGTCCTTGGGCTCCCGCTCGCAGATGGTCACTTCGGTCGGGACATCCGGGTCATTGACGTCGATGATCTCGGCGTTGCCCGCGGCGCGCCGGTCCGGGTTGTCGCTGAGCCCGGCGGGCGACGGCGGGTTGTAGAGCGCGAACACGTTGCTATCCAGCCCACCTGCGGGCAGCGTTCCGGTGAGCTTCACCCAGCGCTGCTGCTTTCGTGCCCGCGACGACGGCAGGTGCCAATCCTTGACGACCGCACAAACGTCGTCGGCCAGGAAGACGTCGCCGGTGTCGCCCCACTCATCCACGGGGTTGTTCAGCCGGTCGAAGTGCGCCCACCAGAACGGCTTGTCCTCGCGGCGGTGATATCCACGTGCCGCCGCGAACAACGCGACGGCCGTCTGCGCAGGGCTGCGCTCCTCGACGCCGTCACCGGCGAATGCCATCAACGTGCGGGAGACGTCGTCGATGTCCTCGACGGCGGTGCCGTCGGCGACGGGCTGCGGACCCAGCGGTGGCACGCCGGATTCGATCGCGATCTTGATCAACCAGTCACGAAGCTTGTGTGTCGAGCGGCAGTCGTAGCGGTTGTAGTCCTCGATCTCCTTGAGCACGTTGTCGGCCTCAGCAAGGGCGCAGGCCCGGCCGTCGGCGCGCAGCTCGCAGTAGCGCGCGTACATGGTGATCGACTCCGTCGCCGTCGTGACATCGCCGCTGCGCAGCTCGGACCCCATGTAGAGCGGTTCGAGGGATTTGAGGCTGTAGTTCTCGGTGCCGACGCGAACGCTCTTGCGCACCAACGGGAAAAGGTCGACGAGCACACCGCTTCGCAGCAGGTCGTCGACCTCGTCTTCGCCGACGCCGTAGCGGCCCGCCAGCCGCAGCAGCGCGGCCTTCTCGTAGGCGGCGTAGTGGTAGATGTGCATCTTCGGGTGACGCTTGCGGCGCTTGCGGACCATCGCGAGGAAGTCGACGAGCGCCTGGCGCTCGCTGGCGCGGTCGTGCGCCCACAGCGGCCGGAAGGCGCCGCCGACGTCCAGGACGCCCCACATGTACTCGAGACCCCACTCGTGGCCGTCGGTCGTCCACAGCGGATCGCCCTCGAAGTCGAAGAACAGGTCGCCCTTGTTCGGATCGGGCAGTAGGTTCAGCGGCTGCGGGTCGGCGATCTCGTACGGCGGCTTACCGTGGACGCGGGGCGCGATCTGCAGTCGGGCCTGCGCGGTCAACGACGCGACGGTCCGCGCCGGAAGCTGAGGCACCGGGCCGTCGTGGTGCGCGAGCGCCGACAACGTGGTGATGCCGGCCTCGATCAGCCGGGCGCGCTGGCTGACCCGCATGCCGGCCACGAGCAGCAGGTCGTCGGTGTCGCGGACCTGGATCGTGCACTCGGGACAGCGGAAGCACGCCCGCACCTTGTCGTCGTCCCAGCTCACCGCGGCGCCGCCGGCCAGGTGGTCGTCGAGAAGGCGCTGCAGGGCGGCGCGGCGGGGCAGGTACACCGGTAGCAACTCGTCGACGCGGTAGGTCGCCGTGGCGCCGTCGCCCAGCACCAATTCGACTTCAGGAGCGACGGGTACACCCGCCGCGGCGAGCGTGTCGGCGTAGGCCGCGAGCTGGAGCAGCGCCTCGACCTTGACCGAGCGGGCCAGCTTCGTGTCGCGCAGTCGGTACTGCGTCCCGTCAAACACCAGGAAGTCGGCGAATCCGACGAACCGTCCGTCGAACATGGCGGCCTGATAGATCACCGGTGCGCGGCGCTCGACGCCGCGCATGGTCTGTTCCGCGGCGGCGGTCAGCCCGGCGACGGTGTAGGGCGGCCTGCCGATGATGGCGACGGTGTCGTCGGCCAGCCCCCGCAGCTCGTCGAGGTGGCGCTGCTCATGCTCGCCGCCGAGTTTGGCGGTCCGCGCGAGCAGTTCGTCCTCGACGGCCACCGGCGGTCCCCAGCCGAGCTGTGCGTCAAACGAGCGCAGCAGCGCATACTCGCAACGCGCGGCGGCGGCGAGGTCGGATGCGCTGTAGATGACGCGAGCTTCGGCTGCTTCGGCTCCGTCGGAGGCCACGAACACGCTGCCACTGTATGTGAGCCAGCCGACACCACCGCCTCCCGCGAACGTGGGTTACCCGCACGCGAATGCGGCCCTGGCGTGACACGAGCCCACACTCGTCCATCCTCAGGAGTGCGCTTGTCCACAGACCGGCCATTGACAGGGGCACAACGGCCGATCGTGTGGGACCACGCGCTGACAGTGAGCGCATGCATGAGGAGTTCCTGCCGTTCATCGGCACTGAAGCGTTGGCGGCTGGCACGGTCACGAGGCGAACACTGGCCAGTCGCCACGACATGGTCTATCGGAATGTCTACTTGCGGAAGGGTGTGGAGCTCACACCGGACCGACGAGCGGTGGCGGCTTGGCTGTGGTCGAAGCGAAACGCCACCATCGGCGGAATGTCCGCCGCGGCGCTGCACGGATCTCGCTGGATCGATGCGGAGCTACCTGCCGAGCTGATCCGCAGAGAGGCCTGTGACGTCCGCGGCATCGTTATCCACCGCGGCCGACTCCGCGATGATGAGATCTGCGTCGTGCACGGCATGCCGGTGACTACGCCGGCGCGGACAGCGTTCGATATTGGTCGGCGAGAGCGGCTCGAGACGGCGATCATCCGAGTCGACGCGCTGGCGAACGCTGTCGGCCTCAAGCCGGTCGACGCCGACCGTCTCGCCGAAGGCCGTCGCGGGGCCCGCGGCACTGTGCGGCTGCGGCGTGTCTTGGAGCTGATGGATGGTGGCGCCGAGTCACCACAGGAAACCCGGACGCGGCTGCTGTTGATCGCCGCCGGGTTTCCGAGACCGCAGACTCAAATCCTTGTCGTCGATGAATACGGCTCCTTCGTCGGCCGCGTAGACATGGGATGGCAGGAATGGAAGGTTGGCGTCGAATACGACGGTCCTCAACATTGGACCAACCCTGAACAGCATGCTCACGACATCGACCGGCTCGCCGAACTAGCGACCCAAGGCTGGGTGATCATCCGGGTGAGTCGAGATCTCTTGCGCTATCGGCCGCATGTCTTCCTCGCCCGTGTGCGAGATGCGATACGGGCGGCGGGTTGGCCTCACTGGGTTCAGATCCGAGTCGACGCGCGCATTTCGTGGCTCGATCGCGCGCAGCATCGCTGCCGAGTGTGGGCTTGACGCACGCTGTATACGCAACCGCGTGACACAACCCCACGCTCCCGGGCAAAAGCTAACCCGTGTTGCCGACCAACTCGACGCCGTTGCCGTTCCACCTGAACTTCACCACGCTGGCGAGGCCCGCGGTGCCGCCCGAGTATTGCAGCGCGATCGTGTCGCCGGTGGTGGTGGCCGTGTCATCGATGCCGTTGAACCCGTAGGTGTCCGGCACGCCGGTGGGAATGAACTTGCCGAGATGGAACAGCACGGCGCGGGTGTTCGGGTTCTCGGAGTTGGTGTTGGCCTTGACGATGACCGCCGACAACTGCGCGCACTCGTTGTAGTTGCCCGCCAGCGGCTCGGGGTTCCACGCCTGATTGCTACGCGGGTCGCGGGGCAACTCGGAGACGGCCTTGACGATCTCGGGTGCGGCCAGGTTGACCGCGCATGGGTCGGCCGCCGTGGTGGTGGTCGGCACGACGACGGGCGGCGGCGCAGGCGCCACTGAGGGCGGGGCGGTCTGTGCGATCGCCGAGGGGACCGTCGGCTCCGGCGTCTTGGACACCGTCGAGTCGCTCGATCCGCATCCGGCGGCAGTGATCGTCGCCGCCGCGATGAGGATGGCCCATTTCACAACTGGGCACCGTACCGCCAACGCCACACGTCGTCAGACAGGCGCGCGGCGGGGAAACGCACTCCCAACCACTAGACTTCATCCGAAATGACGTCCTCCGAACCGGACCCGAGCAGCGCCGATCTGACTTTCGGTGACCTGCAGATCCACCCGTCGGTGCTGCAGGCCGTCGGCGACGTCGGATACGAGTCGCCGTCTCCCATCCAGGCCGCGACCATCCCGGCGATGATGGCCGGCTCCGACGTCGTCGGGCTGGCCCAGACCGGCACCGGCAAGACCGCCGCATTCGCGATCCCGATCCTGTCGAAGATCGACCCCCGCAGCCGTGCCACTCAGGCGCTCGTTCTCGCACCCACCCGCGAGTTGGCGCTGCAGGTGGCCGAGGCGTTCGGCCGCTACGGCGCGCACCTGCCGGAGATCAACGTGTTGCCGATCTACGGCGGGGCGCCCTACGGTCCGCAGCTGGGTGGGCTCAAGCGGGGCGCGCAGGTGGTCGTCGGTACACCAGGCCGGGTCATCGACCACCTCGAGAAGGGCAGTCTCGATCTGACTCGCCTCGACTACCTGGTGCTCGACGAGGCCGACGAGATGCTCCAGATGGGCTTCGCCGAGGACGTCGAACGCATCCTCGCTGACACCCCTGAGTACAAGCAGGTGGCCCTGTTCTCGGCGACCATGCCGCCCGCCATCCGCAAGATCACCACCAAGTACCTTCACGACCCGGTCGAGGTGACCGTCAAGGCGAGAACCGCGACCGCCGAGAACATCTCGCAGCGTTACATCGAGGTCGCCGGCCCTCGCAAGATGGACGCGCTCACCCGGGTGCTTGAGGTCGAGCCCTTCGAAGCGATGATCGTGTTCGTCCGGACCAAGCAGGCCACCGAGGAGGTTGCCGAAAGGCTAAAGGCCCGAGGATTTTCCGCGGCCGCGATCAACGGCGACATTCCGCAGCCGGTGCGTGAGCGGACCATAAGCGCACTCAAGGATGGCAGCATCGACATCCTGGTCGCCACCGACGTGGCGGCGCGGGGGCTTGACGTGGAACGCATTTCGCATGTGCTGAACTACGACATTCCGCACGATCCGGAGTCCTACGTCCATCGCATCGGTCGGACCGGGCGCGCGGGCCGGTCCGGTTCGGCGATCCTGTTCGTCTCGCCACGTGAGCGTCACCTGCTCAAGTCGATCGAGAAGGTCTCTAGATCCAAGGTGATTCCGGCCGACCTGCCGACGGTCGAGGACGTCAACGCCCAGCGGGTTGCCAAGTTCCGCGATTCGATCACCGACGCGCTCGACAAGCCGGGAATCGATCTGTTTCGCAGCCTCATTCAGGACTACGAGCGCGACAACGACGTGCCGATGGCCGATATCGCTGCCGCGCTGGCCGCCCAGTTGCGCGACGGCGAAGCGTTCCTGATGACCGAGCCGCCGCCGGAGAAGCGGCGGCCACGCGATCGCGACGACCGCCCGCCAGGCAAGGACCGGCTAGATCGCAAACCGCGTGAAGGGCTGGCGACATATCGCATCTCGGTGGGTAAGCGGCACAAAGTGGGCCCCGGCCACATTGTGGGTGCCATCGCCAACGAAGGCGGTCTGCACCGCAGCGACTTCGGCCACATCACGATACGGCCGGATTTCTCGCTCGTCGAACTGCCTGCGAAGCTGCCTGGTAAAACGCTGAAGGCTCTTGAGAACACCCGTATTTCGGGGGTGAAGATCAACCTGCAACCGGATCGCGCGCCCGACAAGCATCGCCGGAAGCAGCAATGACGCTGTCGAGGGACCTGGATGCACAAGGTGGCCTGGAGTCGGTCAGCAAGCCGGAGCGCGTTTCGTCGCTGACCGGAATCCGCGCGGTTGCCGCGCTGCTGGTCATGCTCACGCATGCCGCCTACACCACGGGCAAGTACAACCATGGCTACGTCGGGTTGGTGTACTCGCGGATGGAGATCGGCGTGCCGATCTTCTTCGTGCTTTCGGGATTCTTGTTGTTCGGCCCGTGGGTCAAGGCCGCCGCCTCGGGCGGTGAGCCGCCGTCGGTGCGCCGCTACGCCCGGCACCGGGTGCGCCGCATCATGCCGGCCTACATCGTCACCGTGCTCGTGGCGTATGCCCTCTATCACTTTCGGACGGCCGGACCGAACCCCGGTCACACGTGGATGGGGTTGTTCCGCAACCTGACGCTGTCGCAGATCTACACCGACAACTACCTGTATTCGTATCCGCATCAAGGCCTCACGCAGATGTGGAGCTTGGCGGTCGAGGTGGCGTTCTATGTGGTGCTGCCATTGCTGGCGTATGTGCTCTTGGTGGTGCTGTGCCGGCGCCGCTGGCGGCCGGTGCTGCTGCTGACCGGGCTGTCGGGGCTGGCGTTGATCACGCCGGCATGGCTGATCCTGGTGCACACCACCGACTTTCTGCCCGACGGCGCACGGCTGTGGTTGCCGACATATCTCCTGTGGTTCATCGGCGGGATGATGCTTGCGGTCCTGCAGCCCATGGGAGTGCGCGCGTACGCGATGGTATGCGTGCCATTGGCGTTGGCCTGTTATTTCATCGTCTCTACGCCGATCGCAGGCGCCCCCACCACGTCACCCGCCGAACTGCGGGAGGCGCTGTTCAAGGCGGCGTTCTACGCCGTGATCGCCACACTGATGGTCGCGCCGCTGGCGCTGGGCGACCGCGGCGTGTACGCGAAGTTCCTTGCCAGCCGGCCGATGGTCTTCCTCGGCGAGATCTCCTACGAGATCTTCCTGATCCACCTGGTGGCCATGGAGCTGGCAATGGTCGAGATCCTCCACTTCCCTATCTACACGGGCTCGATCGGCCTCTTATTCGTGGCCACGTTCGTGGTGACGGTTCCGGCGGCCTGGCTGCTGCACCGGTTCACCCGCGTCCGCTCGGACTAGACGATCGGGCCCACCGCCTCGTGGCTAACCTAATAATCGACTCGAGGGCGCGGCATGTCCGACAAGGTGCCATTGCGCGGATTCCAGGGCACCGTGCTCAAGCCGCTGCGCGCGAGCGATTACCAGGTGACCGTCACCGGCCGCCGCGAGCTCAGCCCGCACTACCTGCGGCTGAGCCTCGATGCCGGCGGCCTGCTGACCGATCGGCCGTTGCACCCGACGATGTGGATCCGGATGCGGTTCGCGGACGGCGAGAGGCTGCATCAGCGCGGCTACACGCTGGTCAGACCCCAATCCCGTGGCCGACACCGTCGACATCGAGTTCGCGCTGCACGGCGGGGTGGCCTCGCAGTGGGCGCAAGAGGCGCGGCCCGGTGACACCATCGACGTGACAGTGCTTGTCAGCAACTTCACGCTGCCCGAGCCGGCCCCCAAGGGCTACGTCATCGTGGGCGACCGCATCGCTACCCGCGATCGACTCACTGCTGACCGCGATCGGCGACGCACCCGCCCGGGTGTTCCTCGAAGCCGGGCACGACGACGACAAGCAATTGCCCGTGGCTCGCAGCGCGGACGTCGTGTGGGTGGACCGAAAGAACAGCGGCGAGGCGCTCGTGGGAGGCGGTCACCTCCTCGTCGTTCGAGGCCACCGACCACTTCGGTTGGATGGCGTGCGACAACCGAACCACCCGCGCGGTAGCCAAGGTCTTCCGCGACGACTACAAGATCCCGCGCAAATCGATTAAGGCGCAAGCCTATTGGGTGGCTTGACTTCTCGGTACGACCATTGGCACGACGAACTCCTCGAGCATTGCCCGCTCGTCCTCCTCGTCGTGTCCGGGGAACAAGAACAGTGACGTCATCACCCGCACCAGCCAGCGGGCCCGGTGCGCCACCACCTCCGGGTCATCGGGTCCCAGTGAGATCACGAAGGCCTCTGTCAGCGCCCTGATCACTTCGGACTGCTCGGCCATCTCCGCACCGATCGGCCGCTGCGTGGTGGCGAACCATGATGCGAGCGCCGGGCTTTCGCGGACGTTACGCATCGAGGCCATCATGCCTTCGATCAATCGCTCACGCGGGTCCACCACCGAGTTGATCTGCTCGGTCATCTCGCGATACAGCCGGTACGCCTCCCGGTGCACATACGCGGTATGGAGCGCTTCGCGGTTTTCGAAGTACCTGTACAGCGTCGCGCGGGAACAGCCTGCCGCCGAAGCGATTTCGTGCATACCGACGGTCGCTGCCTCCTGCTGGGCAAACAGCTCGCCCGCTGCGTCCAGGATTCGGTCGGCGGCAACCTCGGTGCGCCGCGCAGCCAGCCAATCCCCGGGCATCAGGAGCTCACCCGGAACGGCACCGACAACGGTCGTCGCACGTAGCTGCCACCGGCCCAGACGATTCCGGACTCGTCGACCTCGAAGTCCGGGCAGCGCGCGAGCAGCTCCGTCAACGCGACGCGGGACTGCATGCGGGCCGCGGCGGCGCCTAGGCAGAAGTGCGCGCCGTGGCTGAACGTCATGATGTTGCGTGGCCGCCGCTGGACGTCGAGTTCCGCGGCGTTCTCGCCGAATTCACGCTCGTCACGGTTGGCCGACCCGTAGAGCAGCAGCACCCTGCGGTCTGCGGGAATCGTGGTGTCGCGAATCGCGACGTCGCGGGTGGTTGTGCGGGCAAGGCCCTGCACCGGCGACGTCAGCCGGAGGAACTCGTCGATAGCGTCGGGAATCAGCTCGGGGTCCTCGGCCAGCAGCCGCCGCTGGTCGGGCCGCTGATGGAGCAATTGCGCGGTGCCGCCGAGCATTCCGGTTGTGGTGTCGTTGCCACCAGTGACCATCGTGAACGTGAACGCCAGGATCGACAGCACGCCCGCGATGTCACCGTCAGCGCCGACACCGGCGCCCACCAGATGCGAGACGGTGTCATCCTCGGGTTCGGTGCGACGCCTTTCGATCAACGCGGTGAAGTAGGCCATCATCTCGCCGAGTGCGTCGCCGAGACCGCCGAGCGCTCCGGCCACGGCACCGGAAGTGGTGTTGGCCGCGACGATCGCCTCGGTCCAGCCGTCGAACTTTGTGCGGTCCTCCTCCGGGACCCCGAGATAGTGCGCGACGACCATCGACGGAAGCGGCTTGAACAACTCGGCGACGATGTCGCCGCCGCCGTCGGCGCGTAGCCGCTCGAGGCGCTCGACGACGAATTCGCGGACCTTGGGCTCGACCGCCTCGACTTGCCGCGGAGTGAAGCCCCGCGACACCAGCTTGCGAAACTCGGTGTGCACCGGGGGGTCCTGCATCACGAACGGCGGATTGTCCTGCAGGCCGATCAGTTCGAGTTCGCCGTAGTTGACCGTCAGGCCCTGCGCCGACGAGAAGGTTTCGTGGTCACGGGCCGCCGCCCAGATATCGGCATGCCGCGACATCACGTAGTAGTCGTGGTCGGGGTTGTCCGGCGTGATGACGTGATGCACCGGGTCGTGGTCGCGCAGCTCCGAGTACATCGCCCACGGGTTCGGCCAGGTGTCGGCATCAGCAAGCTGGAAACGAACCGGTGCACCGTGAGACAGAGTGGCTGTCATGTCTCATTGGTACGACAGGTCACCGTGACGTGTCAATAGTTAATCCGCGCGAGCCGGGCCCACGCGAAGCTGGGGAACGCAGGTGCCCCCGAAACAGCGCGTGTCGGGGTCTCTTGCGTCTGCTCAGCGCAGGATCAGATCGCCGCGCCGGGGTTGAGGATGCCGTCGGGGTCGAGTGCCCGCTTGATTCGCTGATTGAGCTCCATCGCTTCGGGTCCGAGTTGGCCCGCCAGCCAGGGCCGTTTCAGTCGGCCGACGCCGTGCTCGCCGGTGATGGTTCCGCCGAGCCCGACGGCCAGATCCATGATTTCGCCGAACGCCTTCTGGGCGCGTTGCGCCATCGCCTCATCGGCGGGGTCGTAGACGATCAGCGGGTGGGTGTTGCCGTCGCCGGCGTGCGCGATCACCGAGATCATCAGGTCGTTGTTGGCGGCGATCTTCGCCACCCCGCCGACCAGATCCGCCAGCGCGGGCAGCGGAACGCCGACGTCCTCGAGCAGCAGTGAGCCCTTGGCCTCCACCGCGGGGATCGCGAACCGGCGCGCGGCCACGAACGCCTCACCCTCCTGGGGGTCGGACGTCGAAAACACTTCTTTCGCACCGTGTTCGGTGAACACCTCGGCCATGAACTCCGCGTCCTCGACGCCAGAGGGTCCGCGGTCGTCGGTGGCGGCCACCATCATCGCGGCGGCGTTGCGGTCGAGGCCCATCCGCAACTTGTCCTCGACCGCGTTGATGGCCGCCGAGTCCATGAACTCCAGCATCGACGGCCGGATCTTGCCGGTGATCGTGACGACGGCGCCCGCGGCGGCCTCCACCGAGTCGAACGTGGCGACGACCGTGCTCGCGACGTGCTGCGGCGGCAGCAGTCGCAGGGTGACTTCGGTGATCACCCCGAGCGTGCCCTCGCTGCCGACGAACAGCTTGGTCAACGACAGCCCGGCGACATCCTTCAGGCGAGGGCCGCCGAGGCGCACCACGGTCCCGTCGGCCAGCACGACCTGTAGGCCCAGCACGTAGTCAGTGGTGACGCCGTATTTCACGCAGCACAACCCGCCCGCGTTGGTGGCGATGTTGCCGCCGATGCTGCAGATCTCGAACGACGACGGATCGGGCGGATACCACAGCCCGTACTCGGCAACGGTCTTCTTCACCTCGGCGTTGAGCAGTCCGGGCTGGGCGACGGCGGTGCGCGTCACCGGGTCGACGGTGATGTCCCGCATCTTCTCGGTGCTGAGCACGATGCCGCCGTTCAGCGCGGTCGCCCCGCCGGAGAGCCCGGTACCCATACCGCGGGGCACGACGGCGATCTTGTTGGCAGTCGCCCACCGCATCACCGTTTGCACCTCTTCGGTGCGCCGGGGCCGAACCACGGCCAGCGCCGTGCCCGCAGTCGGGTCAAAGGCGCGGTCCTGCCGGTAGGACGCCACGATGTCGGGGTCGGTGACCACGACGCCCTCGGGCAGTTCGGCGATCAGGCTCGCCAATGCCTCCGCGCTCATAAGGTTGATGTTACGAGGCGTTCACGCGGTATGGGGAGGCGACAGCAGCCTGATGAGTTCCTCGCGAGTGGTCGAGCCCGTCTTGTTCATCGCCCGGTAGATATGGCCTTCGACGGTGCGAGCCGAGACGCAGAGCCGGTCGGCGACCTCGCGGGTGGTAAGACCCGACCCGAGGAGTCGCACGATCTCGCGCTCACGCGCGGTCAGAGGCAGCGGTTCGCTGACCTCGCGCAGCGCAGGCGTGCTGATGCCGCCGCATCGTTCCGCCAGCGCTTCCGCGCGCGTCGAACAGCCAAGAGCTGATCCCCGCAGATCGTTCCGGCGGAACGCGAGGCAGGCGTGAGCAGCGGCATCCACCGCAGCGACGAGATCGCCCAACTGCTCGAATTCTTCTGATATCGCCGATAATTCAGAACTGTCGGAGTTGCTCAGTGCCGTCGCGAACCGGGCGACCAGTTTCGCGCGTGGCCCGTCGACCATCGCTTCGAGTTCACTCAGCCGAGACGCGCCCGAGTGATCCCCGAACTGGACCGCGGTCTGCAGGCATACCACCTCGGCAGCGAATTGCCCTTTGGCCGCGGCGATTTCGGCGGCTGACAACATCGTGGTGATCGCCTCGGTCAGGGCACCCTGCCCGGCCGCCAACCATGCACGGGCCAGGCTGCGCTCGTAATCCAGCATGCGGAATGGACGTCGAACTTCGTCGATGGTTTTGAGCACGGCGGCCGCCTCGTCCGTCGCACCCCGCATTGCCAGTGCGATGGCGTAGGGGATGTGATACCGATATCCCCAGCCCATGGCATTCCCCGACGCCGACAACGCCGGCGCCGCATTTCCCAACAAGGCACACGCCGAGTCAAGACGACCCGCGAAAAGCGCCGCCCGACCGGCGATCGCGGTGCCGACCATTTGAGCTGCCCCCGGCATCTCGGCACACTGCTCATACACGCGTTGTGCCACTTGGAATCCATCCGCCAGCTGGCCCGCCAGCAGTAGCGCGCTGACGTGCGCGTCGGTGATGTTGAATCGCATGTGCGGGGAGTCGAAGAACCGCGACGCTACGGCGTATCCCGTGTTCGCGACGGCCACCGCCTCGGTGGTCTGCCCCGCGTCCGCAAGCACCACGGCAAGCACCCATGCGGTCTCGGCCCCCGCGACGGCCGGCAGATCTTCCAGCACAAGGCTTTTCGATGCCTGTATCGCCTCTTGCGGCTGGTCCAGAGCAAACCAGTACACGGTGAGGAAAGCGTCGATCCAGATGCGAGGCGCACTGCCACGCGCGGCGTCATCGATGATCTTCTTCGCGCGCGGGGCGTCGCCGAGAGCCCACAGCGTGTTGAGGGCCCGTTGGTAGGCGAGCCGACCGCGGTCGTCGTCGGTGAGCTTTGAATGAGACAGCTCGGCGAGCACGGCGTCGGCCTCCTCGCCGGCAGGCAGCCATGACAACGCGTGCGCACGAAGAAAATACGCGCGCGGCGAGCCGTCAGTGCGGATCGCCGCTTTGGCGAGCCGATCTGCGAGTCGTAAATCTCCCAGCCAGACGGCACCGACTGCTGCCTTGAGGAGCACATCGGTGTCGGGCGTCAGGTCGGAGTCGAGACTCAACGAGGCGCGGCGCACCACATTGCGCAGGTTGTCGCTATCTGCCGCCGTCGCCAGTTCCGCGGCGACCTGTCCGCGTAGTCGCCGCAATCTGGTTTCGGGTGATCGCGACCGTCGCACCTCCCCGTAGAGCGGATGCGCGAGGCGCACCTCCATTCCGTCGTCGGCTTCGCCGACGGTTATCAGGCCGCGCAGATGGGCTTCCTCGATGGCGTCGGGATCAGCGATCCGCCGCATCAGATTCAATTCGAGCGGTTCCCCGACGGCAAGTGCGTCAATCACCTCACCGACGGGCTGCGACAGCGCACCGAAGCGGGCTTCGATCAGTTCGACCAATCCTCTCGGCATGATCGGTTCGCCGATCCACTGCCAGTAGCCGTTCTGCTGCTGAATTCGGCCGTCGGCGATTTCCTGCTCGACGATGTTGCGGAGGTACAAAGCGTTGCCCCGTGTCAGTTTCCACAGCCGGATGGCGGCGTCGGGATCCACCGGGCCGCCCAGCGTCGCCGACAACAACTCGGCGGTCTCGATCGCCGAAAGCGGCTGCAGATCCAGTCGGTCGAACTGGCCGCCCCGCCAAATCTCGTAGATTTCGGTTGGAACGCTTTCGCCCTCGCGGAGAGTGAGCACCACTTTGGCGGCCTCACGCTGCACGATCTGGTGCACGACGAACGCCGACAGTTCGTCGAGCAGATGCACATCGTCTACGCCCAGTATCACGGTCTTGCCGGGCGGCGCGGATGTCACCGAGTCGATCACGCTGCGCACCAGTTGCAGCCGGTCGGTGCCCTCGGATTCGGTCCATGGCGCGAACGCACCGAGCGGAAGTTTGCGTGCGGACATCGTTCCGACCGCCCAGCGCGGTTCAAAGCCCCTGGACGCGAGCGACGACAGCCCCTCACGCACTATTCGGCTCTTCCCGACGCCGGCGGGCCCGCTTACCAGGATGCCGACCAGCCCCGGATCCGATATCGCGGCCCCAATGGTTTGCATCTCCTCGGAGCGACCGATTAACGGCCACGTCAACCGCACATCGAGAGCCTAGAGCGCTGAGAGAAGGCCCGGCGGGCTAAACCTGATATTCCGCGGGCGCTATGTGCACGTAGCCGCTCGGCTACTCTGACGGCGTGACTTCCACGGAGGCCAGCCGGATGAGCGGCATCCGGCGGACGGCGGCACAGGCCCGCGTCATGCTCTGCCTGCGCTTGATCTATTCGCCGACCACGGCGTGAGAGCGGCACGTCGCTGTGCGTCGTACCGCACGCGCGATCGCACATGCATCAGAACACGCAGGTGTCGACGCGCAGCGCCGCCAGGCGTGGGAAGCGATCCTTCGTCACTGGTGCCTCGATCAAGTCGACAACGCCTTCCTGCCTCGAGAGCAGCGTGACGTTTACGAGCTGGACGCGGTGCATTGGATTGATCTCCTCCACCAGGCGGGCGCGCAACAGGTGACGCACTGCTACACCGATGAATGGAATCTCTTCCAACAGTACGCATTTCGGTGAGCGTGTTCCTGCCGGGGGTGCATTGGCACGTGATCGACGCCGAGCCATACGGGAGACGAGGCGGCGTCGCGCGTGGTCAACGTCGGAGCGACGGCGGTCCGAGGGAGCGGAGCACGGCATCGGTCAGACGCTCGGCGTAACCGGGTGGGAATTCTTCGCCGAGTATCACGCCACGCAGGTAGAGCGGGCCGCCAACGAGGTCTTGTGCGAGTTCGAGGTCGAAGTCAGGCCGGATTTCACCGCGCTCGACGGCCCGTCGGAGCATCTTCGCGCCGGCCTCTCGTCGCGGACTGACGAAGCGCTCGGTAAGGACTGCCGCAAGGTCGGGCGACCGGCGCGCCTCGGCAACCAGCGATTGGGCGACGCTGCGGATCAGCGGGTTCGCCAAGACGGCGATCGCGTCGTCGGCGAGGGCCAGCAAGTCGCCGCGCAGGCTGCCGGTGTCGGGTGGGAGGACCGCCTTGATGGCGTATTGGCCGACCAGGTCGATGAGCATCTCTTGTTTGGAGGGCCAGCGGCGGTACAGGGCGGCCTTGCCGACTCCCGCGCGCTCGGCAACCCGATCCATTGTCACGCCCGCGTAGCCCTTCTCGCCGAGCTCGGCGAAGAACGCGGCGACGATCGCCTCGGTCTTCTCGGGCCGCAGAACAGCGGCGCCCGCCGGCTGACGACGTCGCATGGCCGGTCAGTCTATTACATCGATACTGCACAGTTCCGACGGTGCTACAGTCGTGTCACAGCGATGGAACGAATCGGTTCCGTCCCAACGAAGTGGAGGATCGTGGTCATGTCCGAGCAAGAGATGATTCCGGCATTGGCCGCCGATGTTTACGACCAGATGACGGCAATGGTGACCGGCCATTGGGTCAGCCAGACAGTCCGTGCCGTCGTCGACCTCTCGCTCGCCGATCATCTCTCTGGGCAGAGGCTCACGGCGGCCGAGGTGGCCGACCGCGAAGGCAGCGCCCCGAATACCACCTTCCGGCTGATGCGGGCGTGCGTCGCGCTGGGCCTGCTGACCGCCGACGACCACGGTCGGTTCACCGGCACCCCGCTGCTGCAGACTTTGGGCAAGGACACCCCTGGCTCGCTGCGGGATCTGGTATTGGCCATCACGCAGCCATCGCAATGGCTGCCGTTGAACGAGTTCACCACCTCGGTGCGAACCGGGCAGAGCCAGGCGGAAGCCGCGCTGGGCATGGGCTTCTTCGACTACCTGGAACAACACCCCTCCCAGGCCCGCGAGTTCTCCGCAGGGGTGGCGAGCACGACGGCACTGTGGGTGGCCGACGCCGCCCGAGTGATCGACACCACGGGCGTCAGACTCGCGGTCGACGTCGGCGGTGCCACCGGTTCGCTGCTGCACCTCCTGCAGCTAGCCAACCCGACGCTGCGCGGGATCATCTTCGACCGGCCCAACATCGTCGACGACGCCGTGGCGCACACGGCACTAAGGGGTCTCGCCGAACGCACCGACGTGGTCGGTGGTGACTTCTTCGAGGCGGTTCCAGCGGCTGACCTCTACCTCCTGAAGTTCATCCTGCACGACTGGGACGACGAGAACTGCGTGAAGATCCTCAGCAGATGCCGGGAAGCGATGCTCCCCGGTGGCAGGCTCGCGGTGATTGAGCTGGTTCTCGGCAAGCTCAGCGATCCCGGCTTTGGAGCGTTGATGGACATGAACATGCTCGCGGCCAGCCCCGGCCAGGAGCGCTCCCTCGACGAATATGACGCACTGCTCGCCGCGGCCGGCTTGCAGCGCACGGCCTTTTCTACTGTTGGCTCCCCGCAAAGCGTGATCGAAGCTGTCGCCGCCTAAGCCGGCGGCGCCCTGGACTGAATTCACTCAAGGAGGAAAACCAGGATGACCGAACTCGACGATCAGGTCGTCGCGGAATTCCGGGCCAACGCCGGCGTAGTGCTCGACGCGATGGGCGGCCACTTCAGCAGCATTCACCTACTCCTGCTCCACAACACGGGTTGGCGCACCGGAAAGCAGCACGTAACTCCGCTGCTCTACGTCGAAGACGGCGACCGGTACGTCTTGATCGGCTCCAACGGCGGAGCTGAGAAAGAGCCGGCGTGGGTGGCGAACGTCGCCGCCGAGGCGGAGGTGTTAATCGAGGTGCGCGAGCGCATGCTGACGGCGACGCCGACGATCCTGCGGAATGGTGCGGAATGGGACCGCCTTCATGCCGCGGCGGTGGCCTACTGGCCCGACATCCTCGAATACCAGACCCACACCACCCGCACATTCCCGTTGATCGTCTTGAACCCGGTCCCAGATTCTGCGCGCCCCAACGCCACACGGCTCCCATTGGCACCCGAGACCACAGCGGAAGCCTGAGATGTCAGGCCGGACTACCTCCGCACTGTCCTTGACGGTCGTCAACAGGGGAAGTCGCGACGGCAGCCTCAATGGCAAGGTGGCGTTCGTTACCGGTGCGGCCCGTGGTCAGGGCCGTGCCCATGCGGTGCGGTTGGCATCAGAGGGCGCCGACGTCATTGCGGTCGACTTGTGCGACCAGATCGACTCGGTGCCCTATCCGATGGCCAACCCCGACGACCTGGCCGCCACCGTCAAGCTCGTCGAGGATACCGGCGGGCGCATCGTCGCTAACGAGGCCGACGTTCGGGATCGCGCGTCGTTGACAGAAGCGTTGCAGGCCGGCCTCGGCGAGTTCGGCCGCCTCGACATCGTCGTTGCCAATGCCGGGACCGCACCGATGGGCGCAGGCGACGAAGGCTGGCGAGACGTGATCGATGTCAACCTCGCGGGTGTTTACCACACCGTCGACGTCGCGATACCGATCATGATCGAGCAGGGCGGCGGCGCAATCGTGTTGACCAGCTCGGTGGCTGGCCTGGTAGCTGTCGGCGGGGCCAACGGCGGCGCGATCGGATACGCGGCGGCGAAGCACGGCGTGGTCGGGTTGATGCGGGTGTACGCCAATGTGCTTGCCCGGCATAACATCCGGGTCAACTCGATCCACCCGTCGGCTGTGCATACGCCGATGATCGACAACGAATACTCCCGGCGGTGGGAGTCCGAACTCCCCACGGACGTCAGCAACGCGCTGCCGGTGCAGATGGTGGCACCTGAGGACGTTGCCAACGCCGTGGTCTGGCTGGTGTCCGACGCGGCCCGCTACGTCACCGGCGTAACCCTGCCGGTTGACGCCGGCTTCGTCGTCAAACGCTGACAGGTGCAGCATTGGCGATGGGCACGCCGAGCCGGGCTCTGCCAGTGCACCGGCGAGCACATGATTTCGGCATAAACCAGGATGAAAATTATGGAGCTGCGCGAATTGCGCGCATTTGTGGCCGCGGTGGAGGAAGGCGCATTGTCCGCGGCGGCGCGGCGGCTACACGTCAGCCAGCCCGCGCTGAGTCAGACCGTTAACGCGCTTGAACGTCGGCTGGGGGTCCAGCTGTTGGTACGCAGCAGCACCGGCGTGCGGGTAACCAGGGCGGGCATGACGTTGCTGGCGGACGCACGCGCGGTACTGGTCTGCCACGAGCGGGCCCTTCGGACAATTGCCGGCCAGGCCGGTGACGGAGGCGGCGTGATCCGGCTGGGCGTGCCCATGGAGCTGGCGCCCAACGTCCTCAGCGGGGCATTGGAGAAATTCGACGCCAACCGTCCCGCGACGCGTGTCGTTCCCCGGCATTTGACGACAGCCGCGCAACTTGCCGCACTGCGTGGCAGTGAACTCGACGTCGGCCTGGTCCGGGAACGCCCTGCAGGCGCGCAGTTCGATGCCATGCTTGTGGTTCGGGAAAACCTCGGGGTGCTTCTGGCGGCACGCCTGGCCGCCGAACTCGTTGGCCCCGAGGGTATCCGGCTCGACGCGCTGTCTGGATTGGAATGGCTCGGGTTTTCCCGATCCGCTAGCCCCGCCTGGCATGACGAGCTGACGGCCATCCTGCGGAGCCACGGCATCGATCTCGGCCCCGCCCCTCCCGAAGGCCAGGAGCTGATCGCCGAAGTCAAGTACGCGGCGGTAATTTCCGGTCACACTTTCGCACTCGCACCCGAGAATTGGCCGCACCGCGTGCCCGAATCTGTCAGATGGTCTCCGGTCGCTGGCAATCCCCTGGTGCGGCGCACATGGGTGATTTGGGCCGCGCACTCCCGTCGACGCGACATCGCCCAGCTCATCGCCGCATTCGAGCAAGCGGATCCGACATGG